>ERZ808240.357-NODE-357-length-61477-cov-5.257742_pt1 | contig 61477 bp, 51 predicted proteins | sample MGYA00521084_ERZ808240 | MGnify/ENA primary metagenome ERZ808240 (study PRJEB31516, sample SAMN03275571) | gut metagenome | biome: mammalia-associated habitat; material: feces | host: Papio cynocephalus | place: Kenya | collected 2012-08-06 ...
GTCTGCTTGAGACCGAGGGAGATGCGCTCGCGGTTCAGATCGACGTCGAGCACCTGGACCTCGACCTCCTGGCCGACCTTGACGACCTCGGAGGGGTGGTTGACGTGGTTCCAGGAAAGCTCGGAGATGTGCACCAGGCCGTCGATGCCGCCGAGGTCGACGAAGGCGCCGAAGTCGACGATCGAGGAGACAGTGCCCTTGAGGCGCATGCCGACCTGCAGCTTGGAGAGGATCTCCTGGCGCTCGGCCTTGCGGGCCTCCTCGAGCACGACGCGGCGGGAGAGGACGACGTTGTTGCGGTTGCGGTCCATCTCGATGACGCGGGCCTCGATGCGGGTGCCCATGTAGGCGGTGAGGTCCTTGACGCGACGGAGGTCGACGAGGGAGGCGGGCAGGAAGCCGCGCAGGCCGATGTCGAGGATCAGGCCGCCCTTGACGACCTCGATGACCTCGCCCTCGACGGTCTCGCCGGAGTTGAACTTCTCCTCGACGGCGTTCCAGGCACGCTCGTACTCGGCGCGCTTCTTGGACAGGACGAGACGACCCTCCTTGTCCTCCTTCTGAAGGACGAGGGCCTCGATCTCCTCACCCATGGAGACGACGTCGGCCGGGTTGACGTCCTTGCGGATGGAGAGCTCGCGGGAAGGAATGACGCCCTCAGACTTGTAGCTGATGTCGAGGAGAACCTCGTCGCGCTCGATCTTCACGACGGTACCGGTGACAAGGTCGCCCTCATCGAAATCGGTGACGGTGCCGTCGATGAGGTTGTTCATCTCATCGTCGGAAATGTCATCCAGCGCAAAGATGGACGAGTTCTGAATCTCACTCAAAGGTGGACCCCTTTCGAACAACGGGGCCCCGGTCGTCATGGTCGCTGCCTGCAGTGCCAATCATAGCGGCGTCTACGTGGAAACTTGCATGCTCTCGGGGGCCGACAGATACGTTTGTGTGAACCCCATGCCCACACGCGCTATAGAGTACCTTTAGTCATGCCGGTTTTTCAAGGATAAGTTTGGGGTAATCTCTGTTTTTACGCAGGGAATCCGCTAATCGGCCCGGATGTTGGGATTCCGCAGGCAGCACGTACGCGCAGGAGGCGTCGTATATATGATAAAGGCAGTTCTCTTCGACCTTGACGACACGCTCTTGAGGCTCAATCTCACCGCGTTTCTCGGCAGGTACGCGAACGGCGTCTCGGGCCTGCTCTCGCGCGCGGCGCGCGTGAACCGCCTCCGCGTCGCCGCGGCCATCGGCGAGGGATGGCTCGCCGCCGAGGGCGAGCGTCGCCGCGACCATATGACGAACGCCGAGCTCATGGACCAGCTCATGCTCAAGCGCTGCGGGATCCGCATGGACGAGCCGTGCATGCGCGAGCTCGTGGACTTCTACGAGGCCGAGTTCGTGCCGGGGCTCGGCGGCGGCATCGTGCGCGCGGAGCCCATGCCGGGCGCGCACGCGGCGGTCGACGCCTGCTGGGACGCGGGCCTCACGTGCGCCCTCGCGACGAACCCGGTGCTCTCGCTCGCCTGCGACCGGGCGCGCCTGGGCTGGGCGGGCTTCGACGAGACGGAGTTCGCGCTCATCAGCACGGCGCAGAACTCGACGCGGGCCAAGCCGTGGGCCGAGTACTACACGGAGTTCTGCGGCAGGCTCGGCTTCCTGCCCGAGGAGTGCCTTATGGTGGGCAACGACGCGAAGCGGGACTTCCCCCACCCGGAGTGCGGCGTGCGCACGGTCTACGTGGGCCACGCCAAGCCGACGCGCGCCGTGTGGAGCGGCCACATGCGCGACCTCGCCGCCGCGCTGCCGCGCATCCTCGACGCCTGCGCCGACTGACGACTTTTGGGGACAGGTTCGTTTTTTACTCATTTGAGCACTTTTGGGGACAGGTTCGATTTTTCCCATCGCACCTTGGACGAGGCAGGAGCGTGGTTTTTGGCCTCGGCGACAAGAACTCTGACTTTTCCGACATTTCTACGGAAACCTCGAGTAACGAGCTCGTTTTGAACGGCAAAAGCCCAGGAAAAAATGGTCTGGAGAGGCCTGGATACTCGGCGTCTTGATAGAAATGTCGGAAAAGTCAGAGTTCTTTGCGATACGGCTCGGGAAGTTTTGAATCGCAGTGCTGGCCGGGCGGCCGGCGGGCCGACGAGGGCTATTGCGCCTTGAAGGAGACGAGGCGGTAGCCGGCCTCCTCGATGATCGAGCGGCAGGCCGCCTCGTCGACGGGAGCCTTCGCCAGCACGTGCGCGCGGCCGCCGGCGAGCGTCACCTGAGCCCAGGTGCCGTCGAGGGAATCGAGCGCAGCCGTCACGTGCTCGACGCACTTCTCGCAGGTCATGCCCCCTACGGTGAGGTCGGCGGCATAGGGATAGTGCGACTCGTCCTTGTCCTCGACCTCGCGGGCGGCGAACTTCTTGCCGTGGGCGGCCCCGGGGTCCTTCGCCTTGCCGGAGCAGCAGTCGCGCTTACCCGACGCCGTCCCGGCGAACCTCACGGCCGCGACTACGACCAAGACCAAAACGACCAGAAGAATGATGACGTCCACGGGTCCCATAGCTCTCCCCTTTTTTGTTGCGCTAGGCAGTTTGCAAAAGTAAGACAACGCAAACTATATACCCATGAGGGGTATCCGCACCAGGAAAAACAGGGCCAAGAAAACAATCAACCCCTGCGAAGGAGCGCAAGGAAGTGCCGGTCCGAGTTCGGTTGGTCCGTGAGGCCCTCGGAAGCGAGCGTGAAACCGACTCCCTCCCCTGAGGCGAGGAACGCGGCGACGGCATCCTCGTCCTCGGTGCGAAGGACCGAGCAGGTGGAATACGCGAGCGACCCGCCGGGCGCGACGCGGCGCGCGGACGTGCGCAGGATCTGGAGCTGGAGCCCGGCGAGCTCCTCGATGGACGCCTCCTTGAGCGACCAGGCTATCTCGGGATGGCGACTGAGCGTACCCGTGCCCGAGCAAGGGGCATCGACGAAGACGAGGTCGAACTCGCCCTCGACCTTCCCGAGGGAGCGGCCGTCGTCGCAGACGCACTCCACGCGGTCGGCGACCCCCGCCGCCGCCATACGGCGCGCCGCGAGCTCGGACTTATGAGGGTCGACCTCCACCGAGACGAGCGAAGAGGCGCCCGCGGCGAGAAGGACGGACTTGGTGCCCCTCCCCTGCCCGACCTCGAGCACACGAGGGCCCGGGCCGGCGAAGGCGAGGGCGTCGGCCACGACGGACTGCGCGGCGAGGTCGCAGGGCAGCACGTCGCAGGAGCCCACGAGGCCACTTCCCGCGAGCGCCGCCTGGCGTCCGAGGACGAACGAGCCGCGGACGGGGCCCGCGACGGGTTCGCACCCGGCCTGCGAAAGCAGGTCGCTGCATTCGTCGGCGCCTCGCTTCGCGAGGTTCGCGGCCACGGCGGGTCCCGCGGGCTCGAGCGCCCGATGGGCGTACGCGGCGGCGTCGGCGGCGCCGCGGTCGGCGAGGACGCGACGGGCGAGCCAGGTGGGCAGGCCGCCAACGCGCTGCAGGTCAACGACCTCGAACGCGCCGGAATCCAGGCGCGCGCGGGCATCGGCGAGCGCCGGCGCGTCTTCCTCCGCCACGCGGCGCAGGACGGCGTTCGCCAGCCCGGCGGCGCGGCGGCTCGCGAAACGCACGAGCTCGACGCCCTGGCTCACGGCGACCTCGTCGGGCGTGTCGAGATAGAGCAGCTCGAAGGCCGCGATGCGCAGGGCGTCCCGCACGAGCGGCTCGAGCTTGGAGCGCGCCTTGAGGTGCGAGGTCACCACGCGGTCGAGCTCGCCGCGGGCGACGACCGTCCCCAGGACGAGGCGCGTCGCGAGGGCGCGGTCACGGGGGTCGAGCGCCGCGACCGCCGCGGAGTCGCGCAGCACGTCGCGCGCTCGCGCTTCTCGGCGACGGCACTCGGCGAAGAGTTTGAGGGCGGCGCGGCGGGCGGCCGCGAGCCTCGGTGCGGGACGGCCGCCCACTACGAGAGCGCCTCCCACGCAAGGTCGCCGCGCAGGCCGGACGCCCACGCCGCGGCCGGCATCTCCTTCTTGCCGTCGGGCTTGACCGAGAGGACCTCGAGCGCGCCGTCGTCACAGCCGAGAAGCACGTGCTTCTTGGCGACCTCCACGGCGCCCGCGGCGAGCGTCGCGGCGGCAGGCACCGCGGACATCACGCGCACGCCCTTGCCCGCGACGACGCAGCGTGCCGGGGCCGTGTCGCCCGAGGCCTGCACGCGGCGGGCGTTCGCGGCAACGGCGTCGGCGGGGTCGAGGCGCATCTCTTCTTTGCGCACCTTGGCGGCGAGCGTCACGCCGGCGGGGTCCTGCTCGTGCCACTCGACAGAGCCGTCCGCCAGCTTGGGCAGCGCGTCCACGAGCGCCGCGGCGCCCGCCTGGGCGAGCTCTGAGGTGAGCTCGTCGCAGCCCTTGCGGCCGATCTCCACGCCCACCTGCGCGCACCAGGCGCCCGCGTCGAGCTCATGGGCCACGCGCATGATCGAGACGCCTGTCCGCTCGTCGCCCGCCAGGATGGAGCGCTGGATGGGGGCGGCCCCGCGCCAGCGCGGGAGGAGCGACGCGTGCACGTTCACGGCCCCGAGCGGCGCCGCGGCGAGCACGTCGTCGGGCAGGATGCAGCCGAAGGCCACGACGCAGATGGCATCGGGCGCGGCCTCGGCGAGGGCGGCCTTGGCCTCGGGCGTCATGCGCGACGTCTCGAAGACGGGGATGCCGAGCTTTTCCGCCGCGGCCTTAACGGGCGACGGGACGAGCTTCTTGCCGCGCCCGCGTACGGCGTCGGGCCTCGTGAAGACGAGCGGCACCTCGTGGCCGGCGGCGGCGAGCGCCTTGAGCGACGGCACGGCGAAATCGGGCGTGCCCATGAATACAACGCGCATGTCTGCCTCCTCGCAGGGTCTTCTTTGCGTCGGCTACTCGGCGACCTCGGTCTCGCCGGGGCGGGCGCCCGCGGCGACGGCCTCGTCGTACTCGCGCATGGCCTCGGCGCGCTTGATCGGGGTCAGGTGGTCGACCATGGTCACGCCGTGCAGGTGGTCGATCTCGTGCTGCAGGCACACGGCCATGAGGTTGCCCTCGGCCTCGTACTGCATGAGGTCGCCGTCGAGGTCGTAGGCCTGGACGACCACGTGGGAGGGGCGCGTCACCGTGACGTTGATCCCCGGGAAGCTGAGGCAGCCCTCCTGGAAGTCGCGCGGCTCGCCGTCGGCCTTGATGACCTTGGGGTTGATGAGCACGTAGGGGTTCTTCTTGCTGCCCTTGCCGGAGTAGTCGCAGTCGATGACCACGATCTGCTTGAGCACGCCCACCTGGGGGCCGGCGAGGCCGCAGCCCTCGGCGGCGTACATGATCTTGAGCATGCGGTCGGCGAGGTCGGCCACGTCCTGGTCGATCTCCTCGATGGGCTCGCACTCCGACTCGAGCCTCTCGTCGGGGCTCAGCACGATATCGTCCAAAAGGCCCATTGCGGGTCTCCTTCCTGTCTTTGCGGTCCTGGGCGGGGCGCCCTCGCCGGCGTCGAGAAGGGCCGGCGCGGCCCCGCGAGTCTACATCATGTCGTATGCGTCGACGTCCACACTCATGTTAATACCTTGGAGCCTCCCGAGGGAGGACGCGGCTTGCCCCAAGACTTGGCCCAAGTCGGCATCCACGGGCGCCTTGACCATCACGTGGCGGCGGACGAAGTCCTTCGCGCGGGCCTTCACGCAGTCCGTGGGGCCCAGGACCTCCCAGCCCGGCCGGCCCGCCACCGCGTCGCGGACGGCCTGGGCGTAGTCGGCGGACGCCTTGCGCACCGCGTCCTCCGAGCGGCCCCACAAGACGACGTTGCCCAGGCGGGAGAAGGGCGGGTAGCCCGCGTCCTCGCGCTCGGCGAGCTCCGCCTCGAGGAACAGGTCGCGGTTGTGGGACGCGACGGCGCGCATGGCGGGGTGGCTCGCCCAGTAGGTCTGGACGATGACCTGGCCGGGGACGTCGCCGCGCCCCGCACGGCCAGCCACCTGCTCGAGGAGGTCGTAGGTCCTCTCGGCGGCCCGGAAGTCGGGCAGCTTGAGCATCGTGTCGGCGTTGATGACACCCACGAGCGTGACCTCGGGGAAGTCGAGGCCCTTCGCAATCATCTGCGTGCCCACGAGCACGGCCGAGTCGGCGGCGTCGAACTCCTCGAGGAGGCGCTGGTGGGCGCCCTTCGTCCGCGTGGTGTCGGCGTCCATGCGGATGACGCGCACGGAGGGCGGCAGGATCTGGGCGAGCTCGTCCTCCACGCGCTGGGTCCCGATGCCGTAGGCGCCCATGTAGCGGCTGCCGCAGTTGGGGCAGGAGCTCGACGGGTGCGGGAAGGCGTGGACGGGCCAGGTGCGGCCGCAGGTGTGGCAGGCGAGGAAGTGGCCGCGCTCGTGGTAGGTGAGCGCGCAGCTGCAGTGCGGGCACTCCGGGACGCAGCCGCACTCGCGGCACATGAGGAAGTTCGCGAACCCGCGGCGGTTGAGAAGCAGGACGGCCTTCTCGCCCCGGGCGGCGACGCCCTCGAGCGCCTCGGCGAGCGGCGCCGAGAAGACCGAGCGCGACCCCGAGCGGAACTGGTCGGCCATGTCCACGATGCGGACCGCGGGCAGCTTGGAGGCGCCGGGACGCTCCGGCATGGCGACGCGGGTCCACGCGGCACCGCGATAGGAGCCGGCGCGGCAGCGTCCGAGCGCCTCGAGGGAGGGCGTGGCCGAGCCGAGGACGAGGGCGCAGCCGCGCTCGGCGGCCATGCGGGCGGCGACCTCGCGGGCGTGGTAGCGCGGCGACTTGTCCTGCTTGTAGGAGCCCTCGTGCTCCTCGTCGATGATGATCAGGCCCGGGTCGGCGAGCGGCGCGAAGAGGGCCGAGCGGGCGCCCACGACCACGTGGGCCCGGCCTTGGCGGACAAGGTCCCACTGGTCGAAGCGCTCGCCCGTCGAGAGGCGCGAGTGGAGCACGGCCACGTCGTCGCCGAACCGGCTGCGGAAGCGGCCGACGGTCTGCGCGGTGAGGCTGATCTCGGGCACGAGGACCAGGGCGCCCCTCCCCTCGGCGAGGGAGCGCTCGATGGCGTCGAGGTAGACCTCGGTCTTGCCGGATCCCGTCACGCCGTCGACGAGCACGACGTCGCCGTGTCCCGCGCGGCGCGCGGCATCGATGGCGGCAAGGGCCGCGACCTGGCCTTTCGTGAGGTTGCTCGGGCGCGGGGCCGCGGCGGAGGAGAGCGACGTCCCCTCGTCGCCGCCACGCAGGGCCCGGCGGGACTCGACGGCTACGACGCCCTTCTTGGCAAGGGCGGCAACCGCGGCGGCGGCGCCGGGGATGGTGGCGGAGAGCTCCGAGACGCGCTGGGGGCCGGCCTCGAGGGCCTCGATGACGGCGCGCTGGCGCGGGGCGTTGCGCTTGGGCACGAAGTCGGCCGCGGCGGCGGTGAGCCCGGCCCAGCGCTCGTCGACCGCGCCGGCGGACTCCTGCACGAGGCGCCACGGCTCGCCGGGCGCGTCGCGGGTGACCTTGACCTTCTGGCCCGGCGCGAGGAACGGGCGGACGGCGTCGGCGAGGGTGCAGGCGTACTCGCGGGCCATCCACTGCGCGACCGCGGCGGCCTTCTCGTCGAAGGCGGGCGACGCGAGGAGCTGCGAGACGGGCTTCACGCGCGCGGCGTCGACGCCCGAGGCGGGCTCGGGGCGGACGGCGAGGACGTAGCCCACGACCTCGCGGCCGGCGAAGGGAACGAGGACGGTGGTCCCTACCTGCACTTCGTTTGCAAGGTCGGCGGGGACCGCGTAGTCGAAGGCGCCGTCGACCGCGCGGGTTGGGACGTCCACGGCGACGCTCGCGAACGCGGCGGGGGCGGCTTGGGCGCTCACGACGGTCGGCATGCTCGCGGCGCTGGCCTTGGGCGCCTCTTCGCCCGGCTCCTCGCCAAAGAGGCTCATCGTCTCGCACTTCTTTGCCACGCTCGCCCTCCCTTCTCGTCTCGACGCCGATGAACTCGCCGCGGTGAATTCGCAACTTTCTTATAGTACCCGCGCATCGAGAACCCCACGCACGAAACCCCTACCAACGGCCCCGTGCACGCAAGAAAAGCGTTCCCTTGACGGCTGCACTCAATTACCCCACCTCCCCCGGGGGAACCGCCGCACAACCAACCCGCTCTCTTGATTAATGTGCGCAACCATCTCCTTTCTTTGACGACTACGCGCAAATATCGCGTTCCCTTGACTCCCGGGTCGTCAACGCAACGTGATAGTTGCGCGCGCCAGTCAAACCAACGAGCAAATTGCGCACCGCGGACGTCCGCTGGCCAAAATGTGCACCGCAAGTGCCCCCACGCCCGCGAATTCGCGTCCGTGCCTCAATCGCCCACGCCCGGGTTTTCGCCTCAGGTCTTCTTCCTACCCGCGCGGCATCTATCGAGGGCCTCGTCGACGTCAGCCTTGGCTTTTCTTACCAGAGACGCGTCCTCGGAGACTCCCCAGCTCAGGCCGTCCACGACGTCGAGCTCGGCAAGAAGCGCCTCGCGTCGCGCAAGCTCCAGGGCTGCCCGGTCTGCGCCGTGACAAGGCGCGCGCAGCCCGAGCTCTTTTCTCAAGACGCCGTCCACCAACCCATCGAGATACGACGTCCCGCGGTATTGGTCCCGACCGATCACGTACGGCTTCATCCCAAAGGCGAGAAGCTCGTTCATCCGCTCGAGGTCAGCCATCGGCCTCACCCCGCGCTCATGGACCGCGCCGTTGTAGTCAAGGCACAGCCCCGGCGCGGCGGTCGTCGGAAGGCTCAAAAGGATGTCGGGCTTGCGCACATGCGAGTCCGAGAATCGCCGAGAGATGCGCTCGACCTCCAGGGACGAGTTCATCCCCAGGATCGGGACGTTGTAGCCGCCGTGCATCCGAGGCCATGCGACCCGGCACGCGAGCTTGGCCTCCATCGGCGAGGCGCAGAGCTCGAACGACGAGCGGCAGGCCTCCGACAAGGCCCGTTTGCCGGGCACCCTACCGGATTCCCGCGCGTATGTCGCCAGCTTTTCCAGCGTGGTCAAAGGCGCATCCCGTTGAATCAGCCCCAGGTCGGAGCCTGGTTGCATTGCATAGAGCCCGCAAAGCTCGCACAGGAGGAGGACGAGCTCGAGTCGCGTCGCCGTTGCCGCGAGCTCAAGGGCGAGAAGCTCCGGCGAGACGATCGCCGTTTCTTCGTCAAGGCGAATCAAGGAGGCGGCCAGGAGCGCAGTGCTCGCCGCCCTGACCTCGAACCTATCGTTGCGCACGCTCGCGCCACAAGTCGCCGCGAGGAGGCAGATCGGGCGCCGCAGCTGACTGACCATGGGCGACGAGGACGCCCATGACTCGACCTCGGCCGACGTCGGCGCCTTTCTCGGCAGCCTCAGTTCCGGGTCGCGATGCGCGAGGTGAAGCGGGAATCGCTTCAGCCGCATGACTTCTAGAGCCGTGGTATGTGAGAGCAGAAATGTCATGATGTGCGAAGCCTACACGAAGCGGAAACGGCTGACGTTGACCGCGAGCTAGCAGAAAACTAGCAGGTAGCTAGCATGATTTTGACAAAACGCAAAAGAGTTGCAGTACGTCGCCCATGAAGAAGGTCATTCAAAGCTTGTTATTCTTCGCGGGCTCTAGAGAACAAAACACAGGGTCGCCACAACTCCCTGGGGAGAAAGGCCGCGAATGTGGCGTCGGATAGGGGGCGCTATTGCCCAGGGCCGAGCAACCAAGTCGTTCATTTGATGCGGGCGCGCAAAAACAGCGTTCGCTTGACATCGCAACAGTCAAGGGAACGCAGTAGTTGCGCGAACGGCGTGGCTAGGGGCCAAACGAACGCAATAGGTGCGCGGAAATGGGGGCGCGGGTCAAGGGAACGCAAAGGTTGCGCGACGGGGCGCCGGCAAGTCAAGGAAACGTAAGAAGTGCGCGGGGCTGGACAGCGCAGTCAAGGGAGCGTAGAAGTTGCGCGCGACGGGGCGGAGACGCGGCCGTACGAGAAAGGGCGCCCGCGGGCCTTCTTGCCCTGGGCACCCTTCTTGGCTTCTGGGTCCTATGCGGGTCAGCCGCTCGCTTCTGGCGACGCTACGCCGTGAGCTCGGCGACGGCGGCGCGCAGCTCGTCCACGCGGTCGCACTTCTCCCACGTGAAGTCGGCGTCCTCGCGGCCAAAGTGGCCGTACGCGGCGGTCTTCTCGAAGATGGGGCGGCGCAGGTCGAGGTCGCGGATGATCGCGCCCGGGCGCAGGTCGAAGACGCGCTCGACGGCGGACTCGATCACGCGGTCGTCGACCGAGCCGGTGCCCTGGGTGTCGACCATGATGGAGAGCGGGTGGGACACGCCGATCGCGTAGGCGAGCTCGACCTCGCACTTGTGCGCGAGGCCCGCGGCCACGACGTTCTTGGCGACCCAACGCGCCGCGTAGGCGGCGGAGCGGTCGACCTTCGTGCAGTCCTTGCCCGAGAACGCGCCGCCGCCGTGGCGACCCATGCCGCCGTAGGTGTCAACGATGATCTTGCGCCCGGTCAGGCCCGTGTCGCCCATGGGGCCGCCCACGACGAAGCGGCCGGTGGGGTTGACGTAGATATCGGCGTTGTCCCACTTGATGCCCTGGGCGTCGAGCACCGGCGCGATGACGTGCTCGACCATGTCGGCCTTGACCACGTCCATGCTCTCGACGCTGTCGGCGTGCTGCGTGCTCACGACCACGGCCGTGACCTCGACGGGCTTGTCATCCTCGTAGCGCACGGTCACCTGGGTCTTGCCGTCGGGGCGCAGGTACGGCACGGTGCCGTCGCGGCGCACGGCGGAGAGGCGCTCGGCCATGCGGCTCGCGAGGTAGTGCGGCATGGGCATGAGCACGTCGGTCTCGTCGGTCGCGTAGCCGAACATCATGCCCTGGTCGCCGGCGCCCACCTCGTCGATGGGGTCGCTCGTGCGGCCGGCCTGGGCGTCGTAGGACTCGTCGACGCCCGCGGCGATATCGGCGCTCTGCTCGTGGATGAGGTTCAGGACGCCGCAGGTCTCGCAGTCGAAGCCGTACTTCGCGCGGTCGTAGCCGATGCGGCGGATCGTCTCGCGGGCGATCTTCTGAACGTCGACGTAGGCCTCGGTGCGGACCTCGCCGGCCACGATGACGGTGCCGGTGGTCACGAAGGTCTCGACGGCGCAGCGCACGTTGTCGGCCTTGGCGGGCACGCCGTCGGGGCTCACGTAGCCGCGGGCCTCGAGCTCGGCCTCCTTGGCAAGAATGGCGTCGAGCACGGCGTCACTCACCTGGTCGCAGATCTTGTCGGGGTGTCCTTCGGTAACGCTCTCGGAGGTAAAGAGGTAGTTCTTCTGTGACATGCGATTGCTTCCTTTCTGCTGCTGTCACGTATGCGAGCCGGGCAGGTCAGGCACCCGGCTGGAAAGCGCTTGCGCCGCGCGGGGCGGCGAGGGGTCAGGCGGCCGGCGACGTCGAGGTGCCGGCGGGCGCATCGGCCCCCGCGCCCGCGGCGGCGGCCTTCGCCGACTCGACGGCCTCGAAGGCGTCCTGGCCGGAAGGCGTGGCCATGCCCTTGAGCATGAGCTCGATGAGCTGGGCCGAGAAGTCCTCCGAGTCAGAGAGGTCCTCGGCGGCCGGCTTCTCGAAGATGGAGAACGTGAACGCGCCGGCGACGGAGATGGCGGCCAGGCGGCTGCTCACCTCGGGGCGCATGAGCCCCTCGGCCTTCGCGCGGTCGAACTGCGCCTCAAAGATGGAGATGATGCGCGCGAGCCGCGTCTCGACGCTCGGAAGGACGGAGTTCTTGGAATCCAGGAGCTCGCGCGTGACGGCGAGGGCGAGCGGGCTGCCGGGGCGCATGCCGTCGGCCAGCACCAGGGCGAGCTGCGTGATGGAGGCGAGCGCCGAGGGGGCGTTCGCCACCGCGGACTCGATCCTGGACGTGAGCTCGTCGACCTCGCGGTCGAAGATGGCCTGCACGAGCGCGTCCTTGTCCGCGAAGTAGTAGTAGAGGGAGCCCTTCGACATATGGCAGCGCGCGGACACCTCGCTCATCTGGAACTCGGTGCCGTTGTTCTCGACCATGAGCTCGGTCGCGGCCGCCATGATCTTCTCGCGGGTCGCGGCGCTCTTGCGGGTCTTGGCGTCGGAACGGGCGCGCACGCGGCCGCGCGCAGCCTCCTCGAGCCCGGACTTCGCCGCCCTCACGCGCCGAACGCCGCGCTCCAGCTCGCCGGAGACCTTGCCATCGTCCAAAATGCCCATGCGCCTCCCTCCCCGAAGGTTTTTTCGCGCCCGGTGCCGCCCCCCCTGAAAACCCAGGGCCAGCGCGGCCGGCCGCGCGTTATCTACAAATGTTGCTCGATGATTCTAGCATCCTGATCTGCAGGTCACGGCATTTTTTGAGCAAATTTCAAAAATTCTGGACTTTCGCGTTTCCCGCCCCCGTTTTTTAGCTACATTCGAATATCGGTAAACTACGGCGCGCCGATTCCTTGAGCGGCGCAAAGAAGGACTTCGACGCAGAAAGAGGCTCACGTGCGCACCGCCTGGCAGATTTTTGTCCGCGACCTCAAGCGGCTGGCCAAGAACCCGGTGGCGATCATAATCACCATCGGCGTGGCCATTCTTCCCTCGCTCTATGCGTGGTTCAACATCCTCGCGAACTGGGACCCCTACGAGAACACCTCCACGGTGCCCATCGCGGTGGTCATAAACGACCGCGGCGAGGACATCGAGGACATGGGCTACACGAACGCCGGCGACATGATCCGCGAGCAGCTCGAGGAGAACACCCAGCTCGGCTGGAACTTCGTCGACACCGAGGACGAGGCCGTCGAGGGCGTGAAGAGCGGCCAGTACTACGCCGCCTTCGTGGTGCCCGACGACTTCACGAGCACCATCGCCGGCGTCCTCGAGGGCAAGACCGACAAGGCCCACATCAAATACTATGTGAACGAGAAGGCCAACGCCGTCGCGCCCAAGGTGACCGACACCGGCGCCACGACCATCGAGAACCAGATCTCCAACGAGTTCGTGAGCCTCGTGGGGGACACCGTGGTCGGCAAGCTCCAGGGCATGGTCAAGAACGCGTCCGCCTCTGCGGACGACGCGCGCGACGGCCTCGCGCTCGACCTGTCCGACGGCGGCGAGAAGCTCTCGGCGCTGGCAAGCGACCTCGGCGACGTCCAGTCGATCGTGGGCGACGCCCGCGGGACCGTCGCCTCCGCCCGCAGCACGCTCTCCGAGGTGGACGCGGCCGCAGGCAAACTCGGCGGCGGCCTCTCCAGCACGCTCGACATCCTCCAGTCCACCCGCTCGCGCGCCACGTCGCTCGCGGCGCAGCTAAACCGCGCCCTCTCCACGGGCGGCTCCACGATCAGCGGCGTCTCGAGCCGCACGAACTACGACATCGGCCAGGTCGCGGGCCAGATCGGCTGGGCGCAGGGCCAGATCGACGCCGCGCTCGCGCAGGTCTCCGCGCTCGACGGCACCTCGACGAACGTGAGCGCCACGCTCGGCTCGGTCTCGAACGTGACCGCGAGCATCCCGTGGATCGGCGGCAGCAAGGACTTCTCGACCGAGATCTCCTCCAAGCTCTCCGCCTCCCAGGACATCGCGCTCAGCCTCTCCGACTCCCAGAAGGCGGCCATCGCCAAGCTCCAGTCCATCTCGGACAGCCTGAAGGGCGCGACCTCCGACGTCACCGGGCTCGCGAACGACGTGAACGGCTCCATCCAGGCCACCACGGACGCGCTGGCCGACCTCCAGTCCTCCCTCGCCTCCACCACGATGCCGCAGCTCAACAACGCCCTCGACGGCTTCGCGAACACCGGCGGCCGCCTCGTGGGCACCGTAAGCTCGCTCTCGCCCATGCTCAAGCAGGCCGACTCCGCGCTCGCCGAGCTCGACGGCGTCCTCGCCCAGTGCTCCGACACGCTCGGCAGCACCGCGGGTTCCATCCAGGCGGCGGCCGATAAGGTCGGCGGCATCTCCTCCGACGTCGCGGCCGTCGAGTCCGCCGAGAACCTCTCGGCCATCAAGGACGTCCTCGGCCTCGACTCGCAGGGCGTCGGCGACTTCCTCGGCTCCCCCGCCGAGCTCCAGGACGTGGGCATCTACCCCGTCGAGAACTACGGCAGCGGCGTCACGCCGTTCTACACGAACCTCGCCCTGTGGGTCGGCGGCTTCGTCCTCGTGGCAATCTACAAGCTCGAGGTCGACCGCGAGGGCATCGGCGACTTCAAGCCGTGGCAGGGCTTCTTCGGGCGTTGGCTGCTGCTGAACCTCATCGGCCTCGTCCAGGCGCTCGTCTGCTGCATCGGCGACCTCGCCCTGGGCATCCAGTGCGAGAACCCCGCGGCGTTCGTCTTCGCCGGCGTCGTCGAGTCCTTCGTCTACGTGTTCTTCATCTACGCGCTCTCGGTCGCGTTCAAGCACATCGGCAAGGCGCTCGGCGTCCTCATCGTCGTGCTTCAGATCCCCGGCGCCTCGGGCCTCTACCCCATCGAGATGCAGCCGGACTTCTTCCGCGCCCTCAACCCGTGGCTGCCCTTCACCTACGGCATCAACGCCATGCGCGAGGCGATCGCGGGCTTCTACGGCGACTACTACGTCCACAACCTGCTCGTGCTCCTCGTCTACCTTATCCCGGCGCTGCTCATCGGCGTCGCGGCCAGGCGCCACCTGCTCAACATAAACAACCTCTTCGACCGCAAGCTCGGCGAGACCGACATGATGATCACGGAGCGCGTGGGCATGGAGACGCCGCACTTCCGCCTCTCCACGATCGTGAAGGCCCTTCTCGACTCCGAGAGCTACAAGGAGACGTTCCTCGCCTCGGCCGCGTCCTTCGAGCTGCGCTACCCCGTCTACATCCGCCGCGGGTTCGCCGCCCTCGTCGTCGTGCCCCTCGTGCTGCTCGTGCTGATGTTCGCGACCGAGGCCAAGTTCGCGATGCTCGTGCTCTGGATCGTCTCGCTCGTCGTCATCTGCACGGCGCTCATCGTCATCGAGTACCTGCACACCCGCGTCGCCGAGAAGACCGACCTCGCCGACATGAGCCGCGAGGACCTCTACGCCATGCTCGACGGCGAGCTCAAGCAGGAGCTGCTCGCCTTCGCCCCCATCGACAAGATGCGCCTCGACCGCGCCCAGCGCGACGAGGCCGACAACGACGCGCCCGACGCCGGCGCCGCCACGAGGCCCATGCACTTCAACGACAACGACAAGAAGGGAGGCGATCTGTAATGCGCAAGATCTGGCAGTTCATCAAGGAGGACGCCCGGCACGTCTTCGTCAACGTCATCAGCCTCGTCGTGTGCGTGGGCATGGTCGTCGTGCCGTCTTTCTACGCCTGGTTCAACATCGCGGGCAGCTGGGACCCCTACGGCAACACGAAGAACCTCAAGGTCGCCGTGGCCAACGCCGACGACGGCTACACCGGCGAGCTCCTTCCCATCTCGCTCAACATGGGCCAGCGCATGAGCGCCTCGCTCACCGAGTCCAAGTCCATCGGCTACACCGTGACCGACGAGGACGAGGCCGTCGAGGGCGTGAAGAGCGGCAAGTACTACGCCGCGATCGTCTTCCCCGAGGACTTCACCGCGAACATGATGAGCGTGCTGTCCTCCGACCCCGTCAAGCCCAAGGTGCTCTTCTACCAGAACGAGAAGGCGAGCGCCATCGGCGCCATCGTGACGAACAAGGCCTCGACCGCCGTGCAGCAGGACATCGACGAGTCCTTCGCCGAGTCGGTGACGAACGTGGGCGTGGGCGTCCTGCAGGAGCTCATGGACTATCTCGACGACGACAACGTGGCCGCCTTCGCCGAGAAGCTCGACGGCGCCGTGGAGGACGCGAGCGCCGCGCTCTCGGACACGGCGAGAAACGCCCGCTCCTTCGGCGACATCATGGCCTCCACGCAGGACCTTCTTTCCACGAGCTCCGAAGGCGCGGGAAGCTCGCTCGGCTCGACCGCCGACGCGGGCGACATGCTCCGCGAGACCGCCGGCAACGTGCGCACGCTCGGCGACGCCGTCGACGGGGCCACCGACGCCGTGAACGGCGCCCTGACCAAGAGCGCCTCCTCGCTCGACCAGGTCGCCTCCGACATCGACTCCGCCTTCGACAAGGCCGATTCCGCGAACGGCCGCTTTCAGGACGGGCTGCGCAACGCGGCCGACGTCGTGGACGGGCAGGTCGCCGAGCTCGACAAGCTCATCTCGAGCCTGAACGACTCCGACACGCTCTATCACGAGTGGGAAGAGGAATGGGACAACAACGGCCCCGACTCCGGCTTCAACGGCCAGGTCACGGTCTCCGTGGACACCGTGCGCCAGCTCTCCGTGACCGTCGAGGGGCTGAACGAGTCCGTCAAGTCCACGCGCCAGTCGCTCGCCGACCTCTCCGCCAAGCTCCGCGAGACCGCCGACTCCACCCTGCCCGGCGTCTCGAGCGACACCGCCAAGTCCCGCCAGGAGATCTCGGACCTCGTGGCGAGCGCCAAGTCCGGCATCTCGGGCGTCCAGAGCGACTACGAGTCCAACCTCAAGGGCAGCCTCTCCGACCTCGCGGGCAAGCTCGATGGGGCGGCGAGCGACGCCGACGAGATCAGCTCCTCGATCGCGGCCACGCTCGATTCCGTGAACGGCACGTCCCAGAGCGCGGCGTCCGGCCTGGGCAAGGCCAAGGACGGGCTCTACAGCACCGCCGACTCCCTCGACGAGGCGGCGACGAAGCTCGGCGACCTGACCGGCTCGCTCGAGGAGGCGCTGAACTCCGGCGACCTCGCCAAGGTCCGCGCCATCATCTCCGGCGGCTCCGCGTCGCTCTCCGACTTCATCGCCGAGCCGGCAGTCATGGACCGCACGCCCATCTACGCCATCGAGAACAACGGCAGCGCCATGGCGCCCTTCTACACCACGCTCGCCATCTGGATCGGCGGCGTCGTGCTCGCCGCCCTCGTGAAGACGAACGCGTCCGAGAAGCGCATGCGCGCGCTCAAGTGCCGCCACAGCCAGGCCTACCTCGGCCGCATCGTCTTCTTCGTGGCCATCGGCTTCATGCAGTCGCTCCTCATCACCTTGGGCGACCTGTACTTCCTGCAGATCCAGTGCGAGCACCCGGTGCTGTTCATCCTGGCGGGCCTGCTCGAGTCGCTCGTCTTCGTGAACATCATCTTTGCCCTCACGGCGAGCTTCGGCGACGTGGGCAAGGCCATCGCGGTCGTGCTCATGGTCATCCAGGTCGCGGGCTCGGGCGGCACGTTCCCCGTGCAGATGCTCCCGCAGGGCTTCTTCCAGGCCGCCTACCCGTGGCTGCCCTTCGTCCACGCCGAGAACGCCATGCGCGCCGCGATGTTCGGCATCTACAACGGCGACTTCTGGCGCGAGATGGCGCTGCTCGCGGCCTACCTCGTCCCGTCGCTCCTGCTCGGCCTCGTCCTGCGCCACCCGGTCATCAAGCTGAACGAGTGGGTGGAAGAGAAGATCGAGTCCACCAAGGTCATGTAGCTGGGATTCCCGGCTCTGTTGCAGCCGCCCGGTACCGACACGCCACGCTGTCGGTACCGGGCGGTTCTTTATGCGCGTGTGTGCAATACGGGCCGGTACCAACATCGCCGCGTGTCGGTAGTTCTCAGCACCGATATCCTTGCACCTCGGCGCCCTCTGGTACCGATGCGCCACGTTGTCGGTACATTTATCGCTCAAGAGGTACCGACGCCACCGCGAATCGGTACGATTCGCCCCGTTCTTGCGCCGACATTCGGAAATATCGGTACACGACGTCGTCCTTCTTACCACGCCTCGGGGCGGCTCTCCCAACCGCGTGCCCTTCTCCTCTCGAGATCTTCCCAGAGGGCACGCCTGGCGGACCGCTCCTTCTCGCCGCGCAAACCCCGGGCATCATGGCCCGGCAGGCCGATGTCTCGTCGAATCGATGCCATGAGTGAATCCATATAGGAGAGGTCGTCGTATTCCTCTTTGAAAATCTCATACGGTGTAATGCCCGCCGAGAGCAGCTCGTTTCTTCTCCTTGCGTCCTTCTGAATCGTGCCCGCATGATGCGCGCCCATATAGTCGAGGCACGCCTTGCCACCAGGTCCCTCGAACATCAGGTCCGGCCTGCGAATCTGCCCGCGGCGGCCGGATCCCTCGAACCTCGAGACCGCGACATCGCCGTTCAGAACCACCTCCCCCATCCGGTAGCCGCCCTGTGCAAATGAGCGCGTTGCGCGCAGACAAAGACAGACCTCCATCGGGGACGCGGCCATAGCCACGGCATCTTGCAGAGCCTTTCTCACGCCAGCGCTGCCCCGGGCACCGTGAAGAGATGAGGCAAACGTTTTGATACCCGTCTCATCGATAAGCGGCCTCGGTCGTTGGAGAAGATCTCCGGAAGGCGCGAAGGCATACAGCCCCATGAGCTCGGAGAGCAGAAACGACAGGTCTTCTCTCTCGAGCTTAGGGGCAAAGAGAAACGGCAAGAAGAGCGGCGAGGCGCAGCCGATCCCCGGCGCGACCTCGAACACCGCGCCCGGCGGTAGATCCCGTGACCATACGTGCGGCACGACGCGACTGGAGAGATGCGTGGCGGACTTCGAGGAGACGAGAACGCTCACGGGTTTCTTGGCGCAGATCCCCAAGGCCTCGATGCGCCTGAGCACATCGGCTCCCGGCATCTTCGCGGGCGCCGCGACGACGGGAGCCGCCGGGCGTCCGAGGCGGTTCCATGTGCTCGGCTGCCGAATCGCCTCAAGTGCAGCCTTATGAGAAATGATGATATCCATGAAGGCATAGTACGACTTCACAGAGCATTTACCTGCGACGATACGAGATTCTGCCTCATGTAACTAACAGCAAGCTAGCACGAAGCTTGCAGATGTTTAACGCGAGTAAGGCCACGGGTGTGAGCGGGGGCTCAGATCTCACGACGTGTATGCCTTGTTTCTTCACCGTTCCTTCACGGCCCCACTATGCGCCGACAAGCCCGCAAGTCGGTACACGTAGGTACCGAGACTCCGGGATGTCAGTAGATACGTATACCGACGTTCCCGCAAATCGGTTACCGTATGTGCCGACGAGGCAGGGTGTCGGTACTCGCATGTACCGACGTTCCCGGGCGTCGGTGAATGTGAGTACCGACACGCCGGATTGTCGAAACGCACGGGCACCGATTCGCCGGGTTGTCGGCACGCACGGGTACCGATACGTCAACATATCGGTACGTGCCTCACGCCCGAGCAGGCCGTGGGCTTCGAGTCGCATGTGTGGGCCCATCTCGCCGGGCAGGCACGCAAGAACCCGCAGGTCGCGCTCGCGTGCACGGCGGACGAGATCGCGTGCGCCCTCGAGGATGGGCGCACGGTCGCCGTCCGCACCATCGAGAACGCGCGCCTCTTCGCCGCAGACCTCGGCCTCGTTGAGAAGCTCGCCGGCGAGGGGCTCGCCATGGCCTCGCTTTCCTGGAACGCCGCGGGCCCGCTCGCGAGCGGCCACGACTCGCACGAGAACCTCTCCCCCGCCGGGGCCGCAGCGGTCCGCGAGCTCGAGCGCAACGGCGTCGCCATCGACGTGAGCCACCTGAACGACGAGTGCTTCGCCGACGTCGCCGCGATGGCCACGCGCCCCTTCTGCGCGAGCCACTCGAACGCGCGCGCCGTCTGCGGGCACCCGCGCAACCTCACCGACGACCAGTTCCGCGCGGTCCGCGACGCGGGCGGCGTGGCCGGTCTGAACTACTGCAGCGGTTTTCTTGCCGACGGCGCCTGGGGAGAAGCGGGCAGGCACGTCACGTTCGACCAGGTGGCAGCACATATCGAGCACTGGCTCGACCTCGGCGGCGAGGACGCGGTGGCCCTTGGCGGCGACCTCGACGGGGCGAGGGTGCCCGACCTCCTGGGCGGGGCGGAAAAGCTCCCCGCCTTCCAGGCCCTCCTCGTGGGGCGCTTCGGCGAGGGGATCGCGCGCAAGCTCTGCTACGAAAACGCCCTCGCCTTCTTCCGTCGAATTTGGGGTCCGACCCCAAATTGAGGGTGGCGTATACTTGTGACGTTTATGTAGCACAGACCTCAACGAGGAGGAAACTCCATGGCAGATAAGCCCGTGCGCGTCCGCTTCGCGCCCTCGCCTACCGGCAAGCTCCACGTGGGCGGCGCCCGCACCGCCATCTACAACTGGGCTTTCGCCCGCGCGAACCACGGCACGTTCATCCTGCGCATCGACGACACCGACCCTACCCGCTCGACCGAGGAGAACACGCAGATCATCCTGCGCGCCATGCGCTGGCTCGGCCTCGACTGGGACGAGGGCCCCGACGTAGGCGGCGACTATGGCCCCTACGCGCAGACCGAGCGCCTCGACCTCTACAAGCAGGCGGCCCAGAAGCTCTGGGACGAGGGCAAGGCCTATCCCTGCTTCTGCACCCCCGAGCAGCTCGCGGCCGACAAGAAGGCTGCCCAGGAGCGCAAGGACCCGTTCCAGGGCTACCAGCGCCGCTGCCGCGACCTCGACCCCGACGAGGCGCGTCGCCGCATCGACGCCGGCGAGAAGTACGTCCTTCGCATCAAGGTCCCCCTTGACCGCGGCGACGTCGTCGTCCACGACGCGGTCCACGGCGACGTGACCTTCAACGCCAAGGAGCTCGACGACTTCGTCATCTTCCGCTCCGACGGCACCCCCACCTACAACTTCGCCACCGTCGTCGACGACGCCATGATGGGCATCACGCACGTCATCCGCGGCGACGACCACCTGTCCAACACCCCGCGCCAGGTCATGGTCTACGAGGCCCTGGGCGCGCCCGTGCCCGAGTTTGCCCACATCTCCATGATCCTGGGCGCCGACGGCAAGAAGCTCTCCAAGCGCCACGGCGCCACGAGCGTCGAGGAGTACCGCGACGCCGGCTACCTGCCCGACGCCTTCGTGAACTACCTCGCGCTGCTGGGCTGGTCGCTCGACGGCGAGACCACGATCGTCCCACGCGACGTGCTGGCCTCCCAGTTCAGCCTCGACCACGTGTCCAAGAACCCGGCCACCTTCGACCCCAAGAAGCTCGATTGGATCCAGGCAGAGTACATCCGCTCCATGGACGACGCCGACTTCGCCGAGAAGATCATGCTGCCGGAGCTTCGCCGCGCCGGTCTTCTCGCTGAGGACGCGACGCCCGACGACGCCTGGACCCGCGACCTCGCTGCCATCGTGAAGCCCCGCACCAAGTTCCCGGCCGACGCCGCGACCGTCGCCGCGCCCGTCTTCGCGACCGCCCAGACGCTCGCCTACGACGAGAAGTCCGTCGCCAAGGGCCTCGCCAAGGAGGGCCTCCCCGCGGCCGCCATCCTTGACGCCGCCCGCGCCGCCCTCGAGGCGCTGCCCGTCGACGGCTGGACCGCCGAGGCCATCGACGCCGCGCTCGAGCCCCTGCCCGAGGCGCTCGACGCCAAGAAGCGCATCGTCTTCCAGGCCGTGCGCGTGGCCGAGTGCGGCAACATGGTCTCCCCGCCCCTCGGCGAGACCATGGCCCTCATCGGCCGCGAGGACTGCCTGGCGCGCATCGACCGCGCCCGCACGATGACGGCCTAACCGGTTCCCTTCGCGCCTGCCGCCGCAGCTCCCCGCCCGGCAGGCGCGTCTTTGCAACGCTCCAGAGAAAGAGGCACGCAGATGGTATTCGACTTCGCATCCGAGGACTTCGCGCAGATCCCCAACTTCAAGGGCGGCGAGGGCCACTTCGACGCAAAGATGCACGACGACGGCCGCGTAAAGATCATCTACGGCAAGGTCGAGCCCGGCTGCACGAGCGGCTACCACGCCCACGAAGGCAACTGCGAGGTCATCTACGTCACCCGCGGCGCCATCATCTGCACCTACGACGGCAAGGAGGAGCGCGTGGAGGCCGGCCAGGCGCACTACTGCCCCATGGGCCACTCCCATTCCATGCGTAACGCAAGCGAGACCGAGCCCGCCGAGATGTTCTGCGTCGTCCCCGAGCACCACGTAGCGGAGTAGCCTGGGCAACGACCGCCGAGCGACAGCCTCAAGCCACGAAGAAAACCCGTCCCCTTGGAACCGCAAAGCCCAAGGGGACGGGTTTTTCTTTATATATGGTCCCCGTCGGCGTTCTTCCACGTCCACGAAGAAGTACGTCCAGGCTGGAAGCGTAGCCTACGCCTCCACGGACTCGATCAGGAACATGAGCTCGAGTACCATCTTGGTCGCGCGACGGAAGCGTCGTTTGCGGTAGTGGTAGAGCTCCACGTCGCGAAAGCCGAGCGCGGCGGAGGACCCGTACCCGCTCTTCGGGAGCCAATCCTCGTAGAAGGCCCGGCGGGCAGAGGCGATGCGCAGCGGCAGCGTCGCCTGCGTGCCCACGCGCACGGGCACGAGCGCCACGAGCGTGCCCGCAGGCACCTCCGTGGCCTCGAGCCCCTCGGCGCTCGCGAGGGCGCGCCTGACAGGCTCTGCGCCCGGCTCGACCTCGTCGCCGGTGAAGTACCGGTAGCTGCCGTCCTCGGCCGGCTCATCCGATATGACGGCCGTGACGACGGGCATCTTGCGCTCGCGGACCTTCTCCTTCACCGCGCCGAGGCGCTTCGCGAGCTTGGGGGCGTCGGCGAACATGTCCTTCTCGGACGTCTGGACCGAGCAGCCCACAAAGGCGCGCGGCAGCTGCAGGCGCTCGACCTTGACCTCGGGCTTCGACACGGCGGGGCCTAGTGCTCGCAGCCGGCGGACGTGGACGCAACGTCCTCGCCCTCGTGCTCGACCATGGCGGCGACCATGGCGGTAAGGCCCTCGACGATGCGCTCGAGGCTCATGGACGGCGTGCCGGACTTGAGGTTCGCGGCCTGGGAATCCAGGTACGGGACGTGCACGAAGCCGCCTCGCACGCCGGGGTGACGGTGGTCGAGCGCGTACATCAGGCTATAGAGGACCTCGTTGCAGCAGTAGGTGCCGGCGGTGTACGAGACGTTCGCGGGAATGCCCTTGGCCTTGCAGGCCTCGGCCATCGCGTGGACGGGCAGCGTAGCGAAGTAGGCGTCGGGGCCGTCGGCCTCGAGCTTGCCCGGCGTGGGCTGGTTGCCGTCGTTGTCGGGGATGCGGAAGTTCTGGTAGTTGATACCCACGAACTCCGGCGTGATCTCGGCGCGGCCGCCGGCCTGGCCCACGCACAGGACCATGTCGGGCTGGGCGGCGTCGATGGCGTCCTCGACGGCCTGGGGGCCCTTGCGGTAGACGACGGGGATCTCGACGGTGGCGATATCGGCGCCCGCGATCTGGGCGGGCAGGCGACGGACGGCCTCGTAGGCGGGGTTCACGGTCTCCCCGCCGAACGGCATGAAGCCGGTGACCAGGATCTTCATAGGTTTGCTCCCTTCAAAAGCAAAGAGGGGCGCCGTCACCCAAGGCAACGGCGCCCCACATGATTCGGGGTGTATTTTACCCCCAGTCGCACGCGGCCAAACGGCTGTTTGGCGCACGTCTCCGCGAGCGGCAACCAGACGTTTACAGACCGAAAAGGATCATGATGACGATCTGGACGACCAGCATGATAATCGCGATCGGCACCTGCTTCTTGATCACGCCGTTGTTGTCCTTCATATCGAGGATGGCGACGGGCACGATGTTGAAGTTGGCGGCCATAGGCGTCATGAGCGTGCCGCAGTAGCCGCAGGTCAGGGCGAGGCCGCCGATGATGGTGGGGTCGGCGCCCAACGCGAGCACGAACGGCGCGCCGATGCCCACCGTCATGACGGTGATGGCGGCGAAGGCGTTGCCCATGATCATGGTGAACAGGGCCATGCCCACGGCGTACACGATGACGCCCACCACGGCGTTACCGGAGGGGATGATGCCGCTGACGAGCTGGGAGATGACGTCGCCCACGCCGGCGGCGGTGAAGACGGCGCCCAGGCCGGCGAGCAGGGTCGGGAGCATCGAGAGCGGGCCCACGACGTCGAGCATGCGGCGGCAGTCGTTGAGGAAGACCTTGGGGCTGTTCTTCTTGTTGAAGGCGAGCAGCAGGACGGCGCCCACGAGCACGCCGAAGGTCATGCCCACGAGCGAGCTGATCTTCGTGAAGAGGGCGAAGAGCAGGGCAAAGAGGCCGATGCAGATGGCGGGGACGAAGATCTTCATGCCGATGTGCTCGAAGTTGCCCTCCATCTCCTCAGCGCTGGGGGCACCCTCCTTGCCGCGGTCGACCTGCTTGGCGATGGCCGGGACGACCATGACGAAGAGCAGGGCGCCCGTCCAGGCGGCCGGGATCCACTTGCCGAAGATGAACAGCACGCCCAGGACGATCCAGAAAATGGCCGAGCCCGCGCGCTTCTCGTTCGTCTTGTCCTTGGCGTTCGCGACGCCGGTGTAGACCGAGACGAGGCCGATGAGGATGTACATGACCTCGAGGAGCTTGTTCGAGAGCGTCACGTCGGGACTCGTGAAGAAAGCGATGAAGGCGTCCATTACTTATCGCCCCCTTCAGCGGCGAACGTGTGGTACTTCTTCGTGTCCTTGCGGTCGAGGACCTGGTAGTACACGATGGCCACGATCGTCGCGATGATGGCGGGGGCCACGGCGACGGCCGCGAGGTCGATCAGCTCGACGTGGTAGCCGAGGGGCTCAAGGGTGTTCTGGACCAGCAGCGCGCCGGAGCCGCCCACGAAGAGCATCTGGCCGAAGAACCACGTGACGTTCTCCATGCCGGCGGCCATGCCCTTGATGTCCTCGAGCTGCTCGGGGGCGATTGCGTGGCCGTCCTCCTCCACGGCTGCCTGGGCCATCGGCATGATGACGGGGCGCACGAAGCCGGCGACGCCGCCGAAGCCCACGTTGAACGCGGCGAAGATCACGCGGAAGACGCCGTAGGCGGCCAGCACCATGCCGGCGGTCGCGCCCTTGAACTTCTTCATGAGGGCGGCGGCGGCCTGCTTCAGGCCGTTGCGCTCGAGGGTGCCCGTGATCACGAACGTCATGATGAAGACGCACATGCTGCGGTTCGAGACGAAGCTCGCGCCCATCGTCTCGAGGAACTTCACGGGGTCCATGCCCGCGATGAGGGCGGTGACCACGGCGGCCACCATGATGATCAGGATGGAGTCGAGCTTGGCGGCAAAGCCGACGACGACGATGACGATACCGAGAAGCTTGAGGAGCTCAAGGGGATCCATCACACCACTCCTTTCTTGTCGTGCCGGGGCAGGGCCCGCGGCAAACACCAGAGACCTACAAAACAAATGTTGATTCTACACAAAGACTTCAAGGCGCCCGGCCCGCAAGACGGTGAACGGCGCCATCGTGCGCTAGAGTTAACTTTGTTTCGATTCCGCGATTGCCGGCCGCATGTGCGCGATAGCGCCGCAAACAGGCCCGGTACCAGGGAAAACCGTCAAGAAGGAGCAGACCCATGGCAGGAAAGCCGCAGACGCTGGCGACGACCTCGGCCTTCGAGGTGTTGGGCCCGGTGATGGTGGGGCCCTCGTCCTCGCACACGGCGGGCGCCCTGCGCTGCGCCCAGGTCGCCTCCTCGCTCGTGGACGGCCGCGTGGCTAGCGTGAGGTTCACGCTGTGGAACTCCTTCGCCCATACCTACCGCGGCCACGGCACCGACCGCGCGCTCGTGGCGGGCGTCCTCGGCCTCGCGACGGACGACGAGAGGATCCGCGACGCCTTCGAGCTCGCCCACGCGTCCGGGCTCGACTACGAGTTCGAGGTCGGCGGCGACGACGCGACCATGCACCCCAACACGGTGGACATCCAGATGACGAGCGAGTCGGGTGCCCAGGCGCAGGTCCGCGGCGAGAGCCTCGGCGGCGGCCGGGTGCGCGTGAGCCGCATCAACGGCGTCGGCGTGAGCGTCACCGGGCGCTACGCCACGCTCTTCGTCGCGCACCGCGACGCCCCCGGCGTCCTGGCGGCCCTCGCGAACCTCCTCGCCTACGCGCACGTGAACATCGCGACGTGCCGCACCTACCGCACCGAGCAGGGCGGTCAGGCCTACAGCGTCTTCGAGACGGACGGAGCGCCCGCCGAGGACGTCCTCGCCATGGTGCGCGGGCTCGAGCACGTCGACTACGCCACGTTCATCTCGCTCGCCGGGGCGGGCTCGGCCGTGGCCCCCGGCGTCACCGCCGAGGAGCTCTTCGACGACGGCGCGCAGCTGCTCGATGCCTGCGAGGAGCGCGGCCTCTCCATCGGCGGGGTCATGCGCGTGCGCGAGGAGGCGCTCACGGGCTCCGAGCACGCCTCGGCCGCGATGCGGCGCGTCATGGAAGTCATGCGCGAGGAGACGACCGTCCCCCTCGCGCACCCGGCGAAGTCGCTCGGCGGCTTCATCGGCGGCGAGGGCAAGAAGGTCGCCGACGCCGGAGCCGCCTATGCCGCCGGCCTCATGGGCGCGGTGCAGACCGACGCCGTGGCGCGCGCCATGGCGGTGCTCGAGCGCTCCGCCGCCATGGGCGTCATCGTGGCCGCCCCCACGGCGGGGTCCGCGGGGGTCGTGCCGGGCTGCGTCCTCGCCGCGGCGGACCACCTGGGCGCCTCCGACGACCAGGTGGCCGAGGCGCTCTTCTGCGCGGCCGCAATCGGCATGAACATCCAGACCGGCGCCTGCGTGGCCGGCGCCGAGGGCGGCTGCCAGGCCGAGGTCGGCAGCGCGGCGGCGATGGCCGCGGCGGCGCTCGCCCAGCTCTACGGCGGCACGCCCGAGCAGGCGCTCTGCGCGAGCTCGCTTGCGATCTCGAACCTGCTGGGCCTCGTCTGCGACCCGGTGGGCGGCCTCGTGGAGGTGCCCTGCCAGGCAAGGAACGCCATCGGCGTGGCGGCGGCCTTCTCGAGCGCCCAGCTCGCGCTCTCCGGCGTGGAGAGCCTGGTGCCGTTCGACGAGGTCGTGCACGTGATGAGCGAGGTGGGCCACGCGCTCCCGGCCTCCCTCCGCGAGACGGCCCGTGGCGGGCTCGCCGCGGCCCCCAGCGCCTGCGCCGCCTGTGCCGCCCACGAGCGCCCCTGCGGGCGCTGACCGGGCTTCTTCGCGCGGCACCGGCGCCCTACGCGACCATAAACGCCCCCGGAACACAGATGCATGCCGTTTACGTGTTTTGGGGCCCGAGTCGAACCTCCAAACGCGTAAACGGCATGCATCTGATTTCGGCCTTCTTGCCACCCTTCTCCAGCAGGGTGGCAAGAAGGCCGGTTCGGTCAAGAGAAGGTTAAAGTTGCGCGTTTGGGGCTTCTGGGCTTCTTAGCACCCTGCCGCAAAAGGGTGGTTGCCCGTACTCGCGGCGATCACAGGCCAAGAAAACCGGTCACAGCCCGACAGGCCCCTCCTACGCCCGCCCCTGCGCCTCGCGCGCGGCCTCGACCGCCTTCGCCTTGGTCCGGTACGCCGCAGCGATGATGTCCACGCAGCCCTGCCGCCCGAAGCGCGCGCGGTTCACGACGAGGTCCTTGTTCTCGTGCATGAGGCACTTGCCGTCCGAGTAGCGCTTGTAGAACAGCTCGCGGCTCTTCTGCATGCGCTTGACGAGCTTCTTGGCCTCCTTCTCGGTCATGCCGCGCTTGCGGCGCACGATCTCCACGCGGGCGTCGAGCGGGGCCGTCACGAGGACGGCGATGCGGTTGGGGTTGTCGCGCAAGATCCAGTCGGACAGGCGCCCCTCGATGATGCAGGGACCCGACGCGCCCAGGTCCTGGATGACGTTCGTCACGAGCTTGAAGAGCTTGTCGCCCGTGGTGCGCGAGTCCACGCGGTCGGGCAAAAAAGCGTTCATCTCGGCCGAGATCCGCTCGTCGTAGGCGGCGATCACGTCCATGGCCGCGCCCGAGCGCTGGCTCGCGCGCACGAGCACCTCGTTGTCGTACAGGGGGATCCCCAGCTCGCACGAGAGCATCTTGCCGATCTCGTGGCCCTCGGCGCCGAAGTCGCGCGCGATCGTGATGACCACGGGAAGGTCGCCCATGACCGGCGCATCGCCGGCCGCCCGACCGTTCAGCTCGAACGCTCCGTTCTTGTTCTTGGACACAGCAGCCCCCTTACGCCGCGAGCGCGTGGCGCTGGTAGGCGCGCACGAGCAGCGAGATTCCGAAGTTCAGCAGGAAGTACATGGCGAAGACGAGGCCGTAGAGCATGAGGACCTGCGAGAGGTCGACGGCGTGGGCCATGACGACGTTCGTCGTGTACATGAACTCGGCAACGTTGATGCCGGAGAGGTACGAGGAGTCCTTGATGACCGTCGTGCACTGCGAGAAGAGCGCCGGGACGATCATCTTGAACGTCTGCGGCAAGATGACGTAGCGCAGCGACGCGAAGAACCCGAAGCCCTGGCTGCGACACGCCTCGAACTGGCCCTTGGGCACGGCGTTCAGGCCGCCGCGGACGATCTCGGCCATGACGGCCGAGGTGAAGAGCGTGAACGCGAGGGTCGAGATCACGATGTCGAGGCCCTGGACCGTGAAGTAGATGAAGAGGATCCACAGAAGGTTGGGCGTGCAGCGGAACAGCTCGATGTAGGCCGAGACGACCCAACGCGCCGGGCGCGGCCCGTACTGCTTCACGAGCGCGAGCACGGTGCCCACGATGAGCGAGAAGAAGATCGAGAGGGCCGAAATCTGGATGGTCTTGACGAAGCCGCCCATGATGTAGGCGATGTTCGTGGCGCTGAATATCTCCATGCCTTACGCCTCCTTCGCGGGCTCGGCGGGCGCGGCGTCGAGGCCGGGGACGGCCTTGGCGCGCGGGCGCTCCTTTGAACGCTTCTCGAGCCACTGGACGAGCAGCGCCAGCGGGAAGCAGATGATGAAGTACATGAGGCAGCAGACGATGTAGCCCTGCAGGTAGCCGTAGAGCGACACGAAGTTGTCGGAACGGTACATGAGGTCGCCGCCGGCCACGAGCGCGAGCACCGAGGTGTTCTTGACCAGGTTGAGCGCCTGGTTGCACAGCGGCGGCAGGATGATCTTGAACGTCTGCGGCAGGACGATGTAGACGTAGGCCTGAAGCCGCGAGAAGCCCTGGGACTGAGCCGCCTCCATCTGGCCGCGCGGGATGGCCTCGATGCCTGTGCGGATGACCTCAGAAACGTAGGCCGCGTGGTAGAGTCCCACGCCCAGGGTGCCCAGGACGAACGGGGCTATGCGCACCGGCTCGGGAGCGCCCGTCGCCGCCTGCAGGAGCTGCGGGCCCGCCATGTACATGAAGAGCACCTGGACCGGCAGCGGCGTGTTCTGGTAGAACTCGACGTAGACGCGGCTCACGGCGCGCAGGGCGCGGGAGCGCGTGGTCGAGAAGACGCCCAGCACCGTGCCGAGCACGAGCGCGAGGGCGAGGCCCGCGAGAACGACCTGCAGCGTGACCGCGAAGCCGTCCCAGAACGGGCCCATGTTTGCAAACGTGGCCGACCACCTCTCGGGGTCGAGCAATCCTTCGAGCATGAATTCCCTCCTTCGCGCGGCCTAGACGAGGCCCCAGGTCGAGACCTCTTCGTCGAGCCAGCCGTCGGCCAGGCGGTCGCAGACGACCTGGTCGACCACGGCCGAGAGGTCGGAGCCCTTCTTGGTGGCGACGCCGTAGCCCTGCTCGCCGAACTTCACCTCGGGCTGGAGCAGCTCGACGGTGTCGTTCATGTAGCCCGCGAGCGTCGAGCGGTCCATGGCGAACACGTCGACGTTGCCCGCGTCCAGGGAGCTCTTGATGATGGGGTAACCCGAGAAGGACCGGTACTCGGGGCGGCAGGAGAAGCCCTGGTCCTCGATCATCTTGTCGATCGCGGCAGACGTCGTCGAGCCCTGAGAGACGCCGATGATGCGGCCGTCGAGGTCCTCGATGGACGTGAACCCGGAGCGCTTCTTGACCATGAGGCCGACGTAGTCCGTGCGGTACGGGGTCGAGAAGTCCCAGCTCTTCTTGCGCGTCTCGGTGATGGTGTAGGTCGCCGCGACGACGTCGAGCTGGTCGTTGTCGATGAGCGGGCCGCGCGTCTTGGGCGTGACGTCCGTGAACTCCACGAGGCCCTGCGAGCGGGCGTCGTCGTAGCTCGTGCCAAAGACCGCCGCCGCGATCTGGTAGCACAGGTCGACCTCCATGCCCTCGTAGGTGCCCTTGGCGGGGTCGAAGTAGCCGTAGCCGGGCACGTCCTTCTTCACGCCGGCCGAGAGGTGCCCGCGCGAGCGGATGGCCTCGAGCTTGGAGCCGCCCGCGGAGGCGCCGGAGCCTCCCTGCGACGAGCCGCACCCCGCGAGGCCCGCGAGGCCCGCGACGCCCAGAAGCGCGCAGCCGCCTGCGGCGAACCTGAGGAAGCCTCGGCGGGACATCCCCGCCGAGCCGTCTAGATACATGCTCATGCTTGCCCCCTAGCGCAGGATCTTTGCCAGGAACTCGCGGCAGCGCGGGTTCTCGGGGCACTCGAAGAAGTGGTCGGGCGAGCCCTCCTCCAGGATCTGGCCGTCGTCCATGAAGACGATGCGGTCGGCCACCTGGCGCGCGAAGCCCATCTCGTGCGTGACGCAGATCATGGTGATGTTCTCCTGCGCGAGCTCGATCATGACGTCGAGGACCTCCTGGACCATCTCGGGGTCGAGGGCGCTCGTGGGCTCGTCGAAGAGGATGATCGGCTGCTTGGTGCACATGGCGCGGGCGATGGCGACGCGCTGCTGCTGGCCGCCCGAGAGGTTCTGCGGGTACTCCCCCGCCTTGTGCGCGAGGCCGACGCGCTTGAGGGCGGCCATCGCGGTCTCGGTGGCCTCCTCCTTCGACTTCTTCTGCAGCTTGATCGGCGCCAGGGTGAGGTTGCCCAGGACCGTCATGTTGGGATAGAGGTTGAACTGCTGGAACACCATCGAGGAATACTTGCGGGCCATCTCGAGGTGGTTCTTCTTCGTGAGGGGCTGGCCGTCGATCAGGACCTCGCCCGTCGTGGGCTCCTCGAGGTAGTCGCAGCAGCGGATGAGGGTGGACTTGCCGGAACCGGACGGCCCGATGATGACGACCTTCTCGCCCTCGGCCACGGTGAGGTTGACGTCCTTGAGCACGTGGACGTCGCCGAAGTACTTGTTGAGGTTGCGCACCTCGATCATGTTTCCCATAGAAGCCCCTGTCTCTTGGTTTCGCATAGCTTAAAGACTACCCCTGTTGCCTTACGCGCAAACGCGGCGGGCTGGGAATAGAGACCTGGGCTCAACGGAGTGTTTATGAAGAGGAAATAAGAAAACCGGCGACCTCGTGGAAGCCGCCGGTTCTGCATCCGTGGTAGCCCGTACCAGATTCGAACTGGTGATCTCCGCCTTGAGAGGGCGGCGTCCTAAACCGCTAGACGAACGGGCCATAATCGCAATTGGTAGCCCGTACCAGATTCGAACTGGTGATCTCCGCCTTGAGAGGGCGGCGTCCTAAACCGCTAGACGAACGGGCCACATATGCGATTCTCAAAGAAACGAATGGCTGGGACTGAGAGAGTCGAACTCCCGTTGACGGAACCAGAATCCGCTGTCCTACCACTAGACGAAGTCCCAATTCGTTACTTCTTTGCGCCTCTCAGCGCGAGAAATTACTATACGGGAGCGTTCGCGCGATTGCAAGGGGATTTTTCAAAAAACTTTGCGCGGGAGCAAAATTCCCCTTGTGACCTGTCTGACGGCGCGGTCGGCCTGGCGACGCAGCCAGCCCGATAGCACGATCCGCCTGGTAACGCTACCAGCCTAATAGCGCAGCTCGGCAAGCAGCGCCTCGCGGTCGTTCTCGAGCTCGCCGTCGAGGACGGAACAAAGAAGCCCGTGCAGCACCATGCCCACGCCGGGACCCGGCTCGATGCCGCGCTCGCGCATGACGTCGCCGCCGTTCACCGCGAGGTCACCGACCTTCAGGACGGTGCCCGCGGCGACCTCGGCGCGGATAAGGGCCGTGACGGCGTCGAGCTCGTGCGCGTAGGAGCGGCACTTGGGGGCCTTGCCCAGGGCGTCGGCGCGCTTGAGGTCCACGAGCGCGTAGCCCAGGCGCGTGCCGGCGCCGGGGCAGGAGGCCTCGAGCTTCGCGAGCATCCTGCGCACGGACTTGACCGTGGCCGTGACCGGGAGGTCGTGCAGGCGGATAAGGGCCTGGGCGCGCCTCACGGTCTCGCGCGGGACCGCGAGGCGACCCATGACGCGCCCCGCCACGCACGCCCCTTCCTCGGGGTGGCCGAAGAAATGGCCGCGCCCCGAGGCGTCCTGGCTCCAGCACGCCGGCTTCGCGACGTCGTGGAGAAGGGCCGCCCAGCGAAGCTCGTGGGGCGGCAGGCCGCCCGCGACCTCCTCGATGCCAGCGCAAACGCGGGCCGTGTGCTCGAGGACGTCGTAGGCATGGTAGGGGCTGCGCTGGTCGAAGCCCCGCAGGGGGGCGAGCTCGGGCACGGCCGCCGACATAACCTCGAACTCATGGCGAAGCGCCCAGGCGACGCGACCCGTGGAGAGGATCCCGTCGAGCTCAGCGCCCACGCGCTCGGAGGCGACGCGGGACAGGTCGGTCGCGCAGGCGACGAGCGCCTCCTGGGTCGCGGGCTCGATCCGCGCATCCAGGCGGCACGCGAAGCGAACGGCGCGCAGAACACGCAGGGCGTCCTCAGAGAACCGGCGGCGGGGCTCCCCCACCGCGCGGATAACGCGCGCCTCCAGGTCTGCCTGTCCGCCAAAGGGGTCGAGAAGCCCCCGCTTAGGGTGGAATGCCATCGCGTTCACAGTGAAGTCGCGGCGTGCGAGGTCCTCGCGGACGTCGGTCACGAAGCGGACCTCGTCGGGGTGGCGGTGATCGGTGTAGGCGCCCTCGACGCGGTAGGTCGTGGTCTCCACGGGCAGGCCGTCCACCACGGCGGTCACCGTCCCGTGGTCGGTCCCCGTCTCGTGGACCTCGATGCCCGCCTCCCGAAGGACGCGCTCCGTCTCGGGCCAGGGCGAGGAGGTCGTGACGTCGATGTCGTGCCCGTGACCGCCAAGAAGCGCATCGCGCACCCAGCCGCCCACGACCCAGGCCTCAAAGCCCGCGGCCTCCAGCGGCTCGATCACCCGCATCGCGTACGCCGGCAGCTCCGCCGCCAGCCTCTTCTCGAGCTCGTCCATGTCACGCCCTTCTTTGCCCCTGAACCCGTCCGAGTATACCAACCGCAATTTGGGGTCGGATACCAAATATATTTGGGGTCCGACCCCAAATTGCGGCAAGAAAAAAGGGACCCGCCGAAGCAGGTCCCTCTCAGCTCATATGTAGTAGGACTTAGAGCTTACGGACGTTGGAAGCCTGGAGCTTGCCGTTCTGACCGGTCGTGATCTCGAACTCAACGGCCTGGCCCTCGTCCAGAGTCTTGAAGCCGTCCATCTGAATCTCGGAGTAGTGGACGAACAGGTCGTCGCCACCCTCACGAGAGATGAAGCCGTAGCCCTTGTCCGGATTGAACCACTTAACAGTACCCTGAGCCATGTCGTGCCTTTCGTTCTTTAGCCCCGCGGGGCAAAATGCTGCGCTCACGCGCGATACCGTGGCGTTTGAGCCACAAGGGATATAGTACCCCGAAAACGTCCCGCCCATGCCGAGAAACCCGCATCCCCGGTTTTGCGCCGTTCACGGAACCCGACCCCGGGTGAGCGGTCGCCACTCTGTAGGAGCTACCGTCTAGGCGTCAGTATAATTTGATTCAAAATTATTATCTGAAACAGTTTTCATTTCCTAGGGCTAAGGGGCAGACGGGGTTAATCAGCTTGTCCTCAATTACTGCGCAGAGCAGCGCAACGCACAGTGAAACCAAGCCCGAGAAGATAGCGCTTTCCATCAATTCGTTGTGATGCGTCATCCCCAGTGCGAGCTGAATCAACATAAGGGGATACTTGTGCAGCACCAGTATGCTCATAGTATGGGATCCGATATAAGAGAAAAGGCCAAAACGGTTGTGTCGTTTGCTGAGCCCAAGCACTGCAAGAGAAACTGTCAGTGCAACGACAAGAAAAACGAGCCGGTTCCCAAACACATCCTCTATGTACCAATTAGTCGAATTCACACCTGATGCATCCATCGCTAGACACAGAGCAATCGCGCAGGCAGCAAACGTGACGCAAGCACTTTTCCCGGGGACACGCACCGGTTTTTCCTGAAGGTAAATCCCTAAAAGCAGAAATGGGAGAAGCGTGGCTGCTGTTTCCAGCGAGAAAGGCATAACCACCGCCTCAATCAAAGGAGAAAAAACCCAGCAACCGCAAAAGATGAAAACAGCGAAAAGTAGCAACCACAGAATCCGGCAGCCGGCATATCGACTCAAATAATCAGCGACGCGCACAGCGATCCAAGCCAAAAGATACGCCGAGAAGAGCATGGGGAGAAACCAAATCGGTCGATAAAAGTCAAGAAGATGCCCTTTGCCGTTTCCCCATATGAGTCCCATAAAATTGGCTAGGAAATCAGCGTTCATCCCGCCTCTGCCAATTATTGTTATGACGAATGGCCCCACGGCCGAAAACAACACGAGAGCCATCCCTCCCCAGACAAAATATGGAACAAGAAGGCGGGAGGCTCGATGACGGACTTCGTCAGAGAAACTGACACGAGGATGATATGTGAGCCCCGCGACAATCATAAATAGAGGTACGTGAAACGACCAGACAAAAGACCTTGCAAAAGTCTCGGTGCAGATGTGGCCAAATACGATAAGCAACATCGCAAAGCCTCGCGACTCGTCAATCCAAGCCTCTCTAACACGCCCCATGTTTCAACTCCATAAAAATAACCGTGTCGCGTACATCCCTTAGAACCAAAGATTAAGGCATAGTGCCAGTACAATCTCACGAGCATGTAAACTCACTATCTTGTAGCCCTCTTGACACTGTACCTCGTGTAAGGGACATCAAGTCCTAGCGCGACCAGCGAGCCAATCCGAATGCCCGCTTTATCCACGTGGGCATGAGGTCCAGAAGCCCCACAAGCGCGATCGGTCCCGCCACGTTTATCGCGAACGCGATGGGCCAGGACGCGAATTCGACCCCCAGCGTTTTTCTCGAGATCGCGTTGATCCCCGCCCACAGAAGAAGGAAGACGAGGTGCATACAGAGAATCGCGAGGGTGTGGCTACCGAACAGCTCAAGGGGCCTCAGCAGGCCACCGAGGTACTCGCAGGCTACTCTCGACAGCTTGATCAAGAGAACGGCAAGGCAAAGGCTCCCAATCACGTTCAGGGACCCAACCGGATACTTGTTCTCGACCATATAGACCCCGCCGCCGTAAAGCCCAGCATAGACCCCGATGCCGACCATCGCCAGAAGCAGCGGAACAGGTATCGCGCCTCGTTCGAGCAGGCCCTCCTCATGCAGGACCCGACCAACATACATATAGAGCACCGCGCAGAGCGCGGGCTGGACCGAGAAGGGCAGCCAAAGGGACCCTCCGTAGTTCATGCCCGTGAGGAAGAGCAGGACCGCCCAAACCCCGGGGTGCCGCATACCCATAATCGAGACAAAGAGCTGCTTTGCCCAGAAGAACGCCAAGAGATACCAGATGGCCCCGATCGAACCGATTCCGGCCGGCATTCCCTGGGTATCGGCACCGGACCCATAAAAAGCCGCCTTAAGCCAATCGATGAAAGCCGCGGCGACCCCTTCCCCATCCATCGTGCCATAGCAAGTCCCCATCGCCACAACGACGCATGACGTCAACGCATAAGGAAGAAGAAGGGCACGGGTGTCTTTGTTCAGCGATTCCCTCGTTACCTTCGTCGCCTTGCAAAAATACCCGCTCACAACAAAAAACGTCGCGAGATGAAACGTGAAGCAGAACTCAATGGCCGTTTGAGGAGGATCGACCACTTGATCAAGCATGCACGAGTGGCAGAAGATCACGGCCAGCATCGCGATACCCTTCGCCACATCGAACTCCGGCAAGCGGGCCTTGCCCGCCTTTGCCCCAGTTACGCGACCCGGCTCAGAGGGTACCCCCCCCCCGCTGTCAAATTACACATGCGACGGCTCCTCGGGGACGATGGCGCGCTTGACGCGGCGGGCGAACTTGCCGAGGCCCTCCTGCTTGAGCGTGGTGCCCGTCATTTTGACGAGGTGCGCCCACCAGGCAGGGTAGTCGATCTTTGGCTTGGGAAGGCCCATGACGTCGCAGAAGAACTTCTTGCGGTGCGGGGCGATCTCGTCGAGCTGCATGACGAGCTCGGGGTCCATCTGGGCGAAGCACTTCTTGACGCGCTCCTGGACGTGGGGGTTCTCCCAGCCGTCGTCGTAGATGGCGCCGAAGCTGTAGTTGATGCCGCGCAGGTAGTGGGCCTTGAGGATACGCGGGTCGGTCACGTTCAGGCGCTTGAGGATGGCGAGCATGTCGTCCCAGCGGTCGAACGGGCGCACGATGGCCTCGACGGTCTTGTGGTGCCGAGTGGAGCCCTCGAGGTCGCAGCGGTAGTTGTAGTAGGGCTTGTCGAGGTAGACGATGGCCTTGGCCTGGCACATGGTCTCGATCAGGAACGGGTTGTCGGCCCAGCCGGCGCCGGGGTACTCGGGGAAGCGGATGTCCTTCTCGGCGAGGAAGTCGCGGCGATAGATGGCCGACCAGATCGACGGGTGCATCGAGATGAGCTTGGGCTGGTCGCCGACGGTGATGGGGGCCTTTGAGGTCGGGATCTCGCCCTTCATCGTGGAGGGGAACGGCGCCTGCCGGGCAGGGTCGTCCCAATAGCGGATGTCGGTCCAGGGGGTCTTCACGATGTCGAGCTGCTCCTCGAAGGAGTCGGCGAAGGCGAGCATGTCGGCATACATGCCGGGCTCGATCCAGTCGTCGGGCTCGATGATCGAGATCCAGTCGCCCTTGGCGAGGCGCAAGCCGAGGTTGCAGCCCTGGCCGTAGCCGCCGTTCTCCTTGTCCACCAGGCGCACGCGGGGGTCGCGCTCGGCGTGGGCGAGGATGATGTCGCGCGAGCCGTCGGTCGAGCCGTCGTTGATGCACAGGACCTCGATCTCCTTGTGCGTCTGGGCCTCGATGGAGTCGAGGCACTGGTCGAGGAACTTCTCGACATTGTATATGGGGACGATAACGGAGACGAGTGACTTGGAGTCGCCGCGCATAGGAACCCTCCTCGGGGAAGTTTGCATACAGGTTCTTATGATAGCGGATACCTCAGGTCGCCTTAGAAAGCGCAGAAAGACAGCGGCTGCGGCGCGCGCTTTCCCGAGCTGATGCGCACTCGAATCGTTCGTGCGAAGTTTTTTGGATTCAGCGCGCACTCGGTCGGTTCGTGCGGCATGATTTTGGGCCTACACGGACAGAAGCGGCGCAAAACACCAGGTAAGGTTTCTGAAAAAGCTCCAAATATGCCGTTGGGCGCGGTTTCGACGCCGCACGAACGGCTCGAGTGCGCCAGAAACAAGAAATTCTCCGCACGAAAGCCACGAGTGCGCGGGATAGCGACGCAGGAGCAGCAAAGAAGACCTCGCGCGGCGGCTAGAACTCCGCGAAGGTAGGCTCGCCGATGCGGCAGAGGTCCTCGCCGTTCGCGAGCTCGCGGAGCGTCGCGGTGAACGGCTCCTCGTCCCCGGAGCGGAAGACGCACGTGAGTTGAACGTCCTCTTGGAACAGCGAGTCCGCGACCTTGCCGCCCGCATCGGCCACGAGACGGGCCACCCGCTCGTAGAGAGCGTAGGGAATCTGCACGACCACGCGTGTGACCTGCGTCATCTGCACGATTCCGCCCTCGGGCCCGGCAGCGGCGAGGGCCGCCTGGGTCGCGGCGGTATAGGCGCGCACCAGGCCGCCGGGGCCGAGAAGCGTCCCGCCGAAATACCGCGTGACGACGCAGCACACGTTCGCGAGGCCGGCACCGCGAAGGACCTCGAGCGTGGGCATGCCTGACGTGCGGCTCGGCTCCCCGTCGTCGGAGCAGCGCTCGCGGCCATCAGCCAGGATCCAGGCAGGAACGTTGTGCCGGGCATCATGGTGCCGGGAGCGGACCTCCGCGATGAACGCGTCGGCCTCCGCCTCGGACTCCACGTGCTTTATCTGGGCGATGAAGCGGCTCCGCCTATCCTCGAACTCGCCGTGGGCCTCATAGCCCGCGCGTAGGGTCGAGTAACCGGCCTCCCCCATCAGGAGGCCTTCGCCGTGAGGATCGGCTCGCCGGCCGAGACGTCCTCGGAGCACTCCTGCTCGACGCTCGCGAAATCGGAGGCGTTCGTCACCGTGACGATCACGGTGTCGTCGAGGCCCGCGTCGCGGATGACGGAACGGTCGAACGCGATGAGGGCGTCGCCTGCCTGCACGCGGTCGCCCTTCTCGGCAAAGACCTTGAACCCGCGGCCGTGGAGGTTGACGGTGTCGACGCCCACATGGACGAGGACCTCCTCGCCGGAATCGGACTTGAGCGCGATCGCGTGCCTCGTGGCGACGACCGCGGTGACGACGCCCGAGACGGGGGCGTATGCCACGCCGTCAGAGGGCTCGATGCCCAGGCCGCTGCCGAGCATGCCCATCGCGAAAACAGGGTCCTTGACCTCGGAAAGCGGGATCACGCGCCCAGAGGCGGGCGAGCAGATGGAATTATCGGAATCGTTCGCGTCCACCGGCTCGGGACGCCGAGACGAGGCGAAATCATGAAGGATGCCCACGGGGCCGCCTTTCTTTTGCGGGAATAAACACCGCCGCTTGCCGAATTAGTCCTCACATTGTAGCAATTATGTGGCTCGGCGCTGGTTGTAACCAGAAATAGCCCAAGAAGAGAACGGAGGGATGATAGAATCGCTCTCGCGAGGTGGGCCAGGCGACCGCGGGGCGTCGAGCGATCGGCGTCATGAGGAAAGTCCGGGCTCCACAGGGCAGGATGCTGGCTAACGGCCAGGCGGGGCAACCCGACGGAAAGCGCCGCAGAAAAGAAGACTCCCGCTGGCGCCGCGAGGCGCTGAGAGAAAAGCTGAAACGGTGGTGTAAGAGACCACCAGCGTCGTGGCAACACGGCGGCTTGGCAAGCCCCATCCGGAGCAAACGCAAATAGGAGCACCATGGTGTGGCCCGCACTGTGCTCGGGTTGCGCGCTAGAGGCGGACGGCGACGTCCGCAGTAGATAAATGGCCGCCCCAGACAGAACCCGGCTTATCGGCCCGCCTCGCACTTATCTTCGCTCAAAACAATTTGGGGACGGATACCAAGTTAATTTGGTATCCGTCCCCAAATTCGTTATCGGGAAAGGGTTAGTCGAGGTCGCCGAAGTCGCCGAGGCCGGAGACCGTGGTCTGCGCAGGCGCCGGAGCGGGGGCCGGGGCCGCGACGGGAACCGGAGAGGAAACGACGTCGTTGTGCGTCGTGCCGGCAGAACCGGTGAGCGAGGAGCTCGTCAGGCTACCCTGAGCGGGGAAGACGCTCTCGGCGTCGTCCATGAAGTGCTGCAGGAGCTTCTTGTACTCGGCGCGGAACTCCTCGCGGGAAGACTTGAGGCGGTCGATCTCGTCGAGCTCGTTCTGCTTCTCGGCCAGTGCCTGGCGAATGACCTCGCGGGCCTTCTGGTCGGCGTCGTTGCGGATGCGCTCGGCGTTCTCGCGGGCGTCCTCGACGAGCTTGTCGGCGCTCTGCTGGGCGACGATGAGCACCTGGGAGATCTGGTGCTCGGACGCGCGCATGGTGTCCTGGACGGGCTCGGGGGCAGGGGCGGGCGCCGGGGCGACGACCGTGGCCGCGGGGGCGGCGGCGCCGTTGGCGATCTGCTCCTCGAGACTCGCGACCTGGGCCTGCGACGCGGCGAGCTGGCTCTCGGTGTTGTTCAGGCGGCCCTTCAGGTCGGCGATCTTCTGGAGCATCGCGTCGACCTCGGAAGAAATCTGCTCGAGGAAGGCGTCGACCTCCTCGGTGTCATAACCATGCTTGGAGGGAGAGAAGGTCTGCTGCTCGATGTCTGCTGGTGTGATAGCCATTCTGGTTCCCTTTCGTGACGAGGGCGCCCGGGTGCGGCGCCGCAACTCTTACAGAATAATCGAAAAAACCACGCGCTCAATGATGTCGAGCGCGAAGATGGCGATTATAGGCGAAAAATCTATACCCCCCAGAGGCGGTATGAAGCGACGGAACAGGCTCAGGTAGGGCTCGACGAGCATGCCGAGCGCGTCGCGGAACGCGTCGACGCCTCCCTTGCCGATGCCGCGGGGGACCCAGGACATGAGGCACCACACGACGATGAGGAACTCGTAGACGTTGAAGAGCCTGGCGATCAGGCTCGCGAGCGCATAGAGGGACATGAAGCTAAGGAAACCTTTCTAACGTGAGGAGCCCGAGGCGAGCTCGGACGCGCGGGAAAGCGCCGCGTCGACCGCGGCGAAGGAGCCCTCGAACAGGTGCGGCTCGAGCTCGTAGAGGGCCGCGGCCGTGGTCCCGCCGGGGGACGTGACCTTCTCGGCATAGGCGCGCGGGTGCTCGCCGGAGCCCAGGAGCTGCTCGGCGCAGCCGCGCATCGTGGCCTCGAGGAGCTCGCGGCAGGCGGCCGCGGGCATGCCGGCCTTCACGCCGGCGCGGGTGAGCGTGTCGACGAACAGCGAGAAGAACGCCGGGGCCGTGCCCACGACGGCGCCCTCGACCTCGAGCTGGTCCTCGCGCATGACCGCGGCGGAGCCCAGGGCCGAGAAAAGCTCGCGCACGAGCGCGACGTCGCCCTCCCCTGCCGAGCCGCCGGCAGCGATGGCAGAGGCGCCCGAGAGCACCTGGACGCACAGGTTCGGCATCACGCGCACGACGCGGGAGCCCGGGAGCATCCCCTCGAGCGAGGAGATGGGCACGCCGGCGGCGATCGAGACGACGCACCTGCCCGCGAGCGAGCCGGCGAGCGGGCGCACGACGCCCTCGAGCACCTGGGGCTTCACGGCGAGCACGACGACGCCCGGGTCGCAGGCGAGCATCTCGGAGGCGTCGCCGAACGTGCGGATGCCCTTCTTGGCAAGGGGCGCGAAGTGCGCGTCCGCGGCGCCGTGGCCGGCCACGAGGATGCACGAGGCCTCCCAAGCGCCCGACGAGACGAGCCCTGAGGCGATGGCGCCGCCCATGGAGCCGGCGCCGACGATGCCGACCTTCACGTCGTTTCTAGGCATGGGGCACCTTCCTAGCGCTCGAGGTCGCCGTCGGCGACGAGCTTGTTTATGTCGGTCGCGGAGACGACCCCGCCGGCAGGCAGCACCGCGAAGACGCGGTCGCCGAGCTCGGTGACCTCGCCGTCGATGCCGCACGTGAAGCCGAAGCAGAAGTCGAGGATGCGCTTGGCGATGTCGATGTTCGTGTTCTTGAACACGAGGATGACCGGCTGGTTCGTCCTCACGCGGCGGACGACCATCTGCACGTCGTCGTAGGTAGCGGGGCGCAGGACGTAGGGCGGCAGCTGGCCGGAGCCGCCCACGCGCGAGCGCGCGGCTCCGCCGTACTCGGGCTGGGGCACGACGGGGGCAGGGGCGCTCGGGCTCTGGTAGCCGCGCGAGATGGAGCTCGTGGGCTGCGCGTCGTAGGGCGCGTTCGCCGGCGACGGGATGGTAGAGGGCACCTGGGAGGCGACGGGATGGCCCGAGCGCGTGTAGACGTTCACGCTCTCGGCCTCGGGGCGCGGGGTGTTGCCGAGCAGGCGCGGTGCGGTGCCGGTGTCGCGGCGGCGCGGCTCGGAGGCGTAGCCCGCGTCGTCCTCGTAGTAGTCGTCCTCGTAGTAGTCGTCCTCCGGGTGGCCGGCGAAGCGGTCCTTGAGGGAATCGAGAAAGCCCATGTTCTTGTCTCCTTCATGCGCGCGGGTTCGCCGCGCAGCCGTTACTAGCTAGCTATACCCATAACCGCGGGCGGGGTTTCGCCCACCGGCTCACGCGAGCGCGTAGCCGGGGTCGAACGCCACGCGGCCGAGGCGGACGACCGTAGCGCCCTCCTCCACGGCGACGCGGAAGTCGTCGCTCATGCCGCAGGAGAGCTCGGGCAGCGCAAGGCCGGTGCGACCCCTCAGGTCGCACGCGAGCTCGCGCAGGCCATTGAACGTGCGGCGGGCGACGTCGAGGTCGCCGCGCGGCGCCATCGTCATGAGGCCGCGAAGCTCGATGCCGGGCAGCGCGCACAGGCGCTCGGCCGCCTCGCGGACCTCGTCGGGCGAGAAGCCGGACTTGCTCTCCTCGCCCGAGACGTTCACCTCGAGCAGGGCCTTGACGCATGCGCCCTTGGCCTCGCACTTCTTGGAGATCGCGCGGGCGAGGTCCTCGGAGCTCACGGAGTGGATGAGCGCGGCGCGGCCTATGACCTGGTTGATCTTGTTCTTCTGGAGGTTGCCGATGAGGTCGAATCGCACGCCTGCCATGACGGGCTGCGCGGCGGCGAAGTCGGTCTTGCGGACGAGCTCCTGCGGGCGGTTCTCGGCGAAGGCGCGCCAGCCGGCGCGATAGGCGAGAAGCGTCGCCTCGGGCTCGACGGTCTTGGACACGGCAAGGGCCCGCACCTCCGACGCGTCGCGGCCGGAACGCGCGCACGCCTCGGCGATGAGGCGCATGACGCACACCCTCCTGGCAGCGAGAAAACCGGCGTATTCGTCGTTCAGCTCGACATCGAGCATCTGCACGGTGGTCCCTCCCCTTCCTTAAGAGAGCGGGCGCGGCTCCCACGCGGGGGCGTCGCCCGAGGACATGACGGCTACCGCGGCGTGGCGGCCCGTGTGGCCGTTCTCGGCGCGGTACGAGAAAAACCTATCGGTGTGGCTCGCGGTCGAGTCGTCGCAGCACGCGATGCGCCCCGCGGGGACCCCGGCCGACTCGAGCGACGCGCGCACGCAGAACGCGAGGTCGAGGTTCCTCTCGCCCGCGACCGAGCCGTCGCCAAAGAGCCCGCGGAACCTCTCGGCGAGCTCGGGCGAGACCTCGTAGTCCGAAGCCCCCACGTGCGGGCCGATATAGACGTCGAGCTCGTCGGCTGCGGCCCCGGTCTCGCGCATGAGGGCGCCCGCGGCCTTGCCGGCGATGCCCGCGACGGTCCCGCGCCAGCCGGAGTGCGCGACGGCGAAGCCGCCGGGGGCGCACACGACCACGGGGACGCAGTCAGCGAAGCAAAGAAGCACGGGCACGTCCCGGGCCGTGCAGACCACGGCGTCGGCCCCGGCCCGCGCGGCGGCGCGGGAAGCCTCGAGCGCCGGCCCCGCTGATTCGCGGACGCTGGCCACGCGGTCGCCGTGGACCTGCCGCGGCGCCACGAGCGCGCCCGCGCAGGACGCGGCCCCTATGGCGGCAAGGGCCCGGCGGCGGTTCTCGGCCACAGAAGCCGGGTCGTCCCCGCAGGCGTCGCCCAAGTTCAGCGAGGCGCAGTCCCCCTCGCTCACGCCGCCCGTGCGCTCCGTGAACGCAAAGGTGACCCCGCCCGCCGCATGGGAATCGGCGAGCAGGGTCACGCCCTCAGATATGTATCTGAGAAGTTCGGCCATATGAGGAGCCTAGATGCGGCTGCGCTTGAGGAAATCGGGGATGTCGAACTCGTTCGAGGAGCTCTTGGACGAGGACTTGCCCGAGTTCTGCGGGACGCTCACGTTGATGGGCATGGACGGGGCGGACGGCTGCGCGGGGGCGGCGGGGCGCGACGCCGCGGCGGGGCGGGACGCGGAGGCCGCGGGGCGGGAGCTCGGCATCGTCATCGTGGGGAGCGTGGGCTGGACGTTCGCGTCGGAGAAGCCCGTGGCGATGACGGTCACGCGGACCTGGTCGCCCAGGGACTCGTCCACGACGGTACCGAAGATGATGACGGCCTCGGGGTCGACGTTCTGCGCGACCAGGTCGGCGGCGTCGTTGATCTCCTGGATGCCCAGGTCCTTGTTGCCCGCGATGGAGAGAAGCACGCGGGTGGCGCCGTCGATCGTGCCCTCGAGCAGGCGGCTGGAGATGGCCTCGGTCGCGGCGTCGGCGGCGCGGTTGTCGCCGGAAGCGGTGCCGATGCCCATCATGGCCGTGCCGGACTCCTTCATGATGGTGCAGACGTCGGCGAAGTCGAGGTTGATGAGGCCCGGGACGGTGATGAGGTCCGTGATGCCCTGGGTGCCCTGGCACAGCACGTCGTCGGCCATGCGGAAGGCCTCGAGCATCGTGGTCTTCTTCTCGGAGAGGTCGAGCAGGCGGTCGTTCGGGATGACGATCAGGGTGTCGACGTTGTCGGAGAGGTTCTTGATGCCCTCGACGGCGGAGGAGGAGCGCCTGCGGCCCTCGAAGGTGAACGGCTTGGTGACGACGCCGACGGTCAGCGCGCCCACGTCGTTCTTTGCGATGTCGGCCACGACGGGAGCGGCGCCGGTGCCGGTGCCGCCGCCCTCACCCGCGGTGATGAAGACCATGTCGGCCCCGGCGAGCGCGGCCTTGATCTCGTCGCGGGAGTCCTCGGCGGCCTCCTTGCCGACCTCGGGGTTGGCGCCGGCGCCCAGGCCCTTGGTGATGTCGGAGCCGATGTGGACCTTGATGTCGGCGTCGGAGATGGCGAGCGCCTGGGCATCGGTGTTCACCGCGACGAACTCGACGCCGCGGATGCCCTCCTCGATCATGCGGTTCACGGCGTTGTTGCCGCCGCCGCCCACGCCGACGACCTTGATGACGGCGAGGTAGTTGCTGAGGGTGTCGGTGTCCTTGATCATCGTGTCCTCCTCTTTGGGCGAGCTCACCGGGGTGCTCTGCGCCACTTCGTTGGAAACCTTGGGGGCCTCTGCCGAGGTGGAGGCCTTCACAGACGTTTTTGCCATCGGGAATCCTTGCGTTTGCGTTTGCGTGCGCCCCAGCGTGCAGCGTGCCGAACCCTAAACCTTCAGTTCAACCTTAAGCCACAGCTAAAGCGGGTTATCTTTGCACAAAGTCGGCGTTCGAGTCAAACGGCGTGGAGGGCGTGTGAAGAACGCTCGGCGAGAGGCGACCGGCACCGGAACGTCTTGAGGACGGGCGGACCGGCCGGGCCGTAGGCAGATGCATATCGTTTACGCGTTTAGGGCGGCAAACGAGGCCCTCGGCCGCGTAAACGATATGCAGCCACAAAGAAGACCGGCTACTCGGTGGCATCGGCACCGCTGGATTTAGACGCGGCGTTGCCTGACGAGGAATCGCCGCCGGACGAAGCGTTGCCCGCGTCTGAGGAGGAACCTGTGCCCGTGGCGGTATCCGTGCTAGAAGACGTGTCCGTGCTCGTGGAGGCATCCGTACTCGTAGAGGTTCCCGCAGACGAGTCGCTCGAGGTGCCGGACGCGTCCGACGAGGTGGACGCGGACGCGCCGCTGCCCTGCGTCACGTCGGAGGAGCCGATCTTGCGCACAGAGGCCGTGGACGGCACACGGACGTTTATGTAGGTGAGCTGGCCGGGGTACTTCTGCAGGAGGGCGGAGGCGACCTGCTCCTTATAGGAGATGTTCGTCGCGGAGCCGAGCGAGACCTGCACGCCGCTCTCCATCACGCACGAGATCGCGTCAGCGCTCGTGGCGTCGAAGCTCACGATCTGCGAGAGGAAGCTCGACGAGAAGCCCTCGCGGAACGACTTCACGGCCGAGAGCACGTCGTCGGTCGCCGCAGACCCCGCGGCGGGCTCGACGGTGGCCGGCGCCCCCGTGATGAGGAGCGCGCCCTCCGAGCGCGCGAGCGCGAGCGCGGCGTCGTTCACCGACTGCCCGGAGGCGGCCTCGATCTTCACGGGCTGGATCCACGTGCCAGACGAGCCCAGGTACCAGCCCATCGAGCCGGAGTTCATGACGACGAGGGCGTCGACGGCCTGCTCGTTCACCGTGAGCTTCAAGGTATGCGGGAACTGGCGCTCGACGCTCACCGAGGCGACCCAGGGGTCCTTCTTGAGCTGGGACTCGATCTGCGCGGTGTCGACGTTCAGGAGCGTCGTGCCGTCCTCGATCCTGAGCAGGTTCGCCACGTCGGACTCCGAGACGTGCAGCGTAGGCTCGACGTCCACATTGTCCACCGAGAAGGACGAGGAGTTGCGCAGCGCGAAGTAGGCGACGAGCGCGACGAGGCCGAGGGCGATGATCGCGCCGACCACGGTGCCGAGAGCGCGGACCTGTCCCTGTCTCTGGTGTTGCCGGCGGCGCTCCTTGCCTGACTGCGGGCGGGGCGCGGCGGCGCCCGCCACGCCCGAGACGATCGACCCGACGGCGGACGTGCCGGCGGACGCCACGCCGGCGGCGGCGCGCCCCGCGGACTTGAGCGAGAACCCGCGCTGGGGCTTCTTGGCCTTGGGGGCAGCCGCGACCGGCCTCGTGCGCTGAGATGGGCGCGACGTCGGGCGCTGCTGCGCGCCCCTCGACGAAGGAGAGGCATTGAGGCGCCGAGAAGCGCCGGGCCTGCGCGTGCCCGAGCCGTTCCTCGGCGTGGGCTGCGCGGACCTGACGAGGCCGGTCCCGGCACCTTGCCGCGCGCTTCCCTTGGACGGCGCGCCCAAGCGTGCGGAGCCCGACGCGGAAGAAGGGCGTGGCGCCGCGGTCGGCGCCTTCATGGGGACGCGCCCCCTCGACGGGGAGGGCGCGGACAAGGCCTTGCCCCGGGACGGCTTGACCTGGGAAGAGCGAGCGGTGGACGGCCTCGGAGCGGAGGGGGTCCTTTGGGCCCTTTGCGGGCGGGCGGCGCGCGGCATGGCGCCCCTGGCGCCCGAGGACGCAGGGCCCTGGGGCCTGGACGCCCCGGTGCGGGGCGCCGATGTCCTGGGCGTGCCCTTGCGGGGCGTGCCCTTCTTGCCGCCGTTCATAGCCATGGGCCGCCTAATCACCGAACCCGAGGAGCTTGACCTCGCACTTGAGGTCGACGCCGTGGTTGGCGAGCACCGAGTCGTGCATGAGCTGGATGAGCGAGACGACGTCGGACGCCGAGGCGCCGCCGTTGTTCACGATGAAGTTCGCGTGCTCGTTGGAGACCTGGGCGCGCCCGCACGAGAGGCCCTTGCAGCCAGCGGCCTCGATGAGGATGCCGGCGGAGCGCTCGGGCGGGTTGCGGAAGACCGAGCCGCAGGTGGGCTTGCCCATGGGCTGGGTCTTGCGCCTGCGCGCGAGGCGGGACTCCATGTCGCGGGAAATGGCGCCCTTCTCGCCGTGCGAGAGCTCGAAGGTGGCCTCGAGCACGATCTCGCTCGTGGGGATGGACGTCCCCCGGTAGCCCCACTCGATGTCGCCGCCCTCGTAGCGGTGCAGCCCCTCGCCGGGGCGCAGCACCACGAGGTCGCGGACGCGGTGGCCGACCCACTCGCGGCGGGTGCCGGCATCCATCGCGACGGCGCCGCCCACGGTGCCGGGGATGCCCACGCAGAACTCGAGGCCGGAGAGCGACGCCTTGGCCGCCTCCGAGACCACGCGCGAGAGGAGCGCCCCCGCGCCGGCGGTCACGATGCCCGCGTCGGCGTCGACCGAGACGCGCGCGAACTCGTCGTCGAGGATGATGACCGCGCCTTCGTAGCCCGCGTCCGAGGCAAGGACGTTCGAGCCCTTGCCCAGGATGACCCAATCCACGCGCTCCTGGCCGAGAACGCCCAAAACCTTGACGAGGGCGGGCAGGCTGTGCACGCAGATGAGCAGCTTCGCCGGGCCGCCGATGCGGTAAGAAGTGCGTCGAGAGAGCTTCTCGTCGCGGTAGACGTCGGCATCGGTCGCGCCGGAGAGGCTCATGTAGGCGTTGAAGACGCTCAAGCCTAGCCCTCCTTCGCGTCGCGCTCGCGCATCGCCTCGAGGAAGAGGGGGCCGATCTGCGTGACGTCGCCCGCGCCCTGCGTGATGAGCAGGTCGCCCGGGCGGACGGTCCTCACGAGGTCGTCCACGAGCTCGCGGCGGTTGGGGATGTAGGCGACGTCGGCGACCTCGCCGGAAGCGGCGACGCCGGAGGCGACGGTCTTGCCGGAGATTCCGGGGATGGGCAGCTCGCCCGCGCTGAAGACGTCCATGACGCGCAGCACGTCCACGTTGCCGAAGGCGTGGGCGAAGTCGGCGGCGAGCGCCTGGGTGCGGCTGTAGCGGTGGGGTTGGAACACGCACACGATGCGGTCGAACTGCAGGTCCTTGGCCGCGGCGAGGGTCGCCTTGACCTCGGTGGGGTGGTGACCGTAGTCGTCGACCACGGTCACGCCGTCGATGTCGCCCACGTGCGTGAAGCGGCGGCGGGCGCCCTTGAACTGGGAGAGCGCCTCGACGGCGGCGTGAGTGTCGCAGCCCAGCACGTCGGCCACAGCAAGGGCGGCGGTGGCGTTGGCCATGTTGTGGCGGCCCGGGTTGGCGGCGATGGTCACGTGGACCTCGTCGCCCGCGGGGGTGGTCACGGTGAAGTTGGAGGCGATCTTGTGGTGGGTGTCCTCGGGGTGGCACACGTAGTCGCAGGACTCGTCGAAGCCGTAGCTCACGACTCGGCGGCCCGTCGAGCGCGCGAGCTCGACGTAGTGGGGCACGTCGCCGTTGATGACGACGGTGCCGTCCTCGCCCACGAGGTCCATGAACTTGCAGAAGGTCTTCTCGATGTTCTCGAGCGTGCCGTAGTGGTCGAGGTGGTCGGCCTCGATGTTCGTCACCACGACGACGTCGGGGTGGGGGTAGAGGAAGGGGCGGTGGGCCTCGTGGGCCTCGCAGACGAAGTACCCGCCGTTGCCGTTGCGGCCGTTCGTGTCGTAGCCCTCCACGACGCCGCCGATGAGGAAGGACGGGTCGAGGCCGAGCTTGTCGAGCATCGTGGCGACCATGGAGGAGGTCGTCGTCTTGCCGTGGGTGCCGGCAACGGCCACGGTCGTGGCGGACTGGCTCAGGTAGGAGAGCATCTTCGCGCGGGGCCAGATGGGGATGCCCAGCTCGCGGGCGCGGACGACCTCGGGGTTCGTCTCGGGGATGGCCGTGGAGGTCACCACGACCTCCGGGGCGACCTCGTCCACCGTCGCGGCCTCGTGGCCCACGCGCACGTCGATCCCCGCGGCAGCGAGCTCGCGGACGTAGTGCGAGTTCTTGAGGTCGCTTCCGGTCACCTTGCAGCCGCGCTCGTGCAAGACGAGCGCGATGCCGCTCATGCCGGCGCCCCCGATGCCGATGAAGTGCGCGCTTTGGATCTTCTTGGCGGACGTAGCCTCGCTCATTGAAGCCCCTCTCGAGTTTGTGCTTGGCAGGCGCCGCGCGGCCCGTGCGGCCGGCGCGGCCTAAACATTTACTCTAACTCAAAAGGGGCGCGAGTCTAGGCGCGCGCGACGCTCTCCACTTGGTCTGCGAGAGCCGCCGCGGCGCGCGACTGGGCCAGGCGGCTCGCGCAGGCGCGCATGGCCGCCCGCTGCCCCGGCTTGGAGATGAGGCCGAGAAGGGCGTCGGCGAAGGCGTCCGTCGCGACCTCGTCGTCCTTGAAGAGCACGGCGGCCTTCTCGTCCACGAGGAAGCGGGCGTTCGTCGTCTGGTGGTCGGCCGTGGCGAAGGGGTAGGGCACGAGGATCGAGGGCACGCCCACGGCCGCGATCTCGGCGATGGAGGAGGCGCCGGCGCGGGAGAGCACGAGGTCGGCGGCGGCGAGGACGTCGCCCATGTCGTCGATGTAGGAGACGAGCTTCCAGCGCTCGGCCTCCTCGGGCGTGAGCGCGAGCGCGGCGGCGGCCTCGTCGTAGCCGCCCTTGCCGGTGGACTGGACGACGTAGAGGCCGGGGACGGCGAGCAGGCGGTCCTTCAGGCGCGCCATGCCCTCGTTCAGCGTGCGGGCGCCCAGGCTCCCGCCGAAGACGAGCAGCAGCGTCGCGTCCGCGGGGACCCCGAGGGACTCGCGGCCGCGCGCTCGGTCGCCGTCGATGACCGAGCGGCGCACGGGGTTGCCGGTGAGGACCACGTGGCCGGGCTTCTCGGCGTCCTCGAAGACGGCCTTCGCGGCGGGGACGGATATGCAGACTCGCTCGGCATGGGGGGCCATCATCTTGTTCGCGAGGCCGGGGACCGAGTTCTGCTCATGGATGAGGTAGGGCACGTGGGCGTCGCGGCACCAGCCCAGAAGCGGCACCTCGACGTAGGCGCCGAAGCCGATGGCGGCGTCCGGCGCGCCCTTCTCGCGGAAGCGCCTCGCGAGCGCGCGCTTGGCGCTCCACACGCGCCACAGCGAGCTCAGCGCCGTCCAGGGGCGCGAGCGGTCGAAGCCCGTGACCTCCACGTCCACGAGCGTAAATCCGGCCTGCGGCACGAGCGTCCCCTCGAGCTTGGACGGGCGGCCGAAGAACTCGACCTCGTGGCCGCGGTCGCGCAGCTCCTCCGCCAGGGCGAGTGCGGGGTTGATGTGGCCGGCGGTGCCGCCGGCGGCGATTGCGATCCTCATGGCGCTCCAATCTGTGCGCGCCCTTCCTCGCTTCCCGCCCGCGGGGCGAGGGGCGCGGAGAAGGGCGACGAAGAATAACCTGACGCTACCGGCGCCTGTTCCTCAGGCGCTCGGAGGGGTCGGACCCCAAATCGACGCGGCCGCGCGGGTGGCTGCCCGCATCGGCGCGGCCGGCCCTCCCCGACCGGACATAGCCGCCCCGCGGGGACGTGCGGGCGGCGCGGCCCTGAGAGCCGCCGTCGACGACCGTGAAACCGCGCGGGGCGCCCGCCTGCGCCTGCGGGCGGGCGGCGTAGCCGGAGCCCCTCGCCGAGCGCGGCATGGCCTCGCCCACGTAGGAGAGCCCCGGGTCGTAGCCGTCGCCCTCGCGCACGTACATGCCGCGGCGGGCCCGGTCGTGCTCGGTCTCGGGCAGGCTCGAGTGCACCGAGACGCTCATGATCGCGCCCACGAGCAGAAGGCTCGCGATGATCGACGAGCCGCCGTAGGTGAGGAACGGCAGCGGTTTGCCCGTGAGCGGGATCATGCCGAGCACGCCGCACACGTTCACGAGCATCTGGATGAGCAGCAGGGAGGAGCAGCCGCACGCGATGAGCCGCCCCGTGAGGTCGGGGGCGTAGCGCGCGATCTGGAACCCGGCCCAGACCACGGCGACGAAGCCCGCGACGACGCCGAGCGTGCCTATGAGGCCGCACTCCTCGCCCACCACGGCGAAGATGAAGTCGGTGTGGGCCTCGGGCAGGTAGCTGTACTTCTGCTTGGAGGCGCCGATGCCCACGCCCAGAAGGCCGCCCGAGCCGAAGGCGTAGAAGCCCTGCACGAGCTGGTAGGACTCGCCGAGCTCGTCGGCCCACGGATTGAGGAAGGACTGGATGCGCGAGAGCGCGTAGCCCTGGGTCATGGAGAGCGCGATGACGAACAGGGCCCCGACCACGAGCAAGCCCGCGACGATGCGCCAGTCCAGGCCCACGACGACCAGCATGACGACGATCGTGGCGGCGATGATGACCGTCGTGCCCTTGTCGGGCTGGATGAGGATGAGCGCGAGGGGCACGCCCACGCCGAGGGCCGCGAGCTTGGCGAGCTCGGTCTTGTCGGCGCGGTTCGAGAACCAGCGCTCGATGAGCACGGCAGCGATGACCACGATGAAGAGCTTCGCGAACTCGGAGGGCTGCAGCTGGAAGCCCGGCAGCGAGATCCACCGCGTCGCGCCCTTGGCGTTGCCGGAGATGCCGGGGATCTGCACGAGGAGAAGGAGCACGAGCGTGACCCCGATGAGGGGGTGCAGCAGCCTGTCCTTCGCCCAGCGGTAGTCGAGCTTGGCGAGCCCCGCCGCGAGCAGGGACCCCGCGACGAGGAAGAGCGCCTGGCGCTTGAGGTAGAAGGCGGCGTCGTAGTCGGCGTCCGCGTTAGCGAGGGCCGTGACGGACGAGGCCGAGTAGATCATGACGAGGCCGAAGGCGCACAGGAGCGCCACGGCCACCACAAGGACGATGCGCGGGCGCATGAAGCGCGCGGGGACGCCGAGGATCTTCTTCTCGATGTCCTTCGCCTTGGCCGCGACGGTGCCGCCGCGCATGGAGCGCGGGACCTCGCGGGAGGTGCCGCCGAAGACGGCCGGGCGCGCACGCCCGTCGCCCTCGGCCTGGGTGGCGCGGCCCACGGGCGCGGCGCCGCCGACCCCCTGCGAGAGGCCGCCGATCCTGTCGTGGATCCCTGAGGCTATGTCGTGGAAGCTGCGCGGCAAGGGCTACTCCCCCATCCGGGCGACGCGCTCGGCGACGAGCCGCTTGAAGAGGCGGCCGCGCTCGGCCATGTTCGCGAACTCGTCGAAGGAGGAGCACGCGGGCGAGAGGAGCACCGTGTCGCCGGGCACAGCCGCGGCCACGGCGGCGTCGAAGGCGTCGCGCAGGTGGTCCGCGCGCTCGATGCGCAGGTCGGACCCCTCGCGGCGGCGCTCGTCCTCGAGGGCACGGGCGATGCGCGGGCCGGCGGCGCCGAAGCACACGGCCACGCGGACGTCCTTGCAGCACGCGCGCGCGAGGGACGCAAGGTCGGTCCCCTTGTCGTGCCCGCCCAGGAGCAGGACGACGGTCTTGGGCGGAAACGCGGTTAGGGCCTTCTCGACGGAGTCGGTGTTCGTTGCCTTGGAGTCGTTCACGTAGTGGACGCCGGCGGCCTCGCCGCAGGGCTCGATGCGGTGCTCGATGGGGTTGAAGCTCGCGAGCCCGGCGCGGACGCGCTCGTCGCCCACGCCCACGAAGAGCGCGAGGGCCGAGGCGGCAAGCGCGTTCTCCCAGTTGTGGCGCCCGCGGATCCGGAGCGCGGAGGCGGGGCCGAGGTGGTGCTCGGCGCCCCCGAGGCGCACGACGAGCTCGCCCCCGCGCACGAAGGCGGCGCTCTCCGAGGCGGGCTCGCCCTCCACGGAGAGCTCGCACACCTCCACGCCGCGCGCGGCGACGCGGCCGGCCACGGCGCGGCACCAGTCGTCGTCCACGCCCACGACTGCGAGGTCGCCGGGGACGAGGTTCGCGAACACCTTCTCCTTGGCCGCGGCATAGGCCTCCATGGAGCCGTGCCACTCGATGTGGTCGGGGGTGATGTTGAGAAGCGCCGCCGCACGGGGGTGCAGGCGGCTGCTCGTGGCCAGCTGGAAGCTCGAGAGCTCCGCGACGAACCACTCGCCTTCCGCGCGGTGGGCGACCTCGCCCGTACAGAGCGTGCCGATGTTGCCCACGCTCACCGCGGAGCGGCCGTCCTCGTGGAGCAGGTGGGTCGTGAGCGAGGTCGTGGTCGTCTTGCCGTTCGTGCCGGTCACGGCCAGCCAGCCGTCCGGGCTCTCGCGGAAGGCGAGCTCGGGCTCGCCGATGATCTCGGCCGAGCAGGCGGCCGCCGCGCGGAAGAAGGGGCTCGACTCGGGGATTCCGGGCGAGGCGACGGCGAGGTCGAAGTCGCCCTCGACGTCCTCGGTCCCGAGCACGCAGCGCACGCCGAGCGACTCGAGCTCACGGGAGGCGTCGGAGGGCTCGGACCTCTTGCCGCCGAAGAGCGTCACGGAGTCCACACGGCCAGGCACGAGCCCCGCCAGGTAGCGGCACACCTCGATGCCCGTCTTGCCCATGCCCAGGACGCAGACGCGCCCGAGCCCCTGTGTGTTTGAGCCCATCGAAAATCCCCTCTTTCGGGACGAGAGTGCAGAGAATGGCCGGCGCGGGGCCGCTTGAGCGGGCGGCGGCGCGCGCGGGCCGGGCGCGGCCGCTAGCCGAGCTGGAAGTACAGCGCGAAGCCGAGCGCGGCGAACGCGGCCGATACGATCCAGAACCTGATGACGACCTTCGTCTCCTTCCAGCCCTTCTTCTCGAAGTGGTGGTGGATCGGCGCCATGAGGAAGACGCGCTTGCCCGTAGCCTTGAAGCTGATGACCTGGATCATGACCGAGAGCGCCTCGGCGATGAAGAGGCCGCCCATGATGAGGGACGTGACCTCGGTCTTCGTCAGGATGGCGAGCGCGGCGAACGCGGCGCCCAAGGCGAGCGAGCCGGTGTCTCCCATGAAGATCGTGGCCGGGTAGCAGTTATGCCAGAGGAACCCGACGCAGGCGCCCGCGATGGCGGCGGCCATGATGGCGAGGTTGATCTCGTCGTAGCGGTAGGCGACCATGGCCATCACGAGCATGACGACCATCGTGCAGCCGCCCGCGAGGCCGTCGAGGCCGTCGGTGAGGTTCACGGCGTTCGAGAGGCCGGCCATGAGCAGGAAGACGAAGAAGATGTAGAGCCACGGCACCTGGACCTGGGCGCCGGCGACCGTGAACGTGGAGGTGAGCACGCCGAGGTCGATCACGAAGCCGCCCGGGAAGCGCACGGTCGCGGGGATGCCGACCCAGTTCACGGCGGCGAGGCAGAACACGACCGAGATGGCTATGAGGCCGACCATCTTCTGCGAGGGCGTGAGGCCGAGCGAGCGCTTGTGCGCCACGGACTCGATGTCGTCGAGCAGGCCGAGCGAGCCCGTGACGAGCATGGCGAGCACGGCGAGGATGAGGTCGGGCGTCCACTTGGCGAGAAGCGCCGTCGAGACGAGCACGCCGAGCAGGATGACGATTCCGCCCATCGTGGGGGTGCCCTGCTTCACGAGGTGGCTCTGCGGGCCGTCGGCGCGGACCTGCTGGCCGAGCCCGTCCTTCTTCATGAGGCGGATGAAGGCGGGCATGACGAAGCCCGTGACGGCCGCGGCGATGAGGATTGCGAGGAACACCTGGTAGGTGGGGTATTCAGGGGAGCCGATCATTAGGCGAGAACCTCCTTGGCGAAGCGGTCGAGGCCTTCCGAGCGCGAGGCCTTCACGAGTACGAGGTCGCCGGCGGCAAAGACCGGCTTGAGCGCGGCGAGGGCCTCGTCGACCCCGGCGAAGCGGTGGACGGCGTCCTCGGAGAAGCCCATCGTGCACGCGGCGCGGGCCATCTCGTCGGCGAGGTCGCCGCCGATGAACACGAGCATGTCGAGCCCTTTCGCCGCGGCATAGGCGCCCGTGAGCGCGTGGAGGCGCGGGGCCTCGTCGCCGAGCTCGCCCATCTCGCCCAGGACCGCGACGCGGCGGCCGTCGCACGCCATCTGCGCGAGGACGTCGAGCGAGGAGGCCATGGAGTTGGGCGCGGCGTTGTAGGAGTCGTCGATCACGCGGACGCCCGCGGGCGAGGTGCGCACGTCGAGGCGCAGCGCAGTGTGCTCCATGTGCTCGATCGCGTCCACGGCCGCGTCGCGGTCGGCGCCGGCGCGCCAGATGAGGTCGAGCGCGATGAGGAAGTCGTCCACGACCTTGCGGCCGGGGAGGTTGAGCGAGACCTCGCGCGACCAGCCGTCGGCGCACGAGGCCGTGAACGTGGGCAGGCCCTCGGCGTCCAGACGCACGCCCTCGGCGCGCACGGAGTCGCCCGCGCGGCCGCCCACGAGGTCGACCTCGACGCCCGCTGGGCGCGCGAAGCCGTCGGCGATGAAGGGAGTGTAGTCGCACGAGGAAGGGAGCGCGAGCAGGGGCCCCACGCCGGCGTGGGCGCGCAGGCCGCCGACGACCTCGGCCTTGGCGCGGGCGATGTTCTCGCGGCTGCCCAGGATACCGATGTGCGAGGTCCCGACCGTCGTCACGCAGGCGAGCGCCGGGGCGCACGCGCCGGCGAGGCGCTCGATCTCGTGCGGGTGGTTCATGCCCATCTCGCACACGACGACCTCGGTGTCCTCCGGCGCGGCGAGCACGGTGAGCGGGCAGCCGATCAGGTTGTTCAGGTTGCCGGCCGTGGCATGGGTGCGCCTCACGACGCCGAAGCCCGCGCGCAGCATGTCCTTGGTCGTGGTCTTGCCGACCGACCCCGTGACGCCCACGACGAGCCACTCGGGGTGGCGGCGGCGCTGCTCGGCCGCGAGGGCGATCATGAACGACTCGCAGTCGTCGCCCGCCGCGCGCAGCACGGAGGCGCCCGCGGCCCTCGCCGCGTCGAGCGCCTCGTCGGGCACGGGCGCGGAGGCCACGACGGCGGCCGCCCCCGCCTCAACCGCTCGGGCCAGGTAGGCGTTGCCGTCCACGTTCTCGCCCGCGAACGCGACGAAGACCGAGCCCTCGCCCGCCTTGCGCGAGTCGATGACGACCTCGCCCGCGACCTCGCGCGAGCCCGAGCACACGAGCTCTGCGCCCGTCGCCTTCGCTATGTCACCTGCGCTGATGCGAATCATTCGTTCTCCTCGTCCAGACCTCGCCCGCCGCCTAGTCCGCGGTCTTCGCGGGCGGGATACCCAAGATAGTAACCGACTGCTCCATGACGTCGTGGAAGACGACGGCCGCCGACTCCGCGGCCAGATACGGGATGCCGTTCAAGCCCACGTACACGAGGGCCTGAGGGTCGTCGGCGTTCGCGAAGCCGCACAGCGACGCCACGAAGTGGTTGGCCTTGTAGCCGCCCTGCTCGTCGGCCTGCTCGCCCGTGCCCGTCTTGCCCGCGATGTCGTAGCCGTCTATGGCGCCGTTCTTGCCCGAGCCCTCGGTCATGACGGCGCGCATCATGTCGATTTCCTCGTCGCACGTCTCGGCCGAGACGATCTGCGAGCCGGAGGGCCAGTCGACCTCGTCGCCCGCCTTGGACACCAAGAAGTGCGGCGTGTTGGGGACGCCGCCGTTGGCCACGGCCCCGTAGGCGCGCACGATCTGGACGAGCGGGATGGCGAGCGACTGGCCAAAGGCCATGGACCCCGCCGTGGAGCCGTCGTACTGGTCGTAGGCCTTCACGATGCCCTGGGCCTCGCCCGGGAAGTCGATGCCCGTGCGCTGCCCGATGCCGAACTTCTCGACGCCTTGGGCGAAGCGCTCCGAGCCGATGACGTTCTGCACGTAATAGGCCATGGCGACGTTGGACGACTGGGCCATGGCGTACTCGACGCTCATGTCCATCGCGTAGTCGCGCATGTCGTCGTCGTGGACCACGTCGTCGCCCACGAGGATCTCGGCGGGGATGTTGAACGTGGTGTCCTTGGTAAGAAGCCCGTCCTCGATGCCGATGGAGGTCGTGAGGACCTTGAAGACGGAGCCCGGCTCATAGGAGTCCGAGACGAGCTTGAGGTTGAGCGACGAGGCGTCCGTGATGTTCGAGAAGTCGGGCAGGGGGGTCGAGGCGGCGGCGTAGATCTCGCCCGTCTTGGGGTCGGTCACCATGACCGAGCCGGACTCCGCCTCGTAGGTCTTGGACGCCTCCGAGATGATGGACTCGCACTCCTCCTGCAGGTCGATGTCGATGGAGAGCACGATGTCGGTGCCGTTCTTCGCGGCGAACGTCTCGGACGCGCCGCCGGCGATGGGAGAGCCGGACGCGCCCGCCTCGTACAGGCGGCTGCCGTCCGTGCCCGAGAGCACGTCGTTGTAGTAGTACTCGAGGCCGGAGAGCGCGGCGCCGTCGCTGTTCACGTAGCCGAGCAGCTGCGCCGCCGTCGTGCCGTAGGGGTAGACGCGCTTGGTGTCCGACTCGTAGAAGACGCCGTTCAGGCCGGAGCGCACGGGGTTGCCGTCCGCGTCCTTCTTCGTGTCCTTCGAGGCGGCCTTCAGGCGCGAGGCGAGCTCGTCGGCGACGCTCGCGTCCACGCGCTCGGCCAGGCGCACGTACTGGGTGCCCTGCTTCGTGAGGCCCGCGAGGTAGTCGGAGGAGTCGCCGCCCAGGACGTCGGCCATGATGTCGGCCACGGCCTCGGCCGCGCCGTCGGTGGCGGCGTCTCCCGTGTAGCCGTTCCAGCTCACGACTGTGGGGTCGCACACGACGGTGTCGCAGTCCACGCTGATGGCCAAGACGTTGCCGTTGCGGTCGTAGATCGTGCCGCGCTTGGCGTGCAGGACGACGGAGTTCGTGCGCCTGTTCTCGGCGCGGTCGGCGAGCCTGGGGCCGTCGACGACCTGGATCCACACGAGCCTCGCCGCGACGAGGGCGAGGACGACCGCGGCGGCGATGCCCAGGATCTTGAACGGGCCGTCCACCTGCGGGACGGGCGCTGCGCCGCGGCGGCGCCTGCGCGCACGCGAATAAGAGGCCTCGTCGTACGAGGCCTCCTGTCTCCTGCCCGACCGGTACGCACCGGAGCGGGCGCCGTTGTATGGATCCCTTCTGTTCACGGGAAAGAAGTTTACGCCACGTCCGCGTAGGCGAGGGCGGCGTCGGCAGGCTGCGCAGCATCCCCATCGTAGGCCGCGGCGTCGTCGGCGGCGTCCTGGGCCCCCTCGTCGGAGGCTTGCCGGTCGGCGGAGGCGTCGTCCTGGGAGGAATCGGTTGCGGCGGTATTGGTATCGGTGTCGGCGGCATCGTTGTCGGCGGTCACGGCCTCGTCCGTGGCCTCGGCGCCCTGGGACGCCGCGGCATCCGCGGAGAGGTCGACGCTCACGGCGTCGCTCGACAGCGCCATGCCGTAGTTCTGCGTCGCGATGCGGGAGATGCGGGAGTTGCTCGAGAGGACCGCGCGCTCGATCTTCAGGTCGTCGTTCAGGTTCTGCGCGTCCTCGACGGCGCTTCTCAGCGACGAGTTCGCCTTGAGCGTGCTCACGGTGGCGCTCGTGAGGGTCACGCGGACCATGCCCACGATAAGGACGACGGCGGCGACCTTCAGGATCGTCTTGGCGTTCGCGAGGAACTGGGCCGAGACGCCGCGGCGCGCGCGGGCATCGAGTCCGCCGCCGGGCACGACCTCAAAGGAAGGCCTTGCGGCCTCTCGCTCGAGGGCTGCCCCCCTCTCGGCGAATTCCATGTCTAGAGCCTCGGAGCCCTGGTACCTCATGACGTCCTCGTGTCGTTTCTGCGGACAAGCCGCGTGCGCATCCAATAATCCGGGCAGGTACGCTGGGAACTTGAGAGTCGGTTGACGGTCAACCCTCGACCCAAGATCGAGCGTTCCTTAAATTCGATCGCTAGTTTTCCGATAGTTCGTTGATGGTTCGTTGGTGGTGCGTTTGAGCTGCGTTTGTGGTGCGGTGGTGCTTCGTTTGCGGTATGCGATCGGCCTTGCGGCCGGATGCGCCGAGCTTGCCCCTATGCGGTGACGTCGAGCTTTACCGCCACGCGCGTGAGGGCGCTTCGCGACCTGGGGTTGGCCGCGACCTCCTCGTCTGAGGCGACGAGGGGCTTACGGGTCCTGACCCTGACGATCGGCACGTTCCCGCAGACGCAGACGGGCAGGTCGGGTGGGCAGGTGCAGCCTCGGGAAAGCTCCGAGAACACGTGCTTCACGATCCTGTCCTCCAGCGAGTGGTACGCGATGACGCATATGCGCCCGCCGGGGTTCGCCCATCTCACCGCGGCCCTGAGCCCCCTGTCGAGGACGTCGAGCTCGTGGTTCACCTCGATGCGCAGGGCCTGGAAGGTCTTGCGCGCCGGGTGCCCCCCGCTCCTGCGGGCCGCGGCCGGAATCCCCTGCTTGATGACCTCCACGAGCTGGAGGGTCGTCTCGATGGGGGCCTTGGCCCTCGCCTCGACCACCTTGCGGGCGATCCTGGCGGCGAACTTCTCGTCTCCGTACACACGGAGGATCCGGGTGAGGTCGGCTTCGTTGTAGGTGTTTATGACCTCTTCTGCGGTTAGGGTGTTGTTCCCCGGATCCATGCGCATGTCTAGGCGGGCGTCCTCGTGGTAAGAGAAGCCGCGCTCGGGAAGATCGAGCTGGGGGCTGCTCACGCCGAGGTCGAAGAGGAAGCAGTCGACGCCGGGCACCTCGGCTTGGACGAGAAGGTCGTCCAGGTCGCCGAAGTTTCCCTTCAGGAGCTTCGTGGCCGCGCCGGGGACCTCGCGCGAGAAGCGCTCGGAGGCCGCCGCGAGGGCCATGTCGTCCTGGTCGATGCCTATGGAGAGGCCGTCGGGGGCCACCCTCTTCGCGAGCTCCACTGAGTGCCCGGCCCCGCCCAGGGTGCAGTCGCAGACGACTTCGCCCGGTTGGGGGTCGAGCTCGCGGAGGACCTCGTTGAGCATCACGGGTACGTGCTGAAATTCAGTTGTCAATTCGCGTTCCCCCTTTGTCCTAACCGAAGAGCAGGTCGTCGAGCTCGTCCTCGAAGGCCTCCTGCTGCGCGTCCCACTTCTGGGTGTTCCACACCTCGAAGTGGTCGTTCGCGCCCACGATCGTGACGTCGCCGGTCAGGCCGTACTTCTCACGAGTGCCGGGCTTGCTCGCGTCGAGCTTGCCGAGCGCCACACGGCCCGCCGAGTCGACGTCGATCGAGACGGCGCGCGCCGTGAGGTTCGTCATGAGAGCCACGTCCCTGCGGCTGCGGGCGTTGAAACCCTCGCCTTCCCCCTCAAAGAGGGAGTTGACCCAGGCCTCGAAACCCGCGGGGGTGAACCCGTTTACGCTATCCTTCATGGGAACGAGGTAGATCGTCTTGGAGTCGTCGCTCACCATCTCCTTGCGGAAGGTGGCGGGCAGGGTGACGCGCGCCTTGGAGTCAACCGACATCGGATAGGACCCAACGAGCATGTCACCCTCCTCTCAGGACAAAGAACCTCATGCCCCTGACGGAGCGTGTGAATACTATAGGGCAAAGGACACACCTCCCGACACCAGAAAACACTTTCCAACACAAAGTTGTTCCGGCGCGTGGTTTCGAGGAGCGGGCGGCGCGGGCGAGACCCCACATCTTGTGTTAAGAACGCGCGTTTCCACCAAAGGGGCCGTCTTTGCCCATACAAATGTCAACTAAATATGGAGGAACGGTGAATCCGCAGGTAAACGAGCTGTTTTGCTCTGCGATACCGGTCCGCACAAGGGCGTGGAATCTCGATTTTTGCCTGTCTGAGCTGGAGTTTTAGGCGGTTTGCGACCGCAAGATATGGGGCTTGAGGGTCACCTCAGGGATGTGGGGCGCGGTGTGGGTATTGGTGTGGGGGCGGCGTGGGAAGAGCGGCGGGAGCGCGGCGATGCCTCCCAAAAACGGGCCGCGACCGCACCGTGGGGCCCGGCGTGGGTCGAAGTGTGGGGCACGGTGTGGGGCAAAGCGCGGGTCAAGATGCGGGACTCGGCGCAAGACGAAGCACGGGCGTATTGCGGCCCCATTTTCCGCACCAAGCAAACGTCTCGAGGGCGCATCCCCCCAGCATCCACGGCCCAAAACAGGCCCAGAACGTGAGGGGCGCGCCCTCGACAGGGGTTCTTATCAAGAAAAACCGGGCTCATCCCGCGCCCGCTCACCCGTCCAGGACGCCCGCGTGCGCGCGGGGATGCGCGTCGAGGTAGACGCGGCGGATGTGGGACAGGTCGAGGTGCGTGTACAGCTGCGTGGTCGATATGTCGGCGTGGCCCAGGAGCTCCTGGACGATCCTGAGGTCGGCCCCGCCCTCGAGCAGGTGCGTGGCGAAGCTGTGTCGCAAGGTGTGGGGGTGGAGCCCCTCGATCCCCACGATGCGCCCGCGCTTCTCGACGATCCCGTGGATGGCCTGGCGCGTGATGCGCCCCCCTCGCACGTTGAGGAACACCGCCGGGCAGGGCGCCTTCCCCACGAGGTCTCCCCTCCAGTGCTCGAGATACTCGCGCAGGGCGGACGCGGCCGTGCCCACGATGGGGACCGCCCGCTCCTTGGAGCCCTTTCCCAGGACCCGCAGGAGCTCGTCGTCGAGGAAGACGTCGGCCTCGTCGAGGCCCGTGAGCTCGCTCACACGCAGGCCGCACCCATAGAGGACCTCCAGGACGGCGCGGTCGCGCATGCCCCGCGCCGTGGGC
>ERZ808240.358-NODE-358-length-61403-cov-7.285160_pt1 | contig 61403 bp, 48 predicted proteins | sample MGYA00521084_ERZ808240 | MGnify/ENA primary metagenome ERZ808240 (study PRJEB31516, sample SAMN03275571) | gut metagenome | biome: mammalia-associated habitat; material: feces | host: Papio cynocephalus | place: Kenya | collected 2012-08-06 ...
AAACGCTTAGGAAAGTGAGCTAAATTTGGTACAACGAACTGGACACCCTAGCAAATAGGTATCAATATGCCAAAAGTGCCCCACGATGTGCCTGTAGCGAAAGCAAGAAATGCAGCCACAAGAAAGATGATAGCAGGCAACAGCATCTGCAACTCTGCTGCACTGTGGCCCACTACATGAGCTACATATTCAGAGGCACCAAGCGAGTCGGTCATACTTTTCAGGGTCCATGCCAATGTAAGTATAAGTATGGCAGGTACCATTGCCTCAAAGCCTTTTATCAAACTGCTCATAGCCTCATCAAAAGTAAGTGTCTTGCGAGCCACCAACAGCATGACTGTAAGAATAAGAGAAGCCAATGACCCCAGCACCAAACCAATGGAAGCATTGCTGTCTGCAAACGCTGCCACAAAGTCCATATACTGTTTACTGGATGCATCAAAGAAGCCACCTGAATAAATCATTCCTACCACACAAAATACAATCAGCATCAAAATTGGAATCATAAGATCTGATACAGAGCCATTATTCTTTGCCGGCTCTTTGCCATTAGCACTGACGCCATGCTCCACCACATGCAATTTTGTACCGCTCACGTCATCAAGTTTGCCCCCATTGGTCCGCTCATACCACTCCTTAAAGCGCGCATCATACTTGCTCATCGCCTTAAAGTCGAAGTCGGTAAGGACTATACAGAACAAGAATATAATAGTAAAGATAGCATAAAAGTTAAACGGTATAGCCTTACAAAAGAGTGCAAGACCATTTTCATTGCCCGACACAAAGCCCGACACCGCTGCTGCCCAACTGGAAATAGGTGATATGATACAGACAGGAGCAGCCGTAGAATCTATAAGATAAGCTAATTTTTCCTTTGTTATGCCATGCCGCACAGTGATAGGTCGCATAACAGAACCAACGGTAAGACAGTTAAAATAATCGTCTATAAAAATCAGTATACCAAGAAGTATTGTAGCTATCTGCGCCCCTTTTTTGGTCCTTACATGCTTTACCGCCCAACGCCCAAAAGCTGCTGAACCTCCAGCCTTATTCATCAGCGATACCATAGAACCCAACAAGACAAGGAAAACAAGTATGCCTACATTCCAAGAATCAGAAAGACAATGTATCATACCATACGACTTGGCATCAGCACCTGTGCCTACTGTATCATTTAACAAATGAGCGAGGAAACCGTCAATGCCCGTACCAAGTGATACGCTATAAAGTATAGCTCCCAACACTATACCTATAAAGAGCGATGAATAAACCTCTTTTGTCTTCAATGCCAGCGCAATGGCAACAATAGGAGGCAACAGCGACCAGGCTGTACCTATCATGTTATAATCCATTATGATATCAATATGTTTTTTATTTACAGCCTACGAAATTACGAAAAAAAACAATAATGCCCAAATTACTGCTTATATTTACAGATAACAAATAGCTTTTAAAGCCAAGTTTGCATTTCATATATGTCAAACAAACCACATTTACAATTATAACAAGTACCTATTCTTTTTAATTTTCATGCAATTTGGTATATATAATAGTTTTTTCTACCTTTGCATTCAGTATAGCGCAATAACACACAAAGTGTTATTAGAACCACAAATACAGCTTGACAAAAGAAGATGTACTAAGATTTATACAGAATTTAAGATATAAATTAATGATATAATATGAAGAAGTTATACTTTACACTGATAGCCATGCTTTTTGCTACTGCTACCTATGCGCAAGAGCTTTCTGCTAATGACAGAACTTTCTCCAACGCAGAACAATTATTTACGCTGACAGGAAACCGACCAAACTGCCACAGTATGAGAACCACACTCAAGTTTGGCAAAAGCACTTGTACAGCCACTGCAACTGCCAAGCAACGAGCTACCGCTGCCAATAACACGCCTACACTTATTACAAAGCAACCTAAGGGTACACTCTATAAAGACCTTTATGGCTTTGCGCGTGGCTTTTATGTGTTTTATGGTACGGCTTATTACGACCTTACTGATGGCGTAACCAAAGATGTCGTGATAGACAACGACAATAATTTCTATATTAAAGACCCTATCAGTAATGTTAGTTTCAACACGTGGATTAAGGGACATAAAGCACAAGGTGATACCATAGAAGTGCAATTGCCACAAGCTATCAACAAGGTTACTGACGAAGATACAGGTGAATCTGCCTATATGTATCTCTACAAAATGGTACTTGACCAGCAAAACAGTACTTACGTTCCTGACAAAAGCTCACAAATCATGAAATTTGTCTGGCGCAACGATTCTCTTATAAAGGTGGACGATGATCTACTGGGACTGGCATTGGAAGACGGTTCTTGGCAAGGCTATGGCGATGATGTCATCACCATGAATGTAATGAAGCTGAAACCTGAAGCTCCACAAAACCCCAATGCCGCAGAAAACTACCAAATGCACTATGATATAAGCATAGACAAAGACGACCGTGTGGTAAAAGTAGCCATTGAAGGCAATAACTTTTATCTTGGAAACCTATCAAAAGAGTGCCCCAGCAACTGGGCAAAAGGACACATTGAAGGCAATAAAGTAATCTTTGATGCATACAGCTACATGGGTATAGACAGCACCAACAGGGCACACACCTTCTTGGTTCCCGCTGGATATAAAGACATTTATTATGAATATATCAATCAACATCAAGACAGTATTTTCTTTAGAGACAAAGTGATATTTGACTATGATGCAGCCAACAAGACTTTAACCACCGACTCTGGCTTTGTGGTTAACCGTGGTATTGATGACATTAAAGTAATCGCCAAATACTTCTCGCCCACTCTAAAACCGTGGACAGAAACTGTAGGAGCGCCACTTGACCCTGTATTTACAGCTTTCGAACCGTACGACAAGAAGTATGGTTACGGTTCTTTCTCGTATCAACTGAGCAAATATGACAGCGAAGGCCACTTGCTTAACCCAGACAAGTTGTACTATAACGTCTACTTTGACGATGAAAAGATAACTTTCTATCCAGATGAATACAAGATGATACCAAATGACATGACCGATGTCCCTTACAGTTATATAGACTCTTGGGACTTCTATATGAATGGCATCACACGCAAGCTTTACTTTTATTGCACAGGATTAGAGAAGGTTGGCTTACAATCGTTTTACCTTGACGGAGACAAAAAATACGCCTCCAAGCTTGTCTTCTTTGATGCAAACGCAACAGGTATCCATCCTTCTGCTACTGTCAACAGCCCTGTCAAGAGCATCAGCTACACCGACTTGAGTGGCAGAAAAGTAAAGCGTCCAGCCAAAGGTATTTACATCAAAACCACAGTTTATGCCAATGGCACAGTACAATCAGCTAAATTCATAGCTCAATAAATGCGCAACAGCATATATAAAGGAACATTTTCCATTCATTCTTTAAAATTACCGCAACAATGAAACATATATCATACACATGTCAACTGCTTGCATTAACATTACTTTTGCTAATGCCTTGCAACATGATGGCAGAAGACATATTCACCAACTTCAGTTATGCCAAAAGCAACAGTAAATACTCTTGGTATGGTACAGGAAAGAAAGAAAACTACGATGTGGCTATCAGACTCTATAACAAGAGCCTTACAGGACTGACCATAACCAAGGTTTCTATCCCTATGGGCAATGTAACCGATGTGTCATCAATAAAAGTATGGCTGTCAAAAAGCCTGAACCTAAAGACCAACGAAGCAGGACAGAAAATCAACCAGCCAGATATTGAAAGTCAAGAGGCGATCATCAAAGACGGAAAAATAGAAGTAACCCTTAACCAGCCCTATGAAATCGGTGAAGAAGGAGTTTATGTAGGCTATTCCTTTAATGTAGACCAGCTCAACAAATCCACAAAAAAGCCTGTATCTACCGTTACTGACAGCAATGCTGATGGCCTGTATATCCACTCATCACGCACGCATCGCCAGTGGTTATCTATGGGTACTGAAGGTTGCTCGCCTATGACTGTTACCTTAAAAGTCAAGCCTTATGCAGCTTCTTTTGACAACATTGCCAATATCTATGGTGAGACAAATAAAGACGTGCTCGTTCCATTGGTGGTAAGAAACCACGGAGGCAAAGCCATCAAATCCATTGAGTATGAATATCAACTCAATGGCGCTACCACTACTAAACACGAAGATTTCTTCAATCCGATTGCCAATGTCTATGACCAAAGCGCTGATATCTCGCTCACACTACCTGCCATCAAGGAGCGTGGAACCTACCCCATTGTCTTTAAACTTACCAAAGTTAACGGTGAAGACAATATGGATGCAAAGGCAGAGATAAACAGTAATGTAGTTATCTTTAACAAAATACCTAAACACAGAGCCATAGTAGAAGAATATACAGGTGCTTGGTGTGGTAACTGTCCACGTGGATTAGTAGGCATGGCAGTAATGAATAGACTCTATCCCGAAGACTTTATCAGTGTATCTTACCACAACGAAGACGCCATGGCCATCATGGAAAGCGACCAATACCCCAATGATGTAGCAGGTTTTCCTGATGCTTTCATTGACCGTCAGTATGAATGTGACCCCTACTTCGGCTTCAGCAGTGATGCCGATGAACTGGCCATAGATCAGGCTTGGCTTACTATCAGCAATAATGTATTGGCTCCTGCTGCCATTGAAGCCACTGCCACATTAAACAAAAACAAGTATTCCGTTGACATAGTAACAACACTCAACTTTGCTTCTGATTTGAAAGATACTGACTATAAGTTAGAATTTATGGTGCTGGCAGACAGCTTGCACGGTGAAGGTGAGAAATGGACACAGAAGAATTACTACGCTAACGAAGCAATGGGCACTTATCCTGAACCTGAATTTAAGCAGTTCACAGAAGGTTCACAGAAGATTGACGGTTACAAATTCAACGATGTTTTAATTGCTACTTCACGCCTTCGCAATGAAGATATCGCACTACCCAAAGACGTAAAGGCTGATGACAGCTATCAATACACTTACAGTTTGCCCCTTAATGAAATAACAAGCATCAATGGCGACGGTCTTGTACAAGACATTAATCATCTTCGAGTAGTAGTAGCATTGGTAGACAGCAATACAAAAGCCATAGTCAATGGTGCTAAAACTAAAGTGGATACCAAGGAAGCAAGCGGCATCTACAATATCAAAGGCATAGACAATAAAGTGCCAAAAGCCTATTATGACTTATCAGGCATACGCCATAATAAAGTGCAAAGCGGTGTCAATATCGTAAAAACTGCCAATGGCAACACAGTAAAAGTAGTGGTTAAATAACCCGTTGCCTCAGTTTGCGATAACCCGTTATACACATCACACTTACTCCCAAAAGCACAGCTTTATGTTTCTAAAGCTGTGCTTTTTTATTCCATAGAGCATGTATTTCTTTGAAAATTAAGCAGAAAACATTAAATTTGCACTTTCTTAATCCAAGACGAAACGAAAAATAACAGGCGTATCCAACCTGCCTAACTACAAAAGAAACAATACTTATATCCATGGGAAGAAACAAATATTCTGACAAAGAAATAAAGCAAATAGAAAAGCTCCTGCGCCTCAAGAACGCAGGAAACCGTGCGCAACAAAAGTTGATCAGGCATCAATTGCGTGTAGATTACGAGTTCAATATCTCCGATTTCAATGAGCCAGGCAAAGCGTTTGGCGAAGAAGAGTTGCAAGATGCCATCAAGCGTGGTGCCATTGTCATTCTTGACGAAGCCACTATCGAAGACATGAAGCAGAAACGAGCCAGAGACAAAGCGCGGGATGAAGCACAACGCGAAAAAGAAGCCATAGAAAACGGCGAAGCCACCGACTGGAAACAAGCCATGAAAGAATGGGAAGAATGGAACGATAAATAACCTTTCAAATCTTCAACACCTGCAATCGCTTATTGTTATACACAATAAGTAGCCACCGTTTCCATTCCAAACGTATACATTACAACTATTCTTGACAACAAAAAAGCAAAAGACTCTCTTCAGTTTCAGAAGAGAGTCTTTTGCTTTTATATAATATTCATTTGTCGCTACGGTGTTTTACCGTCTCTCAAGCAATAAGCCGAAGGATGACAAAACAGCCATTTGCGTATTAGTTATTTTCAGGACGCAACTTACGAACAGTTACACCAGCCTGCCACATCTCGCTTTCGCGCATAGCTTTCAACTCAGCATTGAGCTTCTCGCGATAGTCTGGCTGAGAGTTACTGTCGATAGAAATCTGTGCTTCTTTACCAGTCTTGACAGACAAGTACAGCCATTCCATTACAGGTTTGATAGCCTCACGGAAGCGAGGAGCCCAATCCAACGCACCACGCTGTGCAGTGGTAGAGCAGTTAGCATACATCCAGTCCATACCTTTTTCGCCAAAGAGAGGCATCAAGCTCTGGGTAAGCTCCTCTACGGTCTCGTTGAAAGCCTCCGAAGGTGAGTGTCCATGCTCACGAAGCACTTCATACTGAGCCTCAAACAAACCTTCTATTGCACCCATCAATGAGCCACGCTCACCAGTAAGGTCGCTGGTAGCCTCACGCTGGAAAGTTGTCTTGAACAGATAGCCTGCGCCAATACCAATGCCAAAAGCGATAGTACGCTCCTCTGCCTTTCCGGTAGCATCCTGATATACTGCGTATGAGCAGTTCAAGCCACGGCCCTCACAGAACATGGTACGCAAAGAGGTACCTGAACCCTTAGGAGCTACCATGATAACATCAACATCATCTGGAGGAACAACACCTGTACGGTCGCTCCAGTTGATAGCAAATCCGTGTGAATAATAAAGGGCCTTGCCCTTTGTAAGATATTTCTTTATTTTTGGCCACACCTGAATCTGACCTGCGTCAGAAAGCAGCATGCAGACGATTGTTCCTTTTTCAGCAGCTTCTTCAATAGAAAACAGTGTCTTGCCTGGTACCCATCCGTCAGCTACTGCCTTGTCATAGGTCTTTCCCGGACGCTGTCCAACAATAACATTGAAGCCGTTATCACGCAAGTTGCAAGCCTGACCTGGACCCTGAATGCCATAGCCCAATACAGCTATTGTCTCGTTTTTAAGAACCTCACGCGCTTTTTCCAATGAAAACTCTTTGCTGGTGACCACTGTTTCTACAACGCCACCGAAATTCATTTCTGCCATAATGCTTAATGTTTTTATTATTACTGTCTGTTAGCAGACAATAATTGGTTGTTAACTTCTACTTCCTAAATATATCACTTATTAGTAAATCAATTGCAAAGATACGAATTTAAAATGTAAACACAAAATATACTTTCAATCTTTTACAAATTTAATACAACTTCTGCAAACTTCTATTTCATCATCACTTTCATGACCTTTCCGGGTGATGCGTATGCAGTACTCACCGTCTTGCTTGTCTTCCATATAGAATTTCAGCTTATCACCATAGTGGCTTTCTGCCACATAAGCTATGTCAAAGCGCTTGATTCTATTGTTCTTGTAGGTGTCCAAACTGAACAAATCGAGCACATGCTCTATGTATTTCACACTGTTGATATGACCATTTACGTCTACATCATTATAATGCGTGTCGATAGTAGCCATCAGCTGTGCATCATTGCTCATCTGCACTCTCGACAATTTGTCTATCGGACAAGGCTTTTCCGTTTCAATCCAGTTACTGATAGCTCCGTCATGAATGTCGAATATGTTTTGCGGCCGGCGTGTCTGGGTGTCTATCATTGCCCAGATGCTGCGTCCATATCCATACACATGACTGTCATCGGCAGCATCTACAATACGGAAATTGCGGTTGGTAAAGTAGCGCATGGCACTCTCCACCCATGTCTCCACACAGAAGCGGGCATACTGCAACGGCATCTCGTTCATCTCTATGGCCAACCTTGAAAGCACCCAGGTCTTGTGGATAGGATTCAAATAGATCATTCCGAAATTGCGGTCGGTAGAGTGAAAGTCGGCAGCATTCAGCAGATGGTTGCCCAAATGCCCCATAAAGAGCCGTTTTGAAAAGTCGCAATGAAACGGTTCTGCCAAAAATTCGTATCTTCCTACCTTGCTAAGCTTCTCCATTTTCTATTTGTTTTTGCATGTCAAGAAAATCTGTTACCTGTTCTTCGGTGCTGCGTGTAATGGCCACGCGACCGCTCCTTGTATATTGCAACACACAGTTATACTGGTCGAGCGTATGATACAGGGTGGTAATATCCTCTGTCATGCCACTGAGCATCACGCTGCAAAAGGTTGGATTTACCTCTACCATGCGAGCATCGGCACGCCTGATAGCCCGCGATATCTCAGGGTTGTTCAGCACCTCCGGAGTAGACAGTTTATAAAGACCTACCTCTCTGATAAACAATTGGTCGTCAGTAAAATAATCAGCCTTTATTACATCCACTTTTTTCTCTATCTGCTTGGTTATCTTTTCTATCTGATCCTTGTTGCTCCAAGCCGTAATTGTGTATTTATGCACACCACTGATGCTCGATGCAGAGCAGTTAATGCTTTCTATGTTTACCTGCCTACGGGTAAACACAGCGGCAACCTGATTGAGTATACCTGCTATATTTTCAGAGTAAACCAGCAGGGTATATAGTGTTTTGTCTGTATTGTCCATATCTAATAAGCTTGCTTTAGCGTCATCATTATAAGTCAATTTCAAGCATCATCTCGTCTACCGACTTGCCTGGAGGCGTCATCGGCAAAATATTGTCTTCTTCTTTTACCGCACACTCCAGCATGAAAGGTCCCTTGGTAGCCAGCATCTTGTCAACAGCATCTTTCAGTTGGCTGCGGTCTGTTACCAATATATAAGGTATATGATAAGCCTCGCATATCTTGGCATACATCGGATTGAGCATCCGTGTAAACGATTTGCGCTTGTTGAAAAACATGTCTTGCCACTGCCTTACATTTCCCAAATAGTTGTTGTTCATCATGACAAGCTTGACAGGTACCTGCTGTTCCATGATAGTGCCAAACTCCTGTATACTCATCTGCAAGCCTCCATCGCCGGTAAACAGGCACACGGTGCGGTCTGGAGCGCCAAAGGTAGCGCCTACGGCTGCCGGAAGTCCGAAGCCCATTGTGCCTAACCCGCCGCTGCTTACAATAGATCGGTTTTTATGAAACTTGAAATAGCGTGCCGAGAACATCTGGTTCTGTCCCACATCATTTACCAATATGGCTTCGCCATGGGTAGCCTCTGCCACCACATTGACCACTTCGCCCATCAATACCGGTCCTTCTTTAGGATGAATGGCAGGTTGTATCACCTTTTCATTCTCCATGTCAAAGTATTTCTTGAAGCTGTCACGCCACTCTCTGTGTACATTTTTGTTGAGCAAGCGTGTTACTGCCGGTAGAGCCAACTTGCAGTCAGCCACCACTGCCACATCTGTCTGCACATTTTTGTCTATCTCCGATGCATCAATATCAAAGTGAATGACCTTTGCTTGCTTGGCATAAGTAGACAGCGTGCCCGTTACACGGTCGCTGAAGCGCATGCCTATCGCTATGAGCACATCACACTCCTGCTCCTTCATGTTGGGAGCATAATTGCCGTGCATGCCCAACATGCCCATATTCAGCGGATGATTAGAAGGCAGAGCCGACAGACCAAGCAGGGTGCGGGCAGCAGGGATGTCTGCTTTCTCCAGAAATTCCACCAGCTCGTTCTGCGCATTTCCCAACTCTACGCCCTGTCCTACCAATGCCAATGGACGCTTGGCTTGATTGATAAGCTCTGCTGCCTGTTTGACAGCCGCCTCGTCCAGCCTCGGATAAGCTACATAACTGCGCACAAAGTCAACCTTGCAAGGCACATATTCAGCCTTGGTAACCTGTGCATTCTTCGGAAAGTCGAGCACTACCGGACCAGGACGGCCGGATTTGGCTATATAGAAAGCCTTGCTTACAGCCCATGACACATCTTCTGCACGGCGTATCTGGTAGCTCCATTTGCTGACAGGTTGTGCCACGCCCACCAAGTCTACCTCCTGAAAGGCATCTGTGCCCAAGGCAGAAACGCCCACCTGACCGGCTATCACCACCATAGGGGTGGAGTCCATCATGGCATCTGCCACTCCCGTAAGCGTGTTGGTAGCACCCGGACCACTGGTAACCAAGCATACGCCTACCTCGCCACTCACTCTGGCAAAGCCTTCGGCAGCATGTGCAGCCGCCTGTTCATGACGCACCAATATATGGTCAAAACATTTCTTCTCACCGCGTGTATAGTCATAGAGAGCATCAAACACGGGCATAATAGCACCACCGGGATAACCAAATATGGTCTTTACCCCTTCTGCCTTCAGCGCCCGCATCAATGCTTCTGCACCTGTTATGATTTCTTTTTCCATACTACATCGTTTTACCTTTCTGCCATTGTCATGCCATGCTGCCTTCATTGCCGTACACTATCTGCCAGCCATGGCAGCAGCATTTGCTGCAAGCGAGCATAGCACCGCTCCTCTAATGCTGCATGAGCAACACACATGAGGGCATCAAACAGCACCTTTACCTGTTAATCTATAATTCTCACTCCTCCCTTATCGGCAGAGCTTACACTCTGTGCGTAGGCTCTCAACGCCTTGCTCACCACGCGTTTGCGCTTCAGTGGCTGCTGTGGGCGGGCTGCCAATTCCTCGTCAGTCAGCTTCACATTGATAGTACGGTTAGGAATGTCTATCTCTATCAAGTCGCCATCCTTTATCTTTCCGATATTGCCGCCTGCCGCTGCTTCCGGTGAGATATGGCCGATGCTCAAGCCTGAGGTACCGCCGCTGAAACGCCCGTCGGTAATCAGCGCACACTCTTTGCCAAAGTGCATGCTCTTTATATAAGAGGTAGGGTAAAGCATCTCCTGCATACCAGGACCGCCCTTAGGACCTTCATGTGTAATCACCACACAGTCGCCACTCTTGATTTGTCCGCCCAAGATACCGTCACAAGCATCCTCCTGCGAATCAAACACTTTTGCCGGACCACAGAATTTCCATATCGCAGGGTCTACACCGGCTGTCTTTACCACGCAACCGTCTTGGGCTATATTGCCAAAGAGCACTGCCAAGCCACCGTCTTTGGTGTAAGCATGCTCCATATCTCTGATGCAACCTTTTGCCCTGTCGGTGTCGAGTGTTCCCCATTGTGCATCTTGCGAACCCATTTTGGTAGAAAACTTTCCGCCCGGCGCACTCTGATAGATGCGGTTAGCCTCTGGGTCTATCTGCCCTGTGGTAATGTCATAGCGCTTCAGTTGTTCGCCAAGGGTCTTGCCGTCCACGCGTTTTACACTGCCGTCAATCAGTCCGCCCTTGTTCAGCTCGTTGAGGATACCGAATATACCGCCTGCTCTGTTACACTCCTGCACACTGTATTGCTGGGTATTGGGCGATAGCTTGCACAGGCAAGGCACCTTGCGGCTGAGCATGTCAATGTCCTTCATCTTGAAATCTACACCTGCCTCCTGCGCCACAGCCAGCAAGTGAAGCACCGTGTTGGTGCTGCCGCCCATGGCAATGTCAAGGGTCATGGCATTCAAGAATGCCTCACGGGTAGCTATGCTGCGCGGCAGCACGCTGTCGTCGCCCTCTTCATAATATTTCAGCGCATTGGCAACAATCTGCCGGGCAGCGTCTTTAAACAGTTGTATGCGGTTCTTATGGGTAGCCAATACAGTGCCGTTGCCTGGCAGAGCCATGCCGATGGCCTCTGTGAGCGAGTTCATGGAGTTGGCAGTAAACATGCCAGAGCAGCAGCCGCAGCCCGGACAGGCACAGCTTTCTATCTGCTGCAGCTCGTCATCGCCCACACTGGGGTCGGCACCCTTTATCATGGCAGTAATCAAATCGGCATTTTCACCTTTCCATCTGCCGGCTTCCATCGGACCGCCTGAACAGAACACGGTAGGTATATTCAGGCGCATGGCTGCCATCAGCATGCCGGGTGTAACCTTGTCGCAGTTGGAAATGCAAATCATGGCGTCTGCCTTATGGGCGTTGACCATGTATTCTACAGAGTCGGCTATGATGTCGCGTGAGGGCAGAGAGTAGAGCATGCCGTCATGACCCATAGCTATACCGTCATCAATTGCTATCGTATTGAACTCGGCAGCATAGCATCCCATCTTCTCTATTTCTGCTTTCACAATCTGTCCGATTTCATGCAGGTGTGTGTGTCCGGGCACAAATTGGGTGAAAGAATTGACCACAGCAATAATAGGTTTACCAAATTGCTCATGTTTCATACCTGTGGCCACCCACAAAGCTCTTGCACCCGCCATTCGCCTGCCTTCTGTGCACACCGCACTTCTCAACTGATGTTTCATGTTTCTGTATATGTTAAATGTGTTATTATTTACGAATATATTGCTTGCAAAGATAAGTTATTTCAGTATATTAAGCAACAAATAAATTAATTATTTTGCTTTTGAAATATCATTTTATCATTGTTTATGCCATTTTTATGATAAATCAATATCATTTCTGCACGTTTACGCATAAAGTGTGCAATATTAGCTCTACGTTTTGACACTATTTCAAACGATTGTCTTTACGGATGCAAGTGTATAAAAATACATCATTTACACTTTTCAACATAGCAAGTATATTGCTGTCAACTTGATTTTAACAAAATCAGAAACCCGCTTTTTGCATGAAACAAAATGGAAGAATGCCCATAAGCAGGGAGTTCCAATTTTTTGCACACATTTCCTTTATTTTACAAAACAAGACTTTTTTAAAGCGTATGATTTCGTCTTTTACGAGCCAAAAGGCAAGTGGATGAAAACAATGGCAGTTTTCGTGTGCAACGATAACTTTCCCATTATCAGCCATATATAAAGAAACGGCATAATATGTGCAATGCAACAGTAGGCCAAGGCAGTGCTCTTGTCCCTTAAAAGCACTGCTTTAGTCTGCCTAAACCTATGGTTTTGCCGTGCCAAACAGGCGAGTTACGCTACAAAAGCTATGCTTTTACACTTGGAAAAGGGGCAAATAACAACAACAAAGCAGCCTAAAACGAAGAAACAGAAATAAGAAACACAATCCAGACACGCTACTTCAGTAATTTTAATTGTAAAATATTCAGCTTGCACACTATACAAATTATTGCAACAGAAAATGGAGTACGAGCAACGCTGCAACCCTATTTCATGGCTCATTAACAGAGTGTTAAAGCCACTTAGCAAGTGCAAAGCGAGCAAAACAAAACAGGACAGAAACGTTAGCAATCGGAATTTATGACTAATATTTATAACAAATATCCTACCTTTCATTAACAAAGCTCAATAAAATCCACATAAACAGATAAAATTTATAGCTTTTATTAGGATTTAATAAAAATAATACGTACCTTTGTCCCAAATTCTTTACAAAGATTACGTAATATGAAATGAATATATACTTAGACTTGAACTTACTGACATAGATGTGAATATATGTCAGATTACTCTGAATGCACCTTATAACAATAAGGTATATGGAATAAAGAAATACAATCAATACAAAACAAAAATTCTTAACTGAATATTCTATTTCAAAATAAGTTTAATTTAATTCTAAAGGTGATGAAAAGAAAATTAACTAGTTTCTTGCTTTTATTAGCCCTTGTCGTGGCTGGTACAAGCACATTAGTTTCATGTAAGGATTATGACAGTGATGTCTCTTCCGACTTGAGAAATCAGCTTGCTGACGTTGTCACAAAGCAAAAAGAGTACATCGACAACTTGGTACAGAAGATTGACGACCGTATCAACACTCAGCTTCAGCCCGGTGGCACCATCTCTAACGAGATTGTCTCTACCGCTACCGCAAAGGCTCAAGAAGAGGCTGACAAGGCTTACAACAAGTCTAAAACCTACACAGACGAGGAGTTGGCCAAAATCAATGCCAAACTCACTGAAATCACCAACAAACTCGGTGATATCACTAAACTTGACTCTCGCTTGACAGACCTTTCAAAAGACGTGGAGAAGAACTCTAAAGCTCTTTCTGCCCTTACTGACAAGGCTTACGCCATGAGCGACTCTATCGCTCACGTTTGGGCTTTGGCACATGCTGACTCTATCCGCATTGACGCGCTCTACGACAGCATCGCCAAGCACAGCACAAGCATTGACCTTATCAAGAACCAGATCAACGAGATCAACAACACCAAGCTCGTTGAACTGAAAGATAGCGTAAACAAGCACTACAACGACATCAAAGACTTGAAGGGTGCCGTAGCCAACGCACAGAGCACTGCCAACGCTGCCATGGATTCTATCAACAAGATTACCAACACTTATCTTGCTACCATCAACAACGAAATCAGCAGCCTCAAGAGCGACCTGCAAAACAACTACTATACAGCTGCCGAAATACGCGATCTCTATTACAGCAAAACCGATATGGACAGCAAGTTAACTGCACTTGAGAACCGCATCACAGCTCTCTCTAACCAGTTCAACGACATGATCAACAGCCTCGTTACCGGCATCATCGTCCAGGCTACCGACAACCCTGTCTTGGGTTATGCCAATACTCCTGCTGACGTACAGCTCAACATGTTGGCAGCTTACTATGGCTATGCTGCCAAAGGCGTAAGCTTCCCTAACGCTGCTGAGCAAAACTATGTAAACAGCGATGAATATGTAGAGCTTCCTAAGGCTGAAGGCGCTATCACCAAGGCTGCCGGTGCTACTCTGATGGAAGGTACAGGCAATGCAGGTACCGTTTATATGACTATCAACTCTGTCAACAACGATGTTGACCTCAGCGGCATTACCGTAACTCTTGAAGCTTCAGACGGTACTCCTGCTCCTGGATATGCTCCTCTTACAGTAGGTAAATCTGACCGTAAGCTGACCTTTGGTTACAGCCGTGCTGCCAACAACGGCTTCTATGCTGCTGCCGCTACCGTTACAGATCCTCAGGCTGCCAAGTTTGATGTAGACAAGGCTGCGCTCAAAGAGGCTGCTACCAACGTGCTGAACAAGCTGAAAGCTCCTGGCAAGAATCGTTTGAACATTGCCGACATTGCTTCTACTCTCTACAAGAACTTCAACAACAAGCTCGTAGCTTACGGCTTGAAGACCGAATGGACAGATGCTGCCGGCAAGAAACACGCTACTTATTCTAAGTACAACTTGGCTGCTACCGCTGTTAACCCACTTTCTTACAAGTTCTTGTATGACAACGCTCGCGTGCAGAACCTCAGCTTGCCACGTATTCCTCAGATTCAGGACAAGATTGAATTTGATGACTACAAGTTCAACTGGACTCCTATCGAGGGTCTTGAGGATATCAAGACTTCTATCACTTTGAAGGATGTTCCTGATGTTTCTACCATCAAGATCAACGGCAAGATTACTACTGGCGACGACTTCGTAAAGATTATCGGTAAAGAGAATGTAACCGGTCATGTTAACGATGACGGTTCTGTAACTATCAACCTTGATGGCTTAGGCGTAGAAGTAAATGATATCGACCTTGGCAGCAAGGCTCAGATTACTTACTCCAAGAGCGACCAGACCTATGACATAACTATCCCAATGGATGAGTTCAACAAGGTTATCGCCAACATCAACGATCAGGTTGGTGGTCAGCTCGGCAAGGTTAACGACCTCGTAGACCAGGTTAAACACTACTCTGACCTCATCGATGGCAAGATCATTACCCGTGTAAACGCTTACATCCAGAAATTTGAGAATTTGCTCCGTCACTCTAACTCACTGCTCCAGCCAATGGTTATGTACACAGCTGCCAACGGTAACTGGAACCAGCTCTCTCGCGAGAAGTATGCTCCTTCTCTCATGAAGCTCAACGGTCAGTCTGAAGGTGCCATCACATTCGTTCTCACCTCTTACAACGCTGAAATCCTTGCGCCTGCTTACAAGAAGTTCGTTACTGTAACAAGTGCTCCTTCAGCAGCTGCCAAAGCTTTCGCCAACAAGGGTGTCAACATGAACAAGGTAATCGACGGCAACGCTCACAAGGTACTCTTCCAGGCTAACGAGGCTGGTGTTTACGAGATTACAAGCTCAAGCATCGACTACAGCGGTTACGTAACCACTAAGAAATATTACGTAAAGGTTGCAAAATAAATTAAGAACAACTTTCTCGTGTGGCAACAATTAATGCCACACGGGAATCTTAAAACAAAATATTTTAAACGATTCAATTATGAAATTTAAGAATATATTTCTGTCAACTTTATTGGCTATGGGTTGCGTGTCTGCTTCTGCCCAGGAAGCAAAGACTGAGAATGTCTTCAATCCACACATGTACTTTCAGGTACAGGTAGGTGGCCAATACACTCTGGGTGAGCTTCCTTTTAATTATCTTATCTCACCTAACGTACAGGTTGGCTTGGGCTACAACTTCAATAAAGTGGTAGGTGCACGCGTTTCTATCAACGCTTGGCAGAGCAAAGCCGGTCTCAACACATGGGAAAACATCTATGACAATGCAGGCAAGATCGTTGAAGGTCCTACCAAGAACTGGAAGTGGAACTATGTAGCTCCTATGGTTGACGCTACTTTCAACTTGTCTAACCTCTTCTGCGAATACAATCCAAAGCGCCTTGTCAATGTAGGTGTATTTGCAGGTATCGGTGCCAACATCGCATGGGGCAACGATGGTATCAACGAAATCAAAGACCAGTTGGGTTACCCTTGGGATGGCACCGCTTTCCGCCTTACAGGCCGTGTAGGTGCTAACGTTGATTTCCGCATCAGCGATGCTGTCAGCTTAGGCGTTGAACTCAATGCCAACACACTGAACGACAAATACAACTCCAAGAAGGCTGGCAATGCTGACTGGTACTTCAATGCTTTGGTAGGTGCAAAAATTAACCTCGGCAAGACCTACACCACACGCAAAGTTGAACCTGTAGCTCCTGTAGAGCGCGTAATAGAGCGTGTCATAGAAAAGCAGGTTCCTGCTCCTGCAGAAAAGCCTTGCTGCAAGAACAACCTTACCAATGAAGTAAAGAAAGACGAGGGTATCCGTCGTGAAATATTCTTCACATTGGCTGCTACCCAAATCACCAGCAGCGAGAACAAGAAGGTTAATGACGTGGTTGACTTCTTGAAAACTAACCCAACAGCTAAAGTAACCGTAACCGGCTATGCTGACAAAGGTACCGGCAATGATGCTATCAACGACCGTATCGCTGCCAAGCGTGCTCAGGTCGTAGTAGACGCTTTGGTAAAGAAGGGTATTTCTTCCAAGAGAATCATCAAGTCATCCAAGGGTTCACGCGTTCAGCCATTCTCTGACAACGACGAGAACCGCGTTACAATCTGCGTGGCTAAATAAGCACATCATCTGAATTTAAATAGCTAACTTACCTGACCGGACTCCATTCCGTATATCTAATACCTTTAGAATATAGGATGAAGTCCGGCTTTTTTTAATAAAAGATCAACATAAAAAAATGAAAAAATTAATCATGGCGGCCGCTTTGACATCAGTATCTGTACTGACTGCAACCGCACAACTCAATGGGGACGGCTTTTATAGAGCCAAGAATGTAAAGACCGAGCGCTACATGACGGTCAAGGATAACCACGGCAAAATAGATTACCACTCTACAACAGTGGATGCCGGTGCATTGGAAACCAGCAGAATATGGGCCAACATCTCATGCGACCCCGGCTCAGTGATGTACATACAGAAACAGAGCAATGGCGAATACAACATCATGGCACAAGGCACCAGCGTGTACGACATGATTGGCTATTACATTCATCTGACCAATGGCGCTACTGCCAACTCTTATCAAGCATGGCAAACAGCCCATGGAATGACTGTATATCTTACGGATGCAAGGTCGAGCAATGATGAAGAATATGTTTATGATTCGGGTAAATACACCAAAGACTGGTACATTATTCCTGTATCTTCTTCTTCAGACAACTACTTGGGCATCAAGCCAACAGTAACCGTTGGCGACAAGCATTATTCTGCTTACTACAATGGTTTTACGTTTAAGCCGGTATCCAAAGGTATGAAAGTAATGTATATCACAGGCGTTGACGAGGTAAACGGCTATGCTATCTACAAGGAAGTAACAGGCGAAGTACCCGCTAAATCTCCTGTCATTGTAGAATGTTCAAGCACAGAACCTACCGACAACCGCATAGACCTGTTTATGGACAACACGGCAGCACTGTCCAACAACAAGCTGAAGGGCAACTATTTCAATGTATGGAACGACATGTCCGGCCACAGAAACCGTACTGCTTACGACCCAACTACTATGCGCGTAATTGGCGTTTGTGCCAATGGCAAGCCAGGAATGGTAAAATCTTCCACACTTGACTATCTGCAAGCCAACAGCAGCTACCTCACAGTATCTGCCAACTGCAAGGCTGATTTGGAACTTATCAGTGAAGAGGCTTATGCCGCCGGCATCAATGATGTAACCGTAGACAGCAGCAAGGAACCTGCCAATGTTTACAACCTGATGGGTGTAAAGGTTCGCTCTAAGGTTACTTCTATCGAAGATTTGCCACAAGGTGTCTACATCTTCAAAGGCAAGAAAGTTACCGTAAAATAATGAATTGGATAAGCTTTCTTTCAATATTGGCAGCAAGTGATGCAACAATGCGAAAGAAATGTGATGTTATAAATGCCAAACAGCGCAGCTAATCATATTAGTTAGCTGCGCTGTTTGGCATTTATTGCATCTGAGATGAACTTGTCATCTCACAAATATCGCATTTTCCATGCTACCCTAAAAGAGCTTACGGGCAATACGGAAGTTAAGAACAGGATATACCTTAAACTTCTTTATCATACGTGTGTAAGTGCCTACTTTACCACGCACATTGTCAAGGTCTTTGGCCAAATCCACGGTTGTAGGAACCGTAGCCTCCATCTTTACTGGGCGGTCAGGGTCCTGATTGGTAATGCTGGGGTCAATCTCTGTGAGATGATAGTTATGAACTAACACCTGAGGTGTGCCACCCCAAAAGAGCACGCCGCAGTCAAACGATACGGTATAGCGATCGCTATGCTTTAAAAGTGCACCGCCATAGCCAAAGCCCAAATAGGGTTTAAAGTTGTTGACTTTTATCTGTGCCCTCACTGTATTGTTCTCGCTTGGTTCCAACATATAAGGTGTTCCGTCTTTAAAATCACCTATATGCACTCCCATACGTCCGTAAGAAGTAAACTTGTCATACAGGCTCTTGGTTTCATCGGGCGACAGATAGAAATCATGACCGTTATAATTGATAAATGGTTCGCCGTTGACATAAGCATTGACAACACGCTCATACAATGTGTTATACATAGCCACTGCCACCAAAGAGGTGGCATCGTCTACCGAGTTGACAGCCTCAGCAAATTTGGAGGGACCCCAATAGAATCCTCCCGTCAAGTGCCAATGCTTGTTACGGAAAGGCTTTACATCTACCAACAGCTTGAAATTGTAAGCCGTAGGCTTGCCTTTCATATCTATATCACGGTCAACTTTAGTGCCTACAAAGCTCTCAAGCATGCCTGAGAGTTTATCAAATTTAGAGTCTTGAACGGTAGGATCACTATCCTCACCCACCTGAATGCCAAAGTTCATGTTCATGGTTACTCGCGGCATATAGTCAAAACCCGTTCTTACTTGCAAGCTCTTGCCTATGGGAAAAGCAGCATCAATACCCACTCCTGTGCTTCCTACTGAAACACCCACGTCCATGTGTTTCAACCATCCTGTATTGACTTTACTTGATGGCTCTTGGTCTTCACCTGACGAAGGCTGTGCTACCGCAGTGCCTACCGATAACAGTAAAGACGCTATCAATATAAAACATCTATTCATTCTTAGCCTTTTGATTTTTTCGAAACAAAGGTAGCAAAAATTATCCATGCGTCAAATAATTACTTTCATTTAAAGCGTATTCAAGCTATTATTTATATCTTTGCAATAAGTTTTCTTGTTTTTCTTACGCAAGAAGATATTAAAAAAACAGCACTATATCATTATTACCACAACAAATGAAGCGCATTATTTTGATTACAGGTGGACAGCGTTCCGGCAAAAGTGTGTATGCCGAACAGTTGGCACTCAGCCTTTCTGAGCATCCCGTATACATGGCTACTGCCCATGTATGGGACAATGAGTTCAAAGAAAGGGTAAAAAGGCATCAGGAACGCCGTGGCCCGCAATGGACAAATATAGAAGAAGAGAAACAGCTCAGTCTGCACCATTTAACAGGCAGAGTAATCGTAATAGACTGCATCACACTATGGTGTACCAACTTTTTCTTCAACATCCATGTAGACAGCACTCAACAGCCCAGCGTAGACCAAGCCCTCAGCGAGATAAAACATGAGTTTGACTTGTTTACCGACCAAGACGCAACCTTTATATTTGTTACAAATGAGATAGGAAGCGGGGGCGTGAGCAATAATGCTGTGCAACGACGCTTTACCGACTTGGAAGGTTGGATGAACCAATATGTGGCTTCTAAAGCGGATGAAGTGGTGCTCATGGTATGTGGGATACCTGTTAAGATTAAAGGATAGGTAATAATGAAATATCCTGTTGTCAACAGATGATGAAATTGTATTGTCTGGATGCTGACGGAACCACTTTGACTACATTATTTATACAGCAATGAAAGAATACAAAATAAAGAAGCCGTGCAGGGCCATGAAGACCGAAGTTATTGATGCAATAAACAATCTTAACAAGCCTAAGGGATCTTTAGGCAAGTTGGAAAGTTTGGCGCTGCAAATTTGCTTGATACAGCAAACACTGCACCCCAAGCTGCAACACCCCTGCCACTTGCTGTTAGGCGCTGACCATGGCATAGAAAAGGAAGGAGTGAGTGTGTCGCCACGAGAAATTACCTGGCAACAGATGATTAACTTTACCAAAGGGGGTGGAGGTGTAAATATGTTTTGCAGGCAACATCACTTTAAACTTTTCATTACTGATGTGGGAGTAGACCATGACCTTAGTTCCTATCCCACTATTATCAATCGCAAAATAGGTTATGGCACAGGAAATTTCTTATATGAAGCGGCTATGACACAAGAGCAATTTGGGCAAGCCCTTAATGTGGGGGAAGAACTGGTAAACCAATGTGCAAAAGAGGGTTGCAATGTAATTTGTTTGGGTGAAATGGGCATAGCAAACACTTCACCGTCAAGCGTATGGATGAGTCTGTTTGGACAGCTGCCATTGAACAGATGCGTAGGAGCTGGAGCTGGACTGACCCATCCTGGCATAGCACATAAGTTAGACGTGTTGACACGTGCTGTTGACAATTACATGCAATACATGCCCAATCCGTACCAACCTGAAAACATCATCAGGTACTTCGGCGGATTTGAAATGGTAGCAGCCATAGGCGGCATGCTCAGAGCTGCAGAACTGAATATGATTATCATGATTGACGGATTTATTATGACAGCCTGCGCTTTGGCGGCATCTAAACTCTACCCTGCCATCACAGACTACATGATATTTGGACACCAAGGCGATGAAAGTGGACATAAGCTGCTACTGGATTTGCTCAATGCCCAACCTTTATTACACCTCGGATTGCGCTTAGGAGAAGGTACTGGTGCACTGTGTGCTTTCCCCATTATTGACAGTGCTGTAAGAATGATGAACGAAATGAATAACTTTGACAATGCTAACATCACTAAATACTTCTAAAAAATGGTATGACAATATTTGGGCTGCATTCATATTCTTTACACGATTGCCTTTTTGGCGACTGCATGAACCGCCGCGAGAGTGCTACAAGACAGTAGTAGAGCACTGGCCTTTGACCGGCTGGCTTACAGGAGGCGCCATGGCTGCTATTATATTAGCAGGCAGTGTGTGGCTGCATATATCATACCATGCCGTTCTGTTAACGGCTATTATTGCCCGTATTCTGATAACAGGTGCACTGCATGAAGATGGACTTTGTGATTTCTTTGACGGATTTGGAGGTGGAGGCAACGACAGACAGAGGATTCTTGACATCATGAAAGATTCGCGCATCGGCACTTATGGTGTATTAGGAATCATCATGTATGAACTGTCCTTTTACACACTACTATGCAGTCTGCCACCCAAAATGGCTGCATTTGCTGTATTTGCAGCAGATCCTTATGCCAAAATGATAGCTGCACAAATTATCATGCTGATGCCGTATGCCCGTACAGAAGAAGAGGCAAAAGCAAAAACTGTATATCGCAAAATAAATGTGAAGGCGGGCATTGGTCTGGCTGTACAAGGCTTGCTGCCCATGGCTTTGTTTCTATACTTCATGCACCGACATGTTGATTGGCAATATATCATCTTTGCACCATGCCTCGTCATGTATTTTATGTATCTGCTTATTTGGCGCAAGCTACATGGATATACGGGAGACTGCTGTGGTGCACTATTCTTGCTTGTTGAACTATCTGTCTATTTGGCAATGGCAAGTACTATGACCTATTACATTAAATAACTGTAACAACAATATCAACATGAAAATAACCCTGATAAGACACACCAGCGTCAATGTGCCCAAAGGTACATGCTATGGCTGGACAGATGTACCTTTAGCCGATACATTTGAACAAGAAGCTGCTCAAACAAAAGCTGTATTAGACACGAAAGTGTTTGATTGCGTATATTCTTCGCCACTTACACGCGCCCGAAAGTTAGCTGCATACTGTGGGTATAAACATCCTTTAACAGACAACAGACTGAAAGAAATGAATATGGGCGACTGGGAGATGCAACGCTTCGATGAAATAAAAGACAATAATCTAAAGAAATGGTATGAAGACTACATACATACGCCCACCACAAACGGTGAAAGTTTTGAAACATTTTATCAACGGGTGGCATCCTTTCTTGATGAACTGAAACAGCGAGATTTACAGCAGGTAGCCATCTTTGCCCATGGCGGTGTGCTGATGTGTGCCGGTATCTACGCAAAACTCTTTAATACAGATAATTGTTTTGAACATCAAGTTGGTTATGGAGGTATTGAAGAAATAGAAATTTAATCCAACGTATATAACGTTACTGCATAACGCTTTTAACAAAAAATCAAGTTTTGAAGATCGCATGTACAAATGAAATAATGTACATGCGATCTTTGTAATTGCTCTATAACAGTCAGTCATTATCTATGAGAAGAATGTTTTTTCCAATACAAATAATAACCTGTAACAGGAAGTGATGCACCAATAAGGCACACGATAAAAGTTATTATCTTTGTGAACAGGCCTCCCCATTTGCCCACATGCAACGCATGAAACACCTGAATGGCAGCTGAGCCTTTAGGCAACAAATGGAAACCAAAAGCCAAACCTGTAACAGACAATAACAATAGCCACAGTACAACAATAAAACCAAGACTCACATGCAAGTCATAAAATAAGCGTCTTTTGCCTCTATGGCATTCCACTTTGAAACATCTTAACCATTGCGCATGACTACGAGGCCAACAGACAAGCATCCCGCTCACTAATACAACCACGAACAACAATGTAACAAGTGTTATCAGACGCTTGCCCACTGTGCCCAGCATAAGTGATGTATGAAAGCGTGTAACATACGAGAAGAAATCACGTTGGGTAGTTGTGCCATGTGGCAATATCTGCTTATCTGCTGTGTTCATTATGCCATGATTTGGTTTCTTGCTTGAAAAAGAAGCAGCCCAATCATGGCCTGTACGCTGCTGATGACCGTGTGGAGCTACAACTGTAGGCATGCCAAGTGCAGAGCGAATCTCATGTTTAAACACCAAAGTTGCTCCAGACAGGCAAATAATTATCACGAAAATACCTAACGGTAAAGACAACCACAAGTGTATTTTTGTCAATAGCTTCTTGTTCATAGAACTTATTGCGTTTAATCTTTGAAATTAATTTTCAATCCTACCACAAGCATACGACCGGGTGAGTAAAGCGCATAACGGCGTGTAGAAGTATCTATACGATGGTCTGTTTTGCCCAAGATATTGTCTACGCCAATACTTGGCATCAATGTAAACCAACGGTTGAAGTCAAAGGTATGGGTAGTGTTGATATTCACCAATCCATAGCCAGGTGCATCCTCATAAGCAGGATAATAGGTGCGACTTTGGAAACGGCCATTTAGATTCACATTTAATTTATAGTTACCCCATGTATGAGCATAATTAACTGCTGCTGTCGCACTGTTTTTGAATGTGCGTTCAAGAACAGTCCATTCTCCGCCACTTTTGCTTCGACCATTTGTATAAGCATAATTGGCCATTAAAGACAGATCATGGGTCAAATTAACAGTTGCATTGACCTGCAAACCTTTTACGACACCTTTACTGCTATTGATATAATGCCCATAGGTCTTCAGCAGGTTCAATTGGTCTGCGGTAGCTTCCGGAAATTCTTGAGCCAACATATTACGCACATCATCGTCAACGGCTATATTCTCTTTTACAACCATATCTTTTACAAAGTTCATATAACCCATTACAGAAAGAGAGAATATATGATTACTGTATTCTGCATTAAGAGAAACATAATGGCTACGCTCTGGATTTAAATTTTTATTGCCAAAAGTAATCACAGGACGCTTACCCATTATCTTGAAATAGTGATAATAGAGTTCATCCAAACCTGGAGCACGGAAACCACGCGAATAAGCCGCACGGAATCGGAAGTTACCTGGAGCATACATCAATGATACCTTAGGAGTAAAGTTATGGCCAAAAGCACCATGATGAGTGTAACGCACACCTACCGTTGCACTCAAGTTGCGCAGGATTTCCATATCATGTTGTACGTAGCCTGCCCAAGTATAGACATTATTATCCACATCGCCACTGGAAGCTTTTAAAAAATCGTTACGCCAATCTGCGCCAAAAATTGTAGTGGCAGCATCATAAAAACGGAAAATACCTTTTAATTCTGCCTCATAATACTTCTGAGTCTTGTTACGTAGAAAATCGCCTATCTTATACTTCGAAGTTTCCACTTGATAAAGATTACCATAATGATAGTTATCATTAACAAAATCAAACTGCAAAGCATGCCTCCCTAATTGATAACGTGTACCTGCTTCCCAACGCATACTTTCGCTACGCATGTCATAATCAGAGCCTCCCTGTACATCAGACCTTGTATCAGGACGATCTGTTAATTTATAAGAATAAGAACCCTGCGCATAGAATGATAAGGCTTTGGTGGGCTTCAAGTCGAAACGTTGGCTCACAAGATTTGAATTATATCCGATAAATAGAGGAGCAATTGTAGCCTCTGCTTCACCCGTCTTGTCATTAAGAGTAAAGCCGTTGTTCTGATAGCTATCAGCCTCCTGATGAAAATAAGAAGTGTGTGAACTTAATATACCTGCTGAAAGATCAATATTTACACCTTGAGAAAATTGTCCTTTTCCCGACAATCGTGTATCGGAAGAAACATTGACAAGTTTATCAAAAGACTGGTCGGTTATAATATTGATAACACCTCCAATGGCATCAGAACCGTAAAGGGCAGAAGCTGCGCCATCAAGCACCTCTATACGCTTAACCCTTGACATATCTATACGATTCAAATCTACATTTCCTGCAATATCGCCAATTATCTTTTTTCCATTTACCAAAACCAATACATATTTATTGCCTAATCCATTTACACGGATATAAGAACCCATAGCATTAGGAGCAAAAGAAACCTGAGGCATCAAGCGTGTAAGAGCATCTTGAAAATCTGTAACACCAGCTTCTTTTATCAGCTTTTGCGACAGTACATGAACTGGAGTCGTTGTAGATTTCAACAGCTGATGATGACCATTTCCAGTAACTACGACAGGATTAAGTTCTACTTCCATCCCTACTTTATCATCTCCTGCTTTTTTATCAGCTATATCATGAGCCACAGCTGTTCCACTACCTACACATGTAGCAAATGCCAATAACAATAACTTATTATTCATTTTCTTCTATTATTTTTTTTATGTTATCCAATATCATTTTTCGCATTTCAGACATCTCACCAAGCCCTTCATCTACAACAGTTACTTGATATCCATTTTTAACAAACGCTTGTTTCCATACACCAGCTATATCTTCGCGCTGATGATTACCTGCAATATAAAGCAAGGGAACTAAAACCACATGCTTTTGTTTGTTCTTGGCTAATTGGCGTTGGACAGATTCTAATGTAGGATATCCTTCTATTGTACCCACATGCCAATTGCTATATCCCTCATCTTTTGCCAAATAATCAATCTGGCTATACATAGCATTTGCAGGACTATCACTACCATGTCCAACTAAAACTATTTGAGCCTCATCTGTACGATATAACTTTTGACTTGATAAATGACTGCTAATCAAATTTATTAACCGTCGGCAATCCTGAACAGAATAAAGCAATGGACGTGCTACTGACACTCTTTTAAAGAATGATTTAACTTTCTTCACTTGCTCTTGAAGCAAATCCATCATCATACCATCTAACAACATCGTGCTCTGCACAATTAATGTATCACAACCTTGAGCATGCAAACTATCCAAAGCAGCGGCAATACTACTCTTATGTATGCCACGCTTATTCAACATAGCAATAACAGAGGAAGCCGCATAAGCTTCCATTACTTTGCAGTGATGAAAGGTATGAGCAACTTCTTCATTTAGCCTATCAAGCGTAGCTCTTCTACTCTTGTCATTTTGTGTACCGTAATGTACCAATAATATACCTGTATTTTGTGACTTTGCTACTTGACACATGCAAAGAAACATATAAACAAGCAATACTTTTAATATATATAACTTCCTCATATAAAATGTATAAGAACAAAACATGTGCAAAATTACGATACTAACACTATTGCTACAATACCTAAAACTTATGATTTTATAGGTAGAAAGTATTTCTTTCTGATAATAATTGACGTAAGTTCAGCCAATTAGCATTGCCCTAATTGGGTCGAACTTACACCAAGTTTAACCAATGTCAAAAAAATAAAAAGTTTTATACATAACAAAGCCTTGACTTAATTAAGTCAAGGCTTTGTTATGTATTTACAAGAGCACATAATTATTGACACACCCTCATACTTCTGAATAATGTAATAAATATTATTAAAGAATTTTACTATGACTATTCAGCTTTTTCTATAATTTCATTACCAACCTTTATAGCTTCCATATTAAGAGGGATAAGGTTATGATGTCGTTCTGGTAAAGTTTTATAAAGAGCCTTCTCCACACCTTTTTCGCTCACGACTGGACAGACATGCAGCAATCCTCCTAATACAATCATATTAAAAACCTTAGAGTTTTTCATCTCTGCCGCCTTATCCATAGCATCAATACGATACACTGTAATATCCTTACGCTTAGGAGGATTGATAACACCAAAGCCATCATAAATAAGCATGCCGCCTGACTTTACTTTAGGCTCAAACTTGTCAAGTGACGGTTGATTAAGCACTATTGCTATGTCATAACGGCTCAAGATAGGGGAAGATATACGTTCATCACTTACTATGACAGTTACATTGGCAGTTCCACCACGCTGCTCAGGACCATAAGCTGGCATCCATGTAACTTCTTTATCTTCCATAAGACCAGAGTAAGCCAATATTTTACCCATTGACAACACACCCTGACCACCAAAGCCTGATATAATAATTTCTTTTTTCATTGACCTTCAGTTTTTACAAGTTTGTCGTATCTTTCAAGTCACCTTTAGGATAGAATTTAAACATATTTTCTTCCATCCATTTATTAGCTTTTACAGGAGACATTTTCCAACCACTGTTACATGTACTTACTATCTCTACCAAACTTGATCCTTTGCCTGCCATTGAAGCTTCAAAAGCTTTACGGATAGCCTTCTTTGCAGAACGAATAGAAGAAACTGTCTCAACACTTTGGCGAGTTACGTAACACGTACCTTGCAGCTGTGCAGCTATCTCAGTAACTTTCAATGGGTATCCATGAAGTTCTGGAACACGACCATAAGGACACGTTGATGTTTTTTGACCCAACAATGTAGTAGGTGCCATTTGCCCACCTGTCATGCCATAAATAGCATTGTTGATAAAGATAATAGCTATATTATCGCCACGATTTAGAGAATGAATAGTCTCGCAAGTACCTATACAAGCCAAATCACCATCACCTTGATAAGTGAACACTAATCTATCTGGCCAACAACGCTTAATGGCACAAGCTACAGCTGGCGCACGACCATGCGCAGCTTCTTGCCAATCGATATCAAGATAACGATAGGCAAACACTGCACATCCTACAGGACAAACACCAACAGCCTTGTCTTCCATACCCATTTCTTCTATAACCTCAGCCACTAACTTGTGTACTACGCCATGGCTACAACCCGGGCAATAGTGCATGGGAATATCATTCATCAAATCCGGTTTCTTGTAAACCAAGTTCTCCGGAGATATTATTTCTTCATTATTCATGATACATTTCCTTTCTGTCTAAAACTTTTCCTTCAATGCCTTCACTATTTCGTCAGGCTCTGGAACAATGCCACCCAAACGACCAAAATGCTCCACTGGAGTCTTCCCGTTTATCGCTAAACGAATATCTTCAACCATTTGACCTGCGTTTATCTCTACAGACAAAACTCCTTTTTTGCCTTCAGCCAATTCTGATACGGCCTCAGAAGGGAATGGCCACAATGTTTGAGGGCGTAATAAGCCTACTTTCAAACCTTGCTCACGAGCTAACTCAATAGCTTTTTCTGAGATACGAGCTGCACTTCCAAATGCTACAATAATATAATCTGCATCTTCACAATGTAGCGTTTCATAGCGTACCTCATTTTTCTTTATTGTATCATACTTGCGTTGTAAAGCCAAATTGCGCTCTTCCATTATCTCAGGACGTAACTCAAGAGAAGTCAATATATTTGGCTTACGATCCTTTGAACGACCAATTGTAGCCCATGGGCATTCTCTCTTAATCTCTTCTTCCGTACGACGAGGCTTATAAGGAGGCAGTACTACACGCTCCATCATCTGACCAATCACACCATCGCTCAATATCATTGTAGGGATACGATATTTAAAAGCTAAAGTAAATGCCAGATCTACAAAGTCTGCCATTTCTTGAACAGATGCTGGAGCTAATACTATACAGTAATAGTCTCCATTACCACCTCCACGAGTAGCCTGAAAATAATCACTCTGTGAAGGCTGAATAGTGCCTAGGCCTGGACCACCACGCTGCACATTGATAATAACACCAGGTATCTCTGCACCTGCCATATAAGCTATACCTTCTTGCATCAAAGCCACACCTGGACTTGAGGAAGATGTAAATACTTTTTTACCTGCACCTGCGGCACCGTATACCATATTAATAGATGCTACCTCACTCTCTGCCTGTAGAACTACCATACCTGTGGTTTCCCAAGGCTTAAGTGCAGCAAGCGTCTCTATTATCTCACTTTGAGGGGTTATTGGATAACCAAAAAAGGCATCTGCTCCACAGCGTATAGCAGCATGAGCAATAGCCTCGTTACCCTTCATTAAAGTTACTTCTTGTTCTGCCATAGATATTAATCCTCCATTCGTTTTTTGTAAACGGCAATACAACCGTCAGGACAAACAATCGCACAAGATGCACATCCAATACAATCGTCAGGCCTTACTGCTTCCACATAAGGATAACCGTGAACATTCACTTTGTTTGCCAAGTTGATAACGTCTTTAGGGCAAGCCTCTACACACAGCGAGCATCCTTTGCATCTATCTGTGTTAACAACTATGGCTCCTCTAATTTTACCCATATTAATTCTATTTTATGAGAACACGAGCAAGCATCACCAAGAACTGTCAATATATCTCTTCATACTCACCATTGCTCTCTATCCAATTCTTATTGATAAAGATAACAATTTCAATTTACTAATGCCATATCATTATTATATATCAATATGGCATCCATACTGTATCGTTTTTTCTAAAATTGCAATATTACGGATTGTAAATATCCTTGCAATAATAATTAAGAATTTCATCAAGCATATGCTTGGCTTCTACGGCAGGACTTTCAGGATCCAATTTTATAGCAGCCAAATAATTATTAATAGCTTGCTGCCAATTACCTTCTTTACGATAAAGGTTTCCCTGTATATAATACTCTTCTGCTGTCATCACAATATATTATCTTTATTTACTTCGTCTTTTTTAAAGACCAAATTTTCAGCTATATACTCTCCTTGACCATATTAGTCTTTATAATGATACCGTTAATAGACTACGACTCCTATTATTGGTAATATTCTTTTTTACCAGCAGCTAACGTATTTTTCATAAGAGAACAAATAGTCATCGGACCAACACCGCCTGGCACAGGAGTAATAAATGAACACTTCTCGGCTACTTCATCAAACTTAATATCACCGTTTAGCCGAAATCCACTTTTACGAGTAACATCTGGAACTCTCGTTGTGCCCACATCAATTACAACAGCACCTTCTTTTACCATATCTGCAGTAACAAAGTTTGGTCTGCCTATAGCAGCTATAATAATATCTGCCTCACAACATTCTTGTTTCAACGTCGCAGAGTGGCTATGGCATACTGTAACAGTAGCATCACCATATTGTTTTTGTAGCATTAACTGAGCCATTGGCTTACCGACAATATTACTACGCCCAAGTACGACACACTTTTTTCCTGAAGTTTCTATGCCATAGCGTTGTAATAAAGTCATAATACCCAATGGCGTTGCAGAAACAAAGCACGGAAGACCAATTGACATTCGTCCTACATTAACAGGATGAAAGCCATCTACATCTTTGCGATAATCGATAGCCATAATTATCTTTTGTTCGTCAATATGTTTAGGCAAGGGTAATTGAACAATATAGCCATCTACATCGTTATCTGCGTTTAAGTCTGCGACCTTTTTCAATAGCTCTTCTTCCGTTACATCATCTTCAAAACGAATAAGAGTACTCTTAAAGCCACACGCTTCACAAGCAATAACCTTATTTTTTACATAGGTTTCGCTACCGCCGTCATGCCCCACAAGAATGGCAGCCAAATGAGGTCGTTTTCCACCATTGGCAACGATTTGTTTTACCTCTTCAGCTATTTCAGCTTTGATTTTAGCCGCTGTTGCCTTACCGTCTATAAGTTGCATAGTATTATTTTTTATTGGTGTCTACAAGCTATGCAAGCTTTAATATATATGCATAGCATAAATACAAGTCTATAAGATTACATGCGAGGCATACCTTTCATGCCTTTCATAGCACTCATCATTTGACTCATTTTAGAACCAGTTACCATTTTCATCATCTTTCTGGTTTGATCAAACTGCTTGATAAGACGGTTTACATCTTGAATACTTGTGCCTGATCCTTTAGCTATACGTTGACGACGACTGGTATTAAGTACCTCTGGATTAGTACGTTCTTTAGGTGTCATGCTCAATATTATAGCTTCAATACCTTTAAAGGCATTATCATCTATATCCACATCCTTAATAGCTTTTCCAACACCAGGTATCATAGAAGCCAAGTCTTTGATATTGCCCATTTTTTTAATCTGCTGTATCTGACCAAGAAAATCGTTGAAGTCAAACTTATTCTTCTGTATTTTCTTCTGCAATCGTTTGGCTTCTTCTTCATCAAATTGCTCCTGAGCACGTTCTACCAAGCTTACAATATCGCCCATTCCCAAGATACGGTCAGCCATACGAGAAGGATGGAAAGCATCAATAGCTCCCATCTTTTCACCTGTACCAACAAACTTAATAGGTTTTTTAACCACTGTACGAATACTGATAGCAGCACCGCCACGAGTATCACCGTCAAGTTTGGTAAGTACTACGCCATCAAAATCAAGACGATCGTTAAACTCTTTCGCTGTATTTACAGCATCTTGACCTGTCATAGAATCAACTACGAACAACGTTTCATCTGGCTGAAGCGCATTTTTCAGAGATTCTATCTCGTTCATCATCTCTTCATCTACTGCCAAACGACCTGCAGTATCGACTATTACGACATCATTACCTTTAGCTTTCGCCTCTTTGATTGCGTCTTTCGCTATTTCAATTACATTTTTATTGTCAAGCTCTGCATAGACCGGCACTCCTATTTGCTCTGCTACAACCTTCAGCTGCTCAATAGCCGCAGGACGGTAAACATCACAAGCTACAAGCATTGGATTCTTATGTTGTTTGGTTTTAAGCAAATTGGCTAACTTACCACTGAAAGTTGTCTTACCTGAACCTTGAAGACCCGACATTAATATAATGGAAGGATGACCTTCTAACTTCAAGCCTACACTTTCGCCTCCCATTAATTCTGCCAACTCGTCATGTACTAACTTGACCATCATTTGGCCAGGCTTCACTGCCGTGAGCACGTTCATGCCCAATGCCTTCTTCTTTACTGTATCAGTAAAGCTTTTTGCAACCTTGTAATTAACATCGGCATCAAGCAATGCACGTCTAACGTCTTTAAGGGTTTCCGCTACGTTAATTTCAGTAATTTTGCCTTCACCCTTTAGTATCTTAAAGGAGCGTTCAAGTCTGTCGCTTAAATTTTCAAACATAATGCTTGTATATCAAGTTTTAATTTATAGTTATTCATTCATCTATTACATGCCAAGTGCTTTTTATAAAGCCATTCTTAATATAGCACTTATATCTGATTATTATTCCAACGTAAAAAGAAGTACATTTACTAAAGTAATGAACAATAATTTATTAAAAGAAACAACTGACTTTTGCTTTTATTAAAGTAAAGTCCGTACCTTTTTAAACATCTCAGCACACTGCAAATATAAGCATTTAATGGTTAAGAAAAGAAAAACACACTCGGTATTTAATGTATTTTAAAACACTTTTTTTCAAAAATGCGCACACTATAATCAAGTGTGCAATTTTAGCGTATCGATTTAAAAAAAGTGAGAAAAAACAATGAACTATATATTTGCACATTTACAAAACTAATGTGCAAATATATTCAGTTTTACGGAAAGAATGTCCTAAATTTCTTTAGAGAAGTAATGATTAAATAAGTATTCAAACAGAAGACCATACTAATCCTTGCTCATTCAAATAGCTTCTCCCATTCTTTAAAGCGTTGCAAGCCATCTTCCCCATGCTTTGCGACACTGTGTTCAGCCTGTTGAAGCGTTTTCATACGGTTTGGACTTGATTTTGAAAAGAATTTGTCAGCATAACAAATGACCTTTTCCTCCAATGTTTCTGGAATAAAATCTTGTTTAGGAAGGGGCAAATGTTGCTGCTCTATCTGGCTTAAACTAATCCCTGCACCCGTATGTCGTTCACACACACGAGCATGTTTAGGCCATCCTTCCCTACGCAACAGCTCTGCTCCATCATATCCATGCCGTATATAAGGGTCTTTTCCAAAGCAGTAGATGCCTGGTGCATCAGTCATAAAGATACCTATATCATGCAACATGGCTCCTTCTTCTATAAACGCTTTGTCAAAATGTAGCTCTGTATGACGAGTGGCAATTTCCAACGCTAAATTAGCAACATCTCTACTATGACATATCAACAAACGTTTCAACTCATTGTCGTGAGGATAATATTTATCAATAATCTTATTATAATCCATAGCAATTTGCTTTATTTTTACATCTTATAGAATAGAAAAGCTGTTAAATACCTATTTCAAACAGATACTCAGCGTAGCTTCTTTTTGCTTCTGTAGACAAAGAAATCGAGCCAACATTTTCATGCTATCATCATCTTTATATACCTTGTCATTACGTATCAGCGCAAGTCTGATACTCATAAATGGCACACAAAAACCATTACACGCATAATAAATATTGGCCCGATTTACCGTCTCTCAGCTGTTATCCTTCAGCTGGCTATACTTATGAGTAGCTACAACACTGATGCCCTTTTATCTTTTTCATCATGAATGGCAGGATAAAGAGCCACCGTTTGTTGATAGCCATTTTTACTATTTTGCATCGCGTTCTATCCAGCCCAAGGTATCGCCTTTACGAACCTTAGCACCTTGCTTAGCACCTACTTCTACCAGCTTGCCACCCAAAGCAGCTTTAATAGGTACAATTTGTCCCCATGGAGCTTGGATATAGCAGTATGTATCATTTTCTTTGTAAGTCTGACCTATAAAAGGTTCAAGACAAGGAGCACACTCGCCTTCGCCACTGAACTCATAATATACCTGTCCTGCAACAGGAGCTACAATAGCATCAGCCTTAGCATGTTTAAATGCTGCAAGCTCTTCAGGAGAAAGCTTTGAACCGAGTTTTGCGTCTTTTGCTTTCTGCAAATCTGCCAAGAAACGTTTTTTAGCAACGCCACTCTTGTAATCACGATATTGCTCTGGATGCATAGCCAACTCAAAGAGTTCCTCATCATCTTGTCCGAAGTCCCAATTATTGGCTTTCATTTCTTTTTTAAAGTCTTCCAAAGCATTTGGTATAAGCGTATGAGGGTCTGCATCTGTAAACTCTCGACCTTGTTTCTTGGCCAACTCTACCAATTCAGGGTCAATTGTTCCTGGTATTTTCCCACTCTTTCCAAGAATCATTCCCCACATTGAATCATCCATCATTACAAAGCGGCCTTTGCCTTGTGCCATTGTCAGCAGATTCATCAATGCTATGTTCTTTACATATTGAGAGAATGGAGTAACCAATGGTGGATAACCCACACGAGGCCAAACATAGGCTACCTCATCGAAGAGTTTCACAAGCATGTCATCTGTTGAATACTCTTTCTCGCCTTTACTTCTAAGTATGGAATTGATAGAACGGTGTATACCAGCCAAATCTGCCATCATACTACCCATCATACCGCCAGGCAAGCCACACCCCAAAAGCAATGAGCTCATTAGTCTGTTGGCTGGATTGATAAAGTAGCCCAGCCACTCATCAATGAACTCTTGTGTAAGAGAACGTGCACGCATGTAGGCATTCATGTTGATTTCCGGAACATCAAAGCCTTCATGTTTCAGCATGCTTTGTACAGAAATAATGTCAGGATGCACTTTTCCCCACGACAGCGGTTCTATGGCCGTATCAATAACATCTGCGCCATTGTTGCACACTTCAAGAATAGAAGCCATAGAAAGTCCTGGACCTGAGTGTCCATGATATTGTATAATAACATCCGGATGCTTTGTCTTGATAGCTTTTGTCAGTTTACCCAACATTGCAGGTTGACCTATACCTGCCATATCCTTCAAACAAATCTCAGGAGCACCTGCTGCTATCAATTGGTCTGCAATATTGCTATAATACTCTACTGTATGTACAGGTGAGTTTGTAATACACAACGTTGCTTGTGGAGTCATGCCAGCCTCTAAGGCCCATTTAATACTTGGTATGATGTTTCTCACATCGTTCAAGCCACAGAAGATACGTGGAATGTCTACACCTTGGGCATGCTTTACCTTGTATTGCAGCTGACGCACATCATCAGGAACTGGATACATACGCAAAGCATTGAGTCCACGGTCAAGCATGTGTGTCTTAATTCCGACCTCGTTAAAAGGCTTGCAAAAAGCTCTTACAGCAGCATTAGGATTTTCACCTGCCAACAGATTTACCTGTTCAAAGGCTCCGCCATTGGTTTCTACACGTGAAAAGCATCCCATGTCGATGATTGCAGGAGCTATGCGCTCAAGCTGATCCTTACGTGGCTGAAACTTACCTGAAGACTGCCACATGTCCCTATACACGAGACTGAATTGGATTTTCTTTTTCATCTTGTATTTTCTTTTAGTGTGTTATTATTCTTTGTAATCTACCACACGTGTATTAAATAAGGTGTATTAACAAAAATGCATCTTATTGAGACTGCAAAAGTAGGCATTTTTTTGCAGACTAAAAAAGAATGAAACTAAAATATTAAATCCCCACAAGCAATCGCCTGTAGGGATTTAACAAAAAGATTTATTTGATATTAATTGCAAACTGTATATATCAATCTTTGTTTTCTGCATCAATGGCTTTTATCTTGTTTTTCACAAGTTCCATATCATCCTTGAGTTTTTGTACCTTTCGGTTCATTTCATCGATAAGGCTATTGCCTTTCTTGCTGCTCACATTCAAGAAGCCAAGATTGTTCTCATAAGTCTGAACTTCTTGCTTCAGTTGCTCATAACGGCGCATCAATCGGCCACGCTCATTATCCAAGGCGTCTGCACCTTTCTCTGCTACGGTTTTCAAGTTGTTCTTGAATTTATCAAGACGACGCTTGGCTGTCGTTACATTCAAATCTTTATACAACTTGTCAAGTACCTCATGGTATTCAGCATAAAGCTTGTCTTTCTCCTTATAGGGTACATGTCCTATGCCATTATACTGGTCTATCAAAGCACGTACCTTCTCTTGCAGTCCTTCCTCTGTGCTTTCTGCCAATTTTTTCAGTTGTGTTATGAGTTCACGTTTTTTCTCCAAATTGGTACGTTCCTCATTGCGAGTACCGGCATTCACGCTATTACGAGCTTCAAAGAAATGGTTACATGCTGCCAAGAAGTCATTCCATAATTTATCGCCCAACTTTTTAGGAACCATTCCTATCGTTTTCCACTCCTTCTGCAATGCTATAAGCTTGTCACTGGTAGCTTTCCAATCAGTGCTGTCTTGCAATGCTTGTGCTTGCTCTACGAGTGCCTTCTTGCGGTCTGCATTCTCGGCGAACTTCTGTTTTAACTCTTTAAAGAACTCGGCCTTAGCATTGAAGAATGTATCGCAAGCAGCACGGAAGCGCTCAAATATCTTCACATTCATCTTCTGTGGAGCAAAGCCAATTGCCTTCCATTCTGTCTGTATAGCGATAATATCCTTTGTCCTTTTCTCCCAATCGCTGGCTGTTTTTATTGGTTCTTTGGCAATCTCTTCCACCTTCTCGCAAAGAGCGGTTTTCTTGGCCAAATTGTCTTCTTCCTTAGCGCGCAGTTCTTCAAAGTGCTGTTGGTGGCGTTTGTTGATAACTGTTGATGCAGCCTTGAAGCGTGTCCACAGTTCTTCACGCAATTCTTTTGCCACAGGACCTGTCTCACGATATTCCTGATGCAGTTTCTGCAACTGGTGAAAAGCACTGATTATATCATCTTCCTTTGCCAGATTCTCTGCTGCTTCACAAAGCTTTGTCTTGATTTCAAGGTTTTTCTTGAAATCATATTCCCTTGCTTCACTGTTCAGCTTGAGCAAATCATAATATTGTTCAACATAGAGTTGGTAGTTATTCCACAAGTCTTTTGCCTTATCTGCCGGAATAAGTTTAATGTCTTTCCACTCTTGCTGCAATTTTTTAAACTCTTGATAAGACTTGTTGGCTTCCTCCGGTGAAGTTGCCATCTCTTTTATTCTGTCTATTATATCGAGTTTTTTCTTGAGGTTTTCCTGTTTCTCTTGTTCTTGCTCCATGAACACCTTTGCGCGTTTTTCCTTAATGACGCTCATTTCTGCCTTAAAAGTTTCTTCGTCTTCATCAGGCAACACCTTATATAAAGCAGGATCACCGCCATTTTCCATATACGCTTTCATGTCAGCTTCTCTCTCAGCAAAATGCATTTTATAAAAGGCCGTTTTCAGGTAGTCTATTTCTTCTTTCTGAGGAGTGTCTTCGCTTTGTGCAATTTCCTTCATCCTCTCTACTACCTCTTTTTTGCTTTTATATACTTTTTTTATCTCCTGTGCCTTGTCACTTTCTACTTGTGCTTTACTTTCTTCAGCACCGTTTTCAGCAGTTGTTTCAGGCACAGTAGGTGTCTGAGCGTTATTGTCTGAAGACGCAACGTTCAGTCCTTCCACATTCTCTTTATCGAGAGTCTTTTCTTGAGAGTCCATCATATAACTTTTTTTAGTCCATGAATTGGTTTTCCATGTCAACCATAATAATAAGATGCAAATATGTTTGTTATCTTCTTTTTTTATAAACATTCTGCACCATTAGGGTTGCAAACTTAAATAAAATTATTGTAAATACCTAACCAATATTAAAAAAATATCGTTTTTTCCGTTTAAATAAGCCTTTTATGGCGGAAAATCCACCATGAGATACCTGATATCAAAACAGATGCAACAATAGCGATAGCAAAGCCATACTTATTGTTTTCCATGCCATTAATCAGGTTCATGCCCAGTAAGCTGGCTATCAACGTAGGAAACATTAGAATGATAGAAACAGAGGTAAGCGTACGCATCACCGTATTCATGTTGTTGTTGATAATACTTGAATAGGTGTCCATTGTCGATTCCAAAATATCCGAGTAGATACTTGTAGTTTCTCTTGCCTGGCTCATCTCGATATTTACGTCTTCTATCAAGTCGGCATCCAGTTCGTCAACCTGTAGTTTAAACTTCAATTTAGCCAAGAGATTTTCGTTTCCACGTATTGAAGTGATAAAATATGTCAATGAATCCTGTAGTCTTGACAATCCTATCAGAGACTCATTGTTCACCTCTCTGTCAAGATTTCTTTTGGCTTTTTCTATCAAACTGTTGATTTGTTTCAGGCGTTTCAGATACCATACTGCCGATGAAAGGAACAGACGGAATATCATGTCTACATAATCAGTAAACCCTTCGCCCCTTTTCTGCTGATAGCTTACAAAGTCTATCATCATGTTTGTTTCATGAAAGCAAACGGTTATCGTTACATCACGCTTATGGATAATGCCCAATGGCACTGTTGTATAAGGGGTACGCGAACGTATTTCTTTCACGAAAGGAATACGCAAGATGATAAGCATCCAGCCGTCATCATATTCATAACGGGCACGCTCATCATTATCACTAATGTCAGAAATAAAATAGTCGGGAATATTAAATTCACTCTCCAGCATACGCTGGTCTTCTTCTGTGGGACATGTTACTTGTATCCAGCAGTTAGGCTCCCATTTGTCAATAGCCTTCAATCCATTGGTTGTGTTCCAGTATGTTCTCATTTTTGCCAATCCTCCGAATGATTATTTTGGGCAGGGTCAGCCATCAGAGACTATACCTCTGCACCTACAACTTCATATTTTCCGCGTGATAATCGTCCATTTGAATTTATGTTTTTTTTTGCGTGTGCAAAGATAGTGTAAAAATCTGATTAAGCGAGTAAAACGGTTATAAAATTCGCATCTTCCTATGTGAATATTTCATTAAAATAGAGCAAAATGTGAAAAGATTTGGCATGATACCTCCTTTAGTATCCATTCTATATGCTCAAACAAGCTTTTGAAAAGTTTATTCCTTCACAATGGTGATAATGGAATCTCCGTCAAACTCTTGCTTCTCCCAATAGATATGGGTGCTTTGCTTAGGTTGGTGCTTGCTCCACCAAAACGAATGATTGAAGTATATGGTGTCTTTCTTGCTGTTGTCGTTCCAATCTATAACGATACGTTGGCGCTGATAGTTCTGGTCTCCTTTAAATTCGCCCAACGAAAGATAATATTTTCCTTTGTGCTCCAAACCTCTCAACCCATAAAACTCTGTATATATGGCACGTGTTCCACGCACGACAGGCACACCAGAGTCTTTGGTCAGCACTATATTACCAAATGTAACCTTTATGCCGTTGTTTGCTATGGTATTGGGATGGGCAGGGTCAAGCAAATCATTACCTTGACTGTCTGTTACAGCAAAGTTGATATTAAAAGGCATAATGTCCCATATTTCGCCATCAAGAGGTCCATCATCATCAGATGATGAGCAAGCAGCAAGTATCCCTGGCAGCAAAAAGAAAAACGGCAATAGAATGGTATTATATTTTTTCATAATAGTAGTTCTTTGGTCAACAATAATCATATTATCAACAAGTAGAAATTCTGAATGGACACGCATCTACAAACTTGTTGTTGCAACAGAAGCCTTCAAAGCACCTTGCACTTTCTCTTCGTCTGCCTGCCCAGTTTCTCTCAATTGTGCAGCTCGCTACGCTTTCACTTCCAACTGATACATACACCGGCAAAATACAGTACAAGCTTCAGTAAAGTGGGCTCTGACGCTGAGCGGATTTGTATCTCAATACATTTTTATAGACAGATGACATTGCATTGTCAAAGCAATATCACCTGTCTTGTTTCAATGAGAATGTCGCCTTTATTTTGCGGGAATTTCCTCAAGTGTCTTCGTAAGCAAAGCCCAGAATTTAGGAGCTGAAGGCCAATAAGCACGCTCATTAGGAGTGTGAGGCGACAGCAAAGTAGGACCGAAAGAGCAAATGTCAAGACCTGGATACTTTGACAGTATAATACTACACTCCAAACCAGCATGTACTACCTGAACAGTAGGTTCCTGATTAAACAGGTCTTTGTATATACCATGCATTACCTTTACCAATTCGCTGTCAGGATTTGGATCCCAACCGCCATAGGCTCCACTGAACACCACTTTCATTCCTGCCATACTAAAGCAGCTTTCCAATGATGTAGCCAGCTCATTGCGCACACTCTCACTTGAGCTACGTGCCAATATTTTCACCGCAGCCTGGCCGTCAGCAATAGCCACAATAGCCAAGTTAGATGAGGTTTCCACTATATTTGGGATAGAAGGTATGTAGCGCCATACGCCATTATGAGCAGCATATATAGCATCTACAAGGTTGTCTTGTATCTCGTCCGGCACCCATGTCTCAGGAGCTTCCACCTCTGCTACCAATACTTCTATATTGTTTTCAATGCCTTTGTATTCATCGTTGAACACTTTCTTATAGTCTGCCGCCAGCTCTACAAGTGCATCTTTATTCTCTTTTGGTACTGCCAGCACAGCTTCAGCCTCAAATGGGATAGCATTGCGCATATTTCCACCCTGCCACTCTGCCAGACGAGCGTCAGTCTCTGCAATGGCATCACGCACAATACGCACCAGCATCTTGTTGGCATTGCCGCGTCCCAATCCTATCTCAAGACCAGAGTGTCCGCCCTTCAGCCCTTTGACGGTAATTCTCAAGGCTGTCATGCCTTCGTTGTCAGCTTCTTCGGGCTTATAGCCTAAGGTAGCAGTAATGTCTACACCACCGGCACTGCCTATAATCATCTCACCTTCGGTCTCAGTGTCAAGGTTGAGCAATATCTCACCTTCCAATTCGCCTTCAGGCAGGTCATTGGCACCATACATGCCAGTCTCTTCATCAGCAGTGATAAGCGCTTCTATAGGACCATGCTTCAAGCTCTTGTCTTCCATGATAGCCATAATGGCTGCCACGCCCAGCCCATCGTCAGCGCCAAGGGTTGTGCCTTTAGCTTTCACCCAATCGCCATCTATATAAGTCTGTATAGGATCCGTCTCAAAGTTATGAGTGCTGTTTTTCTCTTTCTGAGGCACCATATCCATGTGGGCTTGCAGGATAGCTGTCTTGCGGTTTTCCATACCTTCAGAAGCAGGTTTACGCATCACGATATTTCCGGCAGGATCTTTAAAAGCTTCTACACCTGCCTGCTTGGCAAAGTCGAGTAAGAATTGCTGCACTTTCTCCAAATGTCCTGATGGACGTGGAACCTGTGTCAAAGCATCGAAATTGCGCCATAAGCACTCTGGCTTAAGATTTTTTATTTCGCTCATAGTAATATAATTTAATATGTTAAGAATTGTATTTTCTGTTTTTTCCTTTGCTTTCGGCTCTATACCAAGGTAGCTGCCGCTTCTTTACGGGCAGACAGCTTGCGGGTAAAGGCCAATGCCAACCAACCATATATGCCCAATATTATGACCAGCATGGTCTGGACTGTATGCACTATCAATACAAAATAGAGTGCATTCACATCGCTCACTCCATAAAGCATCAGCATGGTCTTCACGGCAAAATGCCATGGACCTGCGCCATTAGGGGTGGGCACTATCACGGCTATGCTTCCCACAATAAAGGTTACCAACGCACAGTTGAAACCTAAATGGGCTGTAAAGTCAAAGCAGAAGAAGGTAAGATAGTAATGCAAGAAATAGCATACCCATATACCTAACGTATAGAATACGAAGAGTGGAATATGCTGAATGTTCTTCAGCGACATTACACCTTGCCATATACCGCTTAACGTTGCCTTCACCTTGTCGTAGAACGACAGCTTGCGCAGTAGCAGGTAGCCCAACAGCAGTACAGCCATTCCACATATAAAGGTTACTAAATAGCCAGTAGCAGAGAAACTGCCCAAGAGCGTGTCGATGCTGGTACCGGTGCGCAAGAAGAAAGTAGTAAAAACTTTCATCTGCAACAGTAGGGTCAATCCAGTCATTATCAGCATTAACAGGGTATCTATGGCCCGTTCTGTCACCACGGTACCAAGTGCCTTTGGAAAGGATATGCCATCGTATCGCTTCAATACTCCACAGCGTGTAAATTCGCCAATGCGCGGCACTACCAAACTGGATGCATACGACAAGAAGATAGAATTGACACAAGTAGCCATGCGCGGATGCTCGCCCACGGGATCAAGGGTCTGGCGCCAGCGCCAGCCTCGAAACGTCTGAGCTAAAATGCCAAACGGAAACGACAGCAACATCCATGTCCAGTTCATGCCGTCAAGCAAGATATTTTCTATGCGTCTGAAATCAAAATCTCTATACATCCAATAGAGAATGGCTCCGCCCAACAGCAGGGGCAACAGCATTTTGAACGCACTGATTACGTATTTCTTCGTTTTCACTCTACTTTATTTTTACACACCAAACGCACATCATTGTCAATATCTGCACACAGAAGCACAAATTCCGCCACACATTCACATTGCGTGGCGCAACAGCAAAGTTAAACTCTTGACGGGAATACTGCCTACATTTTGCACTGTGATGTGTTTATTTTATTGCAAACTTACATATTTTTTTTGAAAATGCGCTATTTGCTACCAATAATTAATGTATCCTGCATTTAACTTTTTACAGTTTTAGGCAGGTGTCATGAATTAGTGGCTAAAATGTTTCAAAGTTAGTAATATTGCAATTCCTACACAAAAGGGGTACCGACACAATGCGTTCGACACCCCTTTCTTATCATTATTTACGCCTTGAACATATATTTCTGCAACCGGAATAGGCGTTCAAGGCTAAACAAATCAATGTAAAAACTACTTAAAAGCCATAAATCTCTTGCAACTTCTTGCCCAAGGCTTCGCCTCTAAGGTCAACAGCTACAATCTTTCCACTGCCGTCAAGCAAGAAGTTTGACGGAATACTGCTGATGCCATACTGTACAGCAGCCTGTGAACGCCAACCTTTTAAATCGCTCAGTTGTGGCCATTTCATACCTATATTCTTGATAGCAGCTTTCCAAGCCTCAGCCTTTTGGTCGAAAGAAACGCCTATCACCTCAAAGCCTTTGCCGTGATATTTCTCATAATTGGCCACCACATTGGGCATTTCTTGGCGGCAAGGACCACACCAACTCGCCCAAAAGTCTACCAATACATAATTGCCTTTGCCACAGAAGTCGCTCAACTTGCGCATTACTCCTTTGTCATCGGCCATTGACATATCCTCAAACTGCTTGCCGGGACGGCGCTTCTCCAGCCCAGCCAAAGCACGCTTGGCACCTGACAAAATAGGATGGTTAACATAAGGTTTGTCTGCCGACAATGCACTTTTCAGCTGGTCATAGTCCAATTCATAATAAACACGGCTCAAGAAAAATGCTGCCAACACATTGCTTTGATTGTCATTGACAGCTGTTCTCATCTCATTGTCTATTTTATTGCTCAAGGTATCAAGTTGACTCTCCATTGCTTTCAGCTTAGCATCATCAGCTTGACTGGCTTGTTGGCGCAACTTCATATAGTTGCCATACACCTCCATCAGTTCTGCATTTACCTTGGTAATCTTGTTAAAGTAGGTATTAAAACGCTTGGAAAGGTTTGAACCTTCTATTGTTTGTGCTATAAGATTCGCTTTCACGGGCGTGCCGTCTACCATATAAGCTACCGTCTGCATGCTGTTCTTCAAGCCAATGGTGGCAAAACTGTTTTTAACAGCCTTGCCATTGTAACTGAATTTTCCGCTTGTTACCTTGGCACTGTCGACTGGTGTGTTACCTCCATTATAGAAAAAGTACACCCATTTCTGATCCGCAGGTGCCGTTCCACTTACTTTCACCACTGTTTCTTGGGCATGTGCTGCCAATGTTGCGCAGGCAACCAAGACCATTGTCAATAGTTTCTTCATGTCATTTTGATTTTTATTGTTCTTGTTTTCTTCATTCAGAAAGGCTTTCTTCTCCATTCTGTACTGTTCAAATGCTGTTCGAACACTGTTTGAATACCGTTCAAACGCATTGCAGCAAAGGCCCTTTCTTATCCCTGTCTATGGCTACATGCTGTGTATCCATAGCCTTTGGAAAATGCAAATTTATACAAAAAGGCAACAACTCGATTGCTATAATAGTTAAAAGTAGCAAAACACATGCTGGATAACACTAACCCAAAAGCCGTCTCATGAAGTCTATTCCCGCTCGTCTCTCAGCTGTATATCGTGCTGACACCGCTCTATCAATATCTCCATTAAGCGTGAAATGCCATAATCCTCCAAGCTGTCTTCATCTACCCACACATAATCTGGTGGCAAAGCTGGCTGCTGTTTCAATTCCATCAGATAGCAGTCTGCCAATAACACACGATGCGTCAGCACATGCTTTACGCCCTGTACCACTAACTTCAATTGATAAGTAGAAGGGGGCAGGTGTAGCTGTTCCACCACTTCGGCTGCCGATGCTGGCTTTTCTGCCATGTGCACAGAGGCATTGTAGAGTTCAAACAGTCCCTGCCATATATCGCCCTTGCCCCGCTTGCGGATAGCCACTTGCCTGCCACAGCGCAGATACACGTATGTAAGGTACTGTGTAACAGGCTTTAGTGTCTTCTGCTTAACGGGCAATTGCGCCACTGTTCCCTCGCTCAATGCCAAGCAAGAAGAAGACAACGGGCATAAAAGACACTGTGGAGCAGTGGGCGTACACTGTATGGCACCAAAATCCATCATGCCTTGATTATACGCAGAAGCATGATTGACAGGTAAAAGTTGCTGCGCCAAATCAGCAAACTCTTTCTTGCCCTGTGCGGAATCGATAGGGGTGGAAATGCCAAAATAGCGCGACAGCACTCTATATACATTGCCATCGACTACCGCTACCGGTAAATGAAAGGCTATGGAGCCTATGGCTGCTGCCGTGTAAGGCCCCACCCCTTTGAGCTTGCGTATCTCTTCGTAAGTGTCAGGAAAGGCTCCATGCTGAACAATCTGTCTGGCAGCCGCCAGCAAGTTGCGTGCACGGCTGTAATAACCTAAGCCTTGCCACAGTTTAAGTACCTCATCTTCTGATGCCGCAGCCAGTTGCTGCACTGTAGGAAAACGCTGCATAAAGCGCTGCCAATAATCCATGCCCTGCACTATGCGTGTCTGTTGCAGTATGATTTCGCTGAGCCAAATGGCATAAGGGTCGTTGGTATTGCGCCAAGGCAGCTGTCTGCCATTCTCGGCAAACCACGCCAGTATGGTGTAGGCAAACCTTGTAGAGACATTATTCTGCTTATCTGTCATAAAACATGTATCTTCTATTTTGCTTGAACAAGTCGGTGTCTGGAATTATTTTTTATGAAATACACCTGACTAAGAAAGTGTAAAGGTAACAATAATGTGTCTACTGCCCAAGCGGCAGACATAAAAAATAATCGAGAATCTTTCAACAAGACTCCCGATCATCATTATTAACCTAAATCTAAATACTCTCTCAAATTAATAAGGGGACCTTTTTCTTTCCGTTCTCCCCTCATCCTGTAGCTGGAATTCAGCTAACAGGTCATCATGTTATCCTTCTTTCAAATCTTTTTAACCTAAATCTTTACCTATGAAAACCTATGTTTTAAATTTTTATGCCTCACGGCATTGTTGTTATCCTTTGTCAAACAATCTTTTAACTTTACCTTAATCTTTTCTTTAATACCTATTATTCTAAATAACCTATTGTTTTGTTTTGACGTTGCAAAGATACCACTGTTTGCGCACACAGACAAGCTTTTTGCCGATTTTTTTCATGTTTACAGCATGTTTTTGACCTATATCAAGCATTCTGATACATAGAAGTCTATTTATAAGCAGATGCTCAAAATGAAACGCATACATGAAACCGTTATCAACGATGAGATATTTTCAAATGACCTTGCACTTTCTTTTCGCCTGTACTATCCACACTGTTACACAACAAAAAGAGCTTGACGCACCGGTTAAAAACGGTAAGCCAAGCTCAAAACAAGCTTTTTATCCTTAAAAAACTCCTGTTATGCCTATTCCATTTATCATCTTTCTGCTTTATCCTGCCGGGCGAAACAGTATATCGGCTGCCGTTTATCCCATATATATAATAATGTATAGGAAATACATTATATACCATTCGCAGCTACAATCCATTTGACAAAACATCCACAGGCAATCTGATAGCCTTAACAAGATGATGCCCATGCTACTCTTAGCACAGAACAAGCTTACGCAGAAGAATCTTTATTCTGTAATCCACCGGCCTTTCAAGGCTCCTGCTGCACGCGTTCCAATCTGATCTGTATCAGGACGGTAATAGGCGCGGAGGGCTATATCAAACACCAATGTACTGTAACCGGGAATAACTTTATAAGCTGATGTACCATACCCCAAGTCGTATGGAACGTACACTTTCCAGCGATCGCCAATGTGCATGTTCTGAAGAGCGGTAGTAAAGCCATCCACCAAACTGCTAATAAAGAACCTGCTTACACCTGATGTCTTCCAGTCAAAGTCGCCTGTATAGGTCTGGTCAAATACATAACCGTCGGCATAAGAAGCTGAAGGTATCAGTCTGCCACGGTAGCTTACTTCCACAGAGTCGGTGTACATAGGGCAACCACTGCCTGTACCCTGCTCTTCTACATGCACTACGATACAATGGTTGGCACCCGGGTCAATGGAATCGTTGTAGGTATAATTGTTCAATATCTTCCATTTACCGTCGGCATTAGCCGCTGCTGTTGCGTAGATATCTGTAAAATAGGCATCATTGCGCTGCTGCCAGTTGCCATATTCCTCTTCGCTCTCGTTGGTTTCGCTGCACGCCATGAATCCCACAAGAGGTATCATGGCGAGCAACCACATTAATATTTTCTGTTTGTTCATCATTTATTGCAGTTTTTTCAGAAGGCTGGCAATGCTTACCTTGTCTTCTATAATGCTGTTCAAGTCAGCTATCTTCACTCGCTCTTGCTGCATCGTGTCGCGGTAACGCAAGGTTACACAGTCGTCATTGAGCGAGTCGTGGTCTACGGTTACGCAGAAAGGTGTACCGATAGCATCCTGGCGGCGATAGCGCTTTCCGATAGTGTCCTTCTCATCATAGTGAGTATTGAAGTGGAACTTCAGATTGTCTACTATCTCACGAGCTTTCTCAGGCAGGCCGTTCTTCTTGACCAAAGGCAGTACAGCCAACTTGACAGGAGCCAAAGCTGCCGGCAACTTGAGCACTACGCGGGTCTCGCCGTTCTCAAGTTTCTCTTCACAATAAGAGTGGCACATGACAGAAAGGAACATACGGTCCACACCGATGGAGGTTTCAATGTCGTAAGGAGTGTAGCTCTCGTTGGTCTGCGGGTCAAAGTATTTGATGGAACGGCCAGAGAACTTCTCGTGCTGTGTAAGGTCATAGTCGGTACGGCTGTGGATACCCTCCACCTCTTTAAATCCAAACGGCATCTTAAACTCAATGTCGGTAGCTGCATTAGCATAGAAAGCTAACTTCTCGTGGTCGTGGAAGCGATAGTTTTCTGCGCCAAAGCCCAATGCCTGGTGCCACTTCATGCGGGTTTCTTTCCACTTCTTGAACCACTCCATCTCGGTGCCCGGCTTTACGAAGAACTGCATTTCCATCTGCTCAAACTCGCGCATGCGGAAGATAAACTGGCGGGCTACAATCTCGTTGCGGAACGCCTTGCCTATCTGGGCAATGCCAAAAGGTATCTTCATGCGGCCTGTCTTCTGCACATTGAGGTAATTGACAAATATACCCTGTGCGGTCTCAGGGCGCAAGTAAATCTTGCTGGTAGCATCAGCCGCACTGCCCATCTCGGTAGAGAACATGAGGTTGAACTGGCGAACGTCTGTCCAATTCTTGGTACCGCTGATAGGGTCTACTATCTCCTCGTCAAGAATAATCTGCTTCAGCTCGTTAAGGTCCATAGCGTTCATGGCCTTGCTGTAACGCTCATGCAAAGCATCGCGCTTCTGCTGATGCTCAATGACACGAGGATTGGTCTCGCGAAATTTAGCCTCGTCAAAGCTGTCGCCAAAGCGCTTGCGAGCCTTTGCCACTTCCTTGGCTATCTTCTCCTCATATTTAGCTATCTGGTCTTCTATCAACACATCGGCACGATAGCGTTTCTTTGAGTCGCGGTTGTCTATCAACGGGTCGTTGAAAGCATCTACGTGGCCACTGGCTTTCCAGATTGTAGGGTGCATAAAGATGGCAGAATCGATGCCCACGATATTCTCATGGAGCAACACCATGCTCTTCCACCAATACTCTTTTATATTGTTTTTGAGTTCCACACCGTTCTGTCCGTAGTCATAAACAGCTGCCAAACCATCATAAATTTCACTACTTGGGAAGACAAATCCATACTCTTTGCAGTGGGATACTATCTTTTTAAAAACATCTTCTTGTGCCATTTTTATTTTTAATTAATTTAGATTCATCATATTGTGCGCAAGCTGCCATACACAACAGTGTTGCCTATACGCCGTTACCATAAGGCTAAACAGTGCAGACCAAGTGCAATAAAGTTCACTTTTGTTACAGAGGTATAGCCTATCTTATTGCAAAGATATAGCAAATTAGGCAAAATGCAAAACTTTTTCACACTCATTATTATATAAGGTGGATTTATGACGCTTTTTTACACGAAGCAGCGCACACCTTATTTCAACTTGCCGAAGCGCCAACCCATACCTAACATCAAGTGGTTAGGCGTCTTGCAATTGTAAAGACTGTAGCCTATGTGGAGCAGCAGGCGGGGCGTTACATGCAGCTTTAGAGCCAACGTCTGATACCAGCCGGCAAACTCGCGGTGAGCATTGACCATGTTATGCCCTACTCCGAGGTTGATGGAAAAGTAAGGCATGGTAAACTCTGCACGGGCAGACAAGCCCAAAGCCATTTGTTCGGAGGCAGAAGGAGCCACATAGCCATAACTTGAATTGCCGTCATCGTCTGTAGCAGCAGAGGGGTCATAATAGAGATTTGAGCTATGGTCATACACGCCATCCAACGAAACACCGGCTTTCAGCCAACGGTTGATGCCATACATCGGATTGAAGTTGAAACCCACCACACCGTATTTCTGTGGCAATATAAACATGTCGCCACCAGAGTCTGTGCCCCGCTGGCGCCACGCTCCGAACAGGATAAGGTCGTAGGTAAAATGATGTCGAAAAGGTTTCAGGTACTGCTTGTTTGCCTTTTCCGCTGATTTCTCCGTGCGGTTTACATAATAAGCCAATCCTACTTTCAGTCCCAACGTGTTGAGACCATAGTTGGGCAACGCGGTGTTGCCATTGGAAAAGTGGGTAAGCGAAAGGCCTGTGTTCAGGTCAAAATGGTCTGACAGGCGCCAGTTGAGATAGATATCAGCGTCTATATAGGCTGTTACCTTTGAGCCGATGCACTTGTTGTCGGGGTTATTGACGGCATCATAGGGGTTCCACCCCATTGCCAAGCCCAAGTTCCACTCATAATTGAGCCACAAGCGGTGTGCCAACCGTGCCAGATGAGCACCTTGATACAGATACACCGACACAGGATTGCCAAGCTGGGGGTTAAGATGGTGCCAAGCCACACCTATGCCTTGATACACGCCAGAATAGGCGTTTGCCTCGTAAGACCTTTCAGGTGGCATAAAGGCATATTTCAGATGGTAGGTCCAGTCATGGTTCATGTGGCGCATCTCCGGATTGTTTCCCTTCAGATAAGGATTGGTATGCAGGATGGCAGAAGGCGTTATCTGCAACTCTATACGATGAATGTTCTTGGCTTTTGCCGTACTTTGCAAGATGCTGTCTGTTATGGCTACGGTATCTGTTTCGTGGGCTGACGCAGCCACTGAAAACAAAAAGCAGAATGCTGCCATAGCTGTTGCACGCAATAAACAAACAGGCGATAAGTAATTCATAGGATTAACAAGTTAGTGTCTACAAGGCATATAGCCTATATTTATACATAAAACACAGGCTCAACACAAGGATTCTCCTTACGGTAATCCTGCCACAAGCCCCTGCAAAGGTACAATTATTATTTCTTTTTCATAATAGTCGCTGTTGTTTTTTATACAGTCCATGTATCTTGACAGGTGTAACAGCTGGTAAAAACGCAGTAGTGTGCAAGCAAATATCTTGACAATATTTTTTCGCCATCTAACGCTTGTCTGCACCGTTGACACAAGACCATGAGCCACTAAGGCACCGCCTTTGGGGCAAAAAGCACCGCTTTACAACAATAATGCACTGATTTTTGCAGCTAAAGCACTGCTTTTTGAACACGAAAGCACCGCGATAAACTTGCCATTTGTGCCCTTTCAGGCACCAAAAGCTATGCTTTTAACCGTTATTTTCATGCACATTATTCATTTTTTACGCGCAAACAACTATTAATCAACACTTTATAATTGCACGCAAAAACCGCAATTATTTTCCTACACAGAAGCAACGCTACAAAACAAAGGCAGTTTTAAGGCTTTAAATGCGTAAAATTTGTAATATAAAAAGAAAGTGTGCAAAAACAAACAGCAGCGTTTCCACAAAATGCAAATGCCACTTCTGAAAAGAAAATAAGAGCCTTTTCAAGAGCTTTATTTTGCTTTTCGACCGATTTTAGCTATCTTTGCAGAAGATAGGCTGCGCCTCAGTAATTGAAAGTAAACTTTATTACGTTCGGCTTGCACTATCTTTGCAGAAGACAGGCTGCGCCTCAGTAATTGAAAGTAAACTTTATTACGTTCGGCTTGCACTATCTTTGCAGAAGACAGGCTGCGCAGTTTTAGCGGCAAAGAAGAGAACTTATGGACGATAAGACAAAAGATACAGACAACCTGGAAAACCAAGACAGCCAGGAATACAACGACAATACACAGAATGACGATGCCCAAGCGGAGACGCATTCTGACTATAAACCTGTAAACAGATTTGATGCATCTGCCGTACATCACTTGAGTGGCATGTACCAAAACTGGTTTCTTGACTATGCTTCTTACGTAATCTTGGAGAGAGCGGTGCCGCATATCGAGGATGGACTCAAGCCGGTACAGCGACGCATACTGCACTCTATGAAGCGTATGGACGATGGACGGTACAACAAAGTGGCCAACATTGTGGGGCACACCATGCAGTTCCACCCGCATGGTGATGCCTCTATCGGCGATGCACTGGTGCAGTTGGGACAGAAAGACCTGCTGATTGACTGCCAGGGTAACTGGGGTAATATACTGACAGGTGACCGCGCAGCCGCCCCCCGTTATATAGAAGCAAGGCTGTCGAAGTTTGCACTCGACGTGGTTTTCAATCCCAAAACCACTGACTGGCAGTTAAGTTATGACGGCAGGAACAAAGAGCCTATCACGCTGCCTGCCAAGTTTCCGCTGCTGTTGGCACAAGGTGCCGAAGGTATTGCCGTAGGCCTTTCATCGAAAATCATGCCTCACAACTTCAATGAGCTGTGCGATGCCGCCATCAGCTATCTGCATGGCGAGCCGTTTCAGCTCTACCCCGACTTTCCTACGGGTGGTTCTATCGATGTAAGCAAATACAACGACGGGCAGCGGGGAGGCATCATCAAGGTAAGAGCAAAGATAGAGAAGCTGGACAACAAGACATTGGTAATAAAGGAAATACCATACAGCAAAACCACTACCACGCTGATAGACTCTATACTGAAAGCCATTGAAAAGGGAAAGATAAAGGCCCGAAAGGTAGACGACAATACTGCGGCACAGGTGGAGATACTGGTTCACCTCTCACCGGGCGTATCCTCTGACAAGACTTTGGACGCATTGTATGCTTTCTCCGACTGCGAAATCAACATATCGCCCAACTGCTGCGTCATAGAAGACAACAAGCCCAAGTTCCTTACCGTGAGCGATGTGCTCAAACACTCGGTAGACGGTACCATGAATCTGCTGCGGAAAGAGCTGGAAATAAGGAAAAATGAGCTGTTGGAACAGCTGCATTTCTCTTCGCTTGAAAAGATATTCATAGAGGAACGCATCTATAAAGACCGCAAATTTGAACAGGCACCCACCATGGATGCTGCCTGTGAGCATATTGACGACAGGCTGACACCTTTCTATCCGCAAATGATCAGAGAGGTTACCAAAGAGGATATCCTAAGGCTGATGGACATCAAGATGGCACGCATCCTGAAGTTCAACAAAGACAAAGCCGATGAACTCATAGCCAAAATGAAAGACGAGATTGCTGCCATTGACCGCGATCTGAACAACATGGTAGAGGTTACTGCCAAGTGGTTTACATATCTGAAAGACAAATACGGGGCTGCCCACCCTCGCCTTACCGAGATAAAGAGCTTTGATACCATAGAGGCCACCAAGGTGGTAGAGGCCAACCAGAAGCTCTATATCAACAGAGCCGAAGGCTTTATAGGCACGGCACTGAAGAAAGACGAGTATGTGTGCAACTGCTCCGACATTGACGACATTATCATCTTCTACCGCGACGGCAAGTACAAGGTAACAAAAGTGGCTGACAAGATATTCGTAGGCAAAAACGTTATCCATGTAGCTGTGTTCAAAAAGGGCGACAAGCGCACTATCTATAATGTGGTGTACCGCGACGGAAAAATGGGCAAGTACTTTATCAAGCGCTTCTTTGTGGCAAGCATCACGCGCGACCGCGAATACGACCTGACACAAGGCAAGCCCGGCTCACGCGTGGTCTACTTTACGGCTAACCCCAACGGAGAGGCGGAAGTCATCAAGATTACACTTGAACCTGTGCCACACATGAAGAATGTATTCAAGGAGAAAGACTTCTCTGACGTGGGCATCAAGGCAAGAACCGCCAAAGGTACACAGCTGACACGCTTCAACATTCACCGCATCTCGCTCAAGAGCCACGGACACAGCACTTTGGGCGGACGGAAAGTGTGGTTTGACAATGACGTGAAACGCCTCAACTACGATGAACACGGGAAATATCTGGGCGAGTTCTCCGATGAAGACACCATACTGGTTGTGCTCGACAATGGCGACTATTACCTCACCAACTTCGATGCCAACAACCACTATGAAGACAATATACAGATAATAGAGAAGTATAACCCGCACAAGGTGTGGACAGCGGTGCTCTTCGATGCTGACCAAAACAACTACCTCTATCTGAAACGCTTCACCATGGATGCCACGAAACGCAAACAAAACTATATAGGCGAAAACCCAAAAAGCCAGTTGGCGTGCCTTACCGACACAGCTTATCCACGGTTCAAGGTGGTGTTTGGCGGTGCAGACCAGGCACGCGCACCTATGGAAATCGATGCTGAAGAGTTTATTAAGCCCAAGAGCTTCAAGGCAAAAGGCAAGCGCATCTCCACATGGCAAGTAGACCATGTGGAAGAGCTGGAACCGCTAAAACAACCCGAACCGGAGCCGGAAACTGACGATGGAAACGACAATAACAATGATTCAGATTATGGCAGCACGGTAAACAACAGCAGTGAGGAAAGCCAGACTGAAGCCAAAGGCACCAATCGCATAGAAATAGACGAGGCTACAGGACAGTTCAATCTGTTTCCTGAAACCGGCAATTGATACTGAATGACAAACTTTAGCCATGTGGTAAACATACTGCATGACTGAAGTTTGTTGCTTTTTACCATGAACCGTCTACATCAACACCCCCTCATCATGAACAGCAAGACACTACTACTGACAATATTTGCCACGCTTTGCACCACAGCAAAGTTGCAGTCACAAGCCACAGACACGCTGACAAGCTCCAAAACAATTACCAACACGCAAATGGTAGGCGTGGGCTACACACAGTTGCTCGATACCTATCTATCGCCAGAGCAGTATACAGGCACAGAAACAAGGTATTTGTCACACACCGTCAGGCAAAAGGACAGCCGCCAATGGATAAGCCTCATCCTGCACGAAGGGAGCATAGCCACAGCGCATAACCGGGCCGACAACGCCAACTACATGGCAGGGCACTATGCCTTTACATACGGTAGGCAACGGCAATGGACACAATTGGACAACAGGCTGACACTAAGAGCAGGAGCACAAATACAGGCGTTGGCAGGATTTTTATACAATACACGCAACAGCAACAACCCTGCACAAGCGCAACTGCAACTGCAAATGTCGCCCAATGCAGCTGCTACTTACAGGTTTGGCATAGCAGGCAAACCGTGTGCAATAAGCTATGAAGTAGCAGTGCCATTGGCAGGAATCATGTTCAGCCCCAATTACGGACAGTCATATTACGAGATTTTCTCAAAAGGCAACTACGACCACAACATCGTGCCCACCACCATTCTGACCACACCGTCGCTCAAACAGATGCTGACGCTTCAGTGTACACTGAAGCACGCCACACTGACAATAGGATATCTGGGCGACTACCAGCAGGCTAAAGTAAACAGCCTAAAGCAGCATGCCTACACACACATGGTGGTAATAGGCATCAAACGCAAGTTCAAAATAACTAAATTACTGCCATGAAAAAGATATATTTTATTACGATAGCATTGCTCTGCACCCTCAGTCTCTGCACGGCATGCATAGACGAGGAGCAGTTTGACAATACACCGAGAGGCAACTTTGAAGCACTGTGGAAAGCTATGGACGAACACTACTGCTTCTTTGACTACAAACAGCAAAGCTATGGACTTGACTGGAATGAGGTGCACACACGATACAGCGCGCAAATAAACGACAACATGACACAAAACCAGCTGTTTGAAGTGCTGGCATCCATGCTCGCAGAGCTGCGCGACGGACACGTCAACATGTATGCTGCCTTTGACCAGGCACGCTACTGGAACTGGAAAGACGACTATCCTGCCAACGTTAGCGACTCGCTCATCAAAAAATATATGGGCACTGACTATAAAATTGCATCCGGACTGAAATACAGAAAGCTCGACGACAACATAGGATACATAAGATATGCCTCGTTTTCCAATGCCATAGGCAACGGAAATATAGATGAGGTACTGTTTGATTTGGCTACCTGCAATGCGCTGATTATCGACATCAGAGGCAACGGAGGCGGACTGCTCACCATGGCAGAACGGCTGGCAGCCCGGTTTACCGATAAGGAAATAGTGGTGGGATACATGCAACACAAGACAGGAAAAGGGCACAACGACTTCTCTGCCATGCAGCAACAGACGCTCAAACCCTCATCGGGCATGAGATGGCACAAGCCTGTCATGATACTGACGAATAGAGAAGTGTACAGTGCAGCCAACGAATTTGTAAAATACATGAAGTGCTGTCCTGACGTAACCGTTGTAGGCGACAAGACGGGAGGGGGCGCAGGCATGCCCTTTAGCAGCGAACTGCCTAACGGATGGGCCATCAGATGCTCTGCATGTCCTATGTACGACAAAGACAAAAACTGCACAGAGTTTGGCATAGAACCTGACATCAAAGTGGATTTGCAACAACAAGATGTGAACAAAGGCATAGATACTATCATAGAAACGGCACGGAAACTCGTTAGGTAAGCAATGGCACTACAGCCGCAAACAGCACAAAACAATTCTGTCACCAATAAAAGACACCCCGACAATGGAAACAAACAACAGGAAAGAAACCATACAACTGCAACATTTATCCATAGGATACAAGACAAAAGAAGGAACAAAAACAATAGCCCAAGATATCAATGCGTCCATTTATAGCAGGCAACTCACTTGCCTGATAGGCGAAAACGGTGTTGGCAAATCAACGCTACTGCGCACCTTGGCACACTTTCTGCCACAGCTGCAAGGCACCATACTTATTAATAACACCAATGTAGACACACTGTCAAATCAGAAAATGGCACAGCAAGTGAGCGTAGTGCTCACCAATAAACTTGACGTAATGAACATGACAGCAGAGGAAGTAGTGGGATTGGGACGCACACCGTACACTGGTTTTTGGGGCACACTAAACGAAAAAGACAAGGAAATAGTAAAGAAAAGCATACAATTGGTAGGCATAGAGCATCTTGCAAACAGAATGTTTGGTACACTGAGTGATGGAGAAAGGCAAAAGACAATGATTGCCAAAGCCTTGGCACAACAGACGCCTGTCATCTTTCTGGATGAACCTACCGCATTTCTGGATTACCCAAGTAAAGTGGAAATGATGCAGTTGCTGACCAAACTGAGTCGCGAAACAGGCAAAACAATATTCTTGTCGACACACGACATTGAGTTGGTACTGCAAATTGCCGACACCATTTGGCTCATGACGCGCAACCATCCCATAACAACGGGCTCACCAAAGCAATTGGCCGACAGCGGAGCCTTATCAGCTTTTCTCAACAGAAAGGGCATTCTCTTTGACCCGCAAACCATGACCGTGAAAGTAAATAGAATATAAAAACAAAATACACCACCCCACTGACGGCAACCAACGCTCCATGACAGCAAACAGGACACAACCAATCATCCCTGCTTGCCATGCAAAAGCACTGCACCTTCATACAATATTCTTAGCAAAGATATAGATACTCCTAAACAAAAGTACAAATACTTTTAGACAAGCACATAAGTATATTTACACAAATACATAAGTACTTTTAGAACAAAACGTATTGTACAAAATAGCATAAATATTTGGTTATTCAATAAAAAGATAGTACCTTTGCACCATAATTGGGACATCTGAAGTAAAAAGAAGTATTTTTCTTCTTTCTTAATCGGCTTCTCTCAATCACTTACTTTGCGCTTGTGGCGAAATTGGTAGACGCGCTAGACTTAGGATCTAGTGTCTTGCGACGTGTAGGTTCGAGTCCTATCAGGCGCACATAAGAAAGTCCTAACTGCTTGATAATAAGTGGTTAGGATTTTTGCTTTGATAAAATTGCCAACATTTTGCCAACATAATTCTCTGCTAATTTGTTTTGGTTGGCAAAAGTTTATATTGTTCTCCTTCGTATTTCTTATGATTTCATTGTGTTTCACTTGGTAAAGCTCATTTACGAGGCAGGCACATAACATTCTATTGTCAGGCAGATAGACTTATACTCTCCACAAATTGACATATACATCATCTATTGAATACAAAAATCACTATCTGACATAATATTTCAATGCTTTTATTCGTTATTCTAACAGGAAGTCACTACTTTTGTACATTCCAAACAATTAAACGCAAATATGAGTAAAGATATAAACAGACTAAAGGTCGTCCTGGCAGAAAAGAAACGAACCAACAAATGGCTCGCCGAACAATTGGGTAAAGACCCTGCAACGGTCTCTAAGTGGTGTACCAACACCATACAGCCGAATGTTGAGACATTAGTAGAGATTGCTAAACTTTTGAATGTCAAGATACAGGATTTGTTTTGGCCAATAGAGAATATAGCAGCAAAGTATGATACGAATAGATAATAAGATGAAACAGAATAAGAAAAATTTGCTCTTTGAGCAGATAAATAAAATTAGCGAGGTTATTTCAACCCTCTCTGAAAACTTCTCGCAAGAAGATGTTGCTGACGAAATCAACTTTCTATCAGTAGTGAGAGATAATTTAAAAGATTGGGCTGAAAAATAATATGGCAAAAAATACATATAAAATTAATTCGTTTTTTTCTGGAATAGGAGGTTTTGACATTGCATTCAATAATAAGAACTTTTCAACTCAAATGCTCTGCGAAATAAATCCATTTTGCAATCAAGTTCTTAATAGGCATTGGCCTAACACCTTAAAATTTTCAGATATTAATAATATTGATGTATCTAATATACCAGATGCTGAGGTTTGGTGTGGTGGTTTTCCATGCCAAGATATATCCGTTGCACGCGGAGCTTCGCAAAGGTTAGGGCTTGCAGGACATCGTTCAGGACTCTTTTACCAATTTGCTGATTTAATAGCAGAAAAGATGCCTGAGGTTGTAGTGATTGAAAATGTTGGTGGACTTTTTAATTCAAATAAAGGTAGAGATTTTGGGGTAATCCTACAAACATTGTCTGCATTGGGTTATGGCATAGCTTGGCGTTTATTAAATAGTAGATATTTTGGAGTTCCACAGTCTCGTACTCGTGTATATCTGTGTTGTTGGAAAAACAATACAGCAAAAGCATTGAACGTCATGTTTGACAAAGAGGGTTCCCAAAAGCCACAAAATCCAAGAATGGATTTCATGACAGAGGCCAGTTCTGCTAAAGAATATCCAAAAGTACCGAATGTAGCATATTGTCTTGCAGCTTCGTCTGGCAGACATACAGGTACAGATTGGAGCCGTACCTATGTCGTATGCAAAAATGGTGTACGTAGACTTTCACCTTTAGAATCAGAGCGGTTGCAGGGCTTTCCTGATAATTGGACTCTTCCGCTAGAAACAAACTTTATAAATGACAACATTGATACTTTTAGGTATACGGCAATAGGCAATGCTGTATCTGTACCCGTTGTTGAATGGATTGCAGAAAGGATACATGCTAATTTAAGCAAAGAAATAAATATAAGCACAATAGAAAAATCTATTGATGTATATAAGGATTTTCGAAAAGCAAAAGTTAGTGATACCCTGCTGTCAGAAATAAATTTTGAAGACGCCGAGTCTGAGTACAAGTGGGCTCATGGAGGAGTTGTAAGTGAAGGGCGATGCTATGAATGCGATGCATATCCTACACCTTCTTCCATAATAGAATCTTCTCTTTTGCCATTGATAGAAAAGAAACAAGAAAATAGTATTTATTTCTTAACACCAAATGCAGCAGAAGGAATTTTAAGACGTGTAGATCATCAAAAGAGAACGCTTTTTAAACCTCTTAGAGAGGGATTAGAAAAGTTGAAATCACAAAATATCACATGAATATGGAGACATATAAATTTATAACGGTACGTCTTGGCAAAGATAGTGTTGCTGACATTAATAGATTATGTGAAGCACCTATCGGTGTTTTAAATGAACGCTTTTCCATTGATGTTAAATGCACTCAGATTCCTGATAATTATGGTGTCGGCGACTATTCATTTATTTGGTTAGGCTCAGATAACAATAAAGGAATGCCAACAAAATGGAAACAAGGATTTAAAGCTGTTGGAATTGTAAAAGTTGTAAGACGCGGCAAAAAATATAACGATGTTTCTGAAACGACTATTGAAATTGTCTATGTATTCGGAGAAGCCGTTAATAGACTGGATATATTAAGGTCAGCTCCGTCTGCCTATTATTGGTGTTCTTCAATGCCATTAATAGGAATTGATGACCATGCGAACCAAACTATCAGAAGTATGTCTGGAGATACACTCTGTGACATAAAAGCTTTCTTTTGCATGATTAACAAGGTTATACATACTTTTAAAAAGGATATAGTTCTCGTTAATCCTAATTTTGCAAAATTCTTTGATATTTGGATTCCTAACCCAGACAATTATCCAACAGAAAAAAGCATACAAGATGTGTCTACAGAAAATATAAGGACTACTTGTTTAAAGAACAAATTTCGCCCCTACATCACCGCCATAAAATCCAAGCCATTCCTTCTCCTTGCAGGAATCTCCGGCACTGGCAAAAGCCGAATCGTGCGAGAGTTGGCAAGGGCTTGTTGGGAAGAAGGCACAGATGATTACAAGGCACAAAAGCCGAAGAATTTCCAAATGGTGCAGGTGAAACCTAATTGGCATGACTCAAGTGACTTGATTGGTTATGTGAGCCGTGTCAGCGGAAAGGCTGAGTTTGTAGCAGGAGAGTTTTTGAAGTTCATTGCCAAAGCGTGGGAAGACATCGAAACTCCATACTTTCTGTGCTTAGACGAGATGAACCTTGCCCCTGTGGAGCAATACTTTGCCGAATACCTGAGTGTGATAGAGTCTCGCAAGAGCCATGAGGATGGCACTGTGACTACAGACCCGATAGTAGAAAAGGCTGATGAGGAGTGGTATTTCAACTTGACTGCATCGCTGACTTCTAATGAGGACATTCGCAAACAATTCAACAAGGAAGGCATCTGCATTCCCCAGAACCTCATAGTCGTAGGGACAGTGAATATGGACGAAACAACCTTCTCGTTCTCTCGCAAGGTGCTGGATCGTGCCATGACCATAGAGATGAACGAAGTGGACTTGCATGGCGGTCTGACCAAATGTCATGAAAGCATTGGCAAGTTGGGTAATACGGAGCTTGTCGGCTCTGCCGTGGAAGGCGTGGATGTTTACAACGACTACACCGATGTTTGCGACATTGCGCTTGGCTATTTGCAAAAGGTAAATGACGTATTGGAAGGCACACCATTCAAGGTTGCCTATCGCACACGCAACGAGTTTCTGCTCTATGTGGTGAACAACTTGCCGTATTGCAAAGATGAGAACGGCAATGACTTGGAGCAAGACTATGTCATAGCCCGTGCCTTGGACGAGATTACCAGCATGAAAGTGTTGTCACGCATTGAGGGAGACGACACAAAAGTAAGCGATGAATTTCTTGACCGTTTAAGCAAGACTATAGAAGAAGGATTGAAGGCTGTTTCGGGAGACGAGAATACGATAAAGTCCATATCATTGGCAAAGTTGAAGGAAATGAAAGATAAACTCGTTTCGGGTTATACAAGTTTCTGGAGCTAAAAAACAATACGGATGGAACTATTGACTATTGAGCATAAGGATTTCACAATGATTATCGAATGTACGAAGTTCGATGGCATTTGGAACAAGGCTAAGAATAATGTGGGCGAAGAAAAGCTCTACTCCACTTATTCTTGGTCGGAAGGTGTCGTGTCTGTAAAGCGGACAATGGATGCCAACCATGAGACTGACATCGAACAAGGCGTTCCTGCTCCCGCTACATTCTTCGACAATGCGGACTATCCCATTTGGATAGAGTTCAAGGACTATGTGAAAGATGCCCAGTTTGGTTCCATCCTGCAAAACGACAACGACCGATTTACCTATCGCCGTCATATCTTGGCAGGATTTATCAACTACAAGAATGAGATAGGGCGGAGTGAGATACAGATTATATATAAGGTTGACAAAGAAACAAGAACTTTTCGTTTTGGCTTTGAAGTATTAAGCACAAAGCTTGACTATCACGAACATTGGCGAGCCATCGTGGAGGATATTGAGCGAGAATACCGAATGTTGTCGTTGGACTATATGCGTCGCACGTTTCATGGCTTCTCTCCAGACCAAAACGGAGAGCATCCCGACATCGTTTGGTGGAGCGTGTTTGAGGGAGAACAGCAGAAGTTCATAAAAGCTTGCAAAAGCATTATAGACCGCCCTCGCCACAGACTTCATGGTGAGGAGGTGTATCTGAG
>ERZ808240.359-NODE-359-length-61149-cov-6.556192_pt1 | contig 61149 bp, 53 predicted proteins | sample MGYA00521084_ERZ808240 | MGnify/ENA primary metagenome ERZ808240 (study PRJEB31516, sample SAMN03275571) | gut metagenome | biome: mammalia-associated habitat; material: feces | host: Papio cynocephalus | place: Kenya | collected 2012-08-06 ...
CCAGCGCCCTCACCTTCTCCCCGGATGCCCTCTGCACCCGCGCCCAGATCGTGACCTTCCTCTATCGCGTGAACGCGTAAATCAAGACCAATGCCCGGCTCCCCGATAGGGAGCCGGGCGTTCTATGCCTTCCCCTATGAGGGGAAGGTGGCACGGCGCAGCCGTGACGGATGAGGTGGGGCAGTTTCGTCTACGCGGCGCTGTCCACCTCATCAGTCGCCTTGCGGCGACAGCTTCCCCTCATAGGGGAAGCCATTGGGGGTGCGCAGCAAAGCCTCCCCTTCCAGGGGAGGTGGCTCGGCGGAGCCGAGACGGAGAGGTTGTTTCGAATTTGCGACAACCTCTCAGTCAGCCTTCGGCTGCCAGCTCCCCTGAGAGGGGAGCCTTTTCCGCTGCGGCGGGGTCCACCCCTCAGGCCCTTGACAAGGGGAGCCTCTGGGGTATGTCCGCGCACGAAAAAAGAGCAGGCCTTTCGGCTTGCTCTTTCGGCTTGTTCTGATCAGATCGCGCGCTCAACCTTGTTGGAACGCAGGCATCTTGTACAGACATACACATGGCGCGGAGTACCGTCAACGATTGCCTTGACACGTTTGACGTTGGGCTTCCATGCACGGTTCGCACGTCTGTGAGAATGGGAGACCTTGATACCGAATGTTACGCCCTTGCCGCAGATATCGCATTTTGCCATCAGCTGCACCTCCTTGCCGCTTGGAAATCAGTTTGAAGCGCTACAAAGCGCCGACAAATATATTAGCAGATACGGTTGGAAATTGCAAGCACTTTTTTCGGAAAAATTCGAAAAATTCAAAAAATCCGACAGGGGAATTTCCCTGTTGCGAAATGCGGGCAAAGCGGGTATAATCAGAATACTATCATACGAGGTGATCGCATGGCAAATACCTATACCGTCCTGCTATCCGAGCTGGTTTCGGAATTCAATCTTGATTTTTTCTACAAGTCCACGGACTTTGACAAGATCCGCGTGACTGTTGACGATATCAGCCGCCCGGGCTTGCATCTGGCCGGTTTTTTTGACCACTATGAGCCGATGCGCGTCTACGTCTGCGGCACGGTGGAGACGGCCTATCTGCAGAAGCTCTCGCCGGAGGAGCGGATCATCATTTTTGACCACTTCCTGTCCTACAAGTGCCCGGCGCTGATCTTCGCCCGCGGCTTCCGGCCGATGCCGGAATGCCTGGAGATGGCGAAAAAATACGACGTGACCGTGCTCGGCACGAAGGACACGACGTCCTACATCGTCTCGAGCCTGATCACCTATCTCAAGAGCGCCTTGGCTCCCCGCGTGACCCGCCACGGCGTGCTGGTCGAGATCTACGGTGAGGGCATCCTCATCAACGGCGACAGCGGCATCGGCAAGAGTGAGACGGCCATCGAGCTCGTCAAGCGCGGCCACCGCCTGATCGCCGACGACGCCGTTGAGATCAAAAAGGTCTCGCCGCATGAGCTGGTCGGATCCGCGCCGCCTGTACTCAAGCACTATATCGAGCTGCGCGGCATCGGCGTCATCAACGTCGCGAAGCTGTTCGGTATGGGCGCGGTCAAGGAAAGCTCCAACATCGACCTCATCATCAACATGGTCCCGTGGCGCGACGGCGAAGCCTATGACCGCCTCGGCATGGAGACGCAGTACACCGAGATCCTCGACGTCAAGGTCCCGTCCATCACGGTCCCGATCACCCCCGGACGAAACCTCGCCGTGATCTTTGAGGTCGCCGCCATGAATAACCGCCAGAAGCGCATGGGCTACAACGCTGCGGTGGAATTCACCGAGCAGATGAGCAAATACTTTACCTCCCGCAACGACGACTGACAACATACAGCATAAACAAAAGCTCCCGGTCTCCGGGAGCTTTTTTGATCGCTTATTGGCTGCTCTCTCGCAGCTCCAGGTGCACCGGAATGCGGATGAGCGTCTGCTGCGGCGCTTCGCCGCGGATGCGGGCAAGCAGCCGTTCGACGGCGAGGTCGGTCTCCAGCCTCTTGTCGGCGGAAACGGAGGACAGGGGGAAGGGCAGGCGGATGTGCGAGAGGATATCGTCGAAGCCGATGAGCCGGACGTCCTGCGGGATCCGGATGCCGCGCCCCTGCAGGCAGCATGCGGCGTCCAGCGCTAGCAGGTCACTGAAAGCAAAAATGCCGTCCGGGCAGCCGTACTGGTCCAGATAACCGCCCAGCGCCGGTTCCAGATCCGCGCCGCCCGGCGCGGTGCGCAGCAGGTGCGGCGTGAGGCCTGCTTCGCCGAGCGCGCGGCGGAAGCCGCTCTCACGCTCGCGGGCGGAGGAGATGGAGTCCGGCACGTTGAGCATCAGAATATGCCGGCAGCCGGCCTGCGCGAGCTGCTGTCCGGCCAGATACCCGCCGCGCTCGTCATCCCAGATCACGGCCGGAAGGTCGTCATAGCAGCGGCCGAACAGGACGTACGGCGTCCGACAGCTTTCCAGCAGGTCGATGGCCGCGCGGCTTTTCTGGCACGGGCAGAGAAGTACGCCGTCGACGCTGCTGCGCACGGCGTTTTTGACCGCGTCCAGCTCATACTGCGCGGTCTCGTCGGTGTTCATGACGATGACCTGGTAGCCGAGCGTGCGGAACGCGAGTTCGAACGCGTGCAGCTGGATGGAAAAGCGCAGGTTGGAGGTATCGCCGACGATGATGGCGATGGTCCGGCTGCTGCCGGAGCGCAGAGAACCGGCCAACGCGTTATGCACGTAGCCAAGCTCCTTCGCCGCAGCGCGGATGGCGGATTTCGTCTCCTCGCGCAGCTTCGGCGAGCCGCGCAGCGCCTGCGAGACGGTATTGACAGTGAAGCCGGTCTTTTCCGCGATATCCTTCAGCGTGACGCGGCGGTCATCTATCGGCATGGCTACGCTCCTTTCGTTTCGGTCTGCTTCATTATACCTGCGGCGGAAAAGAAAGTCAAACCAATGCCAAGGATCCGCCGGTTCCTCTTTTATTTTTACGCGGAGTGTGATATGATGATAAAAACTATCCACCCGGAGGCGTTTATGTGGGCTTCTGAACTTCAACTGCAAAACATCGCGCGGACCTGCGCGGGGCTGGACCTGCGGACGCAGGAGCCGCTCAGCCGTCACACCTCGTTCCGCACCGGCGGCCCGGCCGCGCTGATGGCGTTCCCGAAAACGCCGGAGGAGCTGCAGCTGCTTCTGCGCAGCGCCGCGGCGGAGGGCGTCACGCCGTATCTGCTCGGCGCAGGAACGAACGTCCTGGCGCCGGACGCGGGGCTGCAGGCGCTGGTCATCTGCCTGAAGGACGCGCTGACCGGGATCCGGCCGGAAGGGCAGACCGGGCTTCAGGTCTTCGCAGGTGAAAGCCTGGCCCGGACGGCGGTCTTCGCAAAAAATCACGCGCTGACCGGCCTGGAATTCGCGCACGGCATTCCCGGGACGCTCGGCGGCGGCGTGTATATGAACGCGGGCGCCTACGGCGGGGAAATGAAGCAGGTCGTGACCAGCGTGACGGTCTTCCACATGGACGGGACCGAGCAGACGCTGAGCGCCGAGGCTTCCGCCTTCGGCTACCGCACGAGCGTCTATCAGACGCTGCCGTGCGTGATCGTGCGCGCGTCTTTGCAGCTGCAGCCCGGCGACCCGGATACGATCGCGCAGACGATGCGCGCGCTGATGGAAAAGCGCAAAGCCTCGCAGCCGCTGGAGCTGCCGTCTGCCGGAAGCACGTTCAAGCGCCCGGTTGGGTACTTCGCCGGCCCGCTCATCGAGCAGGCTGGGCTCAAGGGGCAGGGGATCGGCGGCGCGGCGGTGTCGGAAAAGCACGCCGGGTTCGTCGTCAACCGCGGCGGAGCCACCACGGACGATATCCGCAGAACGATGGAACTCGTGCAGGCGCGTGTGCTGGAGACCTCCGGCGTGCAGCTCGAGCCCGAGGTCCGCATCTGGTAAAAGGAGAGAGATATGCAGTTTGTTATCATTTCCGGCATGTCCGGCGCGGGCAAGAGCAAGGCCGCGTCCGACCTTGAGGATCTCGGCTTTTACTGCGTCGACAATATGCCGGCGGAGATGATCCCGCAGTTTGCCCAGCTGTGTCTGGCGACGAAGGGCCGGTATGAAAAGGTCGCGCTCGTGACCGACGTACGGGCCAGCATGACCTTCGACGCCCTGTTTCAGGCGCTGCAGAAGCTCGACGAGATGCATCTGCAGTATTCCATCTATTATATCGAGGCCTCGACTGAGGTCATCATCAAGCGCTATAAGGAGACGCGCCGCCTGCACCCGCTCATGAAAGACGGCTCGACGCTGGCGGACGCCATCGGGCGGGAGCGCGAGCTTCTCGCGCCCGTGCGCAACCGGGCCAGCGCCATCATCGACACCTCCATCCTCTCCACCGGCAAGCTGCGCGGGATCCTGATCGATCTGGTCGCGGGTGGGATGCGGGAGCATTCGATGGACGTGCGCGTCGTCTCCTTCGGGTTCAAATACGGGCTGCCGCTCGAGGCCGATCTGGTCTTCGATGTCCGCTTCCTGCCGAATCCCTATTATATCCCGGAGCTCAAGCATCAGACCGGACTGGACGAGCCTGTGCGGAATTTCGTCTTCAAATATCAGCAGACGCTGGACTTTACGGCTAAGGTCGAGGACCTGCTGTCGTTCCTGCTGCCCAATTATCTCGACGAGGGAAAGACGGACCTCGTCATCGCCGTCGGCTGCACCGGCGGCAAGCACCGGAGTGTCTGCATCGCAAAAGAGCTGTATGAATTCGTCTCGAAAAAGGGCTACGCCGCCACGCTCAGCCACCGCGATATGGGCAGAAGGTAAGCGCGATGGCAGAACTGACCGAACAGATCCGGCTCTATGAGCCCCACCGCAGGCAGCCGCGCATCGCGGCCATCGGCGGCGGGCACGGCCTGTCCGCCATGCTGCGGGGCCTGAAGACCTATACGAAGAATATCACCGCCATCGTCACCGTCGCCGACGACGGCGGCGGCTCCGGCATGCTGCGCGAGGATCTGGGGATGCTGCCGCCGGGCGATATCCGCAACTGCATCATGGCGCTGGCCAATACCGAGCCCACTATGCAGCAGCTGCTCAACTACCGCTTTACCGACGGCTCTCTGGCAGGGCAGAGCTTCGGCAATCTGTTCCTGGCGGCCATGAACGGGATATCCGGCTCGTTTGATGAGGCGGTCCACCGAATGGGGGATGTTCTGGCCATCACCGGCCGGGTGCTGCCCGTGACCAATCAGGATGTGCGGCTGGAGGCGGAATTTCACGACGGCAGCCGCGTGCTCGGTGAGAGCAAGATCTTCTACGCGAAAAAGATCAACAATTCCCGCATCCGTAAGGTCCGGCTGGTCCCGGAGCGTCCGGCGGCCCTGCCGGAGAGCGTGCAGGCCATCCGCGATGCCGATATCGTCGTGATCGGGCCGGGGAGCCTCTATACGAGCATCATCCCGAATTTCCTTGTCAGCGGCATCTCCGACGCCGTCCGCCAGAGCAGGGCCTGCAAGATCTACGCACTGAACATCATGACCCAGGACGGCGAGACCGACGGCTACGATGCCGACGATCATGTCCGCGCCATTCTGGAGCATGCCGGCCCCGGCGTCATCGACGTCTGCATCGCAAACAGCACGCCGGTCCCGCCGGAGATCATGGAGCCGTACGCGAAAGAGGGCGTGGCCCAGCTCGAGCTGAACCGCGCGGATATCGAGCAGCTGGGCATTGCCGTGCGCACGTTCCCGCTGCTGGAGCCGGGACGGTATATCCGACATAATTCCGACGCGCTCGCGCGAGCGATCCTGTCCGTGTGGCAGGAATTCAGAAAGAAATAACCACAGAAAGGAACGGCGCTGTCATGTCCTTTTCTTCCAATGTCAAGCAGGAGCTGTGCCGCCTGCCCATCAGCCGCCGGCAGGAGGCCTCGGCCGAGCTGTACGGCATTCTGCTCTACTGCAACGCCTTTACGGCCGAGCTGATCCGCATCACGACCGAATCGCGGGATCTGGCTGACCGGCTGCCGCGGCTGATGAAAAAGGTAGCCGGATTTTCCTTCGACCAGGAGCCGGACGCGGAGGAGACCGGGAAGCTGGTCTTCACGGTCGACTCGCAGGAAAAGATCCATAAGATCTTCGCCCAGTTCGGCCTGTCCGCAGCGAAGGATGTGACGCTGCATGTCAACTACGGGATCCTGGAAGAGGATGAGGAGCGGCTGGCGTTCCTACGCGGGGCGTTTTTATCCGGCGGTTCGGTCACAGACCCGGCCAAGCGCTATCATCTCGAGCTCACGACCTCCCACTACAAGGTCAGCCGCGAGACCTGCGCGCTGCTGCTGGACGCAGGTTTCTCTCCGAAGGAGACCACGCGCGGCGGCAACAGTATCCTGTATTTTAAGCAGAGCAACCTCATCGAGGATTTTCTGACCGCCATCGGCGCGCCCGTCTGCGCGATGGGCGTGATGGAGGCCAAGGTCGAAAAGGACCTGCGCAACGGCGTCAACCGCCGCGTCAACTGCGAGACCGCGAACCTGACCAAGGTCGTCGACGCGTCGATGGAGCAGGTCGCGGCCATCCGGAAGCTGCAGAAGCGCGGCCAGCTCAAGGACCTGCCGCCGAAGCTCCGCGAGACGGCAAAGCTCCGTCTGGAGAACCCTGAGGCGACGCTGCAGGAGCTTGCCGCCATGCAGGATCCGCCTGTTTCCAAATCCGCGATGAACCACCGCATGCGCAAGCTCGTTGCGCTTGCGAACGAGAGCTGAGAAAGGAGCACACGCCATGGCATTTGTGCATCTGCACGTCCACAGCGAATACAGTCTGCTTGACGGCGCCTGCCGCATCGGCTCGATGATGGACCGCGTGCAGGAGATCGGCCAGGAGGCCATCGCCCTGACCGACCACGGCGTCATGTATGGCACAATCGACTTTTACCGCGCAGCAAAGAAGGCCGGGATCAAGCCCATCGTCGGCTGCGAGGTCTATGTCGCCCGCCGCACGCGCTTCGACAAGGTCCACGGCGTCGACAAGGAACCCTACCATCTCGTCCTCCTGTGCGAAAACGAGACCGGCTACCGCAATCTCAGCTATATGGTCTCGCTCGGCTTCACGGAGGGCTTTTATAACCGTCCGCGCGTGGATATGGAGCTGCTGCGCGAGCATCACGAGGGCCTGATCGCCCTGTCCGCCTGCCTGGCCGGGCGCATCCCGCAGTCGATCATGCAGGATGACCTGCAGACTGCCGAGCAGGCGGCACGCGAGTATGCCGAAATTTTCGGGCCGGACCATTTTTATCTGGAGCTGCAGGATCACGGCATCCCGGAGCAGCGGACCGTCAACGCGCAGATCCGAAAGCTGGCGGAAAAACTCGATCTGCCGCTCGTCGTGACAAACGACGCGCACTATCTGCGCAAGTCGGACGCGAAAATGCAGGACGTGCTGCTCTGCATCCAGACCGGCAAGACCGTCGACGATCCGAACCGCATGAAATTTGAGACGGAGGAATTCTATCTCAAGAGCGAAGAGGAGCTGCGCGAGCTGTTCCCGGATGTGCCGGAGGCGTTTGACAATACAGTAAAAATTGCGGAGCGCTGCAATGTGGAGTTTACGTTCGGAAAGTATTTCCTGCCGGAATTCAAGCTCCCGGAGGGCGTGACGAGTCTTTCGTATCTCAAGCAGCTCTGCTGCGAGGGCTTTGACGAGCTCTACGGGACGGAGCACCCGGAATATATGCAGCAGCTCGACTACGAGATCGACATGATCGAGAAGATGGGCTTTACCGATTACTTCCTCATCGTGTGGGATTTCGTGCGCTTTGCCAAATCGGCCGGGATCCCGGTCGGCCCCGGGCGCGGCAGCGCCGCGGGCTCGATGGTCACCTACTGCCTGCATATCACCGAGATCGATCCCATGAAATACGGGCTTTATTTCGAGCGCTTCCTCAACCCGGCGCGCGTGACGATGCCCGATATCGATATGGACTTCGGCGACACCCGGCGCGCCGAGGTCGTCGACTACGTCCGGCGCAAATACGGCGAGGACCATGTCGCGCAGATCGTCACCTTCGGCACCATGGCTGCGCGCGGCTCCATCCGCGACGTCGGCCGCGTGATGAACTTCACCTACGCCGAGACGGACGCGGTGGCCAAGCTCGTGCCGCCAACGCCGCACATGACGCTGGCAGACGCGCTGAAGCAGTCGCCGCAGCTGCGGCAGATGTACGACTCCGACGAACGGGTCAGGGAGCTGGTCGACACGGCAAAGGCCATCGAGGGCATGCCGCGCAACACCTCGACGCACGCCGCGGGCGTCGTCATCACCAAGCTGCCGGTCTATGACTATGTGCCGCTGGCGACGAACGACGGCACGATCGTCACCGAATACACCATGACGACGCTGGAGGAGCTCGGCCTTCTCAAAATGGACTTCCTCGGCCTGCGCAACATCACCGTCATCGACGATGCCATCCGCGATATCCGCAAGACCGAGCCTGACTTCTCCATGGCCCGCGTCACCGATAACGATCCGAAGGTCATGGATATGCTCACGCAGGGCCGGACCGCCGGTGTGTTCCAGATGGAATCGACCGGCATGACGGGCGTGTGCATGGGCCTGAAGCCGCAGTCGATCGAAGATCTGTCCATCATTGTCGCCGCCTACCGGCCGGGCCCGATGGAATCGATCCCGCGCCTGATCGCCTGCAAGCAGGATCCGTCGCTCGTCAAATACAAGCACCCGATGCTGCAGCCCATCCTCTCCGTTACCTACGGCTGCATCCTCTATCAGGAGCAGGTCATCGAGATCTTCCGCAAGCTTGCCGGGTATTCTCTCGGGCAGGCGGACATGGTGCGCCGCGCCATGAGCAAAAAGAAGGTCAAGGACATCGAAAAGGAGCGCGGCGCGTTCATCCGCGGCGACGCAGCCCGCAATATCTCCGGCTGCGTGGCCAACGGCATCCCGGTGGACGTCGCGGCGTCCATCTACAACGAGATGTACGATTTCGCGAACTATGCGTTCAACAAGGCGCATTCCGTCTGCTACGCCGTCATCGCGTACCAGACGGCGTGGTTCAAGTGCTATTATCCGCGCGAGTACATGGCGGCGCTCATGACCTCGGTCCTGGACAGCTCTGTCAAGATCTCCGAGTATATCGCCGAATGCCGCGCCATGGACATTGCGCTCCTGCCGCCGGATATCAACGAATCGAACGACAACTTCACCGTTGTGCCGGGCGGCATCCGCTTCGGTCTGGCCGCCATCAAGAACATCGGGCGCGGCTTCATCCTGAAGGTCATGGACGAGCGTGAGCAGCACGGAAAATTCACGAGCCTTGAGGATTTTGCCCTGCGCATGTACGGCACGGACCTCAACAAGCGCGCGCTGGAAAACCTCATCAAGGCCGGCGCCTGCGATGGCTTCGGGCTCAACCGCGCGCAGATGCTGCGCATGTACGAGCTCATCATGGACGCCGTTGCCAACCAGAAGAGCAAAAACGTCGAGGGCCAGATGGGCCTGTTCGACCTGCTTTCCGGTGAGGATGCGCCCGCGGCCATGCCTGCCATCCCGGTGCCGAATATCCCGGAGCTGAGCGCGCAGGAGAAGATGAGTCTGGAAAAGCAGACGACCGGCCTGTACCTCTCCGGCCACCCGATGGACGATTACCGCCCGCTGCTGCGCGGGATGGACGTCGTGCCGGTCGGCGAGATCATGGAATGCTTCGAAAACGGCGAGGATACCTATCAGGACGAGCAGATCGTGAACATCGCCGGGATCGTCGAGGCCGTCAAGATGAAGACCACGAAATCCGGCTCCATGATGGCCTATGTCACGGTCGAGGACGACACCGGTTCGATGGAGCTGCTGGTCTTTTCGGGCGTGCTCGGTCAATATGGCTCGATGCTGTATGAAAATTCGGCGGTGATCTTGAACGGGCGCATCTCCGTGCGGGATGAAAAGCCGCCGCAGCTGGTCGTCAACCGGGTTTTGCCGATCGCCGATATGCAGGATGCGGACGTGGCCCAGGCTGCGCGGCAGGCTGCCGCGCAGGCGCATACCGTGTACCTCAGGATCGAAAATTCGGAGCAGAGCAGCGCCCGGAAGGTCTTCCCGGTTTTAAAAATGTTCCCGGGCAAGGCGAAGGCCGTGGTCTATTACGCGGATACCGGCGCGAGAATGGGCGGCAAGTGCGCGCTCGACGAGCGGATGCTCCGCGAGATGCGCGAGCTGCTCGGTGAAAAAAATGTGATCGTAAAGTAGTCGCTTTTTTACAAATTCGCTACACTTTTGCAACCTGGCATGTTATACTGTATTTTATGGGAAAAGGGGGATTTGCGTTGCGGTTGCGGATGAAACGGATGCTGCTGGCCGTGCTGGCCGCGGCGATGTCGCTGGTCCTGTCCGGCTGCTTTGTCAAGACCGTCGACGAGCTGTACACGCTCCCCAAGCACTCTGATGAATATAACCGGCTGGAACAGGCCATCGACCAGGTCATGTCCAGCCAGAACGCGTCCTACGCCGCGCCGGTCTCCGGCATGAACCAGCAGTCGGTCCAGCTGGCCGATCTGGACGGCGACGGGACGGAAGAGGCAGTCGCTTTTCTGAAAACGACGGGCGACAAGCCGCTCAAGGCCTGTATCTTTTCCCGTGTCAATGAGGATTACCAGCTCATGGACGTGATCGAGGGCGACGGCACCAGCTTTGCAAGCGTGGAATACGTGCCGCTGACCGGCGGCCCCGGCGTTGAGCTGGTCATCGGACGGCAGCTTTCCACGGACGTGCTGCAGTCGCTGTGCGCGTATTCGTACACCGGCGGGCATGTGGTCGAGCTGCTGAGCACGAATTACTCGGAATACCGCTGCGTCGATCTCGACGAAGACGGGCGGACGGATCTGTTCGTCCTCCGCTTTGACGCGGAGCAGCCGCAGGGCGTGGCCGAGCTCTACCGCTGGCAGGGCGACCAGATGGAGCGCGAGCCGGAGGCGTATCTGACGGCCGGCGCGTCGCCGGTCAAGCGCATCGTGTCCGGGGATCTGATGGAGGATGTCCCAGCCGTCTTCGTGGCGAGCGCTTATGAAGAGAACGGGCTTGTGACCGACGTGTTTGCCTTCCAGAACGGCGTGTTTCGCAATATCACCGCTGCCGACCCTGGCAGCGCGCTTTCCACCGTGCGTAGCTATTACGTCTACGCCACCGATGTGGACAGCGACGGACTCATCGAGCTGCCGCAGATCCTTCCGCTGCCGTCGGCTGCGGGCTCGGAGGAGAGCTACAGCGTCATCAGCTGGTATAATTTAGACCTGCAGGGCCGCAGCACACCGAAGCTGACGACCTATCACAGCTTTTCCGGCGGCTGGTTCCTGGCCCTGCCGGACCGGTGGCAGAACCGGCTCTGCATCACCCGCAGCGAGGAGGTCGGTGGTGTCCGCGGCTACGTCTTCTCCGAGTGGAAGGATGAGACGCACACAGAGCCGATCTTTACCATCTATGCCTTCTCCGGCGACGACCGGGCGCAGCTCGCTTCGTCTGACGGCCGGTTCCTCCTTGCCGAGAAGGGCGATATCACATACGCAGCGCAGCTTGCAGCAGGGAAGTGGGCAGGCGAGCTTTCCGAGCAGACGCTCAGAGGCATGTTCCACTTTATTCATATTGACTGGAATTCGGGAGAGACGTGAGGAGCGTAGTGGAATGAAGAAAGTAATGATTCTGGAAGATGAGGTCAGCATCCGGAGCTTTGTGGTCATCAACCTCAAGCGCGCCGGCTACGAAGTCGTGGAGGCCGGGACGGGCGAGGAGGCACTGGAGCTTCTGAAGGCCAACCCGGACGTCGGCGTCGCCATTCTGGATATAATGCTGCCCGGGATCGACGGCTTTGAGGTCTGCCGCAGCATCCGGGCGACGGATAAAAAGATCGGTATTATTATGTTAACTGCGAGAAGCCAGGAGATGGACAAAATCACCGGCCTCATGACCGGCGCGGACGACTATATGACCAAGCCCTTCAGCCCTGCGGAGCTGACGGCGCGGATCGACGCGCTCTACCGCCGCATCGACTCGGACGGCTCGTCCAACCAGATCGAGCTCAAGCACGGCCCGTTCGTGCTCAACACGCGCAACCGCACGCTCGACAAGGACGGCCGCCGCATCAAGCTCACGCAGGTGGAATACGCCATCGTGAAGCTGTTCATGCAGAATCCCGGGCGGGCGCTGTCCCGCGAGGACATTCTGGCCGCTGTCTGGGGCCGCGACTATGACGGCGAGCTCAAGATCGTCGACGTCAACATCCGCCGTCTGCGCATCAAGATCGAAGACGATACCGCGAGCCCGACCTACATCACGACGGTCTGGGGCTTCGGATACAAATGGGGCGCCTGAGAAGAAGCAGGGAAGCGCCGGTGCGGCGCACGAGGTGAAAACGCTTGAAGAAAAAGAAACGGTTGTCCGGCATCGAGCGGCGCTGGTTCGTGAACAATGTTGGCGTCATCATGCTGCTGGTGCTGGCGTGCGTACTGGGCGTCGTGTTCTCCATGGCGGCCTATTACGATACGAACCTGCGCTCCGGTCTTGAAAACAAGGCGAAGACGACGACCGATTTTTTCAGCAATTATATCGGCCAGAGCTACAACGAATACTATCAGTCCTGCATCAAATTTGCCAAGACGTTTGAGGACAAGGACAGGCTGGAGCTGCAGTTCATCTCGCCGGGCGGCAAGATCGTCGCTTCCTCCTACGGGAAATTTGCGGGCCGCTCGCCCTCCACGCCGGAGATCCAGCAGGCCATCGACAGCCAGCAGACCCGGCACTACAAGGGCCGCAACCCCCTGACCGGCGAGCGCATCCTCGCCGTGTCCAGCCCGATGATCTACTCCAACGGCGAGGTCATCGGCGTGCTGCGCTATGTGACGAGCCTGCGCAACGCGGATCTGCAGGTCCTCATGATCGCGCTCATCGCGGTGACGGTCGGGCTTTTGTTCATCGGCTCGATCTTCTTTTTGAGCAGCTTTTTCATCCGCTCCATCCTTGTGCCGGTCTCGCAGATCAACGCGACGGCCAAGCGCATCGCCGCCGGCTCCTACGGCGTGCAGATCCCCGGGCAGTATGACGATGAAATCGGCGAGCTGGTCAGCACGATCAACGATATGTCCGTCAAAATCGGACAGGCCGAAAAGACGCAGACGGAGTTCATTTCCTCCGTCTCGCATGAGCTGCGGACGCCGCTCACGGCCATCTCCGGCTGGGGTGAGACGCTGCTGACGTCGGAAAATCTGGACGCGGAGACGCGCCGCGGCGTCGTCATCATCGCGCGGGAGGCCAAGCGGCTGACCGGCATGGTCGAGGAGCTGCTGGAATTCACGCGGATGCAGGACGGCCGCTTTACGCTGCATGTCGAAACGGCTGATATCCTGGCGGAGTTTGAAGATACCGTCTTCATGTACGGCAACCGGCTGAAGCAGGAGGGCATCTGCCTGCACTACGACGGCTGCGAGGAAGACATTCCCGAGATCCCCTGCGACGTGGCGCGGATGCGGCAGGTGTTTCTCAACATTCTCGACAATGCGGCCAAGCACGGCGGTGAGGGCAAGCGCATCGACGCTTCCATCGCGCACGAAGACCGCTTCGTCGTCATCCGCATCCGGGACTACGGCCCCGGTATCCCGGAGGAAGAGCTTCCGCGCGTCAAGCTCAAATTTTACAAGGGCAGCTCCAAGGCCCGCGGCAGCGGCATCGGCCTTGCTGTGTGTGAGGAGATCGTCACCATGCACGGCGGCACGCTGACGCTCGAAAACGCAGAGGGCGGCGGTACGCTCGTCACGATCTGTATCCCCACGGGGGAGGAATAAGAGGCTTTCATGAAAAAAGAGAACGAAACTGTCATCCAGGAAAAATTCAAGACGCTCATCGGCGGTCAGGCGCTGATCGAGGGCATTATGATGCAGGGACCGGACAAGCGGTCAATCGTCGTGCGCGGGCCGGAGGGCATCGTCACGAAGGTCGAGCCGCTCAAAAAGCGTACGGGCATCGCAAAATGGCCGCTCATCCGCGGCGTGGTGAGCTTCGCCTCGTCGATGGTCTCGGGCGTGAAGGCGCTCATGTACTCGGCGGAGTTTTTCCCCGAGGAGGAAGACGCCAAGCCCTCCAAATTTGACGAGTGGCTGGAAAAGAAGCTCGGCAGCGAAAAGATGGAGAAGGCGGTGATCTCGTTCTCCGTCGTGCTCGGCGTGCTGTTTTCCGTCGGCCTGTTCTTCCTGCTGCCGACGCTGATCAGCGGCCTGTTTGACCGCGTGATCCACAGCGCCGTGATCCGCAGCCTGATCGAGGGCGTGATCCGTATCGCGATCTTTATGGGCTATATGATCCTGATCTCCAAAATGAAGGACATGAAGCGTGTCTTCTCCTACCACGGCGCGGAGCATAAGACCATCCGCTGCTATGAGGCGCAGTTGCCCCTGACCGTGGAAAACTGCCGCGGCATGACAAGGCTCCATCCGCGCTGCGGCACGAGCTTCCTGTTCGTCGTCGTCATGATCTCTATTTTGCTTTTCGCGCTGGTCAGCGCGGTGCTGCCGACGAGCAATATGCTCGTCCGGCTGGTTGTCCGGCTGGCGCTTCTGCCGTTCGTGGTGGCCATCAGCTATGAGTTCAACCGTCTGGTCGGCCGCCATGACAACTGGCTGACGCGGATCCTGACTGCGCCCGGCATGTGGTTCCAGAATTTCACGACCAACGAACCGGATGATTCCATGCTGGAGGTCGGCATCGAGGCGCTGAAGCTCGTCCTGCCGGACGAGGCAGGGGCCGACCGATGGTAAAGAAGTACGGGGACCTGTATCTGCAGGCCCGGCGGGCGCTGCTGCCCACAGAAGGGGAGAATGCCGCGGCCGCCGCGCGCGAGCTGCTGGCGTTTGCGGCCGGGAAATCCGTTGCTGCCGTGCTGGCGGATGCCAACCTGTATGCCAGCGAGCAGATCGAAGCAGATCTGAACGGTTATGTAAACCGAATGCTTGCCCATGAGCCGCTGCCCTATATCCTCGGGCAATGGGATTTCTACGGAATCTCGCTCGAGGTCACGCCGGATGTTCTGATCCCGCGCGACGACACGATGGCCGTCACAGATCTGGCGCTGGAGGTGCTGCGCACCGGCCATCCGGCGCCGCGCGTGCTCGATCTTTGCTGCGGAAGCGGCTGCATCGGGCTGGCCATCGCCCATCAGCTGCCGGATGCGCATGTGACGCTGGCGGATATCTCCCGCCCGGCGTTGGCCGTGGCCAAGCGAAACATCAAGCGGCTGAAGCTCATGAACCGCGTGACCGCCATCGGCCTCGACGCGAAAAAGCCTGCGCCGTCCTTCGTCGGCACGCTCGACGCGCTGGTTTGCAATCCGCCGTATGTGACCGCGGAGGAGATGACCCAGCTGGAGCCCTCGGTCCGTGACTACGAACCGGCGCTGGCGCTCGACGGCGGCGCGGACGGGCTGGATTTTTACCGCGCGGTGGCAGAGAACTTTACGCGGCTGATCGCCAGCGGCGGATATCTCTGCTTTGAATTTGGTCTCGGCCAGCACGTGGCCGTGTCGATGATCCTGCAGGAATACGGTTACACCGATATCGTCCTGCGCAAGGACCTGCGCGGCGTGATCCGCGCAGCCCGCGGTACGAAAAAATAAAACAAACGTTTGATTTTATTCGAACATTGTGGTATAGTGTTTGTAAACACCAAAGAGGAAGGAACTGAGACGATGGAAAGAAAAAAAACAGCCGATCAGACTCCCAATAACGACAAGAAACAGGCGCTCGATACTGCCATCCGGCAGATCGAGAAAAACTTCGGCAAGGGCGCGGTCATGCGCCTGGGCGACCGGCCTAATCTGCAGGTCGATGCCATCCCGACCGGCTCGCTGGCGCTCGACGCCGCGCTCGGCATCGGCGGCGTACCGAAGGGGCGGATCATTGAGATCTACGGCCCGGAATCTTCCGGCAAGACCACGCTGGCACTGCATATCGTGGCGCAGGCGCAAAAGCGCGGCGGCGAGGTCGCCTTCGTCGACGCGGAGCATGCGCTCGACCCGGACTATGCCGCCCGCATCGGCGTGGATATCGACTCCATGCTCGTCTCCCAGCCGGATACCGGCGAGCAGGCGCTGGAGATCACCGACGCGCTGGTCCGCTCCGGCGCGGTCGACGTCGTGGTCGTCGACTCTGTCGCGGCACTGACGCCCAGAGCGGAAATTGAGGGCGAGATGGGCGACACCTTCGTCGGTCTGCAGGCCCGCCTCATGTCACAGGCGCTGCGAAAGCTCGCCGGCAATATTTCCAAGACCAACTGCGTCGTCATCTTCATCAACCAGCTGCGTATGAAGATCGGCGTCATGTATGGCAACCCCGAGACGACCACCGGCGGCAACGCGCTGAAGTTCTACGCGTCCGTCCGGATCGACATCCGCCGCACCGAGGCCATCAAGAACGGCTCCGAGGTCATCGGCAACCGCACGCGCGCGAAGATCGTCAAGAACAAGTGCGCGCCCCCCTTCAAAGAGGCGTATTTCGATATCATGTACGGCGAAGGCATCTCCAAGTGGGGCGAAATGGTCGACCTTGCCGTGCAGCTCGAGCTCATCAACAAGAGCGGCAGCTGGTTCTCCATCGGCGACGAACGCATCGGTCAGGGCCGTGATTCTGCCAAGCAGTATCTGATCGACCATCCCGATGTTGCCGACCGCATCGAGCAGGAGATCCGCGACAACATGTGGAAGCTGCAGGGCAAGAACGCCAAGCCGCCCGCGTCTGCTGCGGCCAAGCCCGTCAGCGTCTCTGCCGACGATTTTAACGACGACTGATGCGTCTGCTCTCGATCCAGGAGCTGCCGCAGTCCGGGCGTGTGAAGCTCGTCTTTGACGACGAGACCGTCCTCAAGACGCAGCCCTATCTGCTTGCGGACTTCGGTCTCTACAGCGGGATGGAGCTGTCGGAGGAGGAGTATCAGGCGCTGCTGGCCGCGGCCGGGAAGGCTTCGGCCAGGGCGCGGGCCGTGCGGATCGTCGCGGCGGCCGGTGTGTCCGAACGCGAGCTGCAGAAGCGGCTGGTGCAGAAGGGTGAAGAGGCGGCCGACGCGAAAGAGGCCGTCGGCTGGCTCAAGGAGCTGCATCTGCTTGACGACGGTGAGACGGCGCGGCAGCTCGTTGTCAGCGCCGCCGCCAAAGGCTACGGCAAAAGCCGCATCAAAAATATCCTGTATGAGAAGGGAATCCCCCAGGAGTTCTGGGACGACGCGCTCGCCGACCTCCCGGAGATGGACGATGCCATCGACCGATTTCTGGCCCGCCGCTGGCAGGGGAACGACCCGGACGGCAAAGAAGTGAAACGAACTGTGGACGCGCTCATTCGCCGCGGTCACAGCTGGAAGGATATCCAGGCGGGTCTGCGGCGCTACCGCGCAGATCTGGAGCTGGAGGAAAACACGGAGGACTACATACCATGACCCACACGATAGGCATGATCTCGCTTGGCTGCGCCAAAAATCAGGTCAATGCCGAGCATATGCTCTGGCTGCTGCGGCAGGCAGGGTATGAGATCAGCCCCGACCCCGACGGTGCGGAGCTCGTCATCGTCAACACCTGCGGCTTTATCGAGTCCGCAAAGACCGAGGCCATCGACAACATTCTCGCCATGGCGCAGCTCAAGGCGGAGGGCCGGATCCAGAAGATCCTGGTCACCGGCTGTCTTGCTCAGCGCTATCAGGAGGAGATCCTGCAGGAAATGCCGGAGGTCGACGGCGTGCTTGGCACCGGCTCCTACTTTGACGTTGCCAACGCAGTCGGGCAGGTGCTGAGCGGCAAACGCTACAAGCGCTTCGACGATATCAACGCCGACCAGTCGGAGGATGGCCGCATCCTGACCACGCCGGAGTATTATGCCTATCTGAAGATCGCCGAGGGCTGCGACAACCACTGCACCTACTGCATCATCCCGAAGCTGCGCGGCAAGCTGCGCAGCCGCCCGATCGAGGAGCTCGTCAAAGAAGCGGAGCAGCTTGCGGCCGACGGCGTCAAGGAGCTGATCGTCGTCGCGCAGGATACCAGCCGCTACGGTCTCGATCTCTACGGCGAGCGGAAGCTCGCGGAGCTGCTGCGGCAGCTGTGCCGGATCGACGGGCTTGTCTGGATCCGCGTGCACTATCTCTACCCGGATGAGATGTCGCAGGAGCTGATCGACGTGCTGGCGAACGAGCCGAAGATCGTCAAGTATCTGGATATTCCGATCCAGCACATCAACGACGATATCCTCCGCCGCATGAACCGCCGCGGCAACAGCGAATACGTCAAGGAGCTGTTCACCAAGCTCCGCCGCGAGATCCCGGGCCTTGTGCTCCGCACGAGCCTCATCACCGGTCTTCCCGGCGAGGGCGAAGAGGAATTTGCCCAGCTCTGCGACTTTTTGAAGGAATACAAGCTCGAGCGCGTCGGTGCGTTCGCGTTCTCCCCGGAGGAGGGCACGCGCGCGGCAGAGATGGAATATCCTGATACCGAGATCGCCCGGCAGCGCGCGGACATGGTCGCGGAGATCCAGTCCCGCATCATGGACGATTACAACGAGTCGTGCATCGGCAAGACCATGCAGGTCCTGTGCGAGGGCTACGATCCCGATGAAGAGAGCTATTACGGCCGGACCTTTGCCGACTCGCCGGATATCGACGGGAAGATCTGGTTCACGGCGGAAAAACATATCAAGACTGGTGACTTTGCCGACGTCCGTGTGGTGGACGCCTATGACGGCGAGCTTGTCGGTGTGCTGGAGGAGGAATACAATGACGACTGCGAGTAAAATTACCCTTGTCCGTGTGGTGCTGATCCCGGTGTATATGGTTCTGATGCTTTTGTCGGCCGGTGGGGCGGAATGGCTGCGCTGGGCGGCTGTGGCTGTGTTCATCATCGCCAGCGTCTCCGACTTTCTGGACGGCTATATCGCCCGGCATTATGATCAGGTCAGCGACTTCGGCAAATTCCTCGACCCGCTGGCAGATAAGCTGCTCGTGACGGCCTGCATGATGATCTTCGTCGGCTGGGGCCGGATGCCGTCCTGGCTGGTGTTCATCGTCATCGCGCGGGAATTTGCCATCAGCGGTCTGCGCATGGTTGCCGCCAACAACGGTACGGTCATCGCCGCCGGCTGGAGCGGCAAGATCAAGACCTCCTGTACCATGGTCGGCCTGATCGCCATGATGGTCATCCCGAATGTGCCGGTCCTCGATACGGTCGTGAACGTGGTCATCCTCGTCACGACGGTGTATTCCGGCGCAGAATACTTCGTCAAGAACTGGCATTGCCTTGGTCTCGGTAAGAAAGCTTGACTTTTTCGTGTTCCAATGATATGATTTCCCAAGAAAAATGAATATCGCGTTGATCGAAAAGAGTACCGCATATCCGCTTTTTCAGAGAGCTTCCGCCGTCGGCTGCAAACGGGAGCAAAAGCTTCTGCGGGAACGTGCGTTCGTGAGCGAGGGGAGACCCCGTCTGGGCTTACGTCAAAGCCTGAGTGAGAAATCAGAGTGGAACCGCGAGTTTAATGACCCGCCTCTTGAGAAAAAGAGGCGGGTTTTATTGTGATTTGGAGGAGCTGTCTTTGCATCTGTTGGAGGATATCCGGGCATACAAAAGAAACGACCCTGCCGCGCGCTCGGCGATCGAGGTCGTGCTGCTGTACAACGGCCTGCACGCAACGATCGATTACCGCATCGCACACTGGTTTTACCAGCATCGCTGCTTTTTTATCGCGCGCGCGATCTCGCAGTGGTCGAAAATGTGGACCGGAATTGAAATACACCCCGGCGCGCAGATCGGCCGCCGTCTGGTCATCGACCACGGCACCGGGATCGTGATCGGTGAGACGACCCAGATCGGCGACGACTGTCTGCTCTATCAGGGCGTGACGCTCGGCGGCACCGGTAAGGACGTCGGTAAGCGCCACCCGACGCTCGGCAACAATGTCATGGTCGGTGCCGGCGCAAAGGTGCTCGGACCCTTCCGCGTCGGCAACAATGCACGCATCGCCGCCAACGCCGTGGTCCTGCGTGAGGTGCCGCCCGGCGCGACCGTCGTCGGCGTCCCCGGCCGGATCGTCCGCCTGTGCGGCGACAAGCTCGACCACATCCACACCCCGGACCCGGTCATGCTGGAAATCGAAGAACTCAAGCGCCGCATGGCGCTGCTGGAACAACAGATCAACGACGTCCAAAAGGAGAATTGATATGTACCTGTATAACTCTGCGACCCATAAAAAAGAAGAATTCATTCCCAATGACCCGAAGCTGGTCAAAATGTACACCTGCGGCCCCACAGTCTATCATTTTGCCCATATCGGCAACCTCCGCAGCTATATCATGGAGGATGTGCTGGAAAAGTATCTGCGTTATGTCGGATATCCGGTCAAGCGCGTCATGAACATCACCGACGTCGGCCATCTGACCTCTGATGCCGATGAGGGCGAGGACAAGATGCTCAAGGGCGCCCGCCGCGAGCACAAGACCGTCATGGAGATCGCCAAGTTCTATACCGACGCCTTCTTTGACGACTGCCGCAAGCTCAACATCAAGCGGCCGGACGTTGTCCAGCCCGCGACCGGCTGCATCGACGAGTATATCAAGATCATCACGAAGCTGCTCGATACCGGCTATGCCTATATCGAGGGCGGCAACGTCTACTTTGATACCTCCAAGCTCGAAAAATACTACATTTTCAACGAGCACAAGGAAGAAGACCTCGCCGTCGGCGTCCGCGAGGGCGTGGAAGAGGACACGAACAAGCGCAACAAGAACGACTTTGTCCTCTGGTTCACCAAATCCAAGTTTGAGGATCAGGCGCTCAAGTGGGATTCGCCCTGGGGCGTCGGCTATCCCGGCTGGCATATCGAATGCTCCGGCATTTCCCTCAAATATCTGGGCGAGGATCTGGATATCCACTGCGGCGGCATCGACAATGCGTTCCCGCACCATACCAATGAGATCGCGCAGTCGGAAAGCTACATCGGCCACCACTGGTGCAACTACTGGGTGCATGTCATGCATCTGAATACCGCCAGCGGCAAGATGTCCAAATCCAAGGGCGAGTTCCTGACGGTCTCGCTGCTGGAGCAGAAGGGCTATGACCCGCTGTGCTACCGCCTGTTCTGCCTACAGAGCCACTACCGCCGTAATCTGGTCTTCTCGTGGGAAAACCTCGACAACGCAGCCGGGACCTATCAGAAGCTCCTGACCAAGATCGCCGCCCTGAAGCCCGGCGACGGCGAGATTGACGAGGCTGCCGTCGCGGCCCTGCGTGAGAAATTCAACGCAGCCCTCGGCAACGACCTCAACACCTCGCTGGCCATCACCGCGCTCTACGACGTGCTCAAATACAAGACGAACGACGCCACCAAGCTGTTCGTGCTGGACGATTTCGACAAGGTCCTGAGCCTGGACCTCTGCAGCAAGGCCGCGGAGATCCGCAAGCGCAATGCCGCAGAAAAGCCGGCAGCCGGTGCGTATTCCATCTTCTGCGAGGACGGCAGCGACGATCCCGCCGTCACCGCGCAGATCCAGGCGCGCTACGACGCGAAAAAGGCCAAAAACTTCGCCGAGGCCGACCGTATCCGCGACGAACTCAAAGCCCGGGGAATCGAGATCACCGACATCCCCGGCGGCGCCAAGTGGAAGCATATCTGACAGAAACGAAAACCGGAACGCAAATCGCGTTCCGGTTTTGTCTTGAACTTACTTTTTCGGCTTCCGGTCAAAGAACGGGGACTTTCCGCTGACGCTGAGGGGAATGCCGAGGACGAGTGTGACGGAGGCACCGAGCAGGCCGAGGCTCCGGGCGGCGCGGCCGACGGAGAACATCACGCGGTTGTCGACCCGGGCGTCCGCCGCCGCGGCGGCAGCCGAACCGATGGCGATGCCGACGTCCATGGCGTCCCACGCGCAGAGGCCATTCTTTTCTGCGCAGTCGGCGCAGTCGGCAAAATGACAGTACTGACAGCCGCCGTTCAGCCCGCGGCGCTGTTCCTCCATGCCAAAGAGGACAACGGCATCCGCATAGTCCACGTTGTCGGCGTCGCGGGCGAAGAAGGCGTAATCCAGCTGCCCGGCAAGCTCGCGCATATGTGCGGCCAGTCGGTCTTTGTCTTCGCCGGTCACGACGCAGGTGACAAGACCGTCCATGCCCCGCGTCTTGGGCGCGGTGCGGGCGGCTGCGCACATGCGCGCGGCCGTATCCAGAACAGCACGGGTCTGCATATCTTCCGAAGAATAGATCATGGGAAACGCTCCTTTTATCGTAATCTGCATCCAGTATAGTGCTTTCCGCGGAAACTGTCAACGAAACGCGGCGGCTTCCTTGAAAGAAAGACGAAATTGTGGTAGACTAAGCAAAGAAATGCAAAGGAGTCCTGCCCATGAAGCTGATGGTTCTCGATGGAAACAGCGTGATCAACCGCGCCTACTACGGCGTGCGGGCACTCACGACGAAAGACGGCTTTTTTACAAACGCGATCTACGGTTTTCTGAATATTCTCGAAAAGCTCCGGACGGAGGAGCAGCCCGACGCCCTGTGCGTGACGTTCGACCTCAAGGCGCCGACGTTCCGCCATCTGGCCTATGACGGCTACAAGGCGACGCGTCACCCGATGCCGGACGAGCTTGCCATGCAGCTGCCGATGATGAAGGACATTCTGCGCGCCATGCGCATCCCCATCTTTGAATGCGAGGGCTGGGAGGCCGACGACGTGATCGGCACGATCGGCAAGCAGTGCGGCAGAGCCAACTGGGACTGCGTGATCGTCACCGGCGATCGGGACTCTCTGCAGCTGATCGACGAGCATGTGACGGTCAAGCTGGTATCCTCCAAGCTTTCGCAGTCCGTCGCGGTCAACTATGACCCGGCCCGCTTCCGCGAGGAATACGGCTTTGACCCCATCCACCTGATCGACCTCAAGGCCCTGATGGGCGACAGCTCTGACAACATCCCGGGCGTCGCGGGCATCGGCCCGAAGACGGCGACGCAGCTGCTGCTGGACTATGGCACGCTGGACGGGATCTATGCACATCTGGATGAGATCAAAGATAAGCTCCGCGTAAAGCTCGAGCAGGGGAAGGACAGCGCCTACATGTCCTACGATCTGGCGACGATCCGCTGCGAAGCGCCGATCGATTTTTCTCCGGAGGACTGCCGCGTGCAGCAGCCGGACAACGATACGCTCTATCATCTCTTTACTCGACTCGAATTTACCCGGCAGATCGCCCGCTATGGCCTGCACGCGCCGCAGGAGACTGCGGAGGCAGGGACATTTGCAGGTACCTGCACCAGTGAGACGGTGACGGACGCCGCCCGGGCGGCCGAATTGGCTGCGGCGTTCCAAAAAGAACATTATGTAAACATCATCACTGAACCGGATCTTTCCGGGGTCGCTGTTGAGACAGGGGAGAGCGGATACTATTTCTCTGACTTTGCGCTGAGCGATGGCTTTATGTCAACTATATTCAGTGCCTCTGTCAAGAAGGTCACGCATGACTGCAAACCGCTGATGCGCCGCCTGCTGGAACGGGGATACCCGGCGGAGGGCTTCATCTTCGACACGGCGCTGGCTGCCTATGATCTCGACGCGACACGTGGCAGCTACGATCTGGACAGCGTCGTGCAGCAGCACCTGGGCTTCGCTATCGGCCGCGCGGACAGCGAGCAGGTCGGCAAGGACGCCGCGCGCGTCCGCTCCCGTCTGGCGGAGGCCGCCGCGGTCGGTGCGCTCTATGAAGCTCTGCCGGAAAAGCTCACGAAGAACGGCATGGAGAAGCTCTATTACGAGATCGAGCTTCCGCTCTGCCGCGTGCTCGCCGAAATGGAAGCCGCGGGCGTCAAGGCGGACCAGATGGCGCTCATCTCCTTCGGCAATATGCTCCAGAGCCGGATCGAGGCTGCGGAGCAGACGATCTTCGGCTATGCCGGGAAGAAATTCAACATCAACTCCACCAAGCAGCTCGGGCAGATCCTCTTTGACGAGCTCGGCCTGCCCGCGGGCAAGAAGACGAAAAGCGGCTACTCTACCAACGCAGACGTGCTGGAAAAGCTTCGCGGCAAGCACCCGATCATCGACGCGATCCTCGATTTCCGTGCCATGACCAAGCTCAAGAGCACGTACGCCGACGGCCTCGTCAAGCAGATCGCGGACGACGGCCGCATCCACACGACCTTCCAGAACATGGTCACGGCGACGGGCCGCCTGTCTTCCACCGACCCGAACCTGCAGAACATCCCCGTCCGCACGGAGCTCGGCAGCGAGATCCGCAAGATGTTCGTGCCGAGCGACGGCTGCGTCTTTGTCGACGCGGATTACAGCCAGATCGAGCTGCGTGTGCTGGCCCATATCGCGGACGATCAGACCATGCAGGAGGCGTTCCGCTCCGGCACCGATATCCATACGGCGACGGCCGCGCAGGTCTTCGGCGTGGAGCCGGAGCAGGTCACGCCGCTGATGCGCCGCCACGCCAAGGCCGTCAACTTCGGCATCGTCTACGGCATCTCGGAATTCTCTCTGGCAGACGACATCGGCGTCACGCGCAAGGAGGCGCGGCAGTATATCGACAATTATCTGGCCCACTATGCGGGCGTCCGGACCTATATGCACGATATCGTCGAGCAGGCAAAGCAGGACGGCTATGTCACGACTCTCTTCGGCCGCCGGCGCGAGCTGCCGGAGCTCAAGAGCAGCAATTTCAACATCCGCTCCTTCGGCGAGCGCGTTGCGCTCAATACCCCGATCCAGGGGACGGCCGCAGATATCATCAAGCTCGCCATGCTGCGCGTCGACGCGGCGCTCAAAAAGCAGAAGCTCAAGGCCCGGCTCGTCCTGCAGGTCCACGATGAGCTGATCGTGGAATGCCCGGTGAAGGAAGCGGAGCAGGTGAAGAAGATCGTGACGGCCGAGATGGAAAACGTCGTGCAGCTGCGCGTGCCGCTGCTGGCGGAGGCGAAGGTCGGCGCGAGCTGGTATGAGGCAAAGTGATGGAAGTGACGATCGTTCCCATGCGGCCGGAACACACGGCGCAGATCGCCGCGCTGGAAGCCGCCTGTTTTTCAGATCCCTGGCCGGAATCGATTATGCAGAAGGAACTGGAAAATCCGCTGAGCCTCTGGCTCTGCGCGATGGACGGCGACACTGTCGCCGGTTACGTCGGCAGCCAGACCGTGCTGGGCGAGGCGGATATGATGAACCTCGCTGTCACCCCGGCTTACCGGCGGCAGGGTCTTGGCCGTGCGCTCGTGCTGGCGCTGTGTGAGTCGCTGCGGCAGAAGATGCAGGCGACGGTCCTGACCCTGGAGGTCCGGGACTCAAACGCACCTGCCGCCGCACTCTATGCCTCGCTCGGCTTCACGCAGATCGGTCTGCGGAAAAACTACTACCAACATCCAAAAGAGGATGCGCGCATCCTCAGAAAGGAACTGCTATGAAGATCCTCTCCGTGGAATCCTCCTGCGACGAGACCGCTGTTGCCATCGTGGAGGACGGAAGAACCGTCCTGACCGACTGCATCGCGTCTCAGGTCGCCCTGCACCGGCTCTACGGCGGCGTCGTGCCCGAGCTTGCCTCGCGCAAGCACATCGAGGCCATCTACGCCCTGGCGGATACGGCGCTTGACGAGGCGCACCTGACCCGGCAGGACATCGACGCCATCGCCGTCACCTACGCGCCGGGGCTGATCGGCGCGGTGCTCGTTGGCGTCAACTTTGCCAAGGCTGCGGCCTACAGCCTCGGCGTGCCGCTCATCCCGGTGCACCATATCCGTGGACATATCGCGGCCAACTATCTGGCGTATCCGGATCTGGAGCCGCCGTTTCTGTGCCTCGTCGTCTCTGGCGGGCATACGCTGATCGTCGACGTGCAGGACTACACGAAATTCCATATCCTCGGCACCACGCGTGACGACGCGGCAGGGGAATGCTTCGACAAGATCGCCCGCGTGATCGGGATGCCGTATCCCGGCGGCGCAGCGCTCGACCAGACGGCGAAGACCGGCGACGAAAAAAAATATCCCATGCCGCACACCAAGCTCAGCGGCAATCCGCTCGATATGTCCTTCTCGGGCCTCAAGACGGCGGCGCTGAACCTCATCCACACACATGAGCAGCGCGGCGAAGCGCTGGATATCCCGTCGCTTTGCGCTTCGTTCTCCAAGGCGGTGAGCGATATGCTCGTGCCGCGGACGATGCAGGCTCTGCGGCAGACCGGCTACCGGACGCTGGCCATCGCGGGCGGCGTGGCGGCAAATTCCCGCATCCGCGGGGAGTTCACCCGCCAGACGCAGGCGCTCGGCATCCGGCTGTGCATGCCGCCCCTGCGTCTTTGCGGCGACAACGGCGCGATGATCGGTGCGCAGGGCTATTACGAGTATCGTTCCGGCAAACGTGCCGGGCAGGATCTCAACGCCTACGCCACGATGAGCCTCGAAAACGGATAAAAAGCCCCGCTTGCAGATGCTGTCTGCAAGCGGGTTTTTGCAGCCGACAGCTGCAAAATCTCCTGCATAAAATGTGTTATGTTAACAAAAACCCTGCGTTGCGTCGTGAAAGTTCTTCATTTTTCGACCCTGTCATCATTTAACAATAATCCGTGTTTTTGTCGAAATATGTAGCTTTTTCGCGTGTTGAAAACTCTGTTGACAGTGTGAATAACTACTTGCGCAGATTTTTTGATTATCATTATGGTGAACTGATCCGCGGTTATGGATCCGGCGCGGCGGAGAGCGCCTGCTCCAGCGCGGGCAGGTGCGTCGCGCTGAGCGGCGTCAGAGGCAGCCGCGGAAGACCGGCTGGGATCCCCATGAGTGACAGCGCCTGCTTGACGGGGATGGGGTTGATCTCGCTGAACAGCGCGTCGATCAGCGGTGTGAGCGCGACCTGCATCCGCCCGGCCGCGGCATAGTCCCCGGCCTGACATGCCCGCACCATCTGCAGCGTCCGCTTTGGCCGGACATTGGACAGAACGGAGATGACGCCCTTCGCGCCGAGCGAAAGCAGGGGGACCGTCAGATCGTCGTTGCCGCTCCAGACCGGCAGCTCGTCGCCGCAGGCGTCGAGAATGTGTGCAGCCTTCGGCACGCTGCCGCTGGCCTCCTTGATGCCGCCGATGTTGGGGTGCCCGGCAAGTGCCCGGCAGGTCTCGACCGAGACGTCCACCCCTGTCCGGCTCGGAACATTGTAGACAATGACCGGGCAGGGGAGCGTATCCGCTGCCGCGGTATAGTGCGCGATGAGCCCCGCCTGTGTGCATTTGTTGTAATACGGCGTGACCATCAGCACGGCGTCTGCGCCCATAGACGCAGCGACACGGCTCAACTGCAGCGAGTGAGCCGTGTCGTTCGTACCGGTGCCGGCGATGACCTTGCATCGTCCGGCACAATATTGGACCGTGTGCGCGATGAGCGCAAGCTTTTCGTTGTCCGTCATGGTGGAGGCTTCGCCGGTCGTGCCGCAGACGACGATGGCGTCGACGCCAGCCGCGAGCTGCAGATCCAGCAGCCGGTTCATGACGGGGAAATCGATCGTACCCTGATTGAACGGCGTGACGATTGCAGTCGCAACGCCCTCAAACACAGGATCTTTCAAAGAATCGCTCCCTTCGGGCTTATTTCTTTGTGATATATCCTTCCGCACAGAGCAGCTCCGCCAGCAGAACCGCGCCACCGGCTGCACCGCGCAGGGTATTATGAGACAGGCAGACAAACTTATAGTCGTACTGCGTATCCGGCCGCAGACGGCCGATGGAGACCGCCATGCCGCCCTCGATCATCCGGTCAAGCTTCGTCTGCGGGCGGTCTGGCTCTTCAAAGTAGTGCAGGAACTGCTTGGGTGCCGACGGCAGCTCCAATTCCTGCGCGCGGCCGGAGAAGGCGGCCCAGTCAGCCTTGATCTGCTCGATGGACGGCTTCTCACCCTTGAACGAGACAAAGCAGGCAGCCATATGTCCGTCGGAGACCGGCACACGCAGGCACTGCGCGGTGATGTTCGGCTCCGTCGCGTTGACGATCTGATCGCCCTCGATATGTCCCCAGAGCTTCATCGGCTCCTGCTCGGACTTTTCTTCCTCGCCGCCGATATAGGGGATGACGTTGTCAAGCATTTCAGGCCAGGTATCGAACGTCTTGCCGGCGCCGGAGATGGCCTGATATGTGCAGACCAGCGCCTTTTCGATGCCGTACTTCATGAGCGGATGCAGCGCGGGCACGTAGCTCTGCAGCGAGCAGTTGGACTTGACGGCGATGAAGCCGCGTTTGGTGCCGAGGCGCTTGCGCTGGGCGTCGATGATGCGGATATGGTCCGCATTGATCTCGGGCACGACCATCGGGACGTCCGGGGTGTGGCGGTGGGCCGAGTTGTTGGAGACGACCGGGCATTCGAGCTTGGCATACCGCTCCTCGAGCACCTTGATCTCATCTTTTTTCATATTGACGGCGCAGAACACGAAGTCGACCTGCTTTGCGATCTCCTCTGCGTCGGCCTCTGCATCCATCACGACCATGGAACGGACGCTCTCCGGAATCGGATCCGCCATGTGCCATTTTTCGCCGATCGCTTCGGCGTAGGGCTTGCCTGCGCTGTGCGCGCTGGCTGCAAGAACGACGGGCGTGAACCAGGGGTGATTCGCCGTCAGCAGGACGAACCGCTGGCCGACCATACCCGTAGCGCCGATGATACCGACTCTGAATTTTTCCATGATGAAAGCTCCAATCTTCAAACTCGCCGGAAAGTTCCGGTTGCATGTCACTTTGGAATGTAATATAATACATTTGTCTGTGCAGGGGGAGAATGTTTCCGCACGGTGAACAAATGTCCGCGAATTCCAACGGCCTCATCATATCATATTCCAATTGGCCTGTCAATGTGAATCGCAGAAAAAATCAGCGCGGAGAAGGGGCTGTTGTTTGTTGAAAACTCATGATTTTTACTATGATCTGCCGGAAGAACTAATCGCGCAGACGCCGCTGGAGCGGCGGGACGCGTCACGCCTGATGACACTCGACCGGAAGACCGGTGAGGTCACGCACCGGCATTTTTATGATCTGGTCGACCTGCTGCAGCCCGGCGACTGTCTGGTGATGAACAACTCCCGCGTGCTCCCTGCAAGGCTGCTGGGCCATCGGGAGCCGACCGGCGGCGCCGTCGAGGTGCTGCTGCTCAAGGATCAGGGCAGCGGCGTCTGGGAATGCCTCACGAAGCCGGGACGGAAGACCCATACCGGCACCGAGCTGTCCTTCGGCGGCGGAGAACTCACCGCAACGGTCGTCGGAGAGAAGGAAGATGGCAACAAGCTCGTGCAGTTCCACTATGAAGGGATCTTCCTCGAGGTGCTCGAGCGGCTCGGCAAAATGCCCCTGCCGCCCTACATCAAGGAAGAACTCGAAGACGGCGAGCGCTATCAGACGGTCTATTCCAAGGTGAACGGCTCTGCCGCCGCGCCGACGGCCGGTCTGCATTTTACCCGCGAGCTGCTGGACAAGCTCGCGGCCAAGGGCATCAAAGAGGCGTATATCACGCTGCATGTCGGCCTCGGGACCTTCCGGCCTGTCAAGGCGGAGGAGATCACTGAGCATCATATGCACTCCGAGTTCTGCATGATCTCGCAGGAGACAGCAGATATGATCAACGAGACCAAGCACGCCGGCGGCCGGATCGTCTGCGTCGGCACGACGTCCTGCCGGACGCTGGAATCGCTTGCGGATGAGAATGGGTTTTTCCACGAGTCCTCCGCCTGGACGGATATTTTCATCTATCCCGGCTATCGGTTCAAGGCCATGGACGCGCTCATCACGAATTTCCACCTGCCGGAGAGCACGCTCGTCATGCTGGTCTCCGCATTCGCCAGCCGGGAAAAGATCCTGAACGCCTACAACATCGCCGTCCAGGAGCGCTACCGCTTCTTCTCCTTCGGCGATGCGATGTATATCTCGTAAATGTTGACTTCGCAGAAACATATGTCATAATAATAGCATCATGGCTGTCGAGAATTTGATTTTGGATACTTCAAAAAAGTGAGGAGACGAATATGCCGGAACTTTGTAGATTCTACAATATCGTTATCAAGATGATCTTCAGTGATACGGATAAGCATCACAAGCCGCACTTTCATGTGTATTACAACGAGTATGAAGCCTCTGTTGGTGTGGACGGCGAACTGATTGCAGGGAGCCTTCCGGTCAAGCAGCTGAAGCTGGTACAGGCTTGGGCAGCCATCCACGAAGATGAACTTTATGCCGCTTGGAACAATGCGGTACGGAATATCCCATTCGGTAAGATCGAACCACTGCAATAAGGAGGAATGCACTTATGTATATCTCTAACGGAATTGCGTATGCAGGTGAACAGGAGCCTGTCATCAAAGTCTGCGGCGTTCGTCCGCTGACCGGCCACAAGCTCTGGCTCCGATTTACAACAGGAGAAGCAAAAATTTTTGATTTCACACCGCTGCTGAACGATGTCGGTTTTACGCCGCTGGCGGATGAACACACATTTTCCGGTGTCTACATTGACTATGGCGTGACGGTTTGGAATGACGGAGCCATTGATATTGCGCCGGAATACTTGTACGAGCATTCAGTGGCTGCAGAAGACATTGCCTGAAAGAAAAAGATCGTGGCCTGGCCGGCGACGCGATGTATATTTATTGATGGAAGAGGAACACGATGTTTAAAGTATTGAAAACGGACGGCGCGGCGCGCCGGGGAGAGTTCAGCTGCCCGCATGGGACGGTCCAGACGCCGGCCTTTATGAATGTCGGCACGCAGGCGGCCATCAAGGGTGCGCTGTCGGCCGCCGATCTCGAGACGATCGGCACGCAGGTCGAGCTTTCCAACACCTATCATCTGCACCTGCGTCCCGGCGACGAGGTGGTGCGCGACATGGGCGGCCTGCACAAGTTCATGACGTGGGATGGCCCTATCCTGACCGATTCCGGCGGCTTTCAGGTCTTCTCGCTGGCAGGCCTGCGGAAGATCAAGGAGGAGGGCGTGACTTTCGCCTCTCATCTGGATGGGCACAAGATCTTTATGGGCCCGGAGGAGAGCATGCGGATCCAGTCCAACCTCGGCTCCGATATCGCTATGGCCTTTGACGAGTGTGTGGAAAACCCGGCGACGTACCCCTACGCCAAGGCCTCCTGCGAACGCACGGCCCGCTGGCTCGCGCGGTGCAAGGAAGCGCTGACCCGGTACAACGCTGAGCCGGGCGCGGTCAACCCCGGCCAGCAGCTCTGGGGCATCAACCAGGGCGCGACCTTCAAGGATCTGCGGATCTGGCACATGAAGGAGATCGCCAAGCTCGACCTGCCGGGCTATGCCATCGGCGGACTTGCCGTCGGCGAGCCGACGGAGGTTATGTATGAGATCATCGAGGCCGTCGAGCCCTACATGCCGAAGGACCGGCCGCGCTACCTCATGGGCGTCGGCACGCCGTCAAATATCATCGAGTCCGTCGCCCGGGGCGTGGACTTCTTCGACTGCGTCATGCCCGCGCGTAACGCACGGCACGCGAAGCTGTTTACCTGGCAGGGGAGCATCAACCTGAAAAACGCCAAGTACACCCGCGACGACGGCCCCATCGACCCGCAGTGTGACTGCCCGGTCTGCAGGCGCTATTCCCGTGCCTATCTGCACCACCTGTTCAAGGCGGAGGAGATGCTTGCCATGCGGCTTTCGGTCATGCACAACCTGTACTTCTACAATACGCTGACCAAACGCATCCGCGACAGCCTCGACGCGGGGGCCTTCGGCGATTTCCGCGCGGAATACTCCGCAAAATTGTCAGAAAAAATATAAACTTACGAAAAAATTCAGAAATCCTGCCGGGCTGACTTGAAAAGTTGCCGCCGGCACGATATAATAAATGAAATTCAATTTTGGAGGAAAGACCATGTACCTTTTCTTAGAGTCGGCAGCCGGTACGACCGCCGCCGGCAGCAGCGCGTCCATGATTCTCATGTTCGTCGTTCTGATCGCGGTGTTCTACTTCTTTATGATCCGCCCGGAAAACAAGCGGAAAAAAGAAGCCCAGCAGATGCGTGATTCCCTGAAGGTCGGCGACAACATCACGACCATCGGCGGCATCATCGGCGACATCGTCTCCATCAAGGACGATTCCATCGTCATCGAGACCACGACCGACCGCGTCTGCGTGGAGTTCGCCAAGTTCGCTGTTTCCACCAACAACACGGCGGAAAAGGAAGCTGCCAAGCAGAAGGCTGCCGCTCTGGCTGCCCGCAAGGCAGAGAAAGAAAAGGCCAAGAAGGAAAAGTAAACCTTCCGGCCCGGACCTGCATACTGACCGGCTGAAGCTTAGACTTCAGCCGGTTCTTTTTATGCCCGGACAAACATACGCTTGGAGTAACGAAGTGAACAGTGAATAGAGGAGGGGAGCGGTTATGAAATCAAAGCTCTGGAACGGCGGCTTTCTGCGGACGGTGCTGCAGGGACTGGCGGTCACGTGCATGGCGCTGCTCGCGCTGTCGGCGCTGGGGGCGGGGCTGACGCTTGGCGGGGTGATCGGCCAGCAGCAGCTTTCGGCGGCCGCTGTGGTGATCAGCTTTCTCGGTGTTTTTCCTGGCGCCTGGCTGACGGCGCGGCATGCCGCCGGGCAGAAGCTGCCAGCGGCCATTGCGGTCGGTGTGTGCTGTCTGTCCGTCTGTATGCTGGCGCGACTGCTGTTTTTCGGTGATCGGGAGGCGCAGATCCTGCCCGGGATGCTTGCGATGCTTGCCGCGGCGGCTCTGGGCGGGATCACAGGGAGCACGCAGCGAAAGCCCGCCCGGCGCAGAAGACGATGACGGCGTTCCTGCATGCGTCAAAAAGTAAATTATATTTACATTTCACGCATCAACATGCAGGACTGCCGTCATTTCAAGATTTCGATTTTACGCATGAATTCCGGCACTATATGTTGTGCTTTTTGCGAAAAGTACGGGTGACTCGCGGCACTGCAGTTACTTTATTGACATAATATCATTAACATAATTCCTAGTCATAATTTACAAAAATTTCGAAAATGTATCTTTTTCCTTGAAATCTTCCGATGTTTGCGGTATAGTAACAACACTTCCTGTTGAAGCGCAGGTAGAAATAATTTTGCTCGCATAATTCCTTAAGAATTCTGAAGTTTCCGGTTTCCGTTTGATTTTTCTGGATTCTCATGAATGTGCGATAAAGTTCCCATCGATCATTTTCGGAAGGACCTTCGCATGAGTAACATTATTATGCGATATGAGGATTACCTCATCCACACCAAACACGCGTCTGACAATACCGTCGCATCCTACATGCGCGATCTTCGCCAGTATGCGTCATATCTGGGCTCCGAAGGCATCGATGTGCTGGACGCCGATCAGGACGTGGTTTCCGGCTACATGAACAGCATGAAGACCAACGGAAAATCCGCCGCGACGATCTCCCGTGCGCTGGCCTCTATCAAGAGCCTGTACATATTCGCCGTCCAGAACCGCGAGATCGAGGAAAACCCGATCCACAACATCAAGATCGACAAGGCAGAAAAAAAGCTGCCGCAGATCCTGACCGGCAAAGAGGTCGAGCTTCTGCTGCAGCAGCCGAAGGTCACGGAGATGAAGGGCTGCCGCGACAAGGCCATGCTTGAGGTCCTGTACGCCACGGGCATCCGTGTCAGCGAGCTCATCGGCCTCAACATCGATGACGTCAGTCTGCCTGGTAGCTTTATCCGCTGCGAGAGCGGCGAGAAGACGCGCATCATCCCGATCTATCCGGAAGCGCTGCAGTCGCTGCACGAATACATCGATTCGGTCCGGCCCAAGATGATCGCCGTTCCGACCGAGCATTCTCTGTTTGTGAACGTTTCCGGCGAGCGCATGAGCCGCCAGGGCTTCTGGAAGATCATCAAGTATTATCAGGAAAAGGCGCATATCGACAAGGATATCACCCCGCATACGCTCCGCCACAGCTTTGCGGCCCACCTGCTGGAAAACGGCGCAGACCTGCGCTCCATTCAGCAGATGCTCGGCCACAGCGATATTTCCTCCACGCAGGTCTATACGCAGCTGGTGAAGCAGAATCTGAAAGCGGTGTACAACAAATATCACCCGAAGGCCTAGTCTGACCCATCCCATGAGAGCGGCATTTGCGTTTTTTATGAGAGAGAGGGGAATGGCAGGTGCCTGAACAGTTGCTCCGGGATAGAAAAAGGGCGTGCTGCAGTGCAGCACGCCCTGATTTTTTCCGGATTCAGTTGTCGATGCCCGTCATCGCCTGCAGCACCTCGTACTGCTGTTCGTTGAGCCCCTTCTTCATGGAAAGACCCTCGGTGATATCGATGTCGACCATCTGACCAGCCCGCGCGCAGATGACGCGGTTCGTCTTGCCGTCGGCCAGCGTCTTGACGGCGTGATAGCCCATGCGGCTGGCCATGACGCGGTCGCGCGCCGACGGTGTGCCGCCGCGCTGGATATGACCGAGGATGGTCACGCGGGGATCAAGCCCCAGCTCCTCATGGATCCCCTTGCCGATCTCGATCGCGCTGCCCGCGCCCTCGGCCACGATGATCATGAAGTGCGTGTTGCCGGCCAGACGCGCCTGGCGGATCCGGTCGATGACGTCCCGGTCAAAATCGACCGGCTTTTCCGGCACCAGAACGGCCGTCGCGCCCGTAGCCAGACCGACATAGAGCGCCAGATGGCCCGCGTTGCGGCCCATGACCTCGACCACGGAGCAGCGCTCGTGGGACTGCATCGTATCGCGCAGCCGGTCAATGGCCTCCACGGCCGTATTGGCGGCGGTATCGTAGCCGATTGTGTAATCCGTGCAGACGATATCATTGTCGATGGTCGCCGGGACGCCGACGACGGAGATGCCCTGCTTGGCCAGCTCCACCAGACCGCGGAACGAGCCGTCGCCGCCGATGGAGACGATCCCGTCCAGCCCCAGCAGCTTGCAGGTCGCTGCGGCCTTTTTCTGGCCCTCCAGCGTGCGGAATTCGTCACTGCGGGCGGTGTAGAGCATGGTGCCGCCGCGGTTGATGATGTGCGCGACGTTGTCATTCTGCAGGACGGTGAAATCTCCGTTGATCAGGCCGTTGTAGCCGCGGCGGATGCCGACGCACTCGATGCCCATATACGTGCAGGCACGGACGACGGAGCGGATGGCCGCGTTCATGCCGGGCGCATCGCCGCCGGAGGTCAGCACACCGATCCGTTTGACTGCATTTGCCATGGTATAGCTTCCTTTCAAATTTAATTTTTCCCATCATACCGCACTTTAAAAAAAATGTAAACAGGCATTTGCACGAAATAGCCGAATTTTTATGCCCGCTGTACGCAGGGTTACAGGGTTTTGAAATCTTCAGGAAAAATTTATGTTTTCTTCCGCGCGGGTGTGCTATACTTTATTTATTACCATCTCCACGCGAAAAAGGAGGCAGAGGCTTGAATCAGACAAGCAGAATTCTGGAAGAAGTCAAAAAAGCGGTATGCGGCAAGGACCGCGTTCTGGTCTGGGTGCTGACGGTGCTGCTGGCCCGGGGCCATGTGCTGCTCGAGGATATCCCCGGCGTCGGCAAGACGACCATGGCGCTGGCGTTTTCCCGCGCGCTGGGGCTCGATTACGGACGCGTGCAGTTTACGCCGGACGTGCTGCCGTCCGATATCACCGGCTATTCCGTCTATCAGAAGGAGAGCGGCAAGCTCGTCTATCAGCCCGGCGCAGTGCTCTGCAATCTGTTCCTCGCGGACGAGCTCAACCGGGCGACGTCCCGCACGCAGTCTGCGCTGCTCGAGGCCATGGAGGAGGGACAGGTCACCGTCGATGGTGTCAGTCATCCGATCCCGCAGCCATTTATCGTCTTCGCCACGCAGAACCCGACGGGTGCCGCCGGTACGCAGCTGCTGCCGGACTCACAGATGGACCGCTTTACGGTCCGGCTGTCCATCGGCTATCCGGAGCCGGCGGACGAATGCAGCATGGTGCTCGCGCGGCAGGGCGTCAATCCGCTGCAGACGGTCGGGCAGGTCCTGTCCCGGCAGGAGCTCATTGCCATGCAGGATGAAGCCGCCGCGGTTTACATCAAAAAAGAACTGGTAGAATACATCGTCGCCCTGATCGGCGCAACGCGCGACCATCCGCTGATCCTGCGCGGCGCGAGCCCGCGTGCGACGCTGTCGCTGACTGCCATGGCCAAGGCTGTGGCCTACGTCCAGCGGCGGGACTATGTCGTGCCGAAGGACATTCAGGTCACGTTCCCGCAGGTCATCGCGCACCGTCTGCTGCTGGCCCCGGAGGCGGACGCGCGGCAGATCGGCCCGGAGCAGATCCTTGCGGAGATCCTGCGCCAGGTCCCGGCCCCCAGGCTGTGAGCGATGGCCAGAAACCGGATCTTTTACGGGCTGTTCTTGCTGGCAGCCGTGGTATTTCACAGCTTTTATACCGGCTGGTTTTCCTTCTTCCTGCTCCTGTTTTCGGTGCTGCTGCCGGTTTTCTCGCTGCTCGTCAGCCTCCCGGCCATGCTCCGCGCCGCCTATACGCCGCAGCTGCCGCTGCGCTGCTTCTGCGGACAGGACGCGCAGTTCGCGCTCCAGCCTTCGTCCGCCTCCCGGCTGCCGGTCAGCTGCTGTAGGCTGCATCTGCTTGTCTGTGACGCCGTGGGCGGCACGCAGCAGGCCGAATGGCTGACCCTTGCAGGGACGCTCCGCTTCTCCCTGCGCGTCGATACGCGCCACGCGGGCCAGCAGACCTTCCGCGTCGACCGGGCGCGGGTCTATGACGCGCTGGGGCTCGTCGGTCTGCCGCTGCAGCTGCCGGATACGTGCAGCATCGCGGTCGAGCCGGAGCCGCTGGAACCCGCGGAGCTGCCGAACCTCAGCCAGTTCCAATACCGTTCCTATCATCCGAAGCCGGGCGGCGGTTTTTCCGAGATCCACGATTTGCGCGAATACCGCCCGGGCGACAGCCTGCATGAGATCCATTGGAAGCTCTCGGCCAAGACGGACAAGCTGATCGTCCGCGAGGCGGAGGAGCCGGACCGCGGGCTGATCGTCCTGAGCTTTGATTTTTCCGGCAGCCGGACGCAGCTCGACAGTACGCTGCGGCAGCTGCTGTGGCTGTCCGGCTGGCTGACGGACCGGGAAGTCGTCCACCAGATCGACTGGCTCGACCCGGATACCCTCGAGCCGCAGACGAAGCAGATTCGCACGCCGCAGGACCTGCAGGAGCTGCTCCAAGCGCTGCTGCAGACCCACCTGGCCGGCGATACGCCGACGATCGCGCAGCGGCTGTATCCGAATGCGGACTGGCGCTATCACATCCAGCCGGCCGCGCAGGAGGTGCCCGTATGAAACCATCCAGATACGCGTTTCCGGCCGCACTGCTCTGCGCCGCGGGACTATCCATCGGGCTGTGCTTCTGCGTGATCTCGTCGTTTGCCGTCCCGGTCGACCCGGTGCGGCTGGTGCTTGCGTGTTTCCTCGCGGCAGCGCTGTTTTCCGCGGTGTTTCTGCTGAAAAATAGCTGGATCTGGCTGCTTGCCGTCCTGCTTCTGGCAGGGGCAGGTGGGTACCTGCTCCGCGCAGAGCTGCGGCAGAGCCTGTCTGCGCTCGTGTATGCCGTCAGCAGCAACTACGCCGATGCGATCCCCGGCCTGCAGGCTGTCAGCCTGACAGAGGACGCCTCCGGCCTCGATGCGACGCTGGTCTTGATCCTGATCGCCGCGCTCTACGCGCTGCTTTGCAGCTGGACCGTCATGCGCGGGGAGCATCTGGCCTATCTGCTGGTATCCGTGCTGCCGGTGCTGGTTTTGTGTCTGGTCATTTTGCAGACGCCGCCGGCCGCCTGGGCGATCCTGCTCGTGGTGGGCGTTCTGGCGCTGCTGCTGCTCAGCCAGCTGCTGCGCGCGCGGCAGGAGAGCGAGGGCAACCGCCTCGCTCTGCTGCTGGCCGTGCCGCTGGCGCTGCTGGTCGGGCTGCTGGCCGTTCTTTTCCCGGCAAAGACATACGAGCGTGCGGACTGGTCAAATTCTCTGCAGCAGACGCTTGCAGACGCAGCGGACAAGCTGACGCTCTTCCGCCGCGACGCGCAGACCGGGCAGGTACGCTTTACCTCGCCGATCAGCCCCAGCACGCTCGGCAGTTATCTGTGGGATTCGAGCGTCACAGGCGTCAACCTCAACCGCGTCGGCCCGCAGCGGCAGTACGGCCGTTCTGTAATGCGGGTCAAATCGGAGGTCAGCGGCCTGACGCATCTGCGCGGCGATTCGCTGGCGATCTATGAGAATAACCGCTGGAAGGCACTTCCTTCCAGCAGCTACGACGGTGTGGACGGCGCGCAGGATGCTCTGACGGCAGGCGCAAGCTCCGTTTCCGATTGGCCTGACATGCAGATCGAGACGGACATGAAGTCCGGGATCTACTACACGCCGTATTATCCAGTCTATTTGCCGGACGATGCCGAAGCATACTATGACGCGTACTTCAAAAATCCATCGCAGGAGACGTCTTATACCATCTCGTACACGAATCAGCGCGACGTTCTGTACAGCGACACCTACGAAGCCTTTGTACATGAGAACTATACCCAAGTGCCGGATGAGACGCGGCAGGCGCTTGCCGATATTCTGCAGCAGCTTGATGCGCAGCCGGGTGACGATCCACATCGGATCCTTGCCGCTGTGCAGAGCTATGTATCGTCCAGCGCGCGGTATGATCTGAATACGCCCGCCGTGCCGGATGGGGAGGACTTTGTCTCCTGGTTCCTGCACGAGAGTGAAACGGGCTACTGTGTCCATTTTGCGACTGCGGCGGCGATCCTGCTGCAGTGCATGGATGTCCCTGCCCGCTATGTGACCGGGTTTTATACGAATGTGACCGCCGGAAGCTGGACGACCGTAACGACCGATGACGCGCACGCCTGGGTGGAATACTATGTCGACGGCCTGGGCTGGTACGTGCTCGACCCGACGCCCGCGGTGCAGGACTCTCACATTCTTACCCTGCAGCCAGATAATTCGTCGGAAACCGATCCGCCCCCGACGCAGGAGGAAAATCAAGTCCAGCAGGTCCCGGAGACCTCTACGACAGAAACAACGTCGGATGCGCCGGAAGTTTCTCCGGAAACGTCTGATAAACCGACCGAAACAAACCAGGAGAGTTCAAAAGCATTCCATTTCTTCTGTTATCTCTGGCCAATTCTGGCCGCCGCCGCGGCGCTGCTGATCTGGCGGGCGCTGCTGTTCAGCATCCGCAGGGCAGCGATCAGGCAAGGCTCACCCAATCGCCGGGCGATTACGCTGTATCACCATATCTGCTGGCTGGCCAGAAGGACCAAAACGGAGGTCCCGGGAGAGTTTCTGGAGATCGCCGAAAAGGCACGCTTCAGTCACCATAAGCTGAGCAGGGAAGAGCTGCAGCCGCTGCATGACCATGCGGACCAGCTGACCAGACAGCTGCTGGCCGACAAGCGCTTCTGGCGGCAGTTCCTGTACCGTGTGATCTACGCGCTGGGATGATCGCCGCTTCAGGCGATCTTTCCCCGGCGCAGATCGACCTCCGCGGCAAGCCGTACGCCGGAATGCCGGATCTCGTGCCAGATGGTCTGCGTTTTGAATAGAGCCAGCGTCTGCAGCGGCAGGAAGCAGGCCATGAACACAGGGTAGAGGAGCACCCCGCCCACCAGCTTCCGATCCAGCCGCCGTTCCAGTGCCAGCGCGGCGACGGCCGCAGCCAGACAGCCGGCATAAGCTGTCAGCAAACTGACCGGCAGCCCCTGCAGGGACATGCTTCCGGCAAGCAGCGCCTCGAGCGCAAAAAACGGCGTCAGCGCCTGCAGGAAGGGGAAAGAGAGCTGCAGGAGCCCGTCCAGACAGGTGAGGCTTGGCTGCCGCAGGAAATTCGCGAGCAGCTCCGGCAGCGTCAGGCGCGCTACCTGCAGAATGCCGCTCATCCAACGTCTGCGCTGTACGAGCGACGCGCGCCACGTGATGGGTTCTTCGTCATATGTAACCGCAGCTTCGCAGTAGCCAATCCGCACGCCGCGGCAGAGACAGGCCGCGTATAGCTCGGCGTCCTCCGTCAGCGTGCGGCAGGGGAACCCGCCCAGCTCCTCCAGCAGATCCCGTCGGATCGCAAAACCGGTGCCGATCACGCGGGCCGACAGGCCCACGGCCTCTCTGGCGCGGTTCAGAAAATGATTGGCGCTGCAGAAGTAGATCTCATAGCAGGCGCTGATCCCGGCTTGTGTCCGGTTTTTGGCGAGAATGCGGCTCTTGACGATCGCAGTACGGTCCAGCGCGCGGTTCATTTCCGACAAAAACGCCGGATCCGCCTCATTATCCGCGTCAAACACGCAAAAAGCGTCATAATTTCGCGCGCTGCGCAGCAGCGCTTTTGCCGTAGTGTGCAGCGCGGCTCCCTTGGAGTGGACAGAGGAAGGCATTTCCAGTACCTGGGCCCCGGCACGGCGCGCAGCTTCCGCGGTGCGGTCGGTGCAGTTGTTGGGAAGCACCCAGATATCAACGAGCTCCGGGGGATAGTGCTGTGTCCGCAGACTCTCGATCAGCCCTGCGATGCAGCTTTCCTCATTTCTGGCCGCGATCAGGATCGCAAACCGCCGGAGTCTGGCAGCAGGCTCCGGCGTGCGCCGTCTGCAAAGGCCAAACAGCGACACCGCCAGAAAATATAAGGAAAACACCTTGATGATCAGAAAAAACACAGTAACTGCCGCGTTCATGATAATTTTCTCCTTTGTGATTTCTTGTGCCTCCAGTATATCACGTCCGCCCGCAGCCGGACGGAAACATCCAATGAAGGAAACCTTAAGGTTTGATGAAGCACAGGACCCAACAGAAAAAAGCACATTTGACCCAGCCCCCAGAAAGACCAAGCCCAAGAGGGGGAGAGCTTCAACCGCGAATGCTTGTCAGATCGACGCATGAGAGTCCCACATGACGAACGCAACAAAATAACAGAGGTTTTGTTGCGTTAGGCGCATTTGATGCGGCGAGGGTCGCGGGTGCGGTGGTCCGGATACAGCAAAAGCCCGGTTGTCGTAGACAACCGGGCTTTTTGTCGCTCATGGACCCTTTCGGGGGCGGTGCTGACTGGACACCGCCGACGCGACCCCTCGTGAGCATCGTACCACATGGATGGCAGCTTTGTCAAGGGGGAAATTTCCCAGCACCGGGAGACCCCGGCCCCTTGTATGCCGCGCGCATCCGAGGCGAGACGCGCAGGAGGCTGGCCGGGAGCGGCATGCGGTCGGATGGGAGCGGCCCCGTCTGCCCCCGTCTCCGCCCGCTGGCGGTCGTGACCCCTCGTTTCCCCCGCCCGGATGGGCGGGGGACGGAAGGGGGTGGGGGAAGCCCCCGACACGCACCGAGGCCGCCCACGAAGCAGCCCCCCTGCGGAGGGGCGGCCGAGCGTAAAAGCGCGGCGGAGCCGCGCCCCCGGCCGCCCCCGGAGCGGAGCCCGGGCGGAAAAAGGGCCGCGGGAGGGGGCCCCGCAGCGCGAGCGCAGCGAGCCAAGCACGTAAGGGCTCTGCAGCCGCGCGCAGCGAGCAAGGGCGACCAGAGCGAAGCGGCGGGAGCCCGCAGACGAGCGGAGAGCGGCTGCCTTCGACCGTGCGCAGAAGGGCAGCGCCCGCCCGACCACCGGAGGAGGGCGGGCGCGCCCGGCTGCGGGGGAGGCCGCGGACCCCGCCCGGGCGGGCGGCGCGCGCCCGGAGGGCCGACCACCAAAGGAGGCCCGGAGTGGCGCATAAGGGGGGCGGGAAAAGCGAGGGACGAGCGCCGCCCCCGCGCCGCATAGCGAGGAGGGCCCGCAGGCCCGACGAAGCACCTCAGATGCTGCTGTGCAGCACTGCGCGAGGAGGAGGCCCCGGAGGGGCCCCCGACGAACGCAGGCGACCGCAGCATCCGGGAGGATGCGCAGAGCGGCAGCAGGGCGGTCGCGGATGCGTCCGCCCGCTGCGCCGCGACCGGGAAAGCGCAGCCGGAGGCGAAGACTCCGGCTGCGCGGATGCGCCGAGGGGCAAGCCGCCGCCCAGCGGACGGCGGCTGCCCCGACCGGGGCGCTCCTTCGTCGGCCGCAGGCCGTGGCCCGCCGCAGCGATGCCCGCCCGCAGGCGATGGCCCCCGGCCCGCACCCCTCTACTTGATACAGGGACAGAATTCCGTCAGAACGCAGTGAGTGACGTCCATGAATTCTGGCAGAAACCCGCTTCAGACGTGCGGCATACCGCGCGGATGAAGCAATACCTGGGCGACCAATGGGAGCTCATGGTGTGCTCCCGGCCGGTCTTCAAGGAAGACGGCTGGGAGCCGAGCGGCTGGCGGAAGCCTGCCGCGAGGAAGCCCCGAGGATTCGCCGCGGATGCGGCAAATCCTCGGGAGCAGCCGCCGCAGGCGGCTGCCGTGGACGTGGACCGCAGTCTACGCCGCGCAGCGGCGAAGCTGCGGGACATGGCCCTCTCAAACAGATTTTCGTACTTCGTGACGCTGACGCTCGACCAGTCGAAGATAGACCGGTACGACATGGGGCAAATCACCAAGGCGCTCAATGGTTGGCTTGACAACCATGTGCGCCGGGATGGGCTGGCGTACGTCCTTGTGCCGGAACGGCACAAGGACGGAGCCGTCCACTTCCACGGCTTCTTCAACGACGCCCTCGGCGTCGTTGACTCCGGCACGCTTGACGTGCCGGGGTCCAGGAAGCCGCGGAAGCCCCGCAGCGCCGCGCAGCGAGCCGAATGGCTCGCTGCCGGGGCGCATGTCGTGTACAACCTCGAGGCGTGGCCGTATGGCTTCTCGACCGCCTTGGAGCTGTACGGCGACTATGCTGCGGCGGTGGCGTACGTGTGCAAGTACGTCCGGAAGCAGCGGGAGAAAATCGGCGGTCGATGGTGGTATCATGGCGGGAAGCTGGATGGCCCGGTCATCAGCTACCCGGATGTGACGTATGACGAGGCCGCGGCCAGCGGGGCCGGGTACGGCTTTGCCGTGCCCGGAGCCGCGTTCATGATCGTGAGGCCCGACCGAAAGAAAGGAGGTGGAGAATGTGGACAAGCTGACCGACCAGATGAAGAAGCTGGACGCCCTCATGGCGAGGGCCGAACAGCTGCGCCGACAGGCGCACAAGGGCGAGGACGATTTGCAGCGGCGGATGACGCTGATGTACCTTGCGCAGACGCTGGAAAAGGCGATGGAGGAGGCGGATGACCTCGCATTATAATGCGAGGTCATGCCCCGGGAGGGGTGAGTTGACAAAATCAGGAGTGTAAAAATGCGAGAAGCGCCCGCGCGCGGCCAGCGCCGCGGGCGTTTCGGGCCGCCGGAGTCGGCCCGAAAAGAGGGGAGGACAAGAGGGGAAGGATGAAGACGGAGTACCTGCTCAACAGGGAGGTTGAGCACGTTTTGGCGGCGCTGACGCCGTCAAATCGGCTCGTGCTGCGGGTGAGTTTACACACGGGGCTGCGAGTCGGTGACGTTCTGGCGCTGCGGCCCGCGCAGCTGGGGCCGCAGTTCTGGATTACAGAGCAGAAGACCGGCAAGCGTAGGCGCGTCGGGCTGCCCGCCGCGCTGCTGCGCGAGCTGCGCAGCGAGGCGGGAGAGGTCTGGGTGTTCGAGGGCCGGAACGACTGGCGGAAGCACCGGACGCGGCAGGCGGTGTGGGCGGACGTGAAGCGCGCGCAGCGCGCGTTTCGGCTGCCGCAGAACATCGGCCCGCACAGCTTCCGGAAGGTCTACGCCGTGGACCTGATGCAGCGATACGGAGACATCGAGCGCGTCCGCCGGGCGCTGAATCACCGGGATGTGTCTGTGACGCTCATCTACGCGATGGCTGACCAGCTGCTGCGGGCGAAGCACAAAAAAATCCGGAATCGCGCGTAGTCGCATACGGAATCGCATGAACATGAGTTGACAGAGCGCGCCCGGAGATGGTAGAATCTTTCCATCATCGACGGAGGGAGGGCAAGACGGATTCCTTTTGAGTAGAGCCGCGACAACCCCACGGGCGCGAAACGCAACAAAACCGCTTTTTTGTTGGCGTTCACGTACCGGCAGAAGGGGATTTTTGTTTGGGTCTGGTGAACGCAACAAAATAACAGAGGTTTTGTTGCGTTAGGCGCATTTGATGCGGCGAGGGTCGCGGGTGCGGTGGTCCGGATACAGCAAAAGCCCGGTTGTCGTAGACAACCGGGCTTTTTGTCGCTCATGGACCCTTTCGGGGGCGGTGCTGACTGGACACCGCCGACGCGACCCCTCGTGAGCATCGTACCACATGGATGGCAGCTTTGTCAAGGGGGAAATTTCCCAGCACCGGGAGACCCCGGCCCCTTGTATGCCGCGCGCATCCGAGGCGAGACGCGCAGGAGGCTGGCCGGGAGCGGCATGCGGTCGGATGGGAGCGGCCCCGTCTGCCCCCGTCTCCGCCCGCTGGCGGTCGTGACCCCTCGTTTCCCCCGCCCGGATGGGCGGGGGACGGAAGGGGGTGGGGGAAGCCCCCGACACGCACCGAGGCCGCCCACGAAGCAGCCCCCCTGCGGAGGGGCGGCCGAGCGTAAAAGCGCGGCGGAGCCGCGCCCCCGGCCGCCCCCGGAGCGGAGCCCGGGCGGAAAAAGGGCCGCGGGAGGGGGCCCCGCAGCGCGAGCGCAGCGAGCCAAGCACGTAAGGGCTCTGCAGCCGCGCGCAGCGAGCAAGGGCGACCAGAGCGAAGCGGCGGGAGCCCGCAGACGAGCGGAGAGCGGCTGCCTTCGACCGTGCGCAGAAGGGCAGCGCCCGCCCGACCACCGGAGGAGGGCGGGCGCGCCCGGCTGCGGGGGAGGCCGCGGACCCCGCCCGGGCGGGCGGCGCGCGCCCGGAGGGCCGACCACCAAAGGAGGCCCGGAGTGGCGCATAAGGGGGGCGGGAAAAGCGAGGGACGAGCGCCGCCCCCGCGCCGCATAGCGAGGAGGGCCCGCAGGCCCGACGAAGCACCTCAGATGCTGCTGTGCAGCACTGCGCGAGGAGGAGGCCCCGGAGGGGCCCCCGACGAACGCAGGCGACCGCAGCATCCGGGAGGATGCGCAGAGCGGCAGCAGGGCGGTCGCGGATGCGTCCGCCCGCTGCGCCGCGACCGGGAAAGCGCAGCCGGAGGCGAAGACTCCGGCTGCGCGGATGCGCCGAGGGGCAAGCCGCCGCCCAGCGGACGGCGGCTGCCCCGACCGGGGCGCTCCTTCGTCGGCCGCAGGCCGTGGCCCGCCGCAGCGATGCCCGCCCGCAGGCGATGGCCCCCGGCCCGCACCCCTCTACTTGATACAGGGACAGAATTCCGTCAGAACGCAGTGAGTGACGTCCATGAATTCTGGCAGAAACCCGCTTCAGACGTGCGGCATACCGCGCGGATGAAGCAATACCTGGGCGACCAATGGGAGCTCATGGTGTGCTCCCGGCCGGTCTTCAAGGAAGACGGCTGGGAGCCGAGCGGCTGGCGGAAGCCTGCCGCGAGGAAGCCCCGAGGATTCGCCGCGGATGCGGCAAATCCTCGGGAGCAGCCGCCGCAGGCGGCTGCCGTGGACGTGGACCGCAGTCTACGCCGCGCAGCGGCGAAGCTGCGGGACATGGCCCTCTCAAACAGATTTTCGTACTTCGTGACGCTGACGCTCGACCAGTCGAAGATAGACCGGTACGACATGGGGCAAATCACCAAGGCGCTCAATGGTTGGCTTGACAACCATGTGCGCCGGGATGGGCTGGCGTACGTCCTTGTGCCGGAACGGCACAAGGACGGAGCCGTCCACTTCCACGGCTTCTTCAACGACGCCCTCGGCGTCGTTGACTCCGGCACGCTTGACGTGCCGGGGTCCAGGAAGCCGCGGAAGCCCCGCAGCGCCGCGCAGCGAGCCGAATGGCTCGCTGCCGGGGCGCATGTCGTGTACAACCTCGAGGCGTGGCCGTATGGCTTCTCGACCGCCTTGGAGCTGTACGGCGACTATGCTGCGGCGGTGGCGTACGTGTGCAAGTACGTCCGGAAGCAGCGGGAGAAAATCGGCGGTCGATGGTGGTATCATGGCGGGAAGCTGGATGGCCCGGTCATCAGCTACCCGGATGTGACGTATGACGAGGCCGCGGCCAGCGGGGCCGGGTACGGCTTTGCCGTGCCCGGAGCCGCGTTCATGATCGTGAGGCCCGACCGAAAGAAAGGAGGTGGAGAATGTGGACAAGCTGACCGACCAGATGAAGAAGCTGGACGCCCTCATGGCGAGGGCCGAACAGCTGCGCCGACAGGCGCACAAGGGCGAGGACGATTTGCAGCGGCGGATGACGCTGATGTACCTTGCGCAGACGCTGGAAAAGGCGATGGAGGAGGCGGATGACCTCGCATTATAATGCGAGGTCATGCCCCGGGAGGGGTGAGTTGACAAAATCAGGAGTGTAAAAATGCGAGAAGCGCCCGCGCGCGGCCAGCGCCGCGGGCGTTTCGGGCCGCCGGAGTCGGCCCGAAAAGAGGGGAGGACAAGAGGGGAAGGATGAAGACGGAGTACCTGCTCAACAGGGAGGTTGAGCACGTTTTGGCGGCGCTGACGCCGTCAAATCGGCTCGTGCTGCGGGTGAGTTTACACACGGGGCTGCGAGTCGGTGACGTTCTGGCGCTGCGGCCCGCGCAGCTGGGGCCGCAGTTCTGGATTACAGAGCAGAAGACCGGCAAGCGTAGGCGCGTCGGGCTGCCCGCCGCGCTGCTGCGCGAGCTGCGCAGCGAGGCGGGAGAGGTCTGGGTGTTCGAGGGCCGGAACGACTGGCGGAAGCACCGGACGCGGCAGGCGGTGTGGGCGGACGTGAAGCGCGCGCAGCGCGCGTTTCGGCTGCCGCAGAACATCGGCCCGCACAGCTTCCGGAAGGTCTACGCCGTGGACCTGATGCAGCGATACGGAGACATCGAGCGCGTCCGCCGGGCGCTGAATCACCGGGATGTGTCTGTGACGCTCATCTACGCGATGGCTGACCAGCTGCTGCGGGCGAAGCACAAAAAAATCCGGAATCGCGCGTAGTCGCATACGGAATCGCATGAACATGAGTTGACAGAGCGCGCCCGGAGATGGTAGAATCTTTCCATCATCGACGGAGGGAGGGCAAGACGGATTCCTTTTGAGTAGAGCCGCGACAACCCCACGGGCGCGAAACGCAACAAAACCGCTTTTTTGTTGGCGTTCACGTACCGGCAGAAGGGGATTTTTGTTTGGGTCTGGTGAACGCAACAAAATAAAGATTTTGTTGCGTTTAGAGCGGAGATGTGCTATCATAAAGACAGCTGAGCCGCTGGATAGCGGCGAAAGGAGTTTTTAGGATGCAGAGCTATGCTGAGTGCCCGCAGGTGCTGCGGGATTTTCTGTCGTATCATGAGTCGATCAAGGGCCAGTCCAAACGTACCGTCGAGGAATATCATCTGGATCTTCGGATGTTCTTTCGCTTCCTGACGCTGATGCGCCGGGAGCTGCCGTACAATACGCCGCTGGATTCCATCGATATCAAATGGATCGACGCAGCGGTTTTGAATACCGTCACATCGTCGGAGATCTTTGATTTCCTGTCCTACCTGACGAACGACCGCCAGAACCGCGAAGGTCCGAACGACGCCGGGATCGCGGCCGCTTCCCGCGCGCGCAAGCTTTCGGCGATCAAGGCGCTCTACAAGTATCTGACCGTCAGCACCAAGCAGATCCCAAACAACCCGGTCAAAGATATCGAGTTCCCCAAGATCCGCCGCAGCCTGCCGAAATACCTGACGTTGGAAGAATCTACCGCATTGCTGAAATCTGTCGACGGCCCGAACAAAAACCGGGATTTTGCCATCCTGATGCTGTTTCTCAACTGCGGGATCCGGCGCTCGGAGCTGGTCGGGCTGAATCTGACCGACGTCTACGATGATCGCATCCGTGTCGTCGGCAAGGGCAACAAGGAACGGATCGTCTACATGGGCTCGTCCTGCCGCAGGGCCATCGACCGGTATCTGGAAGAACGGAACAACATCGTCCTCACGGACAACAAGGCGCTGTTCGGCTCCCGGAACAAAAACCGCATCAGCGTCTCCGCGGTCCACCGGCTGGTCAAGAAGCACCTGCTGGAATCCGGACTGGACGCGTCGCAGTTTTCCGCGCACAAGCTCCGCCACACAGCGGCAACACTGATGCTGGCCAACGGTGTCGACCTGAAAACGCTGCAGGAGGTCCTGGGACACGAAAACCTGAACACGACGCAGATCTACACCCACATCGAAAACACGGACAAGAAGATCGCCGCAGAGGCCAATCCCATCTCCAAGCTGAAATTATGATATAAAAAGACGCAGACAGCGCACGGCCGAAGCTGTGCGCTGTCTGCGCAGTTTTTTATTCCATATGCGTGAAAGTCAGCCCTAAGCTGGTATTGAATCCCAGTGCCCGATACATCGCCTCGTCACACGGGGCGCAGCATACCGTTAAGCTCGCGATCCCCTGCTCCTGGCACCAGCGCTGCGCCGCTTCTGCCAATTTTCGCGCAATGCCATTGCCCCGGAAGGCGGGTTCAATATAGAAATCCTCATATACGCCCGTGTTTGCGCAGGAAAACGTCGAGTAGTATGCAGCAACGCTGCACATGCCCACGGCGCGATAGCCGCGCTTGGCGATAAAAAATGTGATCCTCCCCTCTTTGACGGCTTCTTGCAGCCGTTTTTGCTGGGATCCTGTAAGCACGTCTTCGCCGATCTCACGCTTGAAGCCATTTTCCAGTTTCCGCATCTGCCAGTCATCCGGGTCTTCCAAAACCTCCACAGTAAACGGTATTGTCTCTGTGGGAGGCAGGAGCATCAGCGGTTCTCCCCACTCGTCAGCGCCGTTTTCAACGAAACCGACGCGTTTCCAGAACCGGAGGCGGCGTTCATCTCCGCCGTAGTTCAGCTCCGCATAGCGCGCGCCGCGCGCGTTTGCCCAGCTTAGAAGTGCATCGGCGCAGCTCCGGCCCGTTCCGCCGCCGCGGAACGCCGGGAAAATGCAAAATTCCAAAATGAAGCATTTCCCGTCCTCCGAGGTGAAGATCGCCGGCAGCGCAAAGCCGATGTCCTGCCCGTTCTGATGAAAGAACAGATAATAGCATTTGTCCTGCGGTCGGTCGTGCACGCGCTGGATCTGCGCACGGTATTCGGTATCGTCCAGAAAATGTTTGCGATTCTCGTCTTTCGGATCGGGAAAAATGTCCCGCATGTGATAGGTGTGAAGCTGCTCCCAAAAGACTGCGATGTCGGCTTCTGCGATCGCTTCAAGGATGGTGATCTGGTTTTTCATGTTGTTTCCTCCAAAAAATGATTCGGAGGGTTAGGAAGCGTGAACCCTCCATACACGTTTCATTTTCATAAAAAACCACCCTTTCCGTTTTGTATTTGGATGCAAATTTTGATCCTTCCTTATTATAGCATAGATACCCAAAAACGCAATTGATATCGAATATTGCAAAAAACAGACAGTACACAGCGGAAACTGTGTACTGTCTGTTTGTATGCTTTGAAAATCAACCGCCCAGATAGGCTTTTTTGATGGAGTCGCTTTCCAGAAGCTCTTTGCCGGAGCCGGCGAGGGTGATCTTGCCGGTCTCAAGGACGTAGGCGCGGTTGGCGACCTGCAGCGCCATCTGCGCGTTCTGCTCGACGAGCAGAATGGTAGCGCCAGCCTTGTGCAGCTCGCGGATGATATCGAAGATCTGCTCGACCAGGATCGGAGCCAGACCCATGGACGGCTCATCCAGCATCAGCAGCTTCGGCTCGGACATCATCGCGCGGCCCATGGCAAGCATCTGCTGCTCGCCGCCGGAGAGCGTACCGCCGACCTGCTTCCGGCGTTCCTTCAGACGCGGGAACAGCTCGTAGACGTGCTCCAGATTGCCCTCAATGGTGCTGTTGGGACGGGTATAAGCGCCCATTTCGAGGTTCTCCTCGACGGTCATGTGCGCGAACACGCGGCGGCCTTCCGGGCACTGCGCCAGGCCCAGCTGCACGATCTTGTTGGGGGCCATCGTATGGATCGGCGTGCCCATGAAGTCGATCGTGCCGGATTTTGCGCGCAGCAGACCGGAGATCGTATTCAGGACGGTGCTCTTGCCGGCGCCGTTCGCGCCGATCAGCGTGACGACCTCGCCTTCGTTGACCTCAAGGGAAACACCCTTGACGGCGTGGATCGCACCATAGTAGACGTGAATATCATTGACGGAAAGCAGCATGTCTCAGCCCTCCTTCTTTTTGCCGAGGTACGCTTCGATGACGGCCGGGTTGGCCTGGATATCATCGGGCGTGCCCTTTGCGATGATCTTACCGAAGTTCAGAACGCAGATACCTTCGCAGATGCCCATGACGAGGTTCATGTCATGCTCGATAAGCATGATGGCGATGCCGAAGGTGTCGCGGATCTTGACGATGTTCTCCATGAGCTCGCTGGTCTCGGAGGGGTTCATGCCGGCGGCCGGCTCGTCGAGCAGCAGCAGGCACGGATTCGTTGCCAGTGCACGGACGATCTCCAGCCGGCGCTGCGCGCCGTACGGAAGACTGCCGGCCAGATGATCGGCGACGTTTTCCATGTTAAAGATGCTCAGCAGCTCCAGTGCACGCTCCTTGGCGATGCGCTCACGCTTCCAGTATTCCGGCAGACGCAGGATGGCGGAAGCGGCGGAGTATTTCATTTCATTATTGAGGCCGATGAGGACGTTATCCAGCACGGTCAGATTCCGGAACAGGCGGATATTCTGGAAGGTACGGGCAATGCCCATGTGGTTGACCTCGATCGTGCTCTTCCCTTCCGTCGAAACGCCGTCGAGCAGGATGGAGCCGCGGGTGGGCTTATAGACATTGGTGAGCAGGTTGAAGATCGTGGTCTTGCCGGCGCCGTTCGGGCCGATGAGGCCGGTGATCTCCGTGCGGCCAATGGCGAGGTTAAAATCAGCGACAGCGGTCAGACCGCCGAAATCAATGCCGAGGTGCCGGGTCTCCAGAATGGGAGGCCGGCCGATATCGCGCTCGGTCAGCAGGTTGGTGTACGGCTGCGGGACGAGCTTCGGCTGCGGGTTGACCCATTTGTTACTCATTTTCTGCCGCCTCCTTCTGCGATTTGGTGGTGCGTCCGGTCAAACGGTTCAGGAACTTCTCCAGACTGCGGGACAGCGAGAAATCGTAGCTGCCGAGCAGGCCCTTCGGACGGAAGATCATCATCACGACCAGCGCCAGCGAGTAGACGACCATGCGGTAGTCAGAGAACGAACGCAGCAGCTCCGGCAGGATGGTCAGGACCGTAGCCGAGAGGATCGAGCCGAGCATCGAGCCCATGCCGCCGAGCACGACCATGACGAGGATCTCGATGGACTTCATGAACTTGAAGGTCGACGGATACAAAGAGCCGAGATAGCCCGCATACAGGCAGCCGGCGATACCGGCCATCATGGCGGACAGGACGAACGCAAACGTCTTGTAGTATGTCGTCTGGATGCCGACGCTCTCCGACGCGATCTCATCTTCACGAATGGAGAGGATCGCGCGGCCGTGGCGGGATTTCATGACGGTGTGGATGATGTAGCAGCAGATGACCACGCAGATAAAGACCAGCGTGAACGAGGAATACTTCGGGATGCGCTTCAGACCGGCTGCGCCGTAGGTGAAGTCCGTGCCGATGACGGAGTCGATATTCGTCAGGATGACGCGGATGATCTCGCCGAAGCCCAAGGTGATGATAGCCAGGTAGTCGCCGCGCAGACGCAGCGCCGGGATACCGATGATGATGCCGAAGATCCCGGCCACGACTGCACTGATGAGCAGTGCCAGCAGGATGTACGGGATCGCAGCGCCCGTGTCGCCCGCCTTGAGCAGCTCCTGCACCGGCATGGCCTTCATGAAAATGCCGCCGGCGTAAGCGCCGACCGCCATGAAGCCCGCATGGCCCAGCGGGAGCTGGCCAAGGTAGCCGGTCGCGACGTTCAGGGAGGTCGCAAGGATGATGTTGATGCCGACGGTGATGAGAATGCCGCTCCAGTAGTTGGTGATGACGCCGCTCTGGATCAGCGAATTGAGGACGAACCAGACCGCGACGATGAGAATCAGGTTGATCACATAGCGCAGCGGCATGGGAATGCGGATGGCAGTTCGATTCTTTTTCATAGTCCAACTCCCCTCCCTTACACTTTTTCCGTCTGCGGACGGCCAAGAATGCCGGTCGGCTTGACGAGCAGCACGACGATCAGGATGGCGAACACAACGCCGTCTTTCCAGATGGACAGGCCGACTGCGGAGACCAGCGCCTCGAGAAGACCGATGGCGAAGCCGCCGATCATCGCGCCGGGGATCGAGCCGATGCCGCCGAGAACGGCTGCGACGAACGCCTTCAGGCCAAGCATCGAACCCATGGTTGGCGATGCCTGCTGGTAGGCGCACAGATACAGGACGGAGCCAATGCCGGCCAGCGCGGAGCCGATGGCAAAGGTAAAGGAGATCGTCCGGTTCAGGCTGATGCCCATGAGCTGGGCTGCGCCCATATCCTCAGAGACCGCGCGCATGGCCTTGCCGAGCTTGGTCTTCTGGACGATGAGCGTCAGGGCCGCCATGGCAACGATCGTCACAAGGATGGTCAGCAGCGCAGCGTTGCTGATGGTGACCGAGCCGAGCGAGATATTGCCCGGGACAATGGGGTCCATGCTCTTCGTATCGGAGCCAAAGAGCAGCTGCGCGCCGTTTTCCAGCAGGAAGGAGATACCGATGGCGGTGATCAGCAGGCTCAGACGCGGCGCTTTGCGCAGCGGCGTATAGGCGACCTTTTCGATCACGACGCCAAGCAGTGTGCTGGCAATGACGGCGATGACAACGGATACGATGGGGTGCATGTGGAACGTCGTCATGGCGTAGAAGGCGGCGTAGGCGCCGACCATGATGATATCGCCGTGTGCGAAGTTCAGAAGCAGGATAATACCGTAGACCATGCTGTAGCCAAGGGCCACCAGCGCGTAGATCGAGCCTGTCTGCAGGCCGTTGAACAGCTGCGAGAGCAGCAATGACAGGTTCATGTTGATACCTCACTTTCCCTTCTCTTTGCGGACATCCGATGGCCGACGCCAAAGCGCGTTGGAATCGTCCATCCGATGTCCGCCGGGGGCAGGTACGGAAGAGCTTCCGTACCTGCCCGGCTTTTGTGTCGGCCCCTTCGTCAGAAGCCGACAAATTATAACTATAATATACTGGTTTCCTGAATTTTGCAAGCGGTATCAGGAAGATCAGAACATTTCCTTATAGACCTCATCGCCGCCGGTCAGTTCGATGATGGCAACGGGCTTGATGGGGTTATTGTACTGATCGAAGGAGTAATCGCCGGTAATACCAGGCGTACCACTCATGCCCTTGATTGCATCGATAACAGCCTGCTTGTATTCGTCAGAACCTGCAGTAAGACCCTTCTCTTCTGCGGCCTTCAGGCCCTCACACATAATCATAGCCGCGTCATAAGCCAGAGGTGCAAACATGTTGGGGATCTCTTCGACATTGTAAGCAGCCTTGTAGTCCTCTTCGAACTGCTTGACCGAGTCGGTGCCGGGCGCGTAGCCGGAGCAGTAGACGGAGCCTTCGAGGTCGTCAGCGGAAGCATAGTTCTTGACGGAACCGAAGCCGTCACCGCCGAGGAACATGGAGTCGCAGCCGGCGGCCCGAGCAGCCGTGATGGCCAGACCAGCCTCAGCGTAGTAGATCGGAGCAAAGACAACGTCAGGGTCAGCTGCTGCAATGTTGGTCATCTGAGCCTTGAAGTCTTTGTCGCCCTCGGCAAAAGCCTCAGAATCAACGACTTTAATGCCGAGCTTTTCCGCTTCATCCACGAAAGCGTCCTTCAGGCCTTCGGAATAGTCATTGCCGGTCTGATAGAATACAGCCGCCGTCTTTGCACCGACCTTCTCTGCAGCATATTGCGCCATTTTCTGACCCTGATACGGATCAATGAAGCAGGCGCGGAATACATTGGTGCGGATCTCACTGTCAGGATCCTCCGGGTCGATCATGGTAACGCCGGAAGCCGTTGCGGAAGCGGTGATCTGGGGCATATTGTCCTCATAGGTCGCATCAGCCAGCGCGATCGTTGCACCAGTCAGAACAGAGCCGATCACAGCGGTAATGCCGTTGTCGCAGGCAAGGTTGTAGGCATTGACAGCTTCAACGCCGTCGCCCTTGTCATCATATTCCAAGACCTTGATCTGCTTGCCGTTGATGCCGCCCTTGGCGTTCAGCTGATTGATGTAGAGCATGGCACCATCATGCACAGGCTGGCCATACTGCGCATAGTCGCCGGTCGTGTTGGTGATCAGTGCGATCGTGATCTCGCCGCCCTCGGAAGTTTCGCCGGATTCAGCAGAAGCGTCAGAGGCCGCGGTGTCTGTGGACGCCGTGTCGGTAGATGCGGTCGAATCCGTGGTAGCCGACTTGGAGGAGCAGGCTGCAAGGCAGCCGAGCAGCATGACGACTGCCAGCACGAGGCTTACGAGTTTCATTGCTTTTTTCATTTTCATTTACCTCACTTTGTTTTTACTGTATGCAATTCAAAAAAGCGGCTCTGCAAAAAGCAGAACCGCTTCGAATGCCTGATCTATCCGGCCGCTCAGGCCGCTTCAGGGGTATCCGTTTCGCTGTTGCTTTTTGCGCTTTTGCTGTTGTACATCATCATAATTACGAGGCCCCACGCCAGTACCAGACGTACCAGCAGGCCGCGAAGGCCCAGAATGCAAAGGCAAATGGATACAAGAATAATAATGAAAAAGGACACTGCCAGAATAGCAGTGTCCTTGCAGAATGCGGCAGAATCAGCCGTGCATGCAGAAGCTGCACAGCAGGTAGCCGGTGCGCAGCTGGACGCATCGGAACAAGCGGTATTCTGCTTTGCCGTGAACTGCATCATCGTGCGCACCTCCTTGAAATGATGGGCTCATTATACTCTGCCGCTTTAATACTGTCAAGTAGTGAAATATGAAAAAACGGGTGAATTTCGCCGAATGTTTTGTGAAACTTCTACAAGTACAAACACACGTTCCTGACAAGTGCCCGTGTTGGAGAAACAGATGTGTGTCAAATGCCGCTTTTTGCCTGAATTTTGGCCCTCAGGCTTGCATTTCCTGTCGTTCTTTGGTATCGTATAGGCATTGCTGACGGGAATCCATCAAAAAAGGTGTGTGATTAGAAATGGAAAAGAAAAAACGTCGCTGGGGCGACCGGAAAGACGGCGTGCTGCTCCGTGATCTCGACGGGATGCACTTCATTACGCCGCTGATCTACCCGAACCGCTGCGACAATGAGGCCTACATCCGCGAGACGATCGACCTCACCAACATGAATGCGTATCTCAGGAAAAAGAACGAAACAGAAACGGAATTCCCCTATACGATGTTCCATCTGATCGTGGCCGCGCTCGTCAAGACGATCACGCTGCGGCCGAAGATGAACCGCTTCATCGCCAACAAGAACTTCTACCAGCGCAACGAGGTCTCGATGTCCTTCGTCGTCAAGAAGCAGTTTGCCGATGAGGCCGCCGAGGCGCTCGCGGTCATCCACGCGAAGGACGACTCCGACGTCGATTCCATCCACGAGGATCTTCGCCATCAGATCCTGGACTGCAAGGACGTACATAAGGTCGACTCGTCGACAGACAGCATGGATTTTTTCAACCACATGCCGCGCTTTCTTGGAAAGTTTATCGTGTGGTTGCTGACGCGGCTCGATATCCATGGCTGGGTTCCGTCCAGTCTTATTGAGACCGACCCGTACTATACGACCTGCGTCATCTCGAACCTCGGCTCCATCAAGCTCAACTGCGGCTATCATCATCTGACCAACTGGGGCACCTGCTCGGTGTTCTGCATCATCGGCGAAAAGTCGAAGCGCCCGGTCTATCATGAGGACGAGACGATCGAAATGCGCGAGATGCTGGATCTGGGTCTTACGATCGACGAACGTCTGGCGGACGGCTATTACTACTCCAAGACCATCCGACTGCTCAAGACGCTGCTGGAAAACCCGGAGCTGTTGGAGACGCCGGCCAACCAGGAAGTCGCCTATTAAGCAGGATCAAATGGACGCGTAAGCGGGGATCTCCGTACAGGAGGAACAATGCTTACCTATCATAAAACGACCGAAGAAGAAAAATACCGCATCACGGCGTGGAAGTATGACGGCGACTATGCCGTCTACAACAGCACGCCCTATGAGCAGCAGAAGCAGACCGGCTTCGGCTTTGCCAATCCGAAGAACCGCTTTTATTCCTTCTATGACGGGGCGGACCTTGTCGGCTTCATCAATCTCTATGAGGAGCCAACGGAGGTCTTCTTTGGCATCGGCGCCGCGCCGGAGCACTGCGGCAAAGGATACGGGCAGCAGATGACGCGGATCGCGTGCAGCATCTGTCGGAGCCTGTTTCCGGGAAAGCCCATGTATCTCGAGGTCCGCACGTGGAACCGGCGGGCAGTCCGGTGCTACGAAAAAGCCGGCTTCCGCATCGTAGGCGAACCGATCCGCCAGACGACCTCTGCCGGTGATGGGATCTTCTATCATATGGTCAAAGACGCCTGACGAGGTGGATCTGCAAAACAGGCCCCGGAACCAAAAGGTTCCGGGGCCTTTCTCATTCTGCTTTTTGTGCATCCGCGATTTTCTGCTTCGTATCGTCGCGGATGGCCTCGCGCAGACGCCGCAGATACGGGCTGAAGGCCACGATATCGTCGGCGTAGGTCAGGTTGAGATCATACTCGTGCGGCTCCCAGGTGGAGATGTCAGTCTCATTGTGCTGGATGACAGCCTCCAGCTTGTCGAGGGATTTATAGAGCCTCGCCTCCCCTGTCTGCAGGGCGTTCATCTCGGCGTACAGTGCCGCAAGTTCCGTGCAATACGGCTCCGGCAGCGACGCGACCCAGTCGGCCAGCACCCGGTCTTCCTTCTGCTCGTCCTCCGCCGTCTTCAAAAACGTCGGGATATCGCCGGTGAAGCACTCGCCAAGATCGTGGACGAGACACATCCGGATGACCTTGCCCATGTCCAGCTCCGGGAACTCATCCTGCATGAAAAGCGCCATCAGCGCAATGCGCCAGCTGTGCTCGGCGACGCTCTCGCGCCGGCCCTTCGACGTGTCGCAGTGGCGCAGCTCGTCCTTGAGCCGCTCGGCGATATGTAAGGTCTCCAATAGCTTATGGACTTCCATCTGTGTTCCTCCTATGCCAGTGCGAGCTCGATGGCTTCGCGGATATTGCGCACGCGCAGCAGCTCTACGCCATCCGGCGCGGTGAGATTGGCCGTGCCGTGGCGCGGGATGATGCAGGTCTTGAAGCCCGTGCGGGCTGCCTCGGTCAGGCGCTGCTGCAGGCCGGTCACGGCGCGGATCTCTCCGGTCAGGCCGACTTCGCCGATGGCTGCCGTCGACGGATCGATGGGCTTGTCGCGGAAACTCGAGGCCGCGGCCAGCACCAGTGCCAGGTCCGCCGCGGGCTCGTCCAGCTGCAGACCGCCGATGACGTTCACATAGGCGTCCGACATGCCGATATTCACGCCGCCGCGCTTTTCGAGCACAGCTAACATGAGGTTCGCACGGTTAAAATCAAAGCCGTCCGCCGTGCGGCGGGGCACATTGAAGTTCGTCCGGGTGACGAGCGCCTGAATTTCCGCGAGAACCGGGCGCGTGCCCTCCATCACGCAGGCGACGCAGGTGCCGGGCGCACCGAGCGGCCGACCGGCCAGCAGCATCTCCGAGGGGTTCGGGACCTCAATGAGTCCCCTGCCCTCCATCTCAAAGACGCCAATCTCGTTTGTCGAGCCAAAGCGGTTTTTGGCCGCCCGCAGAATGCGGTAGCTGCTCGCGTGCTCGCCTTCAAAGAACAGCTCGCAGTCGACCATGTGCTCGAGCACCTTCGGTCCGGCGATCGCGCCCTCTTTGTTGACGTGGCCGACGACAAAGACCGTCACGCCGCTGCTCTTTGCCAGCTGCATGAGCGCCATGGTGCAGTCCTTGACCTGCGAAATGCTGCCGGGTGCGGAGGTATTTTCCGGGGTATAGAGCGTCTGGATAGAGTCGGCAATGAGAATGTCCGGCTGGACCTCATCCACCGCGCTCAAAATCTCGGTCAGATCGGTTTCCGAGAGGATGTACAGCTCGTCCGATGCGACCTGCAGACGGTCGGCCCGCAGCTTGATCTGCTTTTCTGATTCCTCGCCGGAGACGTAGAGGATCCGCAGCGTTTTTCCCAGGTACGCGCAGATCTGCAGCAGCAGCGTCGATTTGCCGATGCCCGGCGCGCCGCCGACCAAAATCAGCGACCCACGGACCCCGCCGCCGCCCAATACCCGGTCAAGCTCGTGCATGCCGGTGGAAAAGCGGATCTCCTGCTCCCCTGTCACCTCTTTGAGCTTTTTCGGCGCGGAGCGGGAAAGGACCGACCGGCCTGCCGCCTTGGCGGCAGGCATCTTTTTATCCTCAAATTCAATGATCGAGTTCCAGGCCCCGCACGCGGGGCACTGGCCCTGCCAGCGCGGCGTCTCATTGCCGCACTGCTTGCAGATAAAGACGGTTTTAGATTTCATTCGGATGCTCCTCTGAAAGCCAGACCGAGAGCGTTCCCGCAATCACGGCGGCCAGCTTTTTCTGATATTCCGGCTGCAGCAGCCGCTGTTCTTCCTCGTTGTTGGACAAAAACCCGCACTCGACCAGCACGCCGGTGCAGTCGATATGCTCCATCAGGTACACGCCGTCGGATTTTTTGCACTGCCGGTGATTGTCCGGCTCCAGCCCGAGGGCGAGATTGCTCTGCAGCTGCTCCGCGAGCTGCTGGCTGCCGGGCGTTTTGGCGTAGAAGACCTGCGCGCCGTGGTATTTGCTCTCGGTAAAAAAGTTCTGATGGATGCTGAGCAGCAGCGGCTGTTCGGTCTGGTTGACCGTGGAAGTTCGGTTTTTGATGTCCGAGACCTTTTTCTCGGCGATCGTGCGGCAGCCGTCGGAATAGACGGCGGTGTCCGTCTCCCGGATCATCGCGACCTGCACGCCGCAGAGCCGCAGCAGATCGCGCACCCGCAGCGAGATCTCCAGATTCAGCGCCGCCTCTGACGTGCCGCTCACGCCGGTCGCGCCGCCGTCTTCCCCGCCATGTCCGGCGTCGAGCACGACGGTCGTACCCGAACCAAGGAGCGCGGCCGTCTGCTCGCTCTGATAGAACACGACGGCAAACACACAGAAATACAGCACCGTCGCAAACAGCATCACCGGCAGAACGATTTGTACCCATTTTTTCATTTCATCACCCCATATCAGCGTATGAGGCTCAGGAAAAGTATAGCATGGTTTTTTCCATTTGAAAAGGGCGAAAAAACGGAGACGGCGGTAAGCCCAATCTCCGTTTATCGTCCCAGCAGCCAGTCGACCGACACGTGCAGTGCATCGGCCAGCGCGCAGAGCTCTTTATCTGATACCGGTCGCTTCTGCCCTTCCAGCAGTGACAGCGCCGGGATGCTCATGTCTACACCAGCAAGCTGAAGCTGCGCCAGAAGCTCCACCTGCTTCATGCCACGCTCCATCCGCGCCTGTGTGACCCGGGCACCGATGATATTCCTTGTCCCAAGCTCTAATTTTCGCGTTTTCAGACCAACACCTCCGCTTCTGTCCCGATTATACGGAATCGAAGCGTTGACATATTTGGTATTACCAAATATAATAAATTTAATATCACCAAATATGAAAGGCGCGGTCCTATGGAATATATGAAAGTCCATCCTTTGCCGGCGGTCTGCCAAACTTGCGAAGACAGGAAAGTCTGCTTGGCATGTGGAGAGCCGGAATGGTGCTGCGACGAATGCGACTATCTGATGGAGCGATTTGTCCCCGTCTGTGAGCAGACAAAAGAAACCACCCGGCAATCAGCACCGGGCGGTTAACATAAAATTATTTTACAAATGCCTTATGGAAGACCTTCTTGCCTTTGCGGATGACGGCGCCGTCGCCGGTGAAGGTAGTCTTTTCGAACGTGGTGGCAAAGTCGGTGACCTTTTCGTCGTTCACGCTGATACCGCCCTGCTGGACGAGCCGGCGGCCTTCGCCCTTGGACGCAGCCAGACCGCACTTGACGAGCAGCGTCAGGGTATCGATCTTGTCGTCGGTGAAGTCCTCAGCCTTCAGCTCGGTGGACGGCATATGCTCGCTGCTGCCGCTGCCGCCGAAGAGCGCCTTGGCGCTGGCTTCCGCCTTTTTCGCCTCTTCTTCGCCGTGGACCATCTGCGTCAGCTCGTAGGCGAGGATCTCCTTCGCCTTGTTGAGCTGGCTGCCCTCCCACTTGTCCATCTCGTCGATCTGCTCGAGCGGCAGGAAGGTCAGCATGCGGATGCACTTCATGACGTCGGCGTCGTCGACATTGCGCCAGTACTGATAGAAGTCGAAGGGGCTGGTCTTGTTCGGGTCAAGCCAGACGGCGTTGCCCGCGGTCTTGCCCATCTTCTTGCCCTGCGAGTCGGTCAGGAGCGTAATGGTCATGGCGTGCGCGTCTTTGCCGAGCTTGCGGCGGATGAGCTCCGTGCCGCCCAGCATGTTCGACCACTGGTCGTCGCCGCCGAACTGCATGTTGCAGCCGTAGTGCTGGAACAGATGGTAGAAATCATAGGACTGCATGATCATGTAGTTGAACTCCAGGAAGCTCAGGCCCTTTTCCATGCGCTGCTTGTAGCACTCGGCACGCAGCATGTTATTGACAGAGAAGCACGCGCCGACTTCACGCAGCAGCTCGATATAGTTGAGGTTCAGCAGCCAGTCGGCATTGTTGACCATGATGGCCTTGCCCGGCCCAAAGTCGATGAAGCGCTCCATCTGGCGCTTGAAGCATTCGGCGTTGTGGTCGATGTCTTCCTTGGTCAGCATCTTGCGCATGTCGGTACGGCCGGACGGGTCGCCGATCATGGTCGTGCCGCCGCCGATGAGCGCGACGGGCTGGTTGCCCGCCATCTGCAGACGCTTCATGAGCGTCAGCGCCATGAAATGGCCAGCGGTCAGGGAGTCCGCGGTGCAGTCGAAGCCGATATAGAACTTCGCTTTGCCCGCGTTGACCATCTCGCGGATCTCCGGCTCATTGGTGACCTGCTTGACAAGCCCTCTGGCCTGCAGTTCTTCATAAATACCCATTGTGA
>ERZ808240.360-NODE-360-length-60872-cov-5.235247_pt1 | contig 60872 bp, 50 predicted proteins | sample MGYA00521084_ERZ808240 | MGnify/ENA primary metagenome ERZ808240 (study PRJEB31516, sample SAMN03275571) | gut metagenome | biome: mammalia-associated habitat; material: feces | host: Papio cynocephalus | place: Kenya | collected 2012-08-06 ...
GGTATCATAATGACTGCAATCATTATCAGTCCGAATATATTTAACCAGTCCATATACTCCTCCGCAAATTCCGATGTGTTTACTTTCAAACTTACTGGCGGCGAACAGCATTTCATGCTGTTTGCGGACGGCAAGTCCACAAGGGATGAATGCACAAGCGTCACAAGGAAGTGTAGCTCCTTTGACGGGACGAAGTGACGAAACATTCTCGGTCATGCAGTTTTCTTCTGCTGACGGAGAATGAAGTTCCGTAGGGCGCACAATACTCCCGATAGGAGAGTATATGTATGTTGCCGCTCTACTTAATTCGAAAATTCCAAAACGGTTTCTTCTTCATTTATGTGGTACATAATCGGAGGATATGGCTCTGTTTCCATTGTTCAGAGCTTTTTGCTCCAGCATTTTTCTCATTGTATTTTATTTCCCATTTGCCGTGATAACTTGATAGAATCAAATTAACTACATTGATTGCACAATGATTTCTTCGATAAGATGGGAAATAGTAAACTCCGCTACCGTATAATCCGGGTGATATTCAATAGCGGAATATGGATTCAACATATCAAAACCGACCATAATTTCATCATCATAAATGAAAAGGGCTTTTCTCTCTGCTTCGGTAAAATACGCATCAAAATACTCGTAATGGTAATTTCCATGTTCATCTATTTTATCTGGATAATGCTTTGTCAGTTCATATTGATATTTTTGATTTATATTCCATAAAAGCTCTTGCTTTTCTGCTTTGACTTCTTGCAGTCTAATCAATTTTATTTCACTTCAAAATTTCGATTTGCTACAATGCAAATCATATAGATTATACCGTAAGGCTTGTGAATAAATCTATCGCCCGGTATCTATTTGTAAGCGCAACATCCTTGTCCGAACGGGTTTTCTGGATAATCTCCAATCTAACGTGCGGTGCTTTCAATTAGGCAGCGGGTATGTCCAAAGGTATGCATGGATGTCGCCTTCATAAAGTGTAAAGGTAATATTGCGCTTTCTTTTAGGAGGTTCCCGTTCGATTTCCAATCGCAGCAAGCATGATGGGCATCGTAACTCTCATCCAATGCGAGACATATAGGAGAAGCGATGATACGAAAAGGAGTCGCGGCGGTCCTCGCCGTGGGCATGGCCTTGGGATTCGCGGCCTGCGGCGGTGTCGCTAACGACGCCACCAGCGAAAGCGAAGTGAAAGACAGCGACAGAAAAGCGCATATCGAATCCGTGCTGAACCTCGCCAATAACGAGGATCAGGAATGGACCTATGACAGGGACGCCGGTGCCTGGGTGATGTCCATCGTCTCGGCGGTGGCATATCCGGAGATAGAGAATCAGCAGGGAGTCTCGGTGGCTGTTCCCGGCGCCTATGTGTCCGGTATCGACTCGAACGGCGACGGTTTGCAAGATGTTTCGGCGGATAGCTACTCGGAGGCAGTGAAAGGATCTCTGGTCATCGACCACGACGCGAAAGTGACAAGTAGCAACGGGCAGGTCTACACCGCCGACACCGCTCCGGTCATCCTGAACACCGGCGCAGCGGGATATAGCTCCAGCAGCAACACAACCGCCGCAACGACTTACGCGGCGGAGGGATACATCAACGTCGCCTGCGGCAACCGAGGGAAACAGGACACGGCCAAGGGCGAAGACGGTGAGACCTATTACACGGGCGACGCGCCGCTGTGCCTGATTGATCAGAAGAACGCGGCCCGCTTCGTTAAATACAACATACTGCTCGGCAATCTGCCTGGAAGCGTCGATCACTTCGTGTCCACCGGTGGATCAGGCGGTGGCGCACACGCCGTCATGTTCGCAGCGACCTCCAATAACGAGGATTTCTATGACTATGAGATCGAAGCTGGCGCCGTGGGCGTGTACGAGCTTGAGAATGGAGGCTACTCGACCACGGTGACCATCGACGGCAAGGACCGCGAACTGTCCGATGGCGCATGGGGAAGTATTGCATACAGTGCCATCACCTCGCTTTCTGAGGCGGATATGGCTCAGGCTTTCGAATACTACATGGATACCGACTATGATTTCGGCACGTCATTCCAGAAGCAATTGGCCGAGTATCTGTCCGAGGCGTATATGGAATACATTAATGGGCAGAATCTGTCGGTGAAGGAATCCGCGGTTGGCTTCGACCTGAATGGGGATGGCGATAAGGAAGACACCATCGCGCTGTCCATCGAATACGACCCGGAGAGTCATGCCGAGACGAATGGTTACTACGGCACATATCTGGACCTATATTTGGCGGAGTTCCAATCCAATCTCCAATGGTATCTGGACAATCTCGGCTATGCCGAGGGGTGGACGTGGTTCGATTCGGATGGCACCGCGCTTAGCGATGGGGAAGTGGCGGCCATGACTACGCAGGACAAGGCGCGGGCCTTCATCGAAGGCCGATACGCCAAGGGAAGTTCCGGTGGCATGTCCGGCACTCCCGATGGAGCCGCCGGCGCTTCTGGCTCTGGTGAGGCTCCGGCCGCCGGTGGGAATCCGCCGTCCGGCAATCCTCCTACGGGGACCCCTCCCAGTGGCGAGGCCCCGGATGGACAGGCCCCCAGCAGTGCCGATGCCGGAAGTAATGCCGGCGGCGCGGCAAAAGACGGCAATGCTTCGGGCGACGCCATGAAAGTGGGAACTCCTGATGCCGGTACTACCCAGGCGGCGGGCAGCACAACCGATTCCGCCAATTACGATTCGTATGACGAGATGGTGAGCGCCTACTCGGAGGACATCGCCTCGATCGAGGAGGGCGACAAATACGGCAACAACATTGTCGATCTCTATAATCCGTTGAACTATATCGGTGCCGAGGGCACTGACAACCCCGCATGGACGAGGATCGTGATGGGTGCTTCCGAGGGCGATATGTCGTTATTCTCCTCGCTTAATCTCCAAATAGCCATGCTGAATGCGGGAATCGATGCTGACATCGAATGGCAGTGGGACGGCGGCCATGTGCCGTCCGAAACCCTCAGCGAGTCGTTCAGTCTGTATGTAGACCAGATGTATGGTGAGCATGCGGATGGCGAGAAGATTGAGACGCCGGCTGCCCAGGCGGTGACTGCGAACGGAACTGCGACAAAGGCCACGGGAACTGATATCAGCGGATGGGTAGATGCGACTGATGTGAGTGAGGTGTCGTTCTCGCTGGCGGATGCCGTGTCCTATCGGGCCAAAGGCGCAAGCAAGGCCGTCCCCGGCTTTGACGTCATCGATTATGGGCAGGAAGACTATGTGTTCGGCAATGCCCAACAGGATGCCCGTCACTGGGATAAGACGTTGCTCAACATATTCAAAGAGCATGCCGACGTGCTGGAGCCGTTGTTCAACAGCAACGAATGAGCGGTGCTGGGACGTTTGAATGAATGATGGAATGCTTGGCATCGCGAAGTTTCCTTGGTGGATGAGACGGGAGACGGCGCTCGCCCCCTGTACAATTGCCTCTATGGGAATTTCATATACGGACGAGAAACGTTTCGATGTCAAGCAGACTCATCATTTGTTCGCCTCGGTGGGCTGGGAGTCGGCGAACTATCCCGAGCGTCTGCATAAGGCGCTGATGGGGTCGGACACCGTGTTCAGCGCGTGGGACGGCGATCGGCTCGTCGGGCTGGCCCGCGTGATCGACGATGGGGAGATGCTGGCCTATATGCACTGGGTGCTTGTCGATCCCGAATACCATGGATTGGGTATTGGCGGACATCTGGTTGATTTGGTCAGAAAGCGGTATCGGGATTACCTGTTTCTTGAAGTGATGCCGGAGGAACGTCGTAACGCTCCGTTCTATCAGGGCCATGGCTTCATGCTGATGGAGGATGGTGCGGCCATGCAGATCGTCAACCGTTCCTGATCCGAACGACGTTCCGGTTGCGCCACGCCGTCGGCGGTTGCGCAGATGCCATGCGCCCGTGGGATTATTGTGCCATGTTGCGCGTCGAATCGTTGGCGTGGCGTGGAAGCAACCGGTGGTTGCTGTGCGAATCAGGTGACGCGCCCTCAAGTTGGTGGCGTCGCGGCTTGCTGCGTGCATAGTATGAAGTTGTACGTTGCAGTCCAATGAGGGAAGAGGCCGACGATGAACTTTCCATCCAACCTCCAGTACTTGCGCTTCAAGCGAAATCTCACGCAGGAGCGCCTGGCGATGCTGCTGGGCGTCTCGCGTCAATCAATCAGCAAATGGGAATCTGGCAAGGCGTATCCGGAGCTGGACAAGTTGACCGTTATCTGCGACTTGTTCGGATGCACGCTTGATGATCTGGTTATGGGTGATGTGTCGGAGTCGAGACGCGGCACGGCGAATATCTCGGGCCCTGGCCGGAGCGAGGCGAACGGGTCTTCGTCTGGCATCTCCTGTCCCGAAGGGGATTCCATCTCGCCGGCAACCGATATGACCGGCTATGACGAGCATTGTCGACGGTTTTCGCTGATGGTTCCCGGTGGCATCGCCGCGATCATTTGGGGTGTTGCCGGCGGAATGCTGTTTGACGAGTCGAATTCTGTTCTCGGGTCGAATTCGGCAAATGGATTCCTCATGTTTCTGTGCATTGCCGTCGGCGTGGTCGTCGGCCTTGCACTCATGATCCCCGCCTGCATGTGGCATGACGAGTTCCAGCGCCGGCATCCATTTATCGAGGATTTCTACACCGACGACGACCATGCCCGCGCCACGCGGTACGCCGCCATCGGTGTGACGTGCGGTATCGCGCTGATTCTAACGGGAGTGAGCGCGATGGTGTGGGTTGCCGAGCTGCAGGGCGTTTCCGACGGCTGGCCTGTCGGCTTGCTGCTGGCGTTGGTCGCGCCCGGCGTGGGTGCCATCGTGCATGCCGGTATGCGCAAAGGGCTGATGGACATCAATGACTACAACAAAAACGCGGAGCAGAAGCGTCGTGAACGTGCGGGGGAACGTGACTTCTACGACCAGCTTACCGGCGGGTTGTGTGGCATTGTCATGATTGTGGCCACCATTGTCGGTCTGGTGTTGATGTCCGCCGGTGGGCAGATGGGACGGGGCCTGTTCTGGCTTGCTTGGCCTGTTGGCGGACTTGTGTGCGGAGTCATTGCCATCGTCATCGGGTTCTTCCGTGATGCCAGGTGAAGGTGTTCGGCACTGCCGGATAGACTTGCGTGCCATGGATGGGCGGCGGGTGATTACGCTACGCGGATTGTACGAGCTGCTGTTGGATCGGCTGGGGCCGACGCATTGGTGGCCTGCCGACACGCGTTTCGAGATCGCAGTGGGGTCGATTCTGACGCAGAACACCGCATGGAGCAATGTGGAACTTGCGCTTGGGCGCCTCAGGGAGGTCGGCGCGCTGAATCCATGGGCGATACTGGACATGGATGACGCCGCGCTGGGCGAACTGATCCAACCGACCGGATATTGGCGGACAAAAACCGGATATCTCAAGGCGTTCTGCGTTTGGTTTTCCCGACTGCTAGAAGATGACACCGTGCCGTCGGATGACGTTTTCCCGTATTTAGTGGCTAACCGTAGTGACGCGGAACTTCGCGCCGAGCTACTGGCCTTGCGGGGCATCGGTGGCGAAACGGCCGATGACCTGCTGCTCTATGTGTTCGACCGGCCTGCGTTTATCGCCGACCGATATGCCCGTCGCCTGCTCGAGACGTTGGGCGTGACCGATCTGCCGAAATCCTATGAGGGCTTTCGCTCCCGCGTTCAGTCGCATGTCGAACGCTGGAGTATCGCTGAACTCAAGGAATTCCATGGGCTTATCGACGAATTCGGCAAAGCCATGCGCAGTGCGGGTGACTGGGCCGAGTCCTTCATCGCGGACTGCCGGCTTACTTTCGAACGGTTGGAGCATGTCGAGCACGGCTTTGGCCCGGTGTGGGACGAGGCTTCACGTGTGCTGATATTGGGATCGATGCCGAGCCCGAAATCGCGGGAGATGGCGTTCTATTACGGCCATCCGCGGAACCGTTTCTGGAAGGTGATGGCCCGCATCTTCGATGATGACTCATGCCTGCCGTCAGCCCGTGCCGATTGCGGTGAATCCATGACTGTTGCGGATTTGGCTGGCCGCCGTCGCGATTTCGCGTTGCGTCATCACATTGCGCTCTGGGACGTGCTCGCCTCCTGCGACATCGTGGGCGCCAGCGATGCCAGTATTCGCAATCCGATTGCCAATGATGTTGCGCCAATTGTCAGGGGTTCGCGGATCGCCCATGTGTTTGCCGCCGGTGCCAAGGCGGCGCAGCTGTATCGTCGGCTGTGTCTTCCTCGGCTCGGTGAGGAGGGCCTTGGCCTGACGCGCCTGCCCATGACCCAGTTGCCGTCCACCAGCCCCGCGAACGCCTCCGTGGGTTTGCCCCGCTTGGTTGAGGCGTATCGGGCGGTTCGGCGTTATGCTTCGCCGCGGTAGCGGGACATCATGACGGAATGCAGTTCCTGCGCGCTGGGTGGCGTCCAACTGATCGCGTCGGCGCCGGCGTCGATGGTGGCTTGAATACCCTCGGGTGAGCGGCCGCCCGAGGCGAGAATCGGCATTTCGGGATGGTGGCTGCGGATTGAGGCGACGATGTTGGGCGTTCGCTTGCCGGCTGCCACGTTGATGATCGCGGCGCCGGCGCGAATCTTCGCCTCGGTGATGGCGTCGTCCACGGTGACGGTGGCCACGACGGGAATGTCCACCGTGCCCATGACGGCTTCGACGGTTTCCGGTGGTGCCGGCGCGTTGATCAGTACACCCGCCGCGCCTTGCATTTCGGCGACCATGGCGAGTTCCACCACGCGCTGCCCGGTGGTGGTGCCTCCTCCCACGCCCACGAAGAGGGGCTGCTGCGCCACCGTCAGCAGCGCTTGTGTGATGATCGGTTCCCCGGTGAATGGGTATACGGCCAGAATGGCGTTGGCGTTGGTGTTGCGGATGACCACCACGTCGGTTGAGTAGGCGAAGGATTTCAGCGTGTGGCCTTTGACGGTGATGCCTCCGCAGGTGGAGATGAGCTCGGGAACCCGCACGGCGGGCGAGGTGAGTCGTCCTTCGACCGAAGCGGTGCCGCTGGCTGTGCGGCTGACCGACGGGGTGGCGGAATGGTGGCCGAGGGCGATTGATTCGCTGGGGGAGAAGATGTTCGCGCCGTGTTCGATCATGCCTGTTCCTCCTTGGGATTGATCGCTCCGTCGGCCGTCTGGCCGGACGTCGGGGATCCAAGTGACAGAAATTCCCGCATGGCCCTGCGGCGTTCGGCGAACTCGTCGTTGGCGAGTTTCTTCTCGGCGCTGTCGATGATGCGCCTCAGATATTCGGAGAATTGCGCGAGTTCGGCCTCGCTGAGGCAATCCAGCAGATCGGCGCCCATGTCGTGATGGATCCGCCGAACCTGGCGTGCCGCCAGCCTGCCCGCTTCGGTGAGGCGGATGGTCACCATGCGTTTGTCGGCGGCTGACGGATCACGTCTGATGTAGCCTTTGTGCTCGAGCCGGGCTAGCAGTTCGCTCATGGCTTGCCGGCTTGTGCCCAGCATGTAGATGAGGTCCTTCTGGCTGATCGCCGGCTTGAGTCCCAGGATCGTCAGTATGCGGCCCTGTCCGCGGAATGCTGAGACGTCGGATGGCGTTGGCTGCGTTGTCCGCTTGGCTTTCGGGGCGGCGTGCGCCGCGTCGACCGTGGTCGGGTTGGGGGAGGCGCCTTGTTGCTGTGCGGTGCGTTCTATCTGGAGTTTGGAGCGGATCAGCAGCAGATTCAGCTCGCGGATCTGGTCGAGGACCTTGGTTGATGCGGTGGGCATGGCCCCTCCTTTGGTGGCAAGGCTTACGCTGTCGCAGCCCATCGTAGGGTCGTTCGGGGTATAATGTCAAGTACTTTACGTATTTATGGGCGGCTGCCCTGGGGTCCGTGCATGGCTGGGTTCGTGGCCTGCGAGGATTGTTCGACGCTGTGCGACACGTGGTGTCGCGCGGGTCGTAACTGTGTTACTGTTGTGTATAACAGTTACACAGTTAGCTGTCGCGCCGACGCAATCCTCGAGAAAGGGCATTGATGAAACTGATCATTTCGTCCGTGTCCGGCGAACCCATCTACGAGCAGATCACAACACAGATCCGCGCTGCGGTGCTCAACGGCGACCTCAAGGCGGGGGAGGCGCTGCCGTCCCTGCGCAAATTGGCCAGGGAGTTGCGCGTATCGGTGCTTACGGTTACCAGGGCGTATAACGAGCTGGCCGACGAGGGCATCGTGCAGAACGTGCAGGGCAAGGGGTGCTTCGTTCTGGACCGCGGCAACGAGGTCATGAGGCGGACCCTCCTGGACAAAGCCGAGGCGGGCCTTGCCGAGGCGTGCAAAGCCGCCAAAGCTGTCAACCTGCCGCTGCGCGATCTGCATGATCTGCTTGACCAGACATATAAGGACGCATCATGATTAACGAAACCTCAAGCGCGGAGGTGATGGCTCTTTCCGTCACCGGCGTGACGAAACGCTATGATTCGGGCTTCACATTGGATGACGTGACCTTCGACTTGCCGTCCGGCTATATCATGGGGCTGATCGGTCCGAACGGCGCGGGCAAATCCACACTGATCAAGCTGGTTCTCAACATGATCCGACGCGATGCCGGCGCGATCCAGGTGCTTGGACTTGACGCCATCACGCAGGAGGAGCGGGTCAAAGCCGAAGTCGGCGTGGTGTTCGATGGTTCGTACTTCATGGAAACATGGAGCGTAAGCCAGGTTGAACGGGTGATGGCGCCCATGTATCCCGCATGGAACAAGACCGTCTTTGACGGGTATCTTCGACGCTTCGACCTTGACCGTGGCAAGAAGGTCAAGGAACTGTCGCGTGGCATGCGGACGAAGCTCATGCTCGCCGTGGCCCTGAGCCATGACGCCAAGCTGCTGATCCTCGACGAGCCCACCAGCGGTCTTGACGTGCTCTCGCGCGACGAACTGATGGACATCCTGCACGCCTACATCGAGGACGGCAGGCATGCGGTGCTGTTCTCCACCCATATCACCGCCGACTTGGAACGCGGCGCCGACTTCATCACCTACATCACCGGCGGACGGCTGTACTACAGTGGTCCCAAGGACGAATTCGAGGAATCCTTCCGTCTGGTCAAAGGCGGTCCCGACAAGTTGGCGGCCGTCGACGCCGTGGCGGACGGAACGCGCGTCTACGGCACGGGCTTTGACGCACTGGTCCGAGCCGATTATCTCAGCAGATTGCCGGAGCATGCCGGGCTGGTCGTCGAACCTGCGAGCATCGACGACATCATTCGGCTGACCAATGCGAAGGATGCCGTCGCGGGTGGCAGCCTTGCGGACGACATGGAGGTGTCGCGATGACACGTATGCTTCCCGCCCTTCCCGCGGACACCGGCCGTGCCATTCTCAACGCCTGCCGACTGGACTTCCATCGCATCAGGGGCGGCGGGTCGAATCTGTGGCTGATGCTCGGGTTCGCGCCGGTATTCACATTGGTGGTCGCGCTCGTCTCCGGGAATGGCGACATGCGCCCGTTGACGGACTTCTCATCCGGCGCCGTCAACGGCTCGTGCTTCGCCCTGTTCATCGTGATGGCGATGTATGTGTTCTTCTATGAGTCCGAAGGGCGGAACGAGTGGATGAACGGGCTGATTCCCGTCAACCGCACCCATCAGGTACTGGGACGTTATGCGACGATGATCGCAAGCGCATTGACGTTTCTGATCGAGGAAATCGCCTGCATCCTGATACTCAACGCGTTCGCAACCGCCGCAACAGGTGCCGTGGCCCTCTGGTCCGGTGACGACACGGCCGCGGTATTCGCCGCGGTGGTCGTCTTCATACTGCTGGAATCGGTGGCATATCCGTTGCTGTACCGTTTCCCCGCGCAAAAGGCGGTCACCGTAATGCTTGTGGTCATGGTCGTGCTGGTGGTCGCGGCACTCGCGCTGGCCGTCACACTGCCGCAATCCGTTCTGGACGATGTGGAACGTGCCGTGACGGCTCTGTTCGAGCATACGGTCACGGCGGCAACGGTCGGAGGCGTCGTGACCGTAGCGGTGCTGGTCATCTCCGTGCTGTGCTCGCTGCGCGTCTACCGCGCCAAGGAACTGTAAGGCGATTGCCGATGGGGCGGGGGCCTGGCTCGCTATGCCTGTGGCCGATGCTCGCGGCAGGTTTGTCCGAGTCGCCGGGACAGCGAGGCCGGATCAAGCAGATGGTCGAGTTCCTCGTCGTTCAGATCGGTGCGTTCGGCGGCGACCTCGCGAATCGTTCGACCGGAGGCCACAGCTTCCGCCGAGATCGCGCTGGCGGCCTCATAGCCGATGACGTCGTTCAGTGCGGCGGAGATGGCGGGGGAACGCAGGGCATGCTCTCGACCGGTTTTCAAATCGACCTGAATTCCTTCGATGCAGCGTTCGCGGAACATATCCATTGCGCGGGTCATCAGATGCATGCCGGTCAGAATCTGGTGCACGATCAGCGGGTCGAAGGCATTGAGCTGCAGCTGGCCCTCGGCGGCCGCCCAATTGACCGTCACGTCCATCCCGAAGATGGTGAAGCAGCTTTGGTCCACGCATTCTGGGATCACCGGATTCACCTTCGCCGGCATGATGCTGGAGCCCGCCTGACGAGGTTGCAGATGGATGTCCCCGAAGCCGGATCGCGGCCCCGAATTGAGCAACCGCAGGTCGTCAGCCGCCTTCTTCAAATGAATGGCCAGGTTTTTCAATACCGCGGAGGCCGCAATATAGGCGCTCATGTCGGTCATGGCCGCGATCGGGTCCGGCGCGGCGGTGATGGGAAGTCCGGTGATGCGCCTGAGATGCCTGGTTGCGCTGGTGCGGAATCGAAGATCCGCGCAGATGCCGGTGCCAATGGCGGTAGCTCCCAGATTCAGCACGCACAGATCCGGTATGAGTTGTTCCATCGCCGCCATGTCGAGTTTGAGAAAGCTGGCGAAGGCATGGAATTCCTGGCCGAAGGTCATCGGAACCGCGTCCTGCAGTTGGGTGCGGCCGAGTTTGACGTCATTGGCATGCTTGTCGGCCAGATTGTGCAGCGATTGGCGCAGTTGGTTGGTGGCGTTGATAAGCGGGCGCAGCGCATCGACGATGGCGAGCTTGCACGCCGCCGGATACGTGTCGTTCGTGGATTGCGAATGGTTGACGTGGTCGTTGGGGTGAATGAATGTGTAGTCGCCGCGGGGATGTCCGGCCAATTCGAGCGCGCGGTTGGCGATCACCTCGTTCATGTTCATGTTGGCGCTGGTGCCGGCGCCACCCTGCAGCACATCCACCGGGAACTGGTCGGCCAGACCGCCGTCCTCGATTTCCAGACACGCCTGTTCAATCAGCTTGGCCTTGGCGCCGTCGATCAGGCCAAGTTCGGCGTTGGCGGTGGCACAGGCGCGTTTAACCGTTGCGTACGCCCTGATGAGTGAGGGATGGTCGCCGTCCGCGACATCGGAAACAGTGAAGTTGCCGATGGCTCGCTGTGTGTGAATGCCCCAATAGACGTCGGCGGGCACGCCCATCTCGCCGATGCAATCGTGCTCGAGTCGCATGGATTTGGCGTCTGTGGTGGGCGTGGTCGTTCTCGAGGCTCTCGTCATGTCGGTCATGCCATCATCATCGCCCATTCGCGTTACGAAACGCCACGCCGGCCTATCTCTGCTCTGCGGATGATTCCAGAGCGGTGAGACGTTGCTCCACTTCGCGTAGGCGGTTGCGTAAGGCGGATTCCATGTCGATGCCGTTGGCGTCCGCCTCGCGGATGATGGCCAGAACGCGGTTGGCGTATGCGTTGGCCGAAACTGCTGATTTGTCGGGGCCGGCGGACTTGGAGGCATCGTCGTCCGCAGAGGCGAGCGCCTGGTCCAGTAGCTGCGCATGCCCGGACTCGGCGGCTCGGTGAATGATCTTCGCCGCGCGGGGGAACGCGCCCTGTGCGCGAGCAATGCCTTCGACCACCGACTTACGATGCTTTTCGCGCTGTTTCATCGCATTCCATACGGCCAGCATTTCCTCCGGACTGTCCTCATGGCCGGCGTGCGGATCGCCGTCCGGCGCGAACACATGCGGGTGTCGGGTGATGAGCTTGTCCACCAATCGATCGCAGACCTCGTCGAGTGTGAACGGATCGGATTGGTCCTTCGCGCAGACGGCCGCCTGATAGATCGACTGCATGAGCAGGTCGCCGAGTTCCTCGCGCATGCCCTCGCGGTCGTCCTCTTCAACCGTGTCGACGAATTCGTAGGTTTCCTCCAACAGGTTCTTGAGCAGGCTTTGATTCGTCTGCCGCTTATCCCACGGGCAGCCGCCCGGACCGACCAGAATCGTCACCACAGCCCGTACCCGTTCCAGTGCGGTTGGGGCCTTGACCACTGGCCCAAGTTTCGAACAGTGTTCGAATCCCCTGGGCAGTTGGTAGCTGGAAGTGGCCCTGGGATCGGCTGCGTTCTGCTTTGCGGTCCGGTGCAATTGCTTGGAGAAGAACAGGTCCATGGTGGTGTGCGTGGTGCCGGGCAGCGGGCCGTCCAGTTGCGTGTAACCGAGTTGCCGATAGAGGTGTATCGCGTCCTTGAGGTTGTGGTGGGTCTCCAAGTACAGCGTGGCATATCCTGCTTCGGCGGCGCGCTGCTCCACAAGCGCGACGAGTTGATGGCCAAGTCCCTGATGCCGTGCGGCGGGGGAGACGTACAGCTTTTGCAGTTCGGCCACGCCGGGTTGGTTGGGGAATGCCGCGAATCCGGCTCCGCCGGTCACGATTCCATCGTCGTCGATGGCGACAAAATAGGCGCCGGCGGCCTGATAGAACGTGCTCAAATGATCGAGTTCCGGGTCGAAATACGCGGTGCCGGGAATATCGAGTCCCTGCGCGGCTAGGCTGCTGCGCACAATGGCGGCCATCGCAACGTCATCAGCGGCGGTAATCGGTCGAATCTGCATGCTGTCATTGTATGGCGGGAATGATGTGCCTTTGCGCATGAGATTCGTGCATAATGCCGCAAGCGCCATGCCACGGGACTCAGTCCGCTGTTTTCAGCGCTTTGACCATCCAGCCATGGGTGCCGTTGTCGAAGAGTTCGTCGGTGACCTGATATCCGAAGTGCTCATACATCGCGAAGTTTTTGTCTTCGGAATGCACTGCGGCAATCCGTCCGCCCGCTGCCAGAATGCGGCGTTCCGCCTCGGACAGCATCATTCTGCCGACGCCGCGCCCCCGTTCGCCGGCAGCCACCGCCAGCCGCGCGATCACCCAGCGGCCAGGCTGATCGGTGTGTTCGGGGTCGGGAAAGAAGCGGCATGTCGCTATGGCGCGGCCGCCCTCGAAAGCCAGCAGATGCGTGGCGCGACCGGGTTCGTCCCACTCGTCGAATTCCGGCCGGTAATTCTTTTCCACGACGAACACCGCCGTTCGGATGGCGCGGGCCTGGTCGGTCGCCCTGTCGTATTCGCGAATTTCCATGCGAGCATTCTATCGTCAGAGTTGGGCGAGGAAAAAGAAACGTGGCATGGGAATCAGCACGGTGCCGTCGGTCTGCAGCGGATAGACCGAGCGCAGCCGGTCGACGAATGCCTGCTCATAGGCCCGCCTCAATTCGTCGGTGGGCAGTTGCGACAGATACGGGCGCAAACCGGTGCCCCGATACCATTCGACGACGCCCGCGTAACCTTTCAGCGCATGCCAGTAGGTTGTCTCCCATACTTCCGCGTGCTTTGACAGAGGTACGATGAGATCGTAGTAGGCGCCGACATCGAAGTGGCTGCCTCCCAGATGATGGTAGGGGCGAATTCCCCCGCCGCCGATGTAATCGGAGAACGGGGCTTCGGCGGCCAGCTCGCGCATGACAGTGTGCGCGGGCTGGTTGATGGTTTCGGTGAACTGGCAGGCCGCCATGCCGCCGGGGCGTACGCGGCGCAGCATGGCGGGGATTACCTTGCGGTGGTTCGGCACCCATTGCAGGCAGGCGTTGGTGAATGCCACGTCGAAATCATCGGGCAGGCTGTCGAGATCGTTGGCGTCAAGCACCTGAAACTCCATATCGGGATGTTGCTCACGCGCCGCCGCGATCATCTCCGGCGACGAATCGACGCCCAACGCCTGCGCCCCGGGGTAGCGCGCGCGGAGTTGGGCGGTGCTGTTGCCCGGCCCGCAGCCGATGTCGAGCAGACGCCGTGCGGAACCGTCATCGGCGGGCAGACGGTTCACCAGGTCGCGGCTCGGCTGCGTGCGCTGGTCGGAGAATTTCAAATACTGCGAGGCGTTCCAAGTGAAAGTCATGATTCCAAGATCTTCCATGGGCACATTTGGCGGGTTGCTCGTTTCGGCATGTGGACGATGCGTCGCGATCGATGGATCGCCATGTCGACATGCCATACGGCGAAACGGGATGGCGACGGGCATATCAGGAAAGGCGGGACGCGTGGTTACGGCGAATCGGTCGCCTGTAATGGCTCCGGTGTACTTTCGCGAAACATTCATTTGCACAATATGCGGGGAGCCCGATGCGATCGGGAGGCGTGATGCAGCAGGAGGGCAAGTGAACGCTGCGCAGTATCAGACAACATCCGACAGCCAAACGACGCCCGCGATCCAAGCGGAGCGGACAGCCGGAGCCAATCGGCCGCCCCAGGGCAAGAAGCCGGTCGAAGGCAGACTGATCATCGTGGTGGTGGCGCTGTCCATCCTCACGTTCCTCGGCATTCTCTCGGAAACCTCGCTGAACATCGCATATTCGACGCTGATGGGGGAGTTCTCCGTGTCCGCCGACGTGGTGCAATGGCTGACCACCGGATATCTGCTGCTGCTTTCCGTGTCCATTCCCACCTCACCCTTCCTGGTGCGCACCTTTCCCACCAAGGCCTTGTTCACCGTGTCCGTGGCAGTGTTTTCCAGTGGCACCGTGATCGGCGCGTTGGCCACCAATTTTCCATTGCTGCTCGCCGCGCGACTGATCATGGCCTTGGGCACCGGCATCTCGCTGCCGTTGCTGACCAGCATCATTTTGGAGAAGGCGGCGCTTGAGCAGCGTGGCATGATGCTGGGGCTCGTCAGCCTCGTCACTTGCGCCGCCCCTGCCATCGGCCCGGTGTTCGGTGGTGTGGTGATGGAATACCTCAACTGGCATTGGATCTTCTATGCGATGCTGCCGTTCCTGGTAATTTCGCTGGTGATGGGCGTTGCGACCGTACCTGATATCCGGCATGCCGGTGACGGGGCCGGCCGCCTGTCGTTGCCCTCGCTGCTATTGGTGGCGGCGGGTCTGTCCGGTCTGATCGTGGCGGTGAGCTTCTTCACTTCTTGGCATGGCGACTGGCGGTTCTGGGCGGTGCTGTGCTCCGCCATAGCCGTGCTGGCGATATTTGCCGTCATGCAGCTGCGCATGGCCCATCCGCTGGTGGAAATCCGCACCTTCGCCTATCCGGGGTTCTCGCTGGGCATGCTCATTCTGCTGATGAGTTCCGGCGGCGTGCTGGGGCTGAACTTTCTGCTGCCCATCCTCCTGCAGCGCGGTTTCGGCCAAACCAGCATGGTCGCCGCGCTCGTATTGCTGCCGGGCGCGGTGGTGGGTGCTGTTTCCGCGCCGTTGATCGGCGGGACGTTGAAGAACCATTTCCCGCCCAGATTCATCATCTGCGGTTTTATCGGCGTGAGCGTTATGGACATGGTGCTGATGCTCGGCGGCAGGCATGAGGTGGCGGTGGCTGTGGCCTATGCGTTGTTCATGGCGGCTTCCGGCTTCGTGCTGGTGCCGGATCAGACCCATGCGCTGAACCAGCTTCCGTCCCATATGAACGCCGATGGTTCGGCCGTGATGAACACCGTCCAGCAGTTGGCCGGCGCCATCGGAACCGCCGTGGCCAGCGCGCTGATCACCGAATACAGCTCATATGGGTTGGCGGGCGGAATGGGCGAGTCCCAAGCCTATTTGTCCGGTTTCGCCTCAAGCATGCGTGTGCTGCTTGGCCTTGGCGTGACCGGCATCGTGCTCGCCTCGCTCATGTTCCGCTTTTCCTCGCGCCTGCCGCCCGAACCGGCTGAGTCGTGACGCGCCGGTCGGCTTGTGCGCCCCCGTGTCGGTCGTGTGTCGGTCGTGCGGCTAGACTGAACTACCGTGGATGATGAACTGTTCGTCAAGGCTTCGGTGCCCAAGGCTTATTTCACGCTTTCGCTGCCCGTTGTGTTCAGCATGCTGGTGTCGATGGTCTACAACATGGTTGACACATTTTTCATCGCCCACACCGGCAACACCGACATGGTCGCCGGTGTTTCCCTGGCGGCTCCCGTCGTCACCGTGATGATCGCGCTGGGCGATATCTTCGGCCTTGGCGGCAGTTCGGTTATTTCCCGTCTGTTCGGCAGGCATCGCTATGATGACGGCCGGCGCCTGTCCGCCTGCTGTTTCTGGGGCGCGGTCGTCGTCGGCGCGGTCGTCATCATGTTTGGCATGATCTTTCATGATCCGATCCTGAGTGTGCTCGGCGCGGACGAACGCACCTGGGCGTATGCCTCGCCGTTCTACATGATCATCATCGCCGGATCGCCTCTGATTATCCTGTCGCTCACTCCCAACAACCTGTTGCGCTGCGAGGGGTTCGCCGTGCCATCCATGATCGGCGCGGTCGGCGGCACCGTCGTCAACATCATCCTGAATCCCGTCTTCATTCAGGTGCTCGGCTGGGGAGCCGCCGGCTCCGCCACCGCCACCGTCATCGCCTATGGCGTGCAGGACCTCTATTACGTTTGGTTTCTTGCCCGCCGCAGCCGCAATCTCTCGCTCGATCCGCGTCTGGCCCGTCTCTCGGCGAAGGAGGTCGGCGAGATCCTGATCATCGGCATACCCGCTTCGCTGACCAATATCATGCAAAGCGTCGGCCTGGTGATGGTCAACCTGTTCCTGCTCGCCTATGGCACCGACGCGGTCGCAGCCATGGGCATCGTACTGAAGATCATGATGATCGCCGTGTTGGTGCTGGTCGGCTTCGCCTTCGGCGCACAGCCGCTGATCGGCTACAACTACGGTGCCGGGAATTTCGAACGGCTTGGACAAGTGATGCGTTTCTCCTACGGATTCCTGTGCCTGTATTCCGTTGTGGCGACTGTTGTGCTGTCGCTGCTGGCCCGGCCATTGATGGGGTTCTTCATCGATGACGAAACGGTGATCGTCGAGGGGACGGGCATGCTGCGCGTGCAGCTGCTGTCCGTGGTGTGCGTGGCGATCGTCATGGTCACCACCTGCACGTTCCAGTCGGCCGGCAAGGCCGTCGGCGCATTGGTGCTGTCGATTTCCCGCCAGGGGGTCGTGCTGGCCGCCGCCCTGTGGGTCGGATCGCGCCTCTTCGGCTATCAGGGAGTCATCGCCGCCCAGGCCGTTGCCGATCTCGTCACCGCTGTCATGGCGGTCGTGCTGTTCGCGACGCTCCTGCCTGATCTGCGCCCGGGACGGGTCCGTGGCAGGGGAGAGGGAAACGGGAAGACTCCCGTCTGCTGATTCGCGACGGTGAAGTTGGTGCATCGCGCGGATAGGCGCGGCGTCGGACTGATACTTCACGACACGCCCGGCGTGACTTACCTGGAATTCGATGTCGTGCTACTCTGATGCGCGTTTTCAAAATCGCATGGCCCTGTGTCGTGCCGGCTTCGCGCCGGCGTTCAATGACAACATCGGTCATGCGTTTTTCTTTGCCGGCTGCGCCACACGCCATGCCGCATAAGCAGCCATCACATGCACATTGGCCCACCGGGCCTGAACAAGAGAGGGGTTTATGCTGTCCGCATCCCAGCGATCACAATCCGTCCAAACCACCCAACCCATACCGCCCGAGAACGTGGCGGCGGCCCAATCCGCCTCCGCCGGTGAACGGCGATTCGAACACCCGCATCGTCTGATGCTCGGCCTGTACCTCGGCGCGTTCCTCGGCATGCTGTCCGAAACCTCGATGAACATCGCGTTGCCGGCCCTCTGCGACGAGTTCGGCATCACCACCGGCACGGCGCAGTGGATGGTCGTCGGCTATATGCTCGCCATCGGCATTGTGCTGCCCTGCGTGGGATTGCTGCTCAAATGGGTGAAGGCCAAAACCCTGGTGATCGTGGCGCTCTGCTGCTTCCTCGTCGGTGCCGTGGTCTCCGCCGCTTCGCCCGTGTTCGCCCTGGTGCTCGCGGGCCGCATTCTGCAGGGCGTGGGCACCGGCATCGTGCTGCCCTCGGTGTATGCGGCGATCATGCGCGTCTTCCCGCCGGCCCAGATCGGCGCCGCCAACGGCGTGGCCGGGCTGGTCATCATGTTCGCGCCCGTGATTGGCCCCACCCTTGCCGGTCTGCTCATCGGCATGTTCTCCTGGCGTGCCATCTTCGCGCTGTTCGCCGTCGTGGCGGTTGCCGCCATCGCATGCACGGCCGCGTTCTTCGTCACTCCCATTGAAACGACCCGTCCGCGCATCGACGTCACCTCCGTCGTGGCGTCCGTCATCGGATTCGGCTGCCTGGTCGCCGGCGTGAGCCTGGTGTCGGATATGGGCGCCTCCGGCGTCGTCATCGGACTGCTTGTTGTCGGCGTGCTGGTGTTGGCGTTCTACGTCTGGCGTCAGCTGCACCTCGAATCCCCGCTGCTGGATCTGAAGATCCTCGGGCTGCGGTCCTTCACCGTGCCCGCGTTGATGGTCACCTGCTCCTTCGCCTGTACGCTGGCCATCATGTACATCGCGCCGCAGGAGCTCCAGCGGGGTCTGGGATTTGACGCCACCACTGCGGGCTTGCTCATGCTCGCCGGCGGCGTGGTCAACGCCATCTGTTCGTTCGGTGCCGGTCGTCTGTTCGATCGTTTCGGCGCCGTGCCACTGGTGCGCCTCGGCGCGCTGCTGGCCATCGTTGGTTCCGTGTTGTTCCTCATGATCGGCGTGGGCACGGCGCCGGCGTTCTTTGTGCTGGCGCATGTGGTGTTCATGATCGGCATCCCGTTCATGCAGCAGTCCGCCCAGTCCGCCGCGCTCAAGGGCCTGCCCCATCATCTCGCGGCCGACGGCTCCACGATCCTCAACACCATGCAGCAGGTTGTGGGCGCGGTCGGCACCGCCATCGCCACCTGCCTGCTGATGGCGGGACAGGCTGCCGGCACGGCGGGGGAGTCCGCGGCTCAGGGTTTCGTGACCGGATCTCGCCACGGCTACATCTTTGGACTGGTGCTGATCGTCATCGCCCTGCTGCTCTCGTTCCTGCATAGGGAGCAGCGTCAATAGCAATAGGCCGTTGACGCGCTGCAGGCGCTACCGGGCAATCGGGCGTAGGCGATCGGCTTCGTCGAAGCAGGATCGGTAGACGAGCAGCATGATCAGGCTGTCGGCCAGTAGGGTCAGTGCGGCGATGGCCGCGAGAATCACGAACTGGTATTTGGCGGCATCGAGAGGGTCGCCTCCGGCGATGACCTGACCGGCCATCATGCCGGGTATGGTGACGATGCCGGCGGAGGCCAACGAGGCGGTGGTCGGCATCAGCCCCAGTCTGATCGACGACACCACCGACGGGCGCGACGCCTCCCATGGCGTTGCGCCCAGCGCCAGCAGCATGCCGATGTCGTCGCGTCGATCCTTCATCGACTCGAAGAACCGGCTCAACCCCACCGCCAACGCCGAGACGGTGTTGCCCAGCAGCATGCCTGCCAGCGGTACCACCAGTTGCGGCGCATACCATGGCTGTGGGCGCACGATCAACTCGGTGACCAGCGACACCATCAGCAGCAGGGTGACGGACAGCGCCAGCAGCACCGGGACAATCAGCCCGCGATGCAGCGTTTTCGGCGCGTTTTTCGCGCGCGACAGCGTGATCTGCACGCCTGCCGTCAACATCAGCACCAGCAGGGCCAGTACCAGCCACGGATTGTTCGAGCGGATCACGAAGCCCATGATCACACCCATCGCGCACAGTTGCAGCAGCGCGCGGCACGCCGACCACATCAGTGTGCGCCCGATGCCGATGCGCATCAGTCCGGAGATGCAGGCTGCGGTCGCGACCATTAGCATCGCGGCGAGGAGGCCCCAGACGTCGATCGGATAGGAGCTGCCGGTCATCTTGTCTCCTCCGTTACGCCGATTTGGGCAAGTCGGCTGTGCTCCAGCCGCATGATCCGCGTCGCCAGACCATCCGCCGGTCGGTGGCGAATGCGCACAATCGCCATGCCGCCATCGTGGGCGGCGCGGGCCATGAGGGCGGCGACCAGTTCGGCATTCGCGTCATCCAATCCCGCGTCCACCTCGTCAGCCAGCAACAGCTTCGGCTCCGTCAGCAAAGTGCGCGCCAAACAGACGCGCGCCGCCTGGCCGCCTGATAAATCATGCGGCGGGCGGGAAAGCTCGATATCGGAGCAGCCCATCGAATCCAACATCGATCTCAACTTGGCGTCGTCGGGGGCTTTGACCTCACGTCGGACCGCCAATGAGAACGGCATCCGGAGTGCTTCGGCCACGCTTGATCCAGTGAGTATGGGTTGCTGCGGCACATACGCCACAAGGCTCCGCCATTGTTGGGGAGTGTACTCGGACGAGTCGCGACCTTCCACCGCGAACGTCCCGTGGGCATACGGGTTCAGCAGTGCGAACGCGGTCAGCAGACTGGACTTGCCCTCACCCGAAGGACCGGTAAGATCCACGACTTCGCCCGCGTCGATGGAAAAGCATCCGGTGAAGAGCGTCCGCCGTTCGTTTCCATTTTCCTGCGAAGGCATCGCACAGCCGACATTGCGGGCCGCAAACAGATGTGTCATGTCTCGCACAATACGCCTTGTATGGACATATGCGATTCCACGGGGCGAGGGGTGTTCAGAGATTGCGGATTTCCGCGCCGAACGGCCATAGGGCCAGCTTGGCCATTTTGAACGACTGGATGCCGAAGGGAATGCCGATGATGGTGATGCAGTTGAATATGCCGGCGATGAGATATCCCATCGCCATCCACCAGCCGACCAACATCACCCACAGGACGTTGGCAAACGTTGATCCCAAACCGCCGCCGTATACGACGGTTTTGCCGAAAGGCGTCAGCGTAAGGGTGGCCATTTTGAAGGCTTGCAGTCCCAGCGGGATGCCGATGATGGTGATGCACAGCGCGAGGCCGATCGCCAACCAGGCGAAGGCGATGACCAGTCCGCCCAGAATCAGCCACAGAATATTGCCCGACAAACGCATGCTTGCATCATACGTGGTCGCATCAACAGGCGCCGCCGTTCGGCTTTCGTGCGCATACGCGAGCTCGGTCCTGCGGATGCGTTGCAGAGAGTGCTCCGGGAAAATCGTGCCGCGGAGTCACGGCTTGGCGTCCGGCCACACGTCGTCATATGGCATGCCGGTAAGCTGCTCGACGGTGCGCCTGGTGCGAGGATCCACGGTATGCTTCGCGCCTCCGGATCGCAGGCGATCAATTTCCCCGAGCAGTTCGTTATCCGTGCGGCGATCGAGGATCAGGCTGCGTGACACAATCCAGGCGAGCACGACGCCGACAAGATAGATGCCCAAGGTGATCGATGCCAAGCCGATCTGGGCGCCGAATGGCTGCGTGTCACGCTGCGCATCGAATCCCGTGGCTCTCAGCGCCACGCCGACGTTCATGGCCACGATGCCGGAGCAGAGTTGGCGGAAGAACGCCTGGACGCCGGCGAAGGTGGCCGATCGATTTCGTTCGGTGACGATCCGATCCACATCGGCGATCAGCGGGAAGATCTGCCAGGGCAGGAATCCGGCTGAGGTGCGGAACGCAAAGAACACCACCGCACCCGTGACGGCGAACGCGGTCCAGGCGCCTCCGGCCAGTGTGCCACGCAGCAGCCAGGCGCCGAGCATCCAGACCAAGCCAATGCCCATACCTGAGAACCCAATGGAGAACAGCGTCCGGGGGCCGAACCTGATCATGCCCCAGTTGCATACCGGCATCAGCGGCAGAGCCAGCGCCGACAGTGTGAGCAGCAACGAGGCGAACGCGGCGGTCTGCCCCCAATTGAAGATCGCGAAGTAGGCGAAGGTCTGGCCGAATATATCCATGCCGCACATCAGTAACAGGTAGATCGCCAGATGCTGGCGGAAGGAGCGTATGCGTAAGGTGGAAACGTACTCGCATACCAGCTTGACCATGCGCTTCGCCCAGCCGGAGACGCCGACGTGCAGATGGTCGAGCGAACCGTCAGCATAGGCTGCGAAGCCGGCTTCCTCCGGACTCAGCTCCCATGTGGAGCGCCAGCAGATGAACAGCGTAATCGAGAAGAGCACGGTGAAGCTCATGGTGAAGATCTGGTAGCTGGAGGCCCTGTCCTCGCCGAGAGTCGAAAGCGTCGCCGACCCGATCAGAGGTATGAGCGTGCAGGACCCGTTCGAGATGAACAGTCTCGTGCTGCTGAGCAGGGTGCGGCCCTTGAAATCGGTGGTCATTTCGCTGGGCAGCGCATTGTAGGCGGTCATGAAGATCTGGCTGAGCATGATCCAGATCATGTATATGCAGAAGTACGCTTCGGGATTCAGGCCCGGAACCCACATCAGCATGCCGACGAGCACTATCGGCGACATGATGAGCAGCAGCAGTCGGCGACGACCGAACCGGCGCCCGATGGGGAAGCGGTAGAGATTGTCGGAGAGTGCGCCGAAGAACAGGGCCGAGAAGGCCGAAATAATGGTGGACATGCCGATGATCGTCTGCGCGGTTTGGATGTCGAGGTCGCAGAAACGCGTCCAGAACAGCGACAGGTACGTCATGGTGAGCGTCATCTGGCCGCCGCCGTAGAAGTCCCCGATGCCGAAGCCTATCGATTGGCGCAATGAGATCGTCGTGGTGGTCCGCGGCGGCGCGGACGAAGTTGCTTGGCTGGGCATGGTCACACCATAGCAAGTGCGGCCGCCAATGAAGATTGTCTCACCATGTGGTCATATAGCCGTTCGGAAAGGAGGTTATAGCCGGTTCTCAGCCTTTGGCCGCACAGGGGCGTATAAGACCCTATAAGCAGCGCATATATGGCGAATGGCCGATTTCCGCCATTTTCGCGGCATGGCGGGGTTACGGTTGAAGGGCATTCGTTGAGATGGAGATCCGCTCCGAGCGGCAGCCGCGCGGCGGTGACCACCTCAACGGCCAACGAATACGAGAAGAGAGGAACTTCCCATGACCGCATCTGTGCAGCAGCCGGCCGGCAACCCCGAGGAGCCGGTGCGCGTCAACCACACGCTTCGCAACACCATCATCGCCATCATTGTGGTGGCTCTCGTCGCAGTCGGTGGCTTCTTCGGCTACCGCGCCTACGCCCACAGCGTCGACTCCGCCGTCAAAGGCTCCAAGAACAACCCGGTGAAGATCGGCGTCGTCGGCGCCACCGATCCGGACTTTGTGGCCTTCAAGGCCGAGGCCGAGAAGCAGGGCATCTACGTCGATCTCGTGGACTTCCAGGACTACACTTCCGAGAACCCCGCACTTGATTCCGGAGAGCTTGATCTCAACGAGTTCCAGCACCTGCTGTACCTCGCCAACTACAACGTGAAGAACAATAAGGATTTGCAGCCCATCGGCGGCGTCGTGGTCTACCCGCTGTCCCTGTACTCCAAGAAGGTCAAGTCCGTCGACCAGATCAAGCAGGGCGACACCGTGGCGATTCCGAACGACGAGACCAACCAGGCCCGCGCCATCGGCGTGCTCCAGAAGGCCGGCCTCGTCCAGCTCAAGGGCGACTGGACCCCGCTGTCCACCCCGGCAGACATCGATACCGACAAGAGCAAGGTCAAGGTGACCCCGCTGAAGGCCGAGCAGATCGCCAACGCGCTGAGCGACCCGCAGGTTGTGGGAGGCGTCGTCAACAACGATTATGTGGCGGACGCCGGCATCAGTCTCGACGAGGCCGTGTACGCGGACAAGGCCGAAGGCGAGGAAGCCCGCCCGTACATCAATGTCTTCGTGTCCCGCAAGGCGGACGTGGACAACGAGACCTACCTCAAGCTCGTCCAGATCTACCACGACACCCAGGCGGTCCAGGACGGCCTGTCCGAAAAGTCCTCCGGCACCGCCGTCTCCGCGAAGGACTACTCCAAGGCCGAGCTCCAGGGCTTCCTGAGCGATCTCGAGTCCGAAGTCAAGGCGAAGTGATCGCGGGTCCGCAAAACCGGGCGGACAGGCCGATATCATTTCCATCGAATGCGGTATGCGGCCTTCTCCTTTCCCTCTGGCAAGGAGAAGGCCTTGTCCCGCGCACAGCGCAAGATGCAAGAAAGGACGGCTCATGACCAACGAAGCAGGCGCGTCTGAACCGATCATCGTGTTCGACCATGTGGTCAAGGAATTCAAACAGCGGGGGGGCGGCAAGTCGGCGAAGGTCGCTCGCGCGGTCGACGATGTGAGCCTGACCATCAACGCCGGCGACATCTTCGGCATCATCGGCTATTCGGGGGCCGGCAAATCCACGCTGGTCCGTCTGATCAACGCGCTCGAGACGCCGACGAGTGGAACCGTGACGGTACTGGGCAATGACATCACTGGACTGTCCGAGTCGAAGCTCAGGCCGATTCGCCAGAAGATCGGCATGATCTTCCAGCAGTTCAACCTGTTCTCCTCGAAAACCGTCGCCCAGAACATCGCCTATCCACTGCAGCTCGACCATTGGCGCAAGGATTATCAGGAACGCCGCGTCAAGGAGCTTCTGGAGTTCGTCGGCCTTTCCGAGCATGCCAACAAATACCCCTCCCAGCTGTCCGGCGGCCAGAAACAACGCGTCGGCATCGCCCGTGCCCTGGCCACGAACCCCAAGATCCTGCTCGCCGACGAGGCGACCAGCGCCCTCGACCCCACCACCACCAGCGAAGTGCTTCAGCTGCTCAAGCGCGTCAACGAGCAGTTCGGCGTCACCATCGTGCTCATCACCCATCAGATGAACGTGGTGCAGGAAATCGCCAACCGCGTGGCGGTGATGAGTTCCGGACGCGTGGTGGAGGGCGGTGACGTGTATGACGTCTTCGCCGCGCCGCAGCAGGCGGTCACCAAACGCTTCATCGCCACGGCCCTGCGCGGTCTTCCCGAGGCCGAGCGCGTCGAGCAGATGCATGCCCAGAACGCCGGCCGGATCATTTCCGTGGTCATTCGTCAGCAGGACGTCACCCGCGGCAGCACGGTCGTCCCCGCTTCCGGACAGAACATTTCGATGACCATCGCCGCGTATCCGTCGGTCGCCACGTCCATCCTCTATGGCGGCATCGATACCGTGACCGGTCAGGGCATTGGGGCGATCACCTACGAAATCAGGGGCTCGCAGAACGATGTCGACGCGTTCCTCGCCTCGCTGCGCTCCAAGTCGGACGTCATCGACTTCGGCGACGCCGCCAATCCCCATGACTACGACACCGCGATCGAGGAAGGAGTCACGCGATGATCACCCTTGCCAACACCACCACCAATTGGGAGGTCCTCAAACCGATTCTCGCGCAGTCCGTGGTACAGACCCTGCAGATGGTACTGACCACACTGGTCGTCGGCGGGTTCCTTGGTCTGATCCTCGGCGTGATTCTGTACGGCACCCGTCCCGGCAACCTCTTCGAGAACGCGGTCGTCTATCGCATCCTCGATGTGATCATCAACCTGATCCGACCGATTCCGTTCATCATCTTCCTTGCGGCCATGCAGCCGGTCACGATCGTCGTGGTCGGCACCTCAATCGGCACGGTGGCCGCGATCTTCCCGATGTGCGTGATGTGCACCATGGCCACGTCACGCCTGGTGGAGCAGAATCTGGTCACGGTCGATCCCGGCATCATCGAGGCGGCCCGCTCCATGGGCGCCTCGAAGCTCACCATCGTGCGTACGGTGCTGATTCCCGAGGCGCTGGCACCGCTGATCCTCGCCTACGCGTTCCTCTTCATCGGCGTGCTCGACATGTCGGCCATGGCCGGCTATATCGGCGGCGGCGGACTGGGCAACTTCGCCATCGCCTACGGCTATCAGAAGTTCGACCAAGGCGTCACCTGGACGGCCGTGATCATCATGATCGTCCTTGTGCAACTTGTCCAGGGCATCGCCAACGCGGTCGCCAAGCGGCTGCTCAATCGCGGTGCGTGATTCCGCCCGCGTAGAATCAGGAACCATGACTGTCAAGATCTCGATCACTCCGGAACTCATCGATATCCGCCACCATCTGCACGCTCATCCCGAGCGCAGTTTTGAGGAGTTCGAAACCACCCGATACCTCGGTGACCTGCTGCATGCGCATGGCATCGAAACATGGCGGCTGCCGAAACCCCTGGAGACCGGAGTGATCGCGGACATTCACGGAACCGCCGGAGACGGCCCCATCGTCGGCCTGCGGGCGGATATCGACGGCCTGCCGATCCAGGAGGACACGGGACTGCCGTTCTCGTCCGTCAATGACGGCGTCATGCACGGCTGCGGCCATGACCTGCATATGAGCGGTCTGCTCGGCGCCGCATTCTGGCTCGCCGAGCATCGCGACCAGTTCGCCGGTACGATCCGACTGGTGTTCCAGCCCGCCGAGGAACTTGGACAGGGCGCACGCCGCGTCATCGCCTCCGGGGCGGTGAAAGACCTCGATGCGATCATCGGCACGCATAACAATCCGAACTATGCGCCCGGCGAAATCGCCGTCGGCACCGAACCGATGATGGCCGGATGCGTCAAATTCCATGTCGTCCTGCATGCATCCGGATCCCATGCCGGCTACCCGCATAAGGGCACCAGCCCCATTGAGGCGCTCGCCACGATGATCCTCGAGCTGCAGACCATCGTCAGCCGTAATATCTCGCCGTTCCATGCGGTCGTGCTGTCGATCACCGAAATGCATGGCGGCCATGTCTGGAATGTGGTGCCGGCGACGGCTGGATTCCAAGGCACCGTGCGGTTCTTCGACAACAACGACGAGAAGAAGGTCCACCAGCGTTTTGTGGACGAGGTCGAATCCACCGCGCGCGCCTTCGGCATCCGTGCGGATATCGACTGGGACTGCCTGCAGCAGCCGCTCGTCGGCGATCCGGTGCTCAGCCAGGCCGTCGCCGACGACGTGCATGAATACGCCAAGCTGCGCTCCATCCGCCCGTCGATGGCTGGTGAGGACTTCGAGGAGTTCAGCCGGCTCATGCCCGTGGCGTTCGGCTTCATCGGATCCAACGGCCGCCCCGGATGCCCCGATTGGCACAGCCCGCATTTCATCGGGCTTGATGGCGCCATAGAGCCGGCTGTGAACTTCTACGCCAACGCCGCGCTGCGGATGCTGCGGGAACTGGCGGGCAAGAAGTCCCTGTGACATCGTCCGGCGTGGTCCGGTGGCGTCGTCCGCGCGCGTCGCCGACGGCCGGCATATGCCCGCGTTAGGATAAGTGGCATGAGTGAACTGACTTTCGCCTTGGCCCAGATCGATACCTGTGTGGGCGATCTTGAGGGAAACGCCGCCAAAATCCTCGACTATTGCCGTCGCGCCGCGGAAAGGCGCGCAGCCGTGGTGGTGTTTCCGGAAATGACCATCACCGGCTATCCCATCGAGGATTTGGCTTTGCGCCGAACCTTCCGACAAGCCGCCTGGGACCGGGCGAACCGATTGGCTCAGGAACTCTCCTCAACCGGACTGGGTGGCCTGTACGTGGTTGCGGGCACCGTGGGCACCGATCCGGCCTCGCACGGCCCGACCAATCGACTGGTCGTTTTGCATGACGGCGTCGTGTGGTCCGGCTATGACAAGCATTTCCTGCCCAACTACGGCGTATTCGACGAATTCCGCATCTTTACCGCGGGCAACCGCTCCGTCACGCTTGAGATCGGCGGCAGGCGGCTCGGCTTCGCCATCTGCGAGGACATCTGGCAGGACGGCGGTCCAGTTTCCGAATTGGCGCGCCGGGGCGTCGACGTGCTCGTCACCATCAACGGGTCCCCCTATGAAGAGGGCAAAACCCACGTGCGGCGTGAAATCGCCGCCAACCGTGCGGCCGAGGTTGGCGCGCCGATCATCTACGTCAATCAGGTCGGGGGACAGGACGATCTGGTGTTCGACGGCGGTACCTTCGTGCTGAACGCCGACGGCACGCTGGTTGAGCGCTCGCCCCAGTTCATGGAGGATCTGAGCGTCGTCACCCTGACGGAGAACGGTACGATGCGCCCGGCGGCCGTCGCCCCCGACCTGGACCCGGACGAGGAGGTCTACACCGCCTGCGTGCTGGGGCTGAAGGACTACATGGCCAAGAACCATTTCCATGGCGTCACGCTCGGCCTGTCCGGCGGTATCGACTCGGCTCTGGTGGCCGCGATGGCGGCCGATGCGTGCGGCGGTCAGAACGTGTGGGGTGTCTCCATGCCGTCCATGTACTCCTCCGACGGGTCCAAGGACGACGCGGCGGATTTGGCCCGCAACATTGGCGCGCATTACGATGTGCAGCCGATCGAGCCGCTGTTCGGCGCCTTTCAGCGGCAGCTCGACCTGCATGATGTGGCGGCCGAGAACCTCCAGGCCCGCATTCGCGGCGTCATCGTCATGGCCTATTCCAATTCCAAGGGACTGCTCGCCGTGGCCACCGGCAACAAAAGCGAGCTGGCGTGCGGCTATTCCACCATCTACGGCGACGCAGTGGGCGGCTATGCCCCGATCAAGGATCTGCTGAAGACGCGCGTGTGGGAGCTTTCCCGTTGGCGCAACAGGGCCGCGGCCGCCGGCATGGGCATTGGCGGTCTGCATATCGTGGGCAACGAGGAGGGGCGTCCCGGCGTGCCGTTGCCCGGGGGCGTGATGATCCCCGTCGCCTCCATCGAAAAGGCCCCGAGCGCCGAGCTGCGTCCCGGCCAGAAGGATTCCGATTCGCTGCCCGAATACGAACTGCTCGATCAGGTGCTCGCCGCCTATATCGAACACGCCCATGGGCGGGCCGATCTGCTGGCCGACGGATTCGACGAGCAAACCGTCGACACGGTGATGCGCCTGGTGGACCGCGCCGAGTGGAAGCGACGCCAGTACCCGCTCGGTCCCAAGGTGACGGCTTTGGCCTTCGGTCGCGACCGCCGTCTGCCGGTGACAAGCGCGTTCAGGGAATAGGGAACAGCCTGATCCGGTTGCAGGGTGCAGGGCGTGCGTCGTATCGGCCCTGGCCCCGGGATCGTGAAGGGAGCATGAGATATGGATACATCCAAGATGTGGTATTTCAACACCGTGAGGAACGAGCCGGAATTGGGTCCGCGTTCCCCCATCGGCCAGCGCATGGGACCGTACAAGTCCCGTGAGGAGGCCCTGAGGGCGTGGGAGATCGTTCGCGAACGCAACCGCGTCTGGGAGCGGCAGGACGCCCGCTATCATGGCGTCGATCCCGATGACCCGAACGCTGCGAAATCGGTTTGAGGCGGCCGGAAAAACCTTGTAATCGCTGGGTTTGTGACCCCTGTCACAAAACCTGTAAATGTGAGGTACCTCACGACAAAATCCGAGGTTTTCTTCAGGGTTCCAGCTACACTTGTGTAGTGACGAAGGCGCACGGATGCGCATTCGATTACCACCAAGGAGTGAGTATGGCAGCAGTTGAAGAAACCGCCCTAACTCAGGAAGAGCTCGACGCCAAGGCGTGGAACGGCTTCAAAGAGGGCAATTGGCAGAAGGATATTGACGTTCGCGACTTTATCCAGAAGAACTACACCCCGTACGAGGGTGACGCGTCCTTCCTTGCCGATGCGACCGAGAACACCAAGTTCCTGTGGAAGTACCTCGACGACAACTTCCTTGCTGTGGAGCGCAAGCAGCGTGTCTATGACGTGGATACCCACACCCCGGCCGACATCGACGCTTTCCCGGCTGGCTACATCGACGGCAAGTCCCGTGAGGAAACTCGCGATAACGTGATCGTCGGCCTGCAGACCGACGTTCCCTGCAAGCGCGCCATGATGCCGAACGGCGGCTGGCGTATGGTCGAGCAGGCCATCAAGGAAGCCGGCAAGGAGCCGGATCCGGAGATCAAGAAGATCTTCACCCGCTACCGCAAGACCCACAACGATGGCGTCTTCGGCGTCTACACCAAGCAGATCAAGATCGCCCGCCACAACAAGATTCTCACCGGTCTGCCGGATGCCTACGGCCGTGGCCGCATCATCGGCGATTACCGTCGTGTCGCCCTGTACGGCGTCAACAAGCTGATCGAGTTCAAGAAGCGCGACAAGGACTCCATCCCCTACCGCATCGATTTCACCGAGCCGGAGATCGAGCACTGGATCCGCTTCCGCGAGGAGCATGACGAGCAGATCAAGGCCCTGAAGAAGCTCATCAAGCTGGGCAACGAGTACGGTCTGGACCTGTCCCGTCCGGCTCAGAACGCTCAGGAAGCCGTTCAGTGGACTTACATGGGCTACCTGGCCTCCATCAAGTCCCAGGATGGCGCCGCAATGTCCTTCGGCCGTAACTCCGCGTTCTTGGATTGCTACATCCAGCGCGATCTCGACAACGGCGTGATCGACGAGACCCGCGCCCAGGAGCTCATCGACAACATCGTGATGAAGCTTCGCATCGTGCGCTTCCTGCGCACCAAGGACTACGACAACATCTTCTCCGGCGATCCGTACTGGGCGACTTGGTCCGATGCCGGTTTCGCCGACGATGGTCGTCCGCTGGTCACCAAGACCTCCTTCCGTCTGCTCAACACCCTGACTCTTGAGCACCTCGGACCTGGCCCTGAGCCGAACATCACCATCTTCTGGGATCCGAAGCTGCCTGAGGCGTACAAGCGCTTCTGCGCCAAGATCTCCATCGACACCTCCGCCATCCAGTACGAGTCCGATAAGGAGATTCGTGCTCACTGGGGTGACGATGCCGCTATCGCATGCTGCGTCTCCCCGATGCGCGTCGGCAAGCAGATGCAGTTCTTCGCCGCTCGTGTGAACTCCGCCAAGGCGCTGCTGTACGCCATCAACGGTGGTCGCGATGAGATGACCGGCATGCAGGTGATCGACAAGGGCGTTATCGATCCGATTAAGCCCGAAGCCGACGGCACCCTCGATTACGAGAAGGTCAAGGCCAACTACGAGAAGGCCCTTGAGTGGCTGTCCGAGACGTATGTGCTGGCTCTGAACATCATCCACTACATGCACGATAAGTACGCGTATGAGTCCATCGAGATGGCCCTGCACGACAAGGAAGTGTACCGTACCCTTGGTTGCGGCATGTCCGGCCTGTCCATCGCCGCCGACTCCCTGTCCGCCTGCAAGTACGCCAAGGTGTACCCGATCTACAACAAGGACGCCAAGAACCTTGAGGGTCACGAGTACGAGTACGTTGAGGGCGCTGACGACGATCTGGTCGTCGGCTACCGCACCGAGGGCGAGTTCCCGATCTACGGCAACGATGATGACCGCGCCGACGACATCGCGAAGTGGGTTGTCTCCACTGTGATGGGCCAGGTCAAGCGTCTGCCCGTGTACCGCGGCGCCGTCCCGACTCAGTCCATTCTGACCATCACCTCCAACGTCGAGTACGGCAAGAACACCGGCTCCTTCCCGTCCGGCCACAAGAAGGGCACCCCGTACGCTCCTGGTGCGAACCCGGAGAACGGCATGGATTCCCACGGCATGCTGCCGTCCATGTTCTCCGTCGGCAAGATCGACTACAACGACGCTCTTGACGGCATCTCGCTGACCAACACCATCACCCCTGACGGCCTTGGCCGCGACGAGGAAGAGCGCATCGGCAACCTGGTCGGCATCCTGGACGCCGGCAACGGCCACGGCCTCTACCACGCGAACATCAACGTTCTGCGCAAGGAGACCATGGAGGACGCCGTCGAGCATCCCGAAAAGTACCCGCACCTGACCGTGCGCGTCTCCGGCTACGCTGTGAACTTTGTGAAGCTCACCAAGGAGCAGCAGCTCGACGTGATCTCCCGTACCTTCCACCAGGGTGCCGTCACCGACTGATTCACTCAGCCTGTGACCGGCTCTCCGAGGTAAGGCTCGGATGAGGTAAGACGCAAACGATGGGGCGGATCCTTAGGGGTCTGCCCCATTCGTCGTCTGTGTGCCCGGTGTCTCGGCATGCGTGAGAAGCGGGGAAAGGGAAGTGTCGCGCGTGACCTGCGCCACATCGTGAGCAAGGCCACATCGCCATAACGGCGTGCCACCGGCTGCGGCGGGAAAAGGGCAATACAATGAACTGCAGGTATTGACATAACGACACATGAATGCAGGAGGACGAGGATGTCTGCCACCACTCAGTTCCGCACCACCACACGGCACATGCTGAAGGAATCGAAGGAATACGCCAGCCAGACCCTCATGGGCGGTCTCTCGGGCTTCGAGTCGCCGATCGGACTTGATCGAAGGGATCGCATCGCGGCCCTGAGAACCGGCGACATCGGTTTCGTCCATTCCTGGGACATCAACACTTCGGTCGATGGTCCGGGCACGCGTATGACGGTGTTCATGTCCGGATGCCCGTTGCGCTGCCAGTACTGCCAGAATCCCGATACCTGGAAGATGCGCGACGGCCAGCCTGTGTATCTGGATGCGATGATCAAGAAAGTCGACCGATATAAGGATCTGTTCAAAGCCACCAATGGCGGCATCACCTTCTCCGGCGGCGAATCCATGATGCAGCCCGCGTTCGTCTCCCGCGTGTTCCATGCGGCCAGGGAGATGGGCGTGCACACCTGCCTCGACACCTCGGGCTTCCTGAACGCCAATTACACGGACGAGATGATCGAGGACATCGACCTGTGCCTGCTTGACGTCAAGTCCGGCAACGAGGAGACCTATCAGAAGGTCACCGGTGGCACGCTGGCGCCGACCATCGAATTCGGCCATCGACTGGCCAAGGCAGGCAAGAAGATCTGGGTGCGATTCGTGCTGGTTCCCGGCTTGACCGATTCCGAGGAGAATGTCGACCAGGTGGCGAAGATCTGCGCGTCGTTCGGTGACGCCCTCGAGCATGTGGACGTCTTGGGCTTCCACCAGCTCGGCCGCCCGAAGTGGCATGAGCTGCGCATCCCGTATTCGCTGGAGAATCAGAAGGGACCCTCGGCCAAACTGCGCGAACGCGTGTCCAACCAGTTCAAGGATTATGGCCTGACGGTGTACTGACCGTGTACTGAGCGTGTACTGAGCGGCGGGCTCATCTGAAGGAATCCATGAAACCGACGGTGTCAATACGGCGATTTCAGGCTGGAGGAATCTAGCCTTGAAGTATGGCTGACATCTATCAGTTTCCCCGAGCCTCAGGGATTCGAGGCTCGGGGATTGCGGATGTGACGCGGGCGGTGGACTGCACCTCGCCGGCGCGATCCGGCAAGGTGCCTGAAACGGTGTGGCGTGCAGTCGAAACGGTTCGCGCCATGCCTCGTCTCGCAGGGGTTCGGTATCGGGAGATCCCCGTGCCGACGGCACTGTGCGATTATGGCATAGGCGTGGAACTGTCATGCGACAGGCATGAGTCCTCCGGCTGGGTGATGGTGCTGTTCGACTGCGAGCCCCGACGTGAATGGCATGGCCATTGGCGTTGCGTTGCCTTCGCATCCATGCCGATGGACGCCGGTGAAATTGATGCCCTCACCACGCATATGACATGGGACGACGTGCATGAGACCTTGGTGGGCATTGGCGTCCGTCCGGATGATATCGGCGGCACGATAACGATGACGCGCAACACGTCGTTCGGCACGCTTGAGGGGGAATCGGTGAGCTGCGAAATGCGCGTGTCATGGACCCCTGCCACCATGGGGGACCGGGATGTCGACGCGGGTCGGCAGATCAATGCCTGGGGACGGGCCATGCTCGACATGCGTGCATCCTGACCGGGCCGGAATCGCAGATGACCGTATTTGCGAGATGCGGCACGTAGCCATATGAGGTACTGGCGGAAGTCTGGACGGCATGCCGACTTCCCCGTGATTTACGAAAAGGAGTCATCCCTGTGAAGCCGGAACATGAACCGCGCTTGCTCGCCGAACCACGAGGGGGTGTTCCCGAAGTCATCGATACGCTTGACGGATTCAGACGCATGGTCCAACGATTCGCACGGGCAGGCGGATCGGTGGCTGCGGACGCCGAACGGGCTTCCGGATTCCGGTATGGCCATGAGGACTGGCTGGTGCAGTTCAAACGCGAAGGCGCCGGTATTGCGCTGGTCGATCCGGTGGCCCTGTCCAGGGAGGGCGGAGACTGGCTCAGCTTCAACATGGCGGTAGGGGACGCCACATGGATCATCCATGACTCGCTGCAGGACCTTCCCGGATTCGCCGATCTCGGGATGAAGCCGAAAGCCCTGTTCGACACGGAAATCGCCGCTCGGATGCTGGGACTGCACCGATTCGGGCTGGCCGCCGTCACCGAGCACTATCTCGGATTGACGCTCGCCAAAGAGCATTCGGCGGCTGATTGGTCATACCGTCCATTGCCTAGAGACTGGCGCAACTATGCGGCGCTGGACGTCGAATTGCTGATCGAGCTGGAGACGGCCATGAGGCGGGATCTCAAGGCCAGCGGCAAAGACGGGTGGGCCGCCGAGGAATTCGCCTTTCTGCTCGGCAAAGGCATGCGGCCCCGGGAAACGCCCGAACAGCCGTGGCGGCACATTTCGCGCATCAATGTGCTGGGAAAGGACGCCAGGGGCCTGGCCGTCGCCCGGGAGCTGTGGATTCGCCGCGACGAGATAGCGAGGGCGCACGATATTGCGCCAAGTCTGCTGCTCGCTGACTCGTCCATTATCGAAGCCGCGGTGAAGAAGCCTCATAACGCAAGGGAATTCCGTGCCGTGCGCTCCCTGAACGAGCGCGTACGCATCCATATGGGCGACGATCGCGACAAAATGTTCGAACGGTATGCGCCGATCCAGCGTTCGGTCAAGCCGAGCGTCTGGAAGGACGCGATCGCCCGCGCCCTGGCCCTGAAGGAATCCGAGCTGCCCGTCCGCACGGCGGGGCACCCCGGCGACGAGGGGAACGCACCGCGATCCATGCGCTACTGGCAGGAGAAGCATCCGGAACGGTACCGCACGCTGCAGCAGGCGCGTGCGGTGGTCAACCAGATCGCCGAAGACACGCGCACCCCGGCCGACGTGATCATCAAACCGCAGATTATCCGCAACTTGTGCTGGACGGACAATCCCGGGCAACGCGATGTGGCCGAGTTCCTCGCCGAGCAGGGCGCGCGTCGCTGGCAGGTGAATCTGCTGGCAAAATCCGTGACCCGCGCTATCATGTAGAGGTTGCCTTAATGGCAGAACTGTATGGTTTCAAGAATATTGGAGCGTAAGCGTGAAAATCAGCGTTCGTAACCTCGAGCCGACCAAGGTGAAGCTCACCGTCACTGTCGATCCCGAAGAGTTTAACCCGTACCTCGACACCGCCCGCAAGGAGATCGCCAAGCAGGTCAACGTCCCCGGTTTCCGTAAGGGTCATGTGCCCGGCAAGATCATCGACCAGCGCTTCGGCTTCGGTGCCGTGGCCGGCGAGGCTGTGAACGCCGCCGTCCCGGAACTGTATTCCAAGGCCCTCGAGGAGAAGAAGATCCACCCGATGGCCCAGCCCGAGCTGGATGTGCAGGACGTGCCCCAGTCCGCCAAGGACGACACTAAGCTGAAGTTCGTGGCCACCGTCGAGCGTCGTCCCGACATCGAGCTGCCGAAGCTTGACGGCATGGTCGTCGAGGTCGCCCAGCCCGAGGTGAGCGACGACGACGTGGCGAAGCGTCTTGAAAACCTCCGCCAGCGTTTCGGTACCCTGGTGGGCGTCGATCGTCCGGCCGCCAAGGGCGATTTCGCCAATATCGACCTTGATGCGCAGATCGACGGCGAATCCGTGGACTCCCAGGAGGGCGTGAGCTACGAGCTCGGTTCCGGCACCATGCTTGACGGTATCGACGAGGCCTTGGAAGGCCTGTCCGCCGGTGAGGAGACCACCTTCGAATCCACCCTGCAGGGTGGCGACCACGAGGGCGAAAAGGCCCAGGTCAAGGTGAAGGTCAACTCCGTGAAGACCGAGGAGCTTCCGGAACTCGACGATGACTTCGCCCAGGAAGCCTCCGAGTTCGACACCTTGGATGAGCTCAAGGCCGATATCCGCAAGCAGTGCGAGGCCGATCTCGAGGCCCGTCAGGCCACCGACGCGCGCGACGCCTTCATCGCCAAGCTGCAGGAGGGCCTGGAGATTCCGGTGCCGAAGGGCGTGAAGAAGGAAGCCGTCGAGCAGCAGCTCAAGGGCATGACCCCCGATCCGGAGAAGGCCACCAAGGAGCAGAAGGCCCAGGCCGAGGAAACCGTTGAGAAGGAGCTCAAGGACCAGATCGTGCTCGACGTGCTGTCCGAGCAGATGGACGTCACCGTCTCCCAGAACGAGGTCTTCCAGTTCCTCGCCTCCATCGCCCAGCAGTACGGCATGGAGCCGAACGCGTTCATCAACGCGATCATCAAGAACGGCCAGATCGGCTCCGCCGTGCAGGAAGTCGGCCGCTCCAAGGGCATGGTCGCCGGCATGAAGGCCGTTACCTTCAAGAACCCGAACGGCGACGTGCTCGATCTGTCCAAGTATCTTGGCGAGGTTGAGGAGAATGAAGAGGATCAGTCCGTCGAGGCCGCTTCCGCCGCCGCCGCCGTGGCCGATGAAATCGCCAAGAAGGACGATGACAAGGCCGACGACGCCGAATGAGCCGGAGCCGGGACGTCTTGATCCGTTGAGGGCATGACGCCTTCGGTGATCTTCGCTTGGTGGGGGTTTGGGATTCCATATGGGATTTCGAACCCCCATTTGCGTTCCTGCCGCAGGCTTCGCTGCGTCGGCGCTGGAACGCTGCCCACGGTGCGGGGTACACTGGGGTGCGTTCGCAACCGCTCGGATAAAAGGATTGACGCTGTGACGACTACGTTCCACTCCACCCGTTCCACCACCGATTCGTTGACCTCCAAGCAGGCAATCCGCAAAGGCATCGCCGATGATGGCGGCCTGTTCGTGTCCGACTCACTGGGCGAGCGCAAGGTTGATCTGGCCAACATCGCCGCCAAAAGCTACCAGCAAATCGCCTATGACGTGCTGTCCGTGCTGCTGCCCGATTACGGCGAGGAGGAACTCGCCGCCTGCATCAGGGAAGCCTATGGCGACCAGTGGTCCGATCCCGCCATCACCCCGCTCAAGCCGTTGGGGGATGATTTCGTGCTTGAGCTGTTCAATGGCCCCACCTCGGCATTCAAGGACGTGGCCCTGCAGATCCTGCCGCGATTCATGGCCCGGACCGGTTCCGCCGGTTCCGTCGCCGACGAAAAGATCATGATTCTGACGGCTACGTCCGGCGACACCGGCAAGGCCGCGCTGGCCGGTTTCGCCGACGCCGCGGGCACGGGCATCACCGTCTTTTATCCCGAAGGCAAGGTCAGCCAGGTTCAGGAACTGCAGATGACCACCCAGGTCGGTGCCAATGTGCGGGTTGCCGCCGTCAAGGGCAATTTCGACGACGCCCAGTCGGCCGTCAAGCGCATTTTCGGCGACAAGGCCCTGTCGGACAAGCTGGCCGCCGATTCCCATGTGGTGCTGTCCTCCGCGAATTCGATCAACGTGGGACGTCTGGTGCCGCAGGTTGTCTACTACTTCTCCGCCTACGCCCAGTTGCTGCAGCAGCAGGTCATCAATACGGGCGATGAGGTGGAATTCGTGGTTCCCACCGGCAACTTCGGCGACATTCTCGCCGGGTATTACGCCAAGATGCTCGGTCTGCCCGTGAAGCATCTGGTGGTCGCATCCGACAAGAACAACGTGCTCTTCGACTTCCTGACCACGGGCTCCTACAACCGCAACCGACCGTTTTTCCAGACGATCAGCCCCTCGATGGACATCCTCATCTCGTCGAACCTCGAGCGCATGCTGTACTACTTCGCCGAGAAGGACACCCGTCTGATCGCCATGCTGATGAACGATCTCAAGGACTATGGCTGCTACGAGGTGCCCGAGGAGCTGCTGGCCAAGATCCGCCACGTCTTCGGCAGTGGCTGGGCCGATGAGGATCAGGTGCGCGGGGCGATCGCCGATTGCTGGAAGAAGAACCACTACGTCATCGATCCGCACACGGCCTGTGGCTACTACGTCATGCAGCAGATGCCCGCCGATCCGCTCACTCCGCGCGTGCTGTTGAGCACAGCCAGCCCCTATAAGTTCCCGCGTGTGGTGAACGAGGCCCTCGGCTTTGACGCCACCGGCTCCGACTTCGCCTGCATGGACGAGCTGTCCCGCCAGACCGGGACAATCGCTCCCGCCGCGCTGCGTGGCCTTGAGACCGCCGACGTTCGTTTTGACAAGGTGGTTGAGATTGACGATATGGAGGATTTCGTCGCCTCCGCCGCCCGGTCGCTCTGACCATAGGGGGCTGCGGGTTGCGCTGGGTAATCGGCGCGACCTCGTGAATTCGACGTGGCAGAGGGCCGCGAGTCATACGATTCGCGGCCCTCTGCCAATGGAAGTTCGATTATGCGGATTGGTTTCGTTGATCGGTCATATATGCCCCTTAGCGAAACCGGTCGATTTCTGTTCAGGCGTTCCCGGCCTTCGCGGATGACGGGACTCCCGGATCTCTGTGATGACCTTGCACGAACCAGTAGGCGAGCCCCACGAACACGGCGCCACCGAAGATATTGCCGAGAGTGGCGGCGGAAATGTTGTAGAGGATGCCGGTTACGGACACCACATCGGGATTGACGGCAGCGGATGGCGCATATCCGGAGAGCTTGGCGACCAGACCCATCGGCAGGAAGAACATGTTGGCCACGCAGTGTTCGAACCCGCAGGCGACGAAGGCGGTGATCGGCAGCAGAATGCCCAGGACCTTATCGGCCACGGAACGGGCGGCGAAGCCGATGCGCACGGCCAGGCAGACGAAGATGTTGCACAGAACGCCCCGGAAGAACAGCGTGAGCCAGCCGGGGGAGATCTTGGCGGCGGCCACCGAGATGGCGGTGGTGCCCGCCGCCGCGGAGTTAAGATCCAGAATGCCGGCGGCGGAGACCAGCGCCACGGCGATCAGTGCGCCGAACAGGTTACCGACCCATACGATCGCCCAGTTCTTCAGCATCTGTGCAATTGCGATGCGGTGCTCTGCCACGCCGGAAATCATCAGCGAATTGCCGGTGAACAGCTCGGAGCCGCAGCACAGCACCAGCACCAGTCCGAGACAGAAGGCAAGTCCTCCCAGGAGTTTTGCGGCGGCGAACGACAGTGCTGAATCCGAGGTGATCACGATGAAGAACAGCGCGCCAAATCCAATGAACGCGCCGGCGAACATGGCGGAGACCAGAAGTCTCGGTGTCGGCGTATGGACTTTGTTTTCGGCGGCGGCGTCGACCGCCTCCTCGACCTGCGACGGGGTGAGCGCGTTGACTGACGGTTGTGACATGGTAGGTGGGCCCTTTCATCTCTTGAATAGACGAACGCGAGATCCTTCTCGAATCCGCCCAACGGCCATCGACGGCCGCTCCATTGTGCCGGTCGCAGACGCCGCTGCTGGTTCCTTGGATACTGTAGCGCGCAACGGCGTCTTTGGAATGGACAATGTCGTTGATATGCGGTGGGTACGACTATCATCGTTGAAAACACGTCATACAAAAAGGGGGCTGCGATGAGCGAAACAACCGATGCGCCTGGCCAGCGGGTTTTCCGCGAGGTCTGCGACATGGCCGACGCGGCGGCGAAGGCCCAGTCGGCGTTGGCCCAGGCCACCAGCGAGGCCAAGAATGAATTGCTGGTCGACATTGCCGACGCCTTGGTGGGCCAGGCGGACCGGATCGCCGCCGCCAACGAACTGGACATGCGTGATGCCTTCGAGGCGGGCATGGACCAGGGCAAGCTCGACCGCCTGCAATTCGGTGTCGAACGCATCGCCTCCACGGCCAGGGGAGTGCGTGACGTGGCGGCCCTGCCGGATCCCGTGGGCGAAATGGTACGGGGAAGGAAACTGCCCAACGGCATGCGGCTCAATCAGGTGCGTGTGCCCATCGGCGTGGTCGGCATGATCTACGAGGCCCGTCCCAATGTGACCGTTGACGTGGCTTCGCTTTGCCTGAAATCCGGCAACGCCGTCCTGCTGCGCGGCGGGCACGCCGCCGAGCGCACGAATGCGGCGACGCTTGCCGTGATCGGCGACGTGGTGGAGCGCCACGGGTTCGCCAGGACGCTGATCTCCACCGTGGATCCGTACGGACGTGCCGGCGCCACCTCCATGATGGAGGCGCGAGGCCATATCGACGTGCTGGTGCCGCGTGGCGGCGCCGGTCTCATCCAGGCGGTGGTGCGCAATTCGAAGGTTCCGGTCATCGAAACCGGTGCCGGCAACGTGCATATCTACGTGGACCGCAGCGGAGACCTCGGCAAGGCCGTGCCGATTATCCTCAATGCCAAAACACAGCGCGTGGGTGTATGCAATGCGGCTGAGAAACTGCTGGTGCATCGTGACGTCGCGAACGAATTCCTGCCCGTGATCGCCACTGCGCTCTATGCCAGGAACGTCGAGTTGCATGCCGATGACGACGCCTACGCCATTCTCGACGGCATGCCGACCGGTGAGGGCGGATTGCTGCATGCCACCGTCGAGGATTGGGACACCGAATATCTGGCCCTGAAGATGGGCGTTCACATCGTCGATTCGCTTGACGAGGCCATCGACCACATCAACGCCCATTCCACCGGACACACCGAGGCCATCATCGCCGAGGATTATTCGGCGGTCGAGCAATTCACCCGGCGCATCGACTCCGCCGTGGTGATGGTGAACGCATCCACGCGTTTCACCGACGGCGGCATGTTCGGCCTGGGCGCCGAGCTCGGCATCTCCACGCAGAAGCTGCACGCCCGCGGGCCCATGGGCTTGGAGGAGCTGACCACGACTCAATGGATCGGATACGGAACGGGGCAGGTGCGCGCATGAACGACGACGTGATGAAGTCGCTTGAGATTGATGTTCACGACCAAAAGACGGGACTGAAAATCGCCGCCGAGCGGCTGAGCATGGTGCGTTACGTGTTCCTGGTCCAGATCGAGGACGGCATCGCCTCGGCCGAGCAACGGGCCAGTCTGGAATACGCCGACGCCGTGCTGATCGGATGGCCCGACGTCGATTCGCCCGAAGTGGCGACCCTTGACGAGGAGCAGGTGCGGAATCTTCGTCAGCAGATGACGCTGATGGAGCAGTACGTCGAACGCTTCCGGGAGATGGAGCGCGAAGGCGACGTGGACGGCATGACCGACACGCTGATCCGCATTACCGAGCGGGTCGCCGAGGTGCGCCGCAACTTCCAGCCCGATTTCCCCCTGCCCACCTTCGCCGAGATTCGCCGTGTGGTGCAGGACGAATGGGACGAGGAGATGAACGCGATCGATCCGCAGCAGGACAATCCGACCGCCGAGCAGATGGAGCGGGAAACCGAGTCGGAGGACAGGGCGTGAGCGTTCAGGAGCGACGTATGTCCGATCTGTCGGCGCTGAACGCCGAGGAGTCCGTCAAACGCCCGTCGGCCCGTGGCAACCGTCATGCGGTGCCGCGCATCGGCATTATGGGCGGCACCTTCGACCCGATTCACAACGGGCATTTGGTGGCCGCGTCCGAGGTGGCGTGGGTGTACGACCTTGACGAGGTGATTTTCGTCCCCACCGGCCGCCCGGTGTTCAAGCTCGATAAGCAGGTGACCAATGCCGAGGACCGCTATCTGATGACGGTGATCGCCACGGCCTCGAATCCCAAGTTCACGGTTTCGCGCGTCGACATCGACCGTCCCGGCGTCACATATACCGTCGATACGCTGCGTGACATTCGCGCTTTGCGGCCGGATGCCGAACTGTTCTTCATCACCGGCGCGGACGCGGTCGCCGAAATCATGCGGTGGAAGGATGCGGACAAAATGTGGGATCTCGCGCATTTCGTGGCGGTCACGCGGCCCGGATACTCGTCGAACCTGAAAGGCCTGCATATCGACGACCTGCCCAAGGGCAAAGTCGACATGCTGGAGATACCGGCGCTGGCGATCTCGTCAACCGATGTGCGCCGTCGCAGCCGGGCCGGCGAACCCGTGTGGTATCTGGTGCCGGACGGCGTGGTGCAGTATATCGGCAAGCACGGGCTGTACCGATAGGGCGGCTTCCGCGCCTGCGACACCTGGGCTTCTCCCTCCGTCGCCGGTCGTGATTACACTGGTCGCACGTCAACTCTGGGATAAGCACTGGGAGACAATAGTGGGAACGATCCTCGAAGGCAAGCCTGATAAGAACCTCATTCTTGTGACCGGACGGTCTCACCCTAAACTCGCCGCGGAGGTGGCGTCCCAGCTCGGCATCGACGTGTTGGAGACCACTTCGTATGACTTCGCCAATGGCGAGATGTATGTGCGCTATACCGAATCCGTCCGCGGCGCCGACGTGTTCGTGCTCCAGACCCACGCCACTCCGGTGAACAAGGCGATTATGGAGCAGATCATCATGATCGACGCGCTGAAGCGCGCCTCCGCCCGTTCCATCACCGCCGTGTGCCCGTTGCTCGGGTACTCCCGCCAGGATAAGAAGCATCGCGGCCGTGAGCCCATCTCCTGCCGCCTGGTGTTTGATCTGCTGGCCACCGCTGGCGCCGACCGCATCATGTCGGTGGATCTGCACGCCGCGCAGTCGCAGGGCTTCTTCGACGGGCCGGTGGACCATCTCATCGCCATGCCGGTGCTGGTCGATTACATCCGTGACCGCTTCCAGGGCAATCTGGACAATGTCGCCGTGGTGTCGCCTGACGCGGGACGTATTCGCGTGGCCGAGCAGTGGGCCCAGCGTCTCGGCGGCGGCCCCCTCGCCTTCGTGCACAAGACCCGTGACATCACCCGACCCAACCAGGCTGTGTCCAACCGCGTGGTCGGCGACGTGGAAGGCAAGGATTGCGTGCTGGTCGACGATCTCATTGACACCGCCGGTACCATTGTCGGAGCCTGCAATGTGCTCAGGGATGCCGGTGCCAAGTCCGTGACCGTCGTCGCCACGCATGGCGTGTTCTCCGGACCTGCCGTGGAGCGGCTGCGCAACTGCGGCGCCCGCGAGGTCGTGGTTACCGATACCGTGCCGATTCCCGAGGAGAAACGCTGGGACGGCCTGACCGTACTGTCGATCGCTCCGTTGCTGGCCAGCGCCATTCGCGCAATTTTCGAAGACGGCTCGGTGGCTGAGTTGTTCGACACGTACCCCGAGCATCACGGTCAGGGATTCCTGTTCGCCTGATGCTGTGACGGTGCGAGCGCACCGTATGCGATCTATGCGGGTTCCGACGAGTTCGGAACCCGTTTTTTTGATGCGCGGGAAGGATGCCTTACCACGGTTTTCGAGCGAAAACAAGTCTTGTGTCCTATGAATTTTTCTACTAGATAGTGGAACCATGACTGTTTTGAATAAGCATGGTGCAACCGGCTCCGATTGTCCGGGGAAAGATGATGTGCCGTCGATGACGCTTCGCGACTGCCCGCTTGGCGAGCCCGTTCTCATCGACGCGATCGATTTGGACGAACGGCACCGTTTCCGTCTGCGGGAGATCGGGCTGGCTCCCGGCACAAGCCTCAAGGTGACGCAGCATGGCATATTCGGGGGGCGCGTCGTGGCGCGCAATAGCGAACGCATCGCCCTGGACGGCGGCACCGCCCGTTCCATCCGCGTACGTGCGACGCGCAGCCGGACGGCCCGCCCCACGGAAGTCGAAACGCCATCCGATCCCGCCAGCGCAACCAATCAGAAAGCCGACGAACGATGAGTATGAAATGTCGATGCCAGACCTGTGACAAGACGGATCGGACCATTCCCGCGTCCCAGCGGGCATGCTGCGACGGACATCCCCGGCAGATCCACGACGATGCGGATTGCTGCGAACAACGCCGCGGATTCGCCGCGCTTTTCGACAAGCGGCCTTCCGCACCGGTTCGATTCGACGGGCGCACGGATCGTTCCGTCATTGACTTGTCCGCCATACGCCGCGCCGTCCGCCGTTCCGAAGCGTCAGCCGAAGACGGGCACGCCGCTGATTCGGTCAGGCGCGTCGTCTTCGTCGGCAATCCCAATGTCGGCAAATCCTCGCTGTTCAACGTGCTGCTCGGGGCGAAAACCCGAACGATGAACGCGCCGGGTACAACAGTTTCGATCACAAGCGGCCAATACCGGCACAATGGCCCCGACGGTCCCGAGGACTGGCTGTTCGTGGACACCCCGGGCACCTATTCGCTGTCCCCGATGAGTCCCGACGAACAGGTCGCCATGGATGCGTTGACCGGGGCCGACGGCATGCCTGTTCCAGATCTGGCCGTCGTGGTGCTCGATGCCACCGCCATGTCGCGTTCGCTGTACCTGCTGTCCATGGTGGCGGAACTCGGTCTGCCCACCGTGGTCGTCCTCACTATGAACGATCTGGCCGCGCGTCGCGGATGTCGTATAGCGCCGGAACGGCTTTCGAATCTGCTTGGCGGCATGCCGGTGGTTTCCGTCGACGGGCGTACCGGCGAGGGGAAGGAACAGCTCGCCGACTCCATCCGGAATGGATTCTCCGGTACTCCGCTGCCGGAGGGGTTGCAGCTGCCGTCCGAGGATGTCGTCGACGCTCGCGCATGGTCCGAATCACGCGCCGACGCGCGATTCGACTGGACCGCGCGCATACTGCGCGAACTTGACCTGCAGGCGACGGACAAACCGACCTGGTCCGACCGGGTCGATCGTGTGCTGCTGCATCCTGTGTTCGGCATCGTGGCGTTCCTGGCGGTGATGTATACGGTGTTCCAGGCGACCACCACGCTGGCCGGGCCGATGCAGGACTGGTTCGACGTGACGGTGAGGGAGTGGTGCACCGAGGGCATCGACTGGCTGTTCGCGCTGTTCGGCCCGTCCGCGGCCGACGGCTGGGTGCATTCGCTGCTGGTGGACGGTGTATTGGACGGCGTCATTACCGTGCTCACCTTCATCCCGGTGATGGGCATCATGTTCCTGCTGTTGTCGATGCTGGAGGATTCGGGCTATCTGGCTCGTGCCGCATTCGTCATGGATCGCGCGATGCGCGCGCTGGGACTGGACGGTCGCGCATTCCTGCCGATCGTCGTCGGGTTCGGATGCAATCTGCCCGCGTTGGCGGCCACGCGCACGCTGCCGGATTCGCGTCAGCGCGTGCTGACGGGCATGCTCATCCCCTTCGCGTCATGTTCGGCGCGTCTGACGGTGTTTCTGGTGCTCGCCCACGCCTTCTTCCCGGAGCAGGCCGGTCTCGTCGTGTTCCTTATGTATGTGGCGTCCGTGGTACTCATCCTGATGGTCGGCGTGCTGCTCAGACACACTATGTTCCGTGGGATCAAGCCGGAGCCGCTGATGCTCGCGCTGCCTGCGTACCAGTGCCCGCGCGCCGTGCAGTTGGTTCGTTCCGTGGTGGTTCGCCTGTGGCAGTTCATCCGCGGCGCCAGCGTGATCATTATTTCGATGATCGTGGCGCTGTGGCTGCTGCAGGGCATTCCGATGACGGCGAACGCCGGCGGCTTCGCCGAAGTGGACGATGTTCATGATTCCGCATACGGCGTGCTCGCCGATGCCGTGGCTCCCGTGTTCGCCCCCGCCGGATTCGACGACTGGCATGCCTCCGCGGCACTGATCACCGGCTTCGTGGCCAAGGAGGTGGTGATTGGATCGATGTCGCAGTCCTATCATGTCGACGAGCCGGATGATTCCGGCGAGGACGTGAACGAGGGGACCTTTGGACAGAAGCTTCGCGCCTCGTTCGACGAGGCGTCGGATGGTCATGGCCAGGCGGCGTCCATCGCGTTCCTGCTCTTCACGCTCGCCTACACGCCGTGTCTGGCGACGGTCGCTGAGTTGAGACGGCAGTACGGCACCAAGGTTGCGGGCCAGTCGGTGGCGCTCAGCCTGGCAGTGGCGTACGTGCTGGCCGTCGTCGCCTTCCAGCTGTTGCGATTGGTGCTGTGAATGGCGTGGCATGGTTCGGGCGCGTTGGGGTGGCGGCGCACCGGGAGTTGGCGTGGGGCGCGGCGCCCGTCGAGGCGCGGCGTCGCTTCCTCCGGGGACATCGTCGTGGACGTGGTTGGCGATTTGGATGCCGGACTGTCGGTGCGGGCGATTGCCGAGCGTCGTCATCTGCCGGTCGATTTCATCGACATGGCCGTTTCGAGGGCTCGGCAACGCGGATTGCTGCAGGTGACGGATCTTACGCCCCGCTCGATGTGCGGGGAGCGGACATGCCAGCCCGATCCCGCGTCGCTGATTTGCGTCGGATGCCCGTTCCGTCTCCGCGCCGACAACTAACGTCGGTTGCCGCGAAGAGTGGCTACGACCCCATCGATCTCCGGGCGACCCGTCCCGCGACACGCGGTGTCAGGCCTCGGTGCGGTATGGCATAATAGGTCTTCGGCGAAAATAGCCGTTTTTCGCCATTCCCCCATGGTGTAATGGCAGCACACGGGTCTTTGGAACCCTTTGTCTTGGTTCGAGTCCAGGTGGGGGAACCAGTCTGGTGGTCGCGGTCGCCCCCGGGCAGGACCGGATGAGGCGCCCGCGCCCTTTTTGCATGTGTGGGCAGGCCGGTAGGAGTCCTCGCACTCCCGGCGGAGTCGCATCGGCTGACCTGCATCGGCGATGGTGAATTCCTCTGGGAGCCGTCCGCCCTATGATAGGGTGGACGGCTTCGTTGTATTCGCGCATTGATGAACCCCGGCCATAGCGCCGGGAAGAAAGGACTGTTGTTTCATGGAGCTTTCAGCTGCGATCATTCTGGCTGCGGGCGAGGGCACGCGCATGCGCTCGTCCAGGCCGAAGGTGCTGCACACATTCGCCGGCAAGACGTTCCTGAACCGTGTGATGGATTCCGTTGCCGCGCTCAATCCCGAGAATCTGGCCGTGGTGGTGCGGTATCAGGGCCAGCGTGTGGCTGAAGCGGCGGAGTCGTATAACGATCGCGTGATCGTGGTCAATCAGGATGAGATTCCCGGAACCGGACGTGCCGTGCAGTGCGCAATGGCCGCGCTTGACGGCGACGATGCCGGAACCGGCGACGCCTCACGACTCAACGGTCCGGTGCTGATCGCAGCTTCCGACATGCCGCTGCTGGACGCCTCCACGCTCAGGTCACTGATCGAATTCCATGAGTCCAACCACAATGGCGCAACCGTGCTGACCACCCGCCTCGACGATCCCACCGGCTACGGTCGCATTATCCGCGATCAGGACGGCGGCGTATTGCGCATTGTCGAGCAGAGGGACGCCAACGGGTCCGAACTCGCCGTCCATGAGGTCAACACGTCCGTATACGTATTCGAATCCTCCGTGCTCAAGCAGGCCATCGCCGGCTTGAACGCCGACAATGCGCAGGGGGAGTTCTACCTGACCGATGCGCTTGAGACGGCCCGACGGCTGAATCTCAAGGTGGGTGCGTATGCCGCCCCGGATTCCCTGAGCGTCGAGGGCGTGAACGATCGCGTGCAGCTCGCCGCCCTTGCCAAGGCCCATAATCGTCGTGTCTGCGAGGAATGGATGCGTCGTGGCGTGACCATTCTCGATCCGGACACCACATGGATCGAAGACGACGTGGAATTGGCAAGCGACGTCACCGTATTGCCCGGATCATTCCTGCAGGGACACACCGTCGTCGCCTCCGAAGCGGTGGTGGGACCCTATTCCACGCTGATCGACGTCACCGTCGACGAGGGAGCGGTGGTGGAGCGCTCGCGGGTTCAGGGCACGCATATCGGCGCCCGTGCCAACATCGGGCCGTGGACCTACCTGCGTCCCGGCAATGAGTTCGGTCCGGACACCAAGGCCGGGGCCTTTGTGGAGATGAAGAAGGCGCATATCGACGAGGGTACCAAGGTTCCCCACCTCAGCTACGTCGGCGACGCCCATGTGGGCCCACACACCAACGTCGGCGGCGGAACCATCACCGCCAATTACGACGGCGTGCACAAGAACCACACCGAGATCGGCGCCAACGTCCATATCGGCGCCGGCAACATGCTCGTGGCCCCCGTTACCGTCGGCGACGGCGTGACCTCGGGCGCCGGCAGCGTGATCCGTCACGACGTGCCCGACGACGCCATGATCTACTCGGAGAACACGCAGCACAACGTCGAGGGCTGGAAGCCCGCCTGGGAGCGCTGAGATATGACGGCACACAAGGAATCCATCGACGCCGTGCGCTGCGCCGCCCGCGCCGCCGATGCGAAGAAGGCCAGTGAGATCGTCGCCTACGACGTGTCGCAGGCCTTGGGCATCACGGATATTTTCATGATCGCCACCGGATCGAACGAACGCCAGGTCCTGGCCGTCGCCGAGGAGATCGAGGAACGCCTGCACAAGGAGCTCTCGCTGGATCCGCGCACCCGTGAGGGTCTTACCGAAGCCCAGTGGGTATTGCTCGACTACGGCGATTTCGTGGTGCATGTCATGCACGAGGAGGCCCGCGAATTTTACGGGTTGGACCGTCTGTGGAAAGACTGCCCGTCCATCGACCTCCAATTGCCCGAATATTCGGAGAAGTAAGGAACGGGAGCCCGTATGCCAATTCCATCTCATCACGGCCCTGCACGCCACGTGCATTCCATCGTCCTCGTCCGTCATGGGCGGACGTCCTATAACGCCGCCCATCGTCTGCAAGGCCAGATCGACATTCCGCTTGACGAAGTGGGCGAGTGGCAGGTGCGCCAGACGGGTGACGCGCTCGCTGACTTGTTTGTCAGGCGTTGTCCCGATGTGCCGAATCAGGTGGTTGTGGCCTCCGACCTTGGTCGCGCCGCGGCCACGGCGCACGCTTTTGCCGATCCTCTCGGGCTGGACGTGCATTTGGAGCCGCGGGTCAGGGAGCGCAGTTTCGGCCAGTGGGAGGGCGTCTCGGTTGAGGAACTGGAACGCCGGTATCCGGATGATTATCGTTCCTGGGCTGACTTTGAAGGCGGCGAGCTGAAATATGGCGCCGAGGAGAAACGCGCGGTGGGCGCACGCGGCGTGGAGGCGATCAACGATTGGGCATATCGCTATGGCGACGACACCAATCTGTTCGTGTTCTCCCATGGCGCGTGGATTTCGCAGACTTTGCAAACGTTCCTGGGATTGAGCCGGATCGATGCCGACTATTCGAGCATCATTTCCATGCGCAACGCCCATTGGGCGCGACTGGTGCCGTTCACCAAGTCCGATGGGATGATTCGCTGGCGTCTGGTTGATTACAACGTCGGACCCTCGGTCGCGTCGACCATCGCCTGGGAACATCCGGAGATTCCCGGCCGCTGACGCGCCATACGGAGGTGAGTGGCGAAGTGCCACGACTATGAGGAGGCAGAAAGTTCGTTGAAAGGGTTTTTCCGCAACATTTCTTGGGTGCCGATTTTCGCCGGTGCCTTGGCTGCGGTCACTTCGTTTTTGCTGTCCGCGAAGATCGGCATCGCGGGTTCCGTGATCGGCGTCGCCGTCAGCTCGATTGTGACGGCCATATCCTCGCAGGTCTATCAGAACGTCATTCGCGATTCCACCAAGAAGATCCAGCAGACTGTCGGCACCGGTTCGGATGAGGATGGGGATCGGCCGGCCGACGATGCCGCGGAGCGGATTGATTGGGCTGCCGACGATTTGGAGGATGGCGGCGAGTCTGCGGAGCCGGCTGACAAGCGTCAACCTCGAAAGCTGGTCTATAAGGCGACGGAATCGGGGGCCGACGGGGAATCCGTTGTATTGGAGCCCGGTTCGTCCGCATCCCAGACGATGCCTCCTTCGTTCCCCTCAGATGACGGTTCGTCCCAGTCGCTTCGCCATGGCAGCGGTTTGAGTGTTCGGCAGCGCGAGCGTGATCGTCGCAAACGCACGGCCATCGTCGTCACCATTGCCAGTGCCTTGCTGGCTGTGGCGGCCACCGCGGCCGTGATTCTGCTGGTCACCGAAGGCCATGGCACTGATTCGGTTGTGCGCGACTGGGTGTCGCCGACATCCAGCCCCACGCAGACCATTGGCGACGACACGTCCAGGAGCAAGGGTCAGAAGACCTCCGAGCCAACCGAGTCGGCGACGCATAGGTCCACGCCATCGCATTCGACTTCCGTCGCGCCTTCCGCATCGACGAGCGCGCCGACCGCGGCCACCAATTCACCCACGGCTTCCGCCTCGCCGACGCCAAGCGCCTCGCCGTCGACGAGCGCAAGCGGTGGCAGCACCCATGACGGCAATAGCGGCAGCGGCAACAGTGGCAACGGCGGCTCGTCCCAGTCCGGTGGCACGAGCTCAGACGCCCATGGGAGCGGGAATGCCGGCGGCGCCCAGAGCGGCGGCGGCTCCGGCAACTAGCATCCCGGATTCGCCGCCGTCTGCCGCCGTCTGCCGTCACGCGGTTTAGTCCATCTTCTCGATGTAGCCGCTGACCGGTTCGGCATACATATTGTCGTCCGTCACCGGTTTGAAGCGATTGCCGGTGTAGACGTCGGTGAAACCGTTGGTCGCCTTGTAGATCTTGCCGGAGTCGGTGTCATATACCCGTTCGTAGCCGAGGGTGGCGTCACTCTGCTTCTGGCTCATGATGTCCTGGCTTTTGTCGCGCTGCTGCCATGAGGACATCATGCCGTCCATGGCCTCGTTGAAATTCTGGCTGATCTGCGTGGCCTGGGCGGCGGCTGCGTCGCTGGCCTGATTGGCGGCGTTGACAAAGCTGCTGGAATATTGCAGCGTTTTCATGCAATTGGTCAGCAGCCCCTCCCAGTCGATGAAGGTGTCCTTAGCCGCGGTGATCGCCATGATGTTATAGGCCGAATACCAGCCGCCGTCGACTGTCTGCAGCTGGTAGTTCGATACATTGCCGGTGGCGACTGGAATACTGCCGAAATCGACCACTGAGGCCGTGAACATTCCCTCGCCCGCTTTGCCGTTGTCGGTGAAGGTCGCCCGCAGCAGTTCGTCGCCGATGGCAGACGCTGCGAGGCTGCTGTTGGAGGGAAACCGCTCGACAACCGAGAAATCGGCGAACTGGGGGAAGACATATCCGGAATACGATGATTCGACCGTCGAGACGAACGAAGCGTATTGCGGAAATACTCGGAACAGCGACTCGGTGGACGGATTCTCCAGCACGGGGGCTTGGGAGAAAATCGCCGCCTGGCTGTTGCCCATCTGGTAGTTCTGTTGCCATGCCGCCTTGCCGGCCTGGCTGTGCAGCAGAAGATCCGCTTTGAGCAGGATGAACATTTGGTTCAGCGGCTCGTTCGGATCGCTGACCCGGATGCTGTGGAAGATGTTCGTTCCGCCGGTCGTCACACGCCAGCCCTTGGGAATGGTCATGCTGAAATCGGCTGTCTGATATGGTTCGGTTTGCAGACTCTGGGCCGTGGTCGGCGTGATCTGGAATTTCGCCTTGGCCGGTGCGGGATTGCTTGGCGCTGGTGCCGTCGGCAATGGCTCGGTTGTCAAGGGCTCGTCCTGTACGGTCGTCGTCAAGTCGCTGTCGTCAATGCTTGTGGCTGTCTGATTGCCGCATGCGGCGAGCGTCAATGTCATGATTCCCGCAATCGCAAACGCGACTGTTCTTTTCCCCAACATAATTGCACTCCTCTCCGTTGCGCGATGCAATTTGTGATACAAAACGGTTCAGAAATCCCCCATTGGATTGAAATCCCCGTTATGAAAAGCATAACATGGCAATTGCAGGCACATGCCTCCAACGCATTGATTCGTACTCGCTAGGTACGACATTCAAGTGACTGTTCCATGTGAATGGCGAGCATGGGAGCGAATAAACTGATTGTTGATATACCGATAATTGGAAGCTATGGGGGATAGCATATGAACACTGTGATTATATATGGCAGTCAGTATGGCACGACAAGGCAATATGCAGAACGCTTTGCGGAAATGACGCGTTTCCCGATTATCGACTACAAGAATGTAAAAGCCTTGACTGATTACGATCGGATAATCTATTTTGGCGCTTTATATGCAAGTGGCGTTAAGGGGCTAAAGGATACGACCAAAAGAATGTCGGCCAACACAAAGCTTATCATCGTGACGGTGGGATTGTCGGATGGACGTAATAAGGAAAATCTGACCAATATCAGAAATTCCATACGCCAACAAGTGCCAGAGCGTTTATTGGATACGGCATCCTTTTTTCACCTCAGGGGTGGCATAGATTACAGTCAGTTGAATTTCATGCACAAAATCATGATGAAAATGGTTTTTAATTCGCTTAAAAACAAGCCTGATGAAAGCCTTACGCAAGAAGATAAAGAGCTGATAAAAACCTATAATAAAAAAATAGATTTCGTTGATTTTGATTCACTCAAACAAATTGCAGAGGCGATTCAATAAATTCCAATGTATCGGCTTTCACGGTCGGGCCGGCGGGATTCGAACCCGCGACATCCTGCTCCCAAAGCAGGCGCGCTACCAAACTGCGCTACGGCCCGTGCGCCCATGTTCTCCATTGGCACAATCAACTAGTATAACCCATGTCGGAATGCGCGGCGTACAATCGGACATGGCACGTCGCGCAAGATGAAGGAGGAGGTATGGGCCGGCATCAGAGGGCGGAAACGTCGGGGCTTATCTCGTTTCTGATATGCGCCACGGTGTGTGCGGTTGCGATGAAGTGTTTTGTGGAATGGGCTCCCGCCATCTGGCAGGTGTCCAGAAGGCAGTTCACGGTGTCGGCGGGCATGGTGACCGCCTGCGGCGTGGTGTCGTTCTGCGTCGGCTACGCCCGGCATTCCCACTCTTGGAACCTTGACCACGGCTGGATGGTGCCGGTGCGCCGAGCGTTTGAGGTGATCGCGCTGTCCGTGGTGTATGGCGCCACGATCTTTCTGTGCGATTTCGCGATTATAGGCGTGATCAGTTCGATGATGGGATCGTTCATCGTGTACTTGCCGTGGATCACCGCCGGTTTCGCCGGAGTGGTCGGGTACTTCACCTTTGTCCAGGCGGATTTGCTCAATGCAAAAACCATTGCGTCGCTGTTGCCGTTCTTCGTGCTGTCCGGTGTGACGACGGCCGGTCTCACCACGGATGACCCGTACTGGTACAACAACAACTTCTCCCAGCTCGGGGATCGCACGACCTTCGCCGCCCGCATGTTCAACTCGACGCTGATCCTGGCCGGCATCACCATCATCATCGTCAGCTACTTCGCGATTTCCGAGCTGGTTACCACGTATCGGCTGAGAGTGCAGTGGCATAGGGACCATCTTGATCGTTCTTCCGGAGAGCAGATTCGCATCCCCGAAGAAGGTGATATCAGCCATTTCACGCTGCGAACCACGCTGCTGATGGGTTTCTTGACATTGGCCGGTTTGTTCTTCATTGGCATCGGATCGTTCCGCTACACGCCTCATCCGCAGCTTCATGATTTCTTCGCCCGAGGATTGCCTCCCATCATGGCCGTGCTGCTGCTGATACTGCCATGGCTCGCCCCGCAACTGAGCCGCGCATTGTTTTTCATCGGCGATTTCGCCATTGCCGTGTGCGGCGTGGCGGGATTGATCTGGCTGAAGGGCGATAATACCCTGACCAATGTCGAGGCGCTGTCCGGCCTGGTGTTCATGGGATGGTTCATAGTGTTCGCCCGTCAGATCGCGGCCATTGAGGCGGATCGTGTGGCCGCCCAGCTGGTCTATGCGCAAATGCCCACTGCCGGGTACAGCGCGGCGCAGAAGAAGGACATCGAACAAGCCGTTGGCCTTGAATCCCGCATTGCCGCGGATCGCTGATAGCGCCGTACAGCCGCCATTTCCGCCTGCCAAATGGAACGCAATGGCTGATGGGCGCAGTGAACGGCTACGATGACTGGTATGAATGAAACTCCTGAATTCTGGTCCGCGCCTGTGGCAGGCAAGCCGCTCGACGCCACGGTCACCATTCCCGGCAGCAAGTCGTTGTCCAACCGATATCTGATTCTTGCGGCGCTTGGCGGCGAACCGGTAACCTTGGTCGGCCTGCTGCGCTCGCGCGATACCGAACTGATGATGGCCGCCCTGCGGGAACTGGGAGTATCCTGCGAGGAGGATGCGCAGGATCCCACCACAGTGGTTGTGACGCCGCCTGCATCCGGACGATTCCACGGGAATATCGATATCTACTGCGGTCTGGCCGGCACAGTGATGCGGTTTGTCCCAGGTTTGGCCTTGTTTGCGGACGGCCCGGTTCGATTCGATGGCGATCGGCAGGCCTATGCGCGGCCCATGAAGCCGGTGCTCGACGGATTGGAGCAACTCGGCGCCACCGTTGAATATGGCGGGGAAGTGGGCAGGCTGCCGTTCACCATCACGCCGCCCGAGAACCCGGCAGGCGTCGTCGGCGGCGCGTCCATTGATGCATCAGGTTCGTCGCAGTTCATCTCCGGCCTGCTGCTGGTCGGAGCGCGCTTGCCTCATGGCCTGACGTTGCGTCATACGGGGGAGAAGACGCCCAGTCTGCCGCATATCCGCATGACCGTCGCCGATCTGACTGCCGCGGGGGCTCGGGTCGACGCCGACGAGTCGCATCATACGTGGGTCGTCTCCCCGGGGGCGGTGCAATTGCCCGAGCGCGTGGTGGTGGAGCCCGACCTGTCGAATGCGGCGCCATTTCTGGGCGCCGCGCTGATCGCATCGGGTCGTGTCCGAGTGCCGCATTGGCCGGTTTCCACAACGCAGCCCGGTGGTCTGCTGCCTGATTATCTGGCGCGTATGGGGGCCACCGTGCGATTCCCGGAAGACAATGGCGTTCGGTATTGCGAAGTGACCTCCGATGGTTCGATCCAAGGGCTTGGCGATTTCGATCTGACTGCGGCGGGGGAGATAGCACCGTCGCTGGCTGCGATTCTGGTGTTTGCCGACAAACCCACCAATCTGACTGGCATTGGTCATTTGCGCGGCCATGAGACGAATCGGCTGGAAGCGCTGGTCAACGAGATCACACGGGTGGGCGGCGCCGCGCATGAACTCCCGGATGGCATTGCGATCGGAGTGTCCAATCCCGATGCGCTGCATGGTGCCGTGATGGAAACCTATGCGGACCATCGTATGGCGACGTTTGCCGCCATGCTGGGATTGCGCATCGCCGGTATCGAGGTGAAGAACATCGCCACCACGCGCAAAACATTGCCGGATTTCACCGGCATGTGGAAGCAGCTGCTGGGGGAGTAAGGTTTACTCTACGTCGGCTCACATGCCGCGGCACGGGCGGCCGACTGGTGCATGAGGAAGGATGAGTGCATGAGCGCACACACATTGTATGAAACCCAGTCATATCAGGAGGAGCTCCAGCACAATCCCCATTACCGGGATCTGATGCTGGCGCTCTCAATGGCGAATACAGCCGACGAGATCTCCTCGTCGCGTTTCGGCGCGCTGGATCTGCATGTGGAGACCAAGCCGGACAATACGCCGGTTTCCGACGCCGATCGGGCCGTGGAACGTGCGATTCGCGATGAACTCGCCGTCACCAACCCCGATGACGCCATCTACGGCGAGGAACTCGGCAAAGCCGAGTCTACCGGTCGCCGTTGGATCATCGATCCCATTGACGGCACCAAGAACTACGTGCGCGGGGTGCCGGTGTGGGCCACGCTGATCGGTCTGCAGGAAGGCGATGAAATTGTCGTCGGCGTGGTGTCCGCCCCGTGGCTTCATTCCCGCTGGTTCGCGCTGAAGGACGGCGGCGCCTATATGGGGCATGATCCCCAGGCCGCCACGCGCATCCATGTGTCTCATGTGGCGAGGATCGAAGACGCCTCCATGTCGCTGTCGAGTTTGACCGGTTGGCGTGATCGCGGCGACAGGGACAGGCTCGTCGCCCTCACCGACGACATGTGGAGGCTGCGCGGATTCGGCGATTTCTGGCAGTACATGCTGGTGGCGCAGGGCGCGGTCGACGCGGCCGCCGAACCGGAATTGGATTTGTATGATATGTCGGCGCTGGTGCCGATCGTCACCGAAGCCGGCGGGCGTTTCACTGATCTCGAAGGCAACCCGGGTCCGTGGGGCGGCTGTGCGCTGGCGTCCAACGGCCTGATTCATGACGAGATTCTCGCAAGGTTGTAATCCGTCTGTCGTCTGTCGATTCGCATGGCCGAATTTCGCGGGCGATTCCCCGGGCAATGGAAAACCGCCTGCCGGACTGGGAACAGCTCGGCAGGCGGTTTTCCGGTCATTTGGGCGAGTCGGCAATCAAACCGGCCTGCATATGACGGGGATCAGGCCTCGTCGACGGGCTCAACCACGTTGCCGTAGGAGTCCTTGCCGGCTTCGGCGATGGCGGCGGCCTTGCGGGCGATGGCGAGCTCCTCGTTGGTCGGCACGATGGCGATGATCACGGAGGAATCCGGGGTGGAGATGACGCGGGGCTCGCTGGAGTGCTCCAGGTTCTTCTCCTCGTCGATCTTGACGCCGAACGGGGCGAGCTTGTCGCATACGGCCTTGCGCACCCAGTAGGCGTTTTCGCCGACACCGGCGGTGAAGGTGATCACGTCGACGCCGCCCATCTGGGCGGTGTAGTTGCCGATGTAGCCTACGATGCGGTGCACATACACGTCCATGGCGAGCTTGGCGTCGGCATTGCCCTCCTCGGCCAGACGGTGGACTTCACGCATGTCGCCGTAGCCGGTCAGACCGGTCAGACCGGACTTCTTGTTGAAGAGGGTGTCCAGTTCGTCCACGTTCATGTGGGCGTTGCGGATCAGGTGGAAGACCACGGCCGGATCGATGTCGCCGGTGCGGCCACCCATGACCAGGCCCTCAAGCGGGGTGAGGCCCATGGAGGTCTCAACCGGCTTGCCGGAGATCTGGGCGGAGGCGGAGGCGCCGTTGCCGATGTGCAGCACAATCTGCTTGAGGCCCTCGGCGGGCTTGCCGATGACGGACGGAACCACGGAGCCGACGTACTCGTGGGAGGTGCCGTGGGCGCCGTAGCGCTTGATGGCGTACTTCTTGGCGACTTCCTTGTTCAGCGCGTAGGTGGAGGAGGCTTCCGGCAGCTGGGCGAAGAAGGAGGAGTCGAAGACGGCGATCTGCGGGATGTCCGGCATGAGGGACTTCATGACTTCGATGCCCTTGGCCTCCGGTCCGTTGTGCAGCGGGGCCAGCACGGCGAGGTTCTTGATGTTCTCGATGGCCTCCTCGGTGCACAGGGACGGCTTCGGGAAGATGGAGCCACCCTGCACCACGCGGTGTCCGACGGCAACGATGCCGGCTTCGTCCAGATCCGGGCCGAACTCCTTGAAGAAGCCCAGCACCTTCTTCAGGCCAACGGTGTGGTTCGCGATGGGCTCTTCGAACTCATGGGCCTCGCCGTTGTACTTGTGCTTGTAGTGGCCGTCGATCGGCTCGCCGATCTTCTCCACCAGACCCGAGGCCAGGCCTTCGCCGGACTCGAGGTCAACCAGCTGATACTTGATCGAGCTGGAGCCGGAATTAATGACAAGGACGGTTTTCGCCATTTGGGCTTCCTCCATAATGTGTCGTTACGATGCCGTCTCAACGGCGGCGTTCCAAAATATCAGATTACTCGTGCGTTGCTACAAGTAGACTGCGGCAAACGGGAAAAGGCCCCGGCGGCCGGGACCATGAATCCCGGCCGCCGGGGCCTTATGCTCACTGCGCTTCGATGGCGGTCAGCGCGACGGTGTTGATGATGTCCTGCACCAGAGCGCCGCGGGACAGATCGTTCACCGGCTTGTTCAGACCCTGCAGCACCGGGCCGACGGCCACGGCGCCGGAGGAGCGCTGCACGGCCTTGTAGCCGATGTTGCCGGCGCACAGATCCGGGAACACGAACACGTTGACATGACCGGCCACGTCGTTGCCCTTGGCCTTGGTGGCGGCAACGGTGGGGGACCAGGCGGCGTCGAACTGGACGGAGCCCACAACGGCGAGATTCGGATCCTTCTCCTTGACCAGCTTGGTGGCTTCCTCAACCAGATCCACATCCGGGCCCTTGCCGGAACCGAGGGTGGAGTACGACAGCATGCCGACCTTGGGGTCGATGCCAAAGGCCTTGGCGGTGTCCGCGGACTGCAGGGCGATGTCGGCCAGCTGCTCGGCGTTCGGGTTGAGGTTGATGGCGCAGTCGGCGAACACGGCCACGTGGTCCTTGAAGCACATCAGGAACGCGCCGGAGACCAGGGACTGGCCGGGCTTGGTCTTGATGACCTGCAGGGCCGGGCGCACGGTGTTGGCTGTGGAGTTGATCGAGCCGGACACCAAGCCGTCGGCCTTGCCGAGTACCACCAGCATGGTGCCGAAGTAGCTGGAGTCGGCGAGCTGCTTGCGGGCCTGCTCAGGGGTCATGCCCTTCTTGGCGCGAAGCTCGCACAGTTTGTCAACCATGGGCTTGAGGACGTCCTCGTCGTTCTTGGACTGGAAGGAGGCCTTCTCCAAGGAGTCCAAGCCGAGTTCCTTGCCGCGGGCCAGGATCTCGTCCTTTTCGCCGACGATGATGAGGTTGACGATGTCGCGCTCAAGCAGGTAGTCGGCGGCCTTGAGGATACGGTCCTCCTCGCCTTCCGGCAGCACGATCGTCTTCTTGTCCGCCTTGGCCTTGCCCAGCAGGCTGTACTGGAAGGCGTACGGGGTGACGGGGGCATCGAAGTCGGCGGCCAGGGCGTTGACGACCTCTTCGGCCGGCACGTTCTCGACGAAAGCCTCGGATGCGGCTTCGGCACCGCCCTCGGCTGCAACATCGACCTTCGGCAGCACCCACACCGGCACGCCGGCGTTGGACAGAGCTTCCTTGGAGGGGGTGACCTGATCGTCCTCGGCGCCGGTGACGAACACGCCCAGCACCTTGGTGCCGGCGTCCTCGATGACCTTGGTGGAGGCCGCCACGGTGGCGGCCAGCTGCTCGGGGGTGCGGTCGATGGTGCACACGGCAAGGAACACGGGGGAGGCGAGGTCAGCCGCGACATCGGCGTTGAACGCGAAGGCCGACGGGTCGTTCACCGAGGACTTGTCGGTGCCGACGATGACCATGGCCTCGGCTTTGGAGGCGGCCACGGCCTCCTGGTACTTGGCGACGATGTCGGCGCGGGCGCCGGCCTTGTCCTCGCGGGCGCGCTTCGGGCATACGGCGACGGACTGTTCGCGGGTCAGACCCGCGTTGGCGGCGTCGACGAGCACGTCGGTGAAGGTGTCTTTCTTGCAGACGGCCGGGCGGAACACGCCGGTCCGCTTGGTGCTGGCCAGGGCGTTGACAACGCCGAGCGCGACGACATTGCGCCCGTTTGCGGCTTCGGGGCTGATGATGGTGACACTGGTAAGACTCACTGGTCTCTCCTGTTCATAACTATCCAATGACGTGACTGCTTCGTTCACATCCACAGCACATTCTAATGGTGTGAAACGAAAAGATGCCATGTTTGCAGGGTGTTGCCGCAATATTGGAATGTGATGTAGATAACAAAGAACCCTCTGCGGGCAAAGCGCCCGCAGAGGGTTCAGTGAGACGATCGAGCCCTATGACTTGCTAGTCAGCAAATCACTCGTTGTCGCCGCCGGTAGCGGCGGTGGCATCGATGGACTCAGTGGCGCCCTTGGCGTCCGGCCACACCCAATCGGTGTAATCCGGGTGGTCGTAGCCGTTGTCCACGGCGAACTGGAAGGCCTCGAGACGGAAGTCGTTGAGCTTCTTGATCTCATCGGCGTACTTGTCGGCGTCGATGATGCTCAGGGCGGAGGCGGTCAGGCAGTAGCGGTCCATGTTGTTCACGCGCACCATGTCGAACGGCGTGGTGGTGGAACCCTGCTCCTCGTAGCCGTGAACCTGGAAGTTGTCGTGGTTCGGACGGCCGTGGATCAGGCGGTAGATGGAGCCGGCGTATGCGTGGAAGGCGAAGAGGACCGGCTTGTCCTTGCCGAAGAGCTCGACGAACTCCTCGTCGGTCAGGGCCTGATCGTTCTCGGAGGCGGTCTGGATCTTGAGCAGGTCAACGACGTTGACGAACTGGACCTTGAGACCCATCTTCTGCAGCTTGTCGTTGGCGGCAAGAGCTTCCATGGTCGGTACGTCGCCGCAGGAGGCGATCACGACGTCGGCATCCTCGGCGTCCTTGGCGTTGGAGGCCCAATCCCAGCGGGCGGCGCCCTTCTCGAGCTCGGCGGCGGCTTCATCCACGGTCTGGTAGGTGGCGGCCGGCTGCTTGCCGGAGAAGATGGCGTTGATGCAGTTCTTGGACTTGTAGCAACGCTCGCCAACGGTCAGCAGGGAGTTGGCGTCGGCCGGGAAGTAGATGTTCACAACGTGATCGTTGTTGAAGTTCTTGTTGAGCAGGATGTCAACAAAGCCCGGATCCTGGTGCGAGAAGCCGTTGTGGTCCTGACGCCACACGTGGGAGGAGATCAGGACGTTCAGGCCGGCGATCGGCTTGCGCCACGGGATCTCGCGCACGGTGGCCTCGAGCCACTTGGCGTGCTGGTTGATCATGGAGTCGATCACGTGGGCGAAGGACTCGTAAGTGGACCAGATGCCGTGACGACCGGTGAGCAGGTAGCCCTCCAGGAAGCCTTCCATCTGGTGCTCGGAAAGCTGCTCGACAACCTGGCCGGTGACGGCCATGTGCTCGTCGGTCAGCTCGGACAGGTAGCCGGCGTCCCACTGCTTGTTGGTGACTTCGTAGGCGGCGGCGAGACGGTTCGAAGCTGTCTCGTCAGGTCCGAAGATGCGGAAGTCGGTCGGGTTCTTGGCGATGACGTCGCGGGTGTAGTAGCCGAGCACGCGGGTGGCCTCGGTGGCGCCCCAGCCGTGGCCCTTGTCCTTGATGTCGATCTCGTAGTCGTGGATGTCCGGCAGCTCAAGGTCCTTGAGCAGACGGCCGCCATTGGCGTTCGGGTTCTCGCCGATGCGCAGTTCGCCCTTCGGCATGAAGGCGGTGACGTCGTCCTTGATGGAGCCGTCGGCGTTGAAGAGCTCTTCCGGCTTGTAGGACTCGAGCCAGTTCTTGAGGACCTCGAAGTGGGCCT
>ERZ808240.361-NODE-361-length-60860-cov-5.578390_pt1 | contig 60860 bp, 58 predicted proteins | sample MGYA00521084_ERZ808240 | MGnify/ENA primary metagenome ERZ808240 (study PRJEB31516, sample SAMN03275571) | gut metagenome | biome: mammalia-associated habitat; material: feces | host: Papio cynocephalus | place: Kenya | collected 2012-08-06 ...
AGGTCGTTGAACATCGTCGTCTTGCCGCAGTTCGGGTTGCCGGCAAGCGCAATGCAGATACCCATGTTCAACCTTTCGTAATACTTGCGGTCATCTTTGTTTTCCGCGGCTATTCATTACCTCTTGGTAACAAATATCACCCCAGGTCAGATGCCCTTTTTGAGTTAGAAAATGGTAACTCGATCCCTTAAAAAATGGCGCACGGGCGCCCTTGATCATCAGCAGCTAATACGCCAGCTTTCATGCCAGCGTGCGCATTAGTTGATGAGGATGCTTTCGGCTTCGCTTTTGCGCAGCGACAGCTCGTAACCGCGGACGGTCACCTCGATGGGGTCGCCAAGCGGTGCAACTTTGCGCACGTACACCTCAACGCCCTTCGTGATGCCCATGTCCATGATGTGGCGCTTCAGGGCACCTTCGCCCGTAAGGCGGCGCACCGTTGCGGATTCGCCTACTTTGACGTCGCGCAGCGTTTTGCCTTGGACCTCAGCCATTCGGTCCTCTCCTCTCTCTTTTCGTTCGAACATACTTATGGCGACCGTTACCGGCCGCACGAATGGCCGCAGGTAACCCTACGGCCAGATTCGCCTACCTGAGTGTTTGCGGCTTTACGCCGTTGCCGCAGCCGTGATGATGTGGGCTGCCGCCTGCTTGCCGATAGCAACCTGCGCGCCTTTCACGGACACGATAAGATCGCCGGCAACACCGGAAACCACCGAAACCTCAGCGCCTTCCACAAACCCAAGGTTTTCCAGGTGATGCTGCAGGTCGCCTTTGCCGCGCACCTTCACCACGCGAGCCGCTTCGCCCTCTTTCAGAAAAGACAGCGGCATCTGCTGAACGGACACAGAACCTGCACCCGTCTGAGCTTGTGCTGTGCCAGCCATAACGCCCTCCATGTTGCACTCCTGTCGTTTGTTAGCCCTGTAGAACGCAAAGATGTTACCTCGCATTGACTTGAAATGAAACCTTTAGGCAACTTTTTATGTACGACACGGGTAATTTTTCAAAGTTTCATCACAATAACTTCATTTTTCGCTTTGGTTTACATATTGCGATTCGTCGGAGTTTCCTGGCCCTGCGCGTACCGCAAAACGCCCGCATCAAGTTGGCGAGCTGCCCGCACCGTAACGGTAAGTCCCCTGCCCCATAATTCACTGCCGTTTGCGTGAAGAACTTGAAAACGTGTTTCTATCTGTACTTTCGCGGGAATATTATGCAAACTGTGAATAATTACCGTTCCGCGATGCCGAAGGAAACAAAAAGCCCATGGAAGACAACCGCTATATCGATACGCGAGGATGCGTCACCGAACCCGTCGAGTTCACGCAGGCCGTTATTAACGGCCTGGCAAACGGCGGCGGCTTGTACGTTCCCGTAAACATTCCCACGCTTTCCCTTGACGAGATTTGCGACCTTGCGCGCCTTCCTTACGCTCAGCGCGCTGCTCGCATTTACCGCGCCTTCGGCGTGAACCTGCCCTCTGAGACCATCGATGAGCTGATGGCACAGGCTTACGGCACCAACTTCGACGACGAACGCATCTGCCCCATCACCTCGCTTTCCGCCGACACCCATGTGCTTGAACTGTGGCATGGCCCGACCAGCGCCTTTAAGGACATGGCTCTGCAGTGCCTGCCCCGCTTCTTCAGCGCATCGGCTTCGCAGCTGCGCGAACAAGGGCGTCTTGACCACGACTTCCTTATTCTAGTTGCCACGTCGGGCGACACGGGCAAGGCTGCTTTGGAAGGCTTCCGCGACCTGCCCCACGTTTCCATTTCCGTTATGTACCCCGAAGGCGGCGTAAGCGACATCCAATACCGCCAAATGGCAACGCAGCGCGGCAGCAACGTGAACGTTTGGGGCGTGCGCGGCAATTTTGACGATTGCCAAACGGGCGCGAAGAATGTGTTCGGCGATAAGGCGTTTGCCGAAAAGCTGCTTGCCGAGCACGGCGTATCGCTTTCCAGTGCAAACTCCATCAACTGGGGCCGCTTGTTGCCGCAGGTGGTGTACTACGTTTCGGCTTACGCACAGCTGGTTGCCGACGGCAAGCTTTCGGCCGGTCAGCAACTTGACGTGTGCGTTCCCACCGGCAACTTCGGCAACATCTTGGCGGCGTACTATGCCAAGCGCATGGGCACTCCTCTTGGCATGCTGCTGTGCGCCAGCAACGAGAACCGCGTGCTCACCGACTTTATTAACACCGGCACCTACGATGTGTCCGACCGCCCGTTTGTGCTGACGCCCTCCCCTTCCATGGACATATTGGTAAGCTCCAACCTGGAGCGCCAGCTGTTCGAATTGACGGGGCGCAACGCCCAAGCCATTGCCGGCTGGATGGCAGACTTGAAAAACAACCGCCGTTTCCGCGTGGACGAGGAAACGTTCAAGCAAGTGCGCCAGTACTTTGCCGCAGACAGCGTTGACAACGCCGAGTGCCTGCGCACCATCAAAGAAGTGCTTGACGAGCACGATTACCTGCTTGACCCGCACACCGCCGTTGCGTATCGAGCAGCGCAGAACCTGCGCGGCGAAAACCCCGTGCTTATTGCCAGCACGGCGCACTGGGCGAAGTTCGGTAACAACGTGTACCGCGCTTTGCACGGCATGGCGCCCGCCGAGTCTCTGCCCGCCGATGTGGAGGCCTTGTCCGGCTGCCAGCTCAACGAGCTTGTTGCCGAAGAATCCGGCCATCACGACATCCCGCGCGGCCTAGCCGAGCTCAACGACCTGCCCATCAGGTTTACTGATGTCATCAACGGCGGAACGGCGGATATCGAAAACGCAACGGAGCAGTTCCTTACCGCTCTGCAACAGCAATAATTCAATACCTAGGGGGAAAAGGACACACCACATGAGCAAACTCGATAACCTCAAGCCGGTCATTCGGCTATCCGTGGTGAACCCGGACACGGAAAGCAATTCGGTGTTCGGGCGAGGCATTGCCAAGCTGTGCCTGGGCGTACGCGAAACCGGATCGCTCAACGCGGCAGCTAAGGGGATGGGCATGGCCTACAGCAAAGCATGGCGCATCATTAAAGACACGGAATCGGCCCTTGGCGTTCAGCTGCTGTATCGCAACGGCGCTCACGGAAGCCAGCTGACCGAAGAATGCGAGCGCATCCTTACCGCTTATCAGTCGATTGAAGACGAGTTGCAGGCAGAAGCCGAGAAACGCTTCTCTGAGGCACTAGGCCAATAGCTGCAGTAATCCCGCAAGGGCCTTTGCGTTTGCGCGCAAGGGCCCTTTTCTTTTGCCCAAGGTGCAAGAGAAAGCGCTACGACACGGCAATTCCCTCGTATTCCTGCGCGTGCCAGGACAAGTACGCCGTAACGTCATTTACAACCTTCATCACCTCTACAGCTGGCGCAAGCTCTTCCGCATCCAAAAATGCACCCGTTACGCTGAGCGCCTCCCGTACGCGTCCGTGCTCTTCGTACCAGATGCTCTGCCGTCTGCCAAAACGCAAGCGCGTACCATACGCAACCTCTTCGGCTTCTGGAAGCAGAAGAGGGCCGCTGACTTCCTCCGATAGCTCCTTGTTGGCGTAGCACTCGTGCGCATCGAGCACTTGCCGTGCAGGTTTGGAAAGCTCGTAGCTCACGTGCGCAATGCTCCTGCCGTACAGCAGCACAACCTCGCCCCGCACAACCGTGCCCGATTCGAATGGGGTTTTGCATGCAGAATCGGTGTACCAACCGTCAAACTTCGAGCATCCCGCCTTTTGCCCTGCCGAAAGCGCCGCCTGAGACGGAACGTACGCCGTTTCCTCTTGCACCTGCTCCTCGAAGCATGGCGCGGCGTCGTCGTCCGCAATGTAGCGAACGGTGGTATATGCGCCTCCAACCAGCAGCGACTGGGACAACGCGGCGCCCCGGTAGGGGATATCGCCGCACTGAGCATAAGCACGAACAACGCACTTTAAGTATTTTCCTCGCCAATCCTCATCAACTTCAAGCGACGGCCGCGCACCCTGCAGCACGATTCCTTTTGGTTCGATGCGTATTTGCACGCCGCTGACCGCGCTGCCCGGCGGTGCCGCTTCAGCGCCTTCAGCTACCCATGCTCCCCATCCAAGCCCCGATGAGCATGCTCGGTAGCGTAAGGTATAACGTTCGGAAATGTTGCCCTGCAACGATACGGTGAGCTTTTCTGCCGATGTGCCCGTTGACGTTTTGTCCCGCCATGAGCCTGCCGAGTAGAGTTTTGCGACGATGGCTCCAGACGCAGCGCAGCCCTCCACATGCAAGGACAACCCAACCAGCGCGTCATCACCTTGAAGCACCCCAATTAGATTGACGCCGGGCTGCTCTTCAAGCGAACCTGCATGTAGCATACTGGCCGTTCCAACCACCTCGGGGTATTCCTCTTCGGCAAGCTCTTCGTCCGACACAACCCATGTGTATTCGTATCGCGCACCCGGGCCGCTCGGCGAAAACGCGTTTTGCGCATGAGGGGCCGAAACCGTCTCGCCCGGCTGCACTTCCCCGTCCTTGCCGCCCTGGAGCGAAAACGGACGCCCATCAGCCGATGACGCTTTTGCATCACGCAAGCACCATTGATGATTGGTATTGCCCCATTCATCGGCAGGATAACCATTGGAATGAAACCGCACCGTACCCGAACTGTCGCCGCAATCAAGCGCCATGCCCGAGCAATCGCAAAACAGCCACCGCACCTGCGAAGGCCCATGAAGCCAGAACGCTTGCGCGCGATTGACCGAGCCGGCAGACGCCTGCCAAAGCTGAGCCGGCGACGCGTTCATAGTAGGCCCACCCCCGGACTGGTCAAGCTGATACGCCCCGTCGCTTGACGTTACTGGAATGAAACGATACGTCCCGCCAATATCGCCCGACGGGTTTTCTCCTATAATCCAATGCTGCCGCGTTGCCCCCGCATGCTGAGCAAGTTTGCACGCAACGCCTGCAGACGGAGCGTCTGAAGCCTCCATGCATACCCCGCTGTCCGACAGCGGTGAGAGCGTGACTATTCTGTTGCCCCAAGCTGCATTGTTCGAGATGTAAATCTTGTCCGCATACTGCTCAATCCACTTCGTTGAGTACCCAATAGGCGGATTGCCCGAACGGTCGTAATACCAGTTCGTACCAAAATAATAGTAGTTCCAAAACCACGATCGCAGCTGAAACGAATGCTTGACCGCCCGCGGATAGCGCCTGATCCACACCGAGTAGCTGTTCTGCGGATACGCTCGATAATCCGTCCAAACATGCGCGCCGTCTTTATGCAACCCCTGCCCTGTCTCGTTATCGATCACCACCACCTTCGACTCCTCAAGAGCGCCGCCTTCAGGTTGGTCGTCTATGGCATGAAACAAGCTGAAGCGCGTATCATCGCCCGAATCGGTATGCCATAGGTTGTACGACGCGTTCCTTCCGTTGTAACTACCGCAGGCAATTTCCAGCTGGCCGGTAACGTGGTAATACAGCTCAGTGGTAAAGTCGCAGCGCATCGTTATCTTTGAAGCCGTTCTGATGTACTGGTTGGAAGAGATGTCCCACTCCACCCAAGGGGTTTTTGCGCTCACCCATCGATCGGTATATGCAACTCCTGATTGGCTGCCACCGTCGCCGCATTCCAAAACGCCGATGCGGTCCCAATATTGGTTGTCGTAGTAGCGGCCATTCCCGCGAAAAATAAGCGACCCGTCCCATTGCGGCTCGTCTGCAAACGCCCGCTGCGGGTTCCACAACGCGATTCCCGCCATAGCCGCAGCTCCCACCACAAACGCTCGACGTGACATGCTGTGCTCATTGTTTTTGCCTTGCCGCGGCGCGGGGCTTGCCCCGCCGTGCGAACGCGACGAAAGAAAGGCTTTCCCGGCTTTCGACGCAGCCCTGTTTGAACGCCTCATACCATGCCCCCGTTCAGGAAGGCCAAAAGCTTTACCACCGTTGGAACCAGCACCAACATCACCGTCGGCGGAAGAAAACATGCCGATAGGACAACATCAAGCTTGGTAGGCATTTTGCGTATCTTTTCTAACGCCGCGGCTTGCGCCTGCTCGCGCGCTAAAAGAGCCTGCGCTGCAAGCCCCTCGACCACCGAAGAGCCCTGGTCAAGCGATTGGGTGATCTGTCCCACGAACGCGGTTACCTCCTGGCTTTCGCAGCGCTTCGCCAAGTGCTCAAGCGCCTCGGTGCGCGAATGACCCAGCAGATTCACTTCCTGGTCAACCAACCTAAGCTCTTCGGAAAGCGGCCCTTTCAAGCTGCCGGACACCTCGCGGAAGCACTGCTCCACGGGCGACCCGGCAGCAAGCGCGATTGCCAACAGCTCCATGGCATCGGGTAGGCTTGCCTCTATTGCCAAACGGCGATTGCGACAGCGACTGGAAAGCAGCCTGTCCATTGCGATGTACCCGCCACCTGCCGCGCCTGCCGCCATCAAGGCAAGCCATAACCCGGAAACACCGCAAGCTATGCAAACGAGCACAACCAAAGCGGGGCTTCCTATCACCACCAGCGCCATAAGCGCGCGCCACGTTTCAGGCTCCATGCTCATCCCCGCCCGGCGCAGCCTTTCGCGCGTAGACGATGCTTCATCGCGCGTCATCGGCGCAAACGACTCAACAGCATCCGACACGCGCGACAGGGCATCCGAAAGCTTCGTGCGTGCAGCCGGTTGCTTTCCCTGCGCACCTTCTGCCTCCATCGCAAGCGAAACCGCCGATTGCCGCAATGCCTTTGCGCCGCTCAGGGCGCACATTCCCTCATACGCCGCCAGCCCTGCCGCCACGCCTACAAGCGATATTGCAACTACCGCGTACACGTTCACGCCATGCACCTCCTTGCCGTTTTACGAAAAACGCGCTGTTCGAAACGTTGTGATCTTGCGACAAGCCACAATCCCCAGCACTTCCATAAACCCCGCCGCCGCAAGCACAAGCCATCCAAGCGGCTCGGTGCGGTAAAACGTTGAGAAGTCGGAGCTTGTTGCGAACATCAGCGCAAAAATCACCGGCATCGCACTCGCCACGAACCATGTGGCCAACCGCGTGCCCGCAAGTTCGGTTCGAAGTTCCCGTTTCGTTTTCATGCGCTCGTTCGCGTGGTCGCACACCAGGTCAATCACCTTGTTCACCGGCCCGCCAAAGCGCTGCTGGATTCGCATAGAGGCCGCAAAAGCCGCAACATCCTCGCTGCCCGTTCTTTTCGCCATGTCTTCAAGCGCGCTTACAAGCGGCTCGCCGTAAGAAACGCGCGCAAGCATCCAGGTAAGCTCGGAGCGAATAGGCTCTTGGGCGCGGTCGGCAGATGCCCGGAAGGCTCGCTCCACGGTTTGCGCGCTTTTCACGCTTGCGGACAGCTGCGGAAGCAAGCGAACGAACTGTGCCGACAAAAGCTCCCGCCGCTTTGATTTCGCACGCGCAAGATACAAAAGCACGCATACGCACCCCAGGGAAACTCCCGCAGCCGCTCCAAGCGCACCCGCTATTCGAGAAGCGAAGAACCCCACCGCAACCAGCACCACGCCCACGCACGCAAGCCACACAGACGGCGACGATTGCACGCCCGCATCACGAAGCATCTTTCCCAACGCGCTAGCGGTACGGCCGGCATCGTCGCTGCGCGTATCGCGCCGACCCTGCTCATACAAAGCGGCATCGGACAACGACTTTGCTTGCAGCGATATGCGAAGCTTGCGGCAAATAGAAAACGCGCTGCCCGCCAGGCACACGAGCGCTAAGCCTAGCACAGCGACGATAGCGCCTGTTCCCATGCGTCACCTTCTTCCTTATTGCGTTGCGAAAAACCACGTCGGGTCATACCGAACGCCTTCCCTAATCATTTTTTGCTTGATGGTTTGCGGCTGAACACCGCAGGGACGCCATCTTCCCTGCAAGTCCCCGTACGCATCGGTGCCATCGATTTCGAAGCGAAACAGCTCTACGCGCGGAATGACCACAGAGCCCTCGGGCATAGGATCGATTGCCACAACGCTGGTGACGCGTCTGGAGCCATCGCGCATGCGGTCGACGTGCACGATCAGACCGCCCTGAAGCGATTCCGCGATTTGCTGCTGGATAACGTCTCTGCCCACGTCCGCGTTCGCGTAGCCGACCATCGTGCGCAAGCGACTAAGCGCGTTGCTGGGATCGTTCGCATGCACGGTGGTCATGGACCCAGGGTGATCGGTCTGCATCGCCTGCAGCATTTCGTACGCTTCTCCGCCGCGGCATTCGCCGATGATGATGCGATCGGGGCGGCGGCGCAGCGATAACGCGACAAGTTCCCGCATCCCTACCGCGCCTTCTCCCTCGGCATTAGGTTCGCGCGTTTGCATGCGCTCCACGTGATTCACGCGAAGGCGCAGCTCAGGCGTGTCCTCGATGGTGATAATGCGCTCGTTGGCTGGAATAAAACCCGACAGCGCCCCAAGCAGCGTAGTTTTGCCCGAGCCGGTGCCACCCGATATGACAATGGAGCATCGAGCCCGAACAGCCGCGCCTAGAAACTCCGCCATAGTCGCATCAAGAGCGCCTTTTGCAACAAGATCGTCCATGCTCATAACATGTTCGCTGAACAAGCGCAGGTTAAGCGCCGGGCCGTCAGGGGCAAGCGGTGGCACGATAAACGTTGCTCGCGCCCTTCCCCCCGGCAGCATGGCGCAGCCCATGGCGTGCGACTCATCGCAGCGCACGCCAGCCTGCTCCGCTATCTTGTTGATGATGCGCCGAACGTGCTCGGCGTTATCGAACCTGACATACGGGCATTCTTCGATACGGCCCGACCGTTCAACGAACACGCGCGGGTCTCGATACGACAGCGTCGACCCTTCCAAATCGACGCCGCCACCGTTTACCATAATCTCCGTGATGGACGAATCGCCCAGTAGCACCTGCAGCGGCCCATATCGAAGGAAATCGTCGACAATGGACTGACATATCAGCCGCTCGTCTTCCGCCGCCATGTCCATGCCCCAAGAGCGAATGGTTTCCGAAACCATGGTTCTAATAGCTGATTCAACGCGATCGGAATCTGACGACTCCCGAAGCTGCGCCGCTAAGCCATCGCGCACCACGCGCTTGAGGGCGGTTGCGGCAATCCTATCCATGCGCGCCCCCTGTTGCCAAGCCGTCCGACGGCAACAGCAAAACGCTTACTCTTCCCGTAACTTGAGCTTGGCAGATGGCATCGGCCTGGTCGGGGTCAACCTCAACGGTTATGGCGCTATACGACGCGCCATCGGCGTACCCGTCGCCGCCTACCGCCAAAACGCGAGCGCGGTCCACAAGAACCTGCAGCTCCATTGCTCCTGAAGAAGCTTCTTCCGTTGAGACTATCCGGACCGCGTCGTATGGCTTTACCTGGCCCGCCACGCCGGTTTCGTCGTCAACGGACAAAGACACCGCCTCCATGCCCGCGCCAACCTGCGCCGCAAGCCTTCCGTCCGACCCCGCGCCTGCCACGAAATCGGCACACAGCTGCGAGCCAGCCGGTAAGTCGACAAGCGCCCGGGCTCCCGAGACGTCATGCGCATCAGACCCCTGAGCAGACAAAGCCGCCGATGAGCGATACGCCGCAGGAACGCTGCGTGCCTCAAGGGCATCGGCACCCATAAGCTCTCCGGCCTTCACGTCCCGCGTGGTGACCCAAACAGGTTCCGACTGCCTTGTTGCCTGGTCAACCGCCGATTGAGACGCCGCCGACTGCCAAAGCGCAAAACCCACCGACACGCAAGACACCGCAACCGCCGCTGCCACTACCGCAGACATCTGCTTGCTGCGACGAACCATCGCATCGTCCGAAGACGGCCCTGCATCTGCCGTTTTAGGGAAATCGTTTCCACGAACGGCCCCCACTTCCGCAGAGCGGGGCACGCCACGCGAACGGCGCAGCGTCACCTGGCGAGGAACGCGAGACCCCGATCTTCCAACCACGAACATCCCCTTTCTTTCCTTTTCCTACCACTGCTCTGTCTCATTGCGATTCGCGCTGCGCGCAGCCTGCACCATTTCGTCGGGAAAGGCCTCAATCATCGTAATGCGGGAGAACGAAGGCGATCCATATGCTGCGTCCTCGGCAAAGCGATACACACCACATACCCTTTGCTGCGGACGCCACACAACCTCAGAGGCGTAAGGTTTTGCCACGATCACCCGGCTCGATGCCACCGTAAGATGGTCAACGGCAGACCCCGCCGCAAATGGGAGCTCCACGTTCTGCTCAACCTGCACGCCCACAATCCATAACCGCTCGCTTGCCGAAACCGATTGCTCGGGCGCTTCGTAAAACCATACGGAAAGAGGGACTGCAATCCCTTGCTCGCGCACGGCGCGTGCAATGGTGCTTGCAAGGGAAAGCCCAGGGTCATCTGCGTATTTCGCCGGAACGGCCCCTGCAGAATCCATGCAAGCAGACCGCGCCGCATCAAGCGCTTGCTCCTGCTTCGACTTCAACGCATAGGCCATGCCGAAATTCGAGACAAAACCAAGCGCGCACACAAGAACAAGGCACACGACAACTGAAAGGGGAGCTATATTCCCCGCTTCGTTAAAGCCGCCACGCCGCAGCGGTCTCATGTCATGCTCACCTCCATCACGCGCTCGTTTTCCACTTCGCAAACAACGTGTTTTGCCAGCTCCGCATTCGACAACCCCGGGATTCCCATGCTTACGGGAAGGCGATAGGCCACGTCAAACGCTATTGTTGTTGCCCGAACATGCTGCTCTAGCGCGTCTTGTCCAGACGTCAAACTTCGCTTTTGAACGCTTACGTCAACGTTGCTTACCTGTATGTTGCTAGAGGAAAGCTGTGACGACTCGTCGATAATTTCCTCGGCAATAAAACCAGGCTTGTCCTTTGCCGCCACCAACCCCACCGTGTCAAAGCGCGAGCACGCTTGAGACAATTCCGAATCCAGCACGAGTGCCGACACGACATAACACGCTGCGTACACCGCTGCGAACATAACGGCAAGCAGCAGCGGCACAACGAGGGTAAATTGGACGACCTCGCTGCCGAAATCCGATTTACCCCGCTGCATGTTCGCCGCCCTTCTCGTTGATGCGCACAACGCGGCTAGCCTGGGAAGACAACGTAAACCGGCCCGCATCCGAGCCCGAAAGGCCAACCAGCGCATTGCCGATAGGGGTAATGCACCGACCGGTCAGCGTCGAGCAAACCGACACTTCAACACACGCGATAGCGTCACTTTGCTGCTGAAAGGAACCGGATTTTTCGTTATAGCTTTTCCGTTCGTATGAGGTCCTCTCAACGTCGGAGCAATAGACCGAAGCTTTGCAATCGAAATCTGGCAAGCGCAGCGCTGATGAGGATTCGCGTAAAACCCCTGATGCAGAAGCATCGCTAAAAACTCGGGCAGAGCCTTGCGACACCTCGTTTGACGCCCAGCGAGATACCGCTTGCGTAGCGCAGTCAAGCTCGATGCCTGCAAGGGCAATTCGCCCAAGATCGACTATCGCGCCTGTTAGAACGGCCAGGAGAGGCAGCACCATGACAAAGCTGACAACGCTGCTGCCCTGCTCCCCCTTTCTGTGCGCGACTACGTGCATCCCCTGCACCAACACGCTTTTAGCCCTTTGCCGCGCCGCTGGTCACGCTTTTAAACATGTTGGCAATAGACGTGCTAGCTCCGTTGATAGAGGTGTTGATCTGGTTTTGCAGCGCCATAAGCGCCGTGCCCAAGCCAACCGCAAAGCCAAGCACAATAACCACCTGCACAATTTCCGAACCGCCATCTTCTTCGCCGCAGTACGCCATCGCACGAACCTTGTTGCAAACATCCTTAATGGTATTCATGATATTCCTTTCGCTTTTCCAATCCCTTTTCACCTGTTCAAGGCGCTATACAAGCAACCGCACCACCTCCTTTCAAGCCGTGCGGCTAACGCACGACAACCGTTCCGAACACCAGCCACAGCGCCAAAAATGGAGCCATGGGAATGCCACTTTTGCGATCAAGCCGATGCGTTACAAGACCCGCCGCCGAGAAAAGCGCAGCGGCTATGTAGCACGCTGCAGCGCCAACAAGCGATGCAGGCCCGCACAACACCGATAGCGCGGCCATGCAGCGAACATCGCCTTGCCCCACCGACCCGCCAACGGCCCGGGAAACGCTATTGGCAACCCAGCACACCGCAAAAACCGCAGCGGCTACCGCACAGCCCATAAGCAAGCCCGAAAAACCGGCAACAAGGAACTGGAACGTCGCACCGGCCGCAAGCAGAGCTGCGCAGCACTCCAGGGGAATCATTCGCGCGCGCAAATCGCACACAACGCTTACCGCCATGGCAACGCCGCAAAACGCGAGCACAACCGCAAGGTGCAGCGGCATCCCCGCGAACAAAGGGGACACGAACCATGCCGCGCATCCAACAGCCAGAACCGCCCGCTGCCATACTCGGGCGCGGAATGTGCATCGTTGCGCCTGCTCCTGTTCGCTTCGCGTTGATGCATCGGCACCAATGACAACGCCAACGCTGCGAAGGGCATCGGCTCGTTCGTGTGTAAGGACCTTTCGCGTTGCCTGGGATTTGGCATCTTCGAACCACACTCCCAACGCACCCTCGCTTCCCGATGCTCGCGGCGTTGGGTAGGCGTCCGGGTGGGCGCAACGAAAGGAGCGGAACTTTTGCAGCGATTCGTACCACCAGGCAAGCGACCTGGCATACGCCCGTTTAAGCGAGATGTCCGCCAGCACCGGCACCGCCAGTGCCCCCACCAACGCACCGCTTGACGCAAATGCCAGCAAGAGCACTACAAAATGCGACGTCATGCTATCTCCGCCTCTACGCGCGATTGAACAGGCGAAACAGCTGCATGTCGAGCCCGTCCTTCTTGCTGTGCGCGCATGCCCACCTGCCCGGCCAAAGCGCCTCGCCCCGCCTCGGCCGGGCGGGCAATATCCACCACGCGCGACGGTCTACCTCGGCGCAGCACGTTGCATTCCGACGGCATGGCGGCACCCGCGCTTTCGCTTGCATCCTGCTGCCTTGAGCGCTCGACAAGCTCGATGCGCACCACAATGTCGGCATCGCGGACGGGAACGCTCACGCTGCGTTCAACGTACACCTCGCCACAAGCACGCGTTGCTTCTTGCTCCTGCGGTTGCGCTGTAGGAACGCAGGTGCACGGTTGAGGGGCCGCGTCACCCACCGTAAAAGAATCGCTACCGCCCGATGACGTTTGCACTGCCGGGCGAGACTCCTGATACACGTTCATTTCCTGCTGGGTAAACTTATGCAGGCATCCATAGCACACCTGCGCATCGTCAAACGAGCGAGCCTTACATACCGGACACACCTTCACGACAAATCGCCTTCCTTCCTAGTTATTCCCACGTATTCCCCCACCGAAAACCACGGCACTTCGCACGTTGAGAAGCGTTCAAGCACCACAACGGCTTTTCGGCACCGAATGTGCCGAAGCGGCGCCACCGCTCGATACGACTCCAACACACACCCATCTGCTCCCACAAATGCGATGTCGAGCAAATCGCTCATTCCAACGGTGTGCACGTCGTTGCACGGAGCAAGCATGAGCACCCCACCTGCGGGTTTTGACCGCAACAGGCCCTTTACGCGAGCCGAAAACGTACCGGCCACCCTCAGCGCTTGAACGGCATCACTCATCGGCCACCACCTTGCACGCCCGACCACTGCACCACAACGCTTACGCTGTCGCCCACCTGCGCCGCAGAGGCAAATGCCCAGCGATACGTTCCGTCGGCTTTCGAAAACGAACGGCATAGTGCCTGCTCAGAGGGGATGACTTCCCAACCTTTACCCTCAAGTTTTTCGGTAAGCGCACGCAGCGCGTCCTCTGCGCTACCAGGTTGCGAATAACCCAGCAGGCGCAGATCGGGGCTGCACCGCGCATCGTCCATGCCCGATAGCGAAAACAGTTCCGTTTCAAACTGCGACGGTAATTCACTTGCCAGCGCAAACGGATCATCGGAAACGCCGTCGAGCACCACATCGACGCCCGCTAAAGCGGCAGCGCTTCGCGCATCGGCAGACGAAGGGCCCTGCCCCGCAACAGCCTCATAGGCACCGTTCGAAACAAGCAGCACGGCAAGCGCAGCCACTAGTGCGCACGCAAGCCAAAACCGCTTTACTTGCCGTCTAGGCCCAGAAAGGCCGCCTTCTCCAACCAACTTTTCCACGCTCATAGCAACACCCCTGGTTTATAGCAATCCACCGTCATCTCTTCCGTATGCGTCAAGGCGGGAAGCGCCACGCCGAATATTTCGGACTTCAATGCGAAGCTGAACAGTGCGGGTCGAAAGCGCAACAGCCCGGAAAACGTTGTGTGACCTTGCGAAACAGCGCGAGCGGTAACCTCAACTTCCACATTTTGCGCATGGGCGACATCTGCCAGCTGCTCCTCTACAAGCGTGCAGCTTTGCGCAACGTCTTGTCCGTAGGCAGGCGATGTTGCGCAAACGCGCACCGCATCGCGAAAGCTGTTGTCAAACGCGGCGCACAGCCCGAAAAACGTGCATGCGTTCACCGCAATCACAGCCACAACCAGCATTGCCGGCAGCGCAACCACAAACTCGATGGTCATTTGCCCCTGCTCGGGCGCACTGCGCCTTCGCATCAGTCCCATGGCCGCACACCTGTCACGCTTGCGTACAGCGCCGTCATGCAATCGATTGTGCTTTCCACCGCGCCTTTTGCGTATTCCTTCGCCGCCGGCGGAAGCGACAACTCTATAGGCTGTGTCCAACCGCTGCCGCCAATGTCCACACGCGCGATTTCAATGGAATCCGTTGCGTCAATATCTGCAAGCACATCGCGTTGAACTGCTGCAGCAACAGACGAGAACACGCCATTCGACATAAGCGGATGAGCAATCGCCTGGCGCTTCAGCTCCAGTAAGCGCACGCAAAACGGACTGTCTTCACCTGCTGCAGCCACATGGGCCGTGTTCACCACGACAGGCCGAAGCGCATCAAGGTTTGCAGGCTGCAAGCCGACCGTCTCGATTGCACCGGACAGCGCGTCAGCGGCCCATGTGCCCAATCCGCTTGCCCCAAGAAGCGGCAGGTTGTTCAACCCGTTGCGTATGGCGCCAACAAGGCTTTCCTGCCCATTGGTGTATGCGCTCAACAACTCCGCCCAGCAATCAACCGCAACATCGACCACGCCTGCAGGCGACCCCGACGCCGCCAACCCATCGGTAAGCGAAGAGATGACGTTGCCGCCTTCGCCGGAAGGGTCTGCCACCAGCGTTGCCGCCGAAACTGCAACGCGTAATCCAATTTGCCCCGTAGCCTGGACAAACGATGATTCGAAACCCGCATCGGGCGCGTCTTTACCCACATTGGCACACAGCACCGCAAATCCTTTGCTCCCTGGCGGACACGCCTCGATGCGATACGCCCCCACCTGTGCACAGGCGTCTTTTATCGCATCGATGATGCTCGAAACCCGCGTTTGAACCTCGCGCTTTGCCGGCTCGGCGCGCTCTAGCGCCTCCTGGTAGTCCTGCGCCGCTTGCGCAACCTTGTTGTAGTGGTACTCAAACCCGTTATCGATAGACGTCGACGCAGCTGCCACCTTCCCCATGCTCGACGCGGTAAACTCGCACTCCGCGCACGTTTCCCAACCTCCCGCCTCCATTGCCGCAATCGATGCCGTTGCAAACGACCCGCCCGCTTGCGGGCATCCGCTCCACGCATGCAGCACCGGCCCGTCGTCTTGAAACGTGCACGGGTACACCGATTCGGTGTACAGCGAGGTGCGACGCATCTCCTCGGTATTGCCCGGCAGGCGCGGAAAATATGCGCGGAACTGCGACCCCTCAACCACATACCCATGCGAGAGCTGCTCTGCCGCATACGCGTAGAACCGTTTTCGCAGCTCAGAACGCGCACTTGCTGCAACACCCGCCTGATCTGGGGCTTCAACGGAAAGCCGTGCGGGATAGTACGCTTGCGCGCGGCGCAGCGCCACGGAAAACCGCCAGGTGTCAACGCTGTTGTACGTAGGATTGGAAACCGAGTTCAAATGCGCCAGCGTGTCGGCTCTCTCCCACATGCAGTAGCCGGGCCGGTTGCCGCAATCATGCTCGAACGCCCGACGCTTCGCCTCGTTAGCTTCACGAGCCGCTTGTTCGGCTTCGTTAGCAAAACGCTTGATGTCGTCTACCTGCCCGGCAACGGCATCTCGTGCCTGGCCCGCCGCCGCTGCATCGCCGGCCACGGCAATGTCATCGGCCTTATCGGGAACAAGTACCGCCATAGCAACGTAGCTTGATGTGTCCGAATCGTTTGCATGTGCCACCGACGCAGCAGCTGCAGCCGACAAAAACGGCAGCGCTTTCTGCACGCGCGTTAAGCCTTCCGACGCCTTATGGGAAAACGAATCCCGTTGCTGTCCCAGCTGCCGGCCTGCTTCGATAAGCTTGCCGCCGGCCGCCTGCGCGCCCGGAACACAACATGCAACAGCACCCAGGCCCGTTGCAGTCAAGCTGCCAAGCGACAGCGATAGCGCCACCGCATCGCAAAGCCGTACGGCAATCATGAACTCGGCAACCACGTTTCCTGCCGCGAGTGCCGCGGCATCCGCCACCGACTGCACGCGCGACGACACCGAGCCTACCCGGTACACCTGCGCAGATGAGAACACCAAAGCCAACGTAAGCAACAGCGAAAGCACCATCCCCATGGTGGTTAGGCCGCTTTCGTCCCGCAGCGCCGCCACAGCGCGTATGCGCCAACGCGGCATCATCGTGACCACGCCCCAATCCAGACTTTCGGGTTCAACCCGGCATCGGAGTTGCGCACCCACTCGGGCTGCGTCTGCCGCTGTGCTTCAACCCGAACGGCCAGCAGCCCGTCACCGTCAAGCAAGCCTAGAAGCGCACCGCCACCGTCGAACAACGGCAAAGGACGCACCTTGTTCTCAATAAGCACCCGAACGCGCTCAGAAGTTTCGTCGCCTTCCACCTGGATGTTCCAGGAGCACCCGCCTTCGTGCACATGAAAGGTGGCAACAGGGGGCACGGCACCTAAGCGGTGGCGGATAAACGCCTCCACAGCCTGGCCTGCATCTCCCGCAACATCGGTGTTCGTCGCAACAAGCCGGCACGCATCCGTGGCCGCCGCGGCCATGACCATGCGGTCGTACAGCACAATGCCCGGCTGCACCAGCAGCAAAAGCACTACGAACAAAACCGGGATGAGAAACGCCGCCTCTACCGTGGCTTGGCCGCCTTCGCACCCACTCATGTGTCATTACCCCCTTTCGCACCTAGGTCAGTACAGCAAGATGTCCGCCATCGCTTGCGCAATAGCACCCTCTACGTGATGAGACGCGCTTGAAACCGCATGCTCAACGAACAGGCCGCCAGAAATCCCGCGCCACAGCGCACCGAGTCCCAACGCCACCACCAAAAACGCCACCGCAACAACCGCGAACTCAACCGTTGCCTGCCCGGCTTCGCAGCAACGCCTATAGGCTGTTGAAGCCGTCGACGATCGCATCCCAAAGCTCCTGAAGCTTCGGCCTGAACACCGTTATCGCGATAATGGCAATTACCACCAACACGCCAACCAAGATGGCGTACTCCGTTGTTCCCTGCCCGTCTTCGCGCCTGGCCATGCGCCAGCGAGCGTACGACAAGCGAGCCAACATGCGGTGATACCCGCTTACAACCGTTTCCGTCATACCTACATCCCTTCCATCAGTTCCAACAGCACCGGGCCTAGCACCAGCAACAACATTGCGGGCAAAATGAGCGTTCCCGTTGGAATCATCATCTTCACCGGGGCTTTTGCCACGCGTTCCTCAACGTGCGCGCGCCGTTGCGCTCGAGCTTCTAGAGCCGATTGCTCCAATACGTCACCCAACGAGGTCCCAAACCGCAGCGATCTGGTTATCGCCGCGATGGTTCTTGCCAACAGCGGCGAGTCGTACGACGCGGCCAGCGCGCGCAATGCAGCGCCGCGCGTTGCCACACCCGCCGTCCACGCCCGCAACGCCGATGCGCATTCACGCGCAAGAGCGTCGTCGAAGTGCGCAACGTACAGCTGCATGCTTCGTTCGAACGACAACCCGCTGCGCACACCAAGCGCTACCACCTCAAGCATTTCCGACAAACTGCGCTCAAGCGAAAGGGCACGCGCCCGCCGAGCCGCCTCAACCGCCTTGCCAGGCGCGCGAGCCCCAAGGACAACGCCCGCCGCCGCTCCTATCAGCATCAATTCGTTTGATGCAACGGCCCCGATCAAACCACCCACCGCGCCACCGGCAAGCGCCAGCCGCACCACAGCTTCGCAATACCCCTGCGCGCTTACCGCCTCCTTCAACCCCGCCATGCAAGCTCGCTCGGTAAACGATGCGCGCGAGCGGCGGAAGGGGATGCGCCTTGAAAAAGCACCTGTTGCGCGCAAGGAAAGCTTTTGCGACAGACCGGCCATATAGCCAAGGCATGCGGCATGCACCCCGCCAACCCCCGGTGCGGCAGGCGGGGCAGCTGTGCGCGATTGCCTAGCGGAGCGAGCGCGCACAGCCCAGGCCAGCAAACGCCCTAGGCAAACGCCTGCTGCGCCGGCAAGCGCGCAAGCAGCAGCAACCAGCGCGAAGGCCTCCATCACGCCACCTCTACCGAAAGCATGCGACGCACCGCCAGCACGCCCGCCACCTGCATCAGCACCGCAGCGCAAAGCATGCCCACGCCAAGCGCGCTTTCGAAAAACGGGTCCAAAAACCCTTTGCTAACAAGCGAGAACACCGCCACCAGCGCAAAGGGCATCACCGTTACGATGCGAGCCGACAAGCGAGCCTGCGCCGTTTGGACGCGCAGGGAACGCTTCAGGGCAAGCTCCCCTTCCACCGTTTCCCGCGCCGCTTCCAAAACAGGCCGCATGCTTCCGCCCGCCTGATGCTGCACGTCAAGGGCGACGGACACAAACGCCAGCTCGTTGCGCGCGCCTTCGCTGCGCAGCGCGTCAAGCGCCTCGTGCACGCCATGCCCCGTTTCCAGCAGTTGAGCGGCAGCGGCAAACCGCCGCGCCAGGGGCCCTTGCAGCTCGCGTTCCAAATGCTGAAACGTTTGCAGAAGCGAAAACCCTGCCTGAAAGCACGACCCCATTGCGTGAAGCGCGTCGGGCACGGCATCGCGCACAGCATCTTCGCGCCTATCCCGCCACGCGTGCGCGCGGGCCAGCATCACCACAACCGCAAGCGCTGTCACTGCCACGCCCGCAAGAAGCGATTGGGCCAGTACGCTCACCAGCAGCGCTACGGCCACACCCGCCGCCAAGACAAGCGACAGCAGCCCCATCGGGCTTGCGAACACGTTTCGCTCGGCCGCCATCTCAACCCCGTCGCAAACGGCTTTGCGCACCTGCTGCCGTTCCAGCAGCAACCTTGCAGCCGGAAGCGTCCACGCCACGCCATTGCGCACAAGGCGAGCCAGCATATCGCCTGCCGAAGCGCGTCGCGACTTCGCTAGCACGCTTCGCGCCAGGGCATTGCCGCTAGCAAACGCCGCGGCAGTGCCTATGCAACCCCACGCAAGCGATGCATCCATGCTTGAACCTCCTTCTTTGGTACTCCGCACAGCTCCGGCAACGCGCAAACCCATTCCGGAACCGCATGCCACACACCCGCCTCGTCAAACCGGCGCCGCTCAAACAGAACGTGAACGCCGCAGGTGCCGCTTTCCCTCTCCTGCGTAAACTCCGCCACATGCGTCACGAATCGCGAGCCGTCAAGCGAGCGCGTTGTCTGCACCACCACATCGAACGCGCTTGTTGCGTTTGCCTCGATCACGTCAACCGGCAAGTCAACGCCGTAACGCACCATGGTGACAACGCGCGGCAAGATATCCGCAGGTGAATTCGCATGCAACGTGGTAAGCGATCCATCGTGGCCTGTGTTCATGGCGGTTAACATATCAACTGCCTCGGCACCACGGCACTCGCCCACCACGATGCGATCAGGGCGCATACGCAGCGCGTTAATCACCAAATCGCGGATGGTCACCTCGCCAACGCCCTCGGCGTTGCGCGGGCGAGCCTCCAGGCGCACAACGTGCGGGTGCTCCAAAAAGCGCAGCTCCGCCGTGTCCTCGATCGTGATGATGCGCTCACCTGGCGGAATGCAACACGACAAGGCATTGAGCAGCGTGGTTTTCCCGCTTCCCGTGCCGCCCGCCACCACCACGTTTTTGCACGCTCGAACCGCCCACTCAAGAAGCGTTCGAAGCCGGCTGTCCATAGAGCCGCTTTCCACCATGTCTTCAAGCGTGATCACGCGCTGCGTGAACTTCCTGATGGTGACCACGGGACCTTCCGGGGCAAGCGGCGGCATGACCACGTTCACGCGATGCCCTTCGGGCATGCGAGCGTTTACCATGGGGCTTGACTCGTCAACGCGCCTGCCAAGCGGCCCAAGCACGCGGTCAATGAGCGCACGAAGCTGGCTTTGTCCCGAAAACGCCTGCTCACTGCGATACAAGCAGCCCTTGCGCTCGAAAAAAACGTTTGCCGGGCCGTTTACCATCACTTCGGTGACCATTGGGTCTGCCAGCAGCGGCTCAAGCGGGCCGAACCCGAACACTTCGTCAGCAAGCTGGTCTGCAAGCTCGGCACATCGACTTTCGGAAACCGCATGCCAACCGGGCAGCTGAAAAGCCTGGCGACACGCGCCGAGCAGCTCGCTGCGAGCGCGACGCGGCTGGCTGTCCATCATGGCCGCGATGTCGGCAACAGACACGAACCGCCGCACGTCAACCTTCAACTGCGCAAGATCGGGCACCGTTTGAGCTACCGCGTCCGACGCCGCCCCCTGCGCCTGAACCCGCTGCGCAAGCGACACCTCAACCCCTCCTGCGCTTGCGCGGTTTCTTTCCGCGCAAAAACGTCAAACTCGACCCGTCGCGTTCCTCCTGCTTTGCCGCTTGCAAGCTTGGAACCACCTCTACAAGCAGCTGTTCGATGCTTTCGACAAGCTGGTTGCGCGCCGCAAGCAACTCATCGGGCCGATGCGCCGCAAGCAACTCCTCCACTTCAACGCCGCCATCGGCAAGCTCGTGCACATGCGCACCTTTCAAGGCGCACGACACGTCTATCGAGGACAGCGGGGCACCTTTTCCGCACCCGTTCAGCGCAAACAAGAACGGGTTCACCGCAATGCCGCACCGCGCGCACAAATCAAGCGCCCGTTTGCACGCATATATCGACGTTGTGCGCTGGTCCACCAGAAACAGCGCCTTGGAACTACGTTCAAGCAGCACGGCGTGTTGCTCGGCCCACGCGCCGCCCGTGTTTGCAACGATCACGTCGAATCGCCCGCGCAGCACATCGATAAGCGATGCCGCCTGCGCAACCACCGACTCCGCCGCATCAACATGCAACGGAGCCGCCAGCAAAGCCGGCGCGCCGCCCTGCGGCTGCAAACCTTCCAAACGCCCGGGGTTTGCAAGCGCCTCATCGATGCGCAGTGGCTGCTGCACACCCATCAGCTCGGCCATGTCGCCAAACTGCAAGTCGAAGTCGATAAGAAGCGTGCTTTTCCCCAGGTGCTGGGCCACGTGCGCAGCCAGCAGGGAAACAGCGCTCTTGCCCGCCCCTCCGCTGCCGCTTACCACCGGAAGCAAAAATCCTCGAGAGCGCTCCTGCCCATACGGCTGCGCATGAACTTGCGTCAAAGTTTGAGCAGCAGGCGGTGGTGCGTACGAGCGTCCTTGCGCAACGTCGGCGCGCACAGGCGTCTGAACCGCTTGGGTGGCCGCTGCAGGCGAAGCCTGATGCGCATTTTGCTGCCCTGACGATGCCGCGCTCATGGCAATTTGTTTGCACAGGGCGTAGCGTTCGATGAAAGCCTGGCGCGTTAGCGATGCGTCAATGCCCGCCGCGCTTGCTCGCGACTTCAGCGAACCCGATTCCTGCGCCGACAGCATGCACACCCTGCGTTCGCGCCGATCGCTTTTTATGGCCGCTGCCAGGTTGATGGGCGCAATCTCGTTGTTTGATGCAACCCACACCTCCTGGATGCTTCCGTCGTGTTTCAAAAATTCCCGCGCCTGCTCAGCCGACGAGAACACCCGCAGCCACTGCTGAGAGAGCAAGTTTTCCCCGCCAAGCCCCAACAGCTCCGGCGTGCGCAGGCTTTCTTCGTCAGCGCACAACGCCACCAACGGCATCGACATAGTGCTCCTTTCCGTTATCGCTTCCCGTCTATTCGCGCACGCTTGCGCCAGGCAGCGTGAAATACAGCTCCGTTTTCTGGGCGGCTGCCACCATCTCCTCGGCGCGATCAGCATCTACGGCAACCGTCACCCACGACACCTTCGCGCTGTTAGACCCTGCTGTTTGCCCGTCACCAGCGCTTGTTGCCAGCACCCGCACGCCACGCGCAAGGGCTTGCGTGTCCGACCCGCCCGTTGCGTACACGTCCACAAGCGAGCCCGCCGCCACCGCACCGCCAACAGCCTGAACGTCCTTCGCGGGAACGCTGATGGCAACTTGCCCGTCCGGAACGTCGATGCTTGAAGAGTCGGATTGAAAGCGCCGCTTTGACAGCACCTCGCCCGCAAGCAGCATCGACGAGGCCTTTGTTCCCACCACCTCGTTTGCGGAGCACACCGCTTCTGCCGGAAGAAGGTCCGCCACCCACAAGCGCGTTTCAACCGCTGATGAATCAACCGTTTCACCTGCGGCTATATCGCGTTTTGCCACGCACACCTCAACTTGATCGCCGCCATAGCGCGCTAAGGCGTCGCGGCGAGCCTGGTCAGCTTCCCCTTTGACCGACTGCGTGTAAGCGAACACGCACACCGCGCACAGCACGCCGCACACAACGCCCACTACAGCGGTTTTGTTTCGTTTCATGCACACCCCCACTCGTTATCGAGCGAAGCGCCGCGGCTGCCGTATCCGTTGTTCAAGTTTGCCCCTTGGCGCTTCGTCGAATCCCAGTATGACCAGCCAACCTTGCACGCATAATGCGGATATGCCTACCTGCAGCATGCCGAACCTTGCATGTTTGCATGTTGGGAGCTAACGCGCATCGCACGCAGCAGCATGCGAAACCTTGCACGTTTTCGATTCGCACGCTCCCGCACACGGGCAGAGCGACAAACTTGTGCAGTATTTGCGAAGGCGTGATTCTTATGCGACAATACAGGTCGCCCTTTTAAGGCAATTGGCCGGTTGGCGCAGCGGGAGCGCAGGTGCCTTACAAGCACAAGGTCACAAGTTCAAATCTTGTACCGGCCACCATTTGAGTTTCGAAAGCCAAGCATCCGCTTGGCTTTTTTGTTTTTCGCCGTCTATTTCCCACCCGCCAGGCGAAGGTGCATCAGTGCCCAGCGCGACGCCGAAAACGCACACGTTACGCCCCCGGAAAACGCTTGTGGCCGCTGCAAGCGCAGCGGCCACAAGTAGATTCCACTCATATGTCAGCCAATTCGTAGCGAACAGCAGGCACTACGCCTTCGCAGCGGCATCAAGCATTTCACGTGCATGTGCAAGCGAGGCTTGCGTCTCATCGCCCGAAAGCATGCGAGCAATTTCAGCCGGACGCGCATCGGCGTCAAGCTGCTGCAGGCTGGTTTGCGGCTTGCCGTCTTCCCCTGTTACTTTGCGCACGGTGTAGTGCACCTGCCCGCGGACGGCCACCTGAGCCAAATGCGTCACCACAATAACCTGATGCGTGCGCGCCAAATCGGCAAGCACGTCGGCAAGTGCCACGGCCGTTGACCCGCCAACACCGGCGTCCACCTCGTCGAACACCAGCGTGTCAACGCTGTCCGCCTGACCAAGCACCACTTTTATGGCCAGCATCACGCGGCTTGTCTCGCCGCCCGATGCGATGCGGGCCAAAGGACGCGCCTGCATGCCCGCACCAGGACGGAATAGAAACTCCACCTCAGAAGGGCCCGCCGACGTCCACGATTCCCGCGGCAGCGAACGCACCTCGCACAGAAGCTCCGCGCCGCCCATCTCCAAACGGCCCATCTGCGCCGACACCGCTTGCGCAAATTGCGGCGCACGCGAACTGCGCGCATTGTCAAGCACCTGCGCCGCCTGTGCAAGCTCCTGTTCCGCAGCCTCAACGTTCGCACGAGCAGCGCGCTCGCGTTCCGCCGCGTCGTCAACAGCCGAAACCAAATCCGCAGCTTCGGCGCGCGCTTGCAGCACATCGCACATGCGCGGGCCGTACGCGCGCAAAAGCCCTTGCAAGGCCGACATGCGCTCTTGGTCCTGCTCCAATTCCTCGGGGTTGAACTCCACCCCGTCACGATAATCGCGCGCCGAACGGGCAACGTCCTCAAGCACATACCCCGCCTCACGCAGCGAATCGGCCAAGGCGCCCAAATCGGCATCGAAACGCGCACCTTCGTCAAGCGCAGCAACGGCGCTGTTCAGCAAGTCAAGCGCACCTTCATCGCCGCCAAGCGCCTCATGCGCGCGATTCGCCGCCATGGCCAGCGCTTCGGCATGTTCTGCCCGAGCGAGCTGCGCAGCCAGTTCTTCGTATTCGCCTTCATGCGGGTTTACCGCATCGATGCGCTGCAGGGCAAAACGAGCCTCGTCAAGCTTGGCCGACGATGCCTCGCCCGCGTTGAGCACCCGCTCAAGTTCTTCCGTCGCACGCTTTGCCTGGGAAAACGCCTGCTTGTAGGCGGCAAGCGCATCTGAAACTTCCTCGCCCGCCCACGCATCAAGCATGCGCACGTGCGCTGCAAGCTTCATAAGCTGCTGCTGATCATGCTGGCCGCACAGATCGATAGTGGAAGCCACTCGTGCTGCAAGCTCGCGCACGCTTGCCATAGACCCGTCAAGCGTTACGCGCGAACGACCATCGGCACTCACGCGGCGCGTTACCACCAATTCGCCGTCAGACGCATCCGCCCCTTTGCCGTCTTGCCCCTCGGCGGCAGGCATGCCGAAAAATCGCCCGGACACCTCTAGCGCGGACTCTCCATCGCGAATGGAATCTTTATCGGCGCGGGCACCCATGAGCAGGCGCAACGCCGAAAGCAGCGCCGTTTTGCCCGCTCCGGTTTCACCCGTAAGCACGGTAAGGCCTTCTGAAGGCACAAGCGAGGCTTGCTTGATAAGCGCCACATTGCGTACCTGTATCTCGTCGATCATCGCGTTCCCCTTGCTTGCCGCCCCGAAGGTGCCTGATAATACGTACGGTTGTTCTATACCTATTAGTATACCAGCGTTGCGCGAACCGTGCCGCAAGTCTTCAGCCCGTGCACGAATCTTGCGCAGGTTCTTACCACACCGCGCAGCCATCGCCGCTTCGCGCTACAGGGCAAACCGGCTCCGAACGTCTGACGCCGTCGAAGATGTCCCAGACCCATGCCCACCGGCTTGTTGACGGTGCCACTCCATCAAAAACGCCACGCAATCCATGCGGTTTGCCTGCCTTAGCAGCTCAATTTGCGCGTCGAAGCGCTTTCCATCCATAAGGCCCGCATCCGCCAGCGCGCGCACCATGGTAACGTCCCCCTCACGCGCAACGCGCACAAGCCCCGCACGCCCCGCCGCGCGAACCTCTTGCGCAAACGCATCCCGGTCCGCAGAAGCAAGCTTAACCGGCACCGCCAAACGATGCAGCAGCGCGCCCAGCCTATCGGGAACGTTTTTACCCGCCCGCAGCACCGCATCGTATGCCGCAAGGTCAAACGGATCGCAACCCGGCTGAGCATCTTCCAGAAAGCAATTCAACAGCTGATCTGCGGGTATGTGAACCACTACGCCCGAATGGGCAAGGCGACACACCGCGAACTCGAAGCTGCCCTCCCCAATACTGCAAAGCGTTCGAGGCAGCTCCACCGGCCCTTCAAGCGTGCGCGAGCAGAAGCAATGGGCGCCCACGCGCTCAAGTCCTTCCGCCAACAGCAAGCGACGCGTTCCACGGCACGCATTTCCCTCTTCCACGCTGCGCACCGAAGAGGGGACAATCACCGTTTCCGGCGCGTGCAACAGTGCCCGCGGGGCAACAGACGCAAGGCGCTTGCCCTCTATGACCTGCGGAAGCTCAAGTAACTCCAATGCCGCAGGCACCGCAAGCGCCGCCGCCGAGGGGCCTTGCCCTAAAGGTCCCAGCTTTCCGCCCGCAGCAAGCCCGTTGCAATCGTTTGCCTGACTGCGCGCCGCAGCCACACCCGCCTCAACCGCGCCTGCCGCGTCGGACGCGCACGCCGCCCGAGCCTGCGCCGCCGCGCTTGCAAAGCGCTTAGAAGCCGACGTTGGCGCCGGCGGCCCCGCCACCAGCACCGCCTTATCGCCGCCGCAATCAAACCAGCACGGCCCTTCCTCTTTCACGCCCGGCCCGCACACCCGCACGCCACGCTTGCGCAACCGCTCGGCGGCAGGTGCCTCATCAGGCAAAATCCACAGCGCGTCATCCCACAGTTTCGATTTCACCTGGGCAAGTTCGCCTGAAGCGCGCACCACGTGCGGCACGACGCATCCCTGGCACAGCGCATGCTCCCCGATGGTTTTCACGCCCGCGGCAATGGCGCAATCCCGCTCGTAAGGCGGCGCGAAGAACAGCAGCTGCGTTCCATCCGCCGAAAAAAGACTTCCTTCGTGCGCGCAATAGTTCGCGTTACCTTCGCCCACCGAATACGTCCGGCGCTCAAGCGGCGGCGTGACGCCCAACAAATCGCACGCCTGGTCCCCGCCAGCGCATACCGCAGAACCCAAGTGGATGTGCCTGCCCGGCAACGCCGAAAACGCGCCCGCACCGATGCGGCGCACCGTATCGGGAACAACCAGCACCTCAACGCCAATACCACGTACCAGTCTTCGAGTAAAGGCACCGGGCGCGATGCGGACCACCGGAATGTTATCGACATACGAGGGAAGCACCACCGCCAAACCGGATGTTCCCCCCGCTTCCTTTGCAAGTTTTCGCAGGTCAAATCCTACTAAGGCATATCCATCCGCCTCATGTTGCACAGATACCGTACAACATTTGTCGCCGTCATTGGGCACCACCACCGCAGCGGCTCCGCCAACGTCGTGTTGCTGCGCCGCCATCAACAGCAGGTCTGCCCGCGTTGCGTCATCTACGCCCATGCCCAGCGAACCCGCCGACAGCAAGTCGCCGTCCGCGTTACCACTCACCTGGGCAGACGCGGCCGGCTGCGTCCAGGCCTTATACGGCAACAACTGCGGCGACCACACCTCGCCGGCAGCTGCGCGCCCCGGTTGCATCTCGCGTACATCGCAAAGCGCAAGGCGCACCGGCTGCACCACCGCCCGCTGCACTATCGCTTGTGCCGATTCGCCCTGCGTCGCAAACACCATCTTCGCCTTCGCCATACGCGAGCACCTCCTTGCGCTGACCCTTGTTTACCGCGTTTGCCGCCCATGCTACACTGCGCCCAACAGCGAAATCAAGCACGGAAGGAGGGGCCGTGTCCGTACCCGCCACCGAAGCGCTCGCGCGACAGGCGCTTGACTTAACGCGTAACAAGCTTCTTGCCAGCCTGCGGTTTCTCAACGCCGCATTCTCGCTGGTGAAGCCGCTCGCGCAACCCGGCAGCACCATCGCCACCGATGGCACCTACCTGCGCTTTTGCCCGCAAGCCACCGCGCAGCTGTTCGTCAACAGCCCCGAAGAGCTTGCACGCACGTACCTGCACATCATGCTGCACAACGTGTTTCTGCATCCATTCCCCACTGCGTCCATGGATGCCGCATGCTGGGATACCGCATGCGATATTGCCGTTGAGGCAGCAATCTCCCAGCTCAACGTGCCAGCGTGCCGTACGCCTCGAACAGCTGCGCAGGCCACCGTGCTTGCGCAGCTGCAGCCAAGCTGTCCGCAGCTTACCGCCGAGGCCCTCTACCGCACCCTCAAGGAAAAGGCGCTTACCCCCGAGCAGCTTGCCCATATGCGTGAGCCGTTTTACGCCGACGATCACGAGCCTTGGCACCGCATGGCGGCGCAGGAAACGCAGCAACGCGAAAAGCGCCAAGGCCAGCAGCAGGAAAGCAATGCTGCCGCACCCGCCGCGCCAGCTTCACAGGCAAGCAAGAACGGCACCGACATGCCCTTGCCTCCCGATGCCAACAAAGCGCAACCAACCCACAAAGCGCAGCGCGGCATGGCGCCCGAAGACATTACAGCGAAGGCGGCGCCCGAGCAGGCACGCGGCGTTGCCGCAAGCCGTTTTGCAAACACGGTGAACCTAGACCGTTCTCGCGAGCAGTGGAAAAACGCCGCATACGAAATGGGCGTGCAGCTTGACTCGTACGTGAAGCTGTGGGGCACCGATGGCACCAACCTTTCCATGAACCTGCGCGCCGTAACCCGCCAACGCAAAGACTTCACCACGTTTTTGCGCAAGTTCGCGCACATGGGCGAGCATACGGACATCAACAACGACGAATTCGACTACGTGTATTACTGCTACGGCCTTGCCCGCTATGGCAACTTGCCGCTTATCGAGCCGCTTGAGTACATCGAGCAGCGCCGCATCAGGGATTTCGTCATTGTCATCGACACTTCCGCTTCAACAAAAGACGGCCTGGTCAGGCGCTTTCTTGAGCGCACATACAGCGTCCTTTCAAATGAAACCAGCTTTTCAGCGCACATGAACGTGCTTGTTATCCAATGCGACGCCGCCGTCACCGACGTTGCGCATATCACGCGCCTTGACGACCTTGGCGATTATCTTGACAACTTGGAAATCAAAGGGCTTGGCGGAACCGATTTCCGGCCTGCCTTCGCATACGTCGAAGATGCGGTTTCAAGCGGCGAGCTTTCCAACCTGGGCGGCTTGCTGTATTTCACCGACGGCCAAGGCACGTACCCGGCGCACAAACCGTCCTTCGAAGCAGCGTTCGTGTTCCCCGACCAGCAAACCGCCGACGCAAGCGCGCCGGTGCCGCCCTGGGCCATGAAAGCCGTTCTTGACGACGTGTTTTTAGAGCAGCAACCCTTGTTTGCCTAACTTTCCGCACATAAAGGAGCAGCGATGGACATCAAGCAAGCCAAGCAGCAAATTACCTACACCATGCAGGCGTATTTTGCGAAAGACCAGTTCGGAGGCTATATAATGCCGCCGCAACGTCAACGCCCCATCTTTTTGCTAGGAGCTCCGGGCATTGGCAAAACCGCTATTGTGGAACAAATCGCGCAAGAACTTGACGTTGGTTTCGTTGCGTATTCCATGACCCACCACACGCGTCAAAGCGCGCTGGGCCTCCCCTTCATCGTGCAAAAAAGCTACGGAGGGCAAACGTTCGATGTGTCGGAGTACACCATGAGCGAAATCATCGCAGCCGTATACGATGCCATGGAGCAAACGGGGCATCGCGAAGGCATTTTGTTCCTTGACGAGATTAACTGCGTGTCCGAAACGCTCACCCCCGCCATGCTGCAGTTTTTGCAGTACAAGGTGTTCGGGCGGCATAAGGTTCCCGAAGGCTGGATTGTGGTAACCGCCGGCAACCCGCCCGAGTACAACCGCACGGCTCGCGACTTCGACTTGGCAACGTGGGACCGGCTCAAGCGCATCGACGTGCAACCCGATTACCAAGCTTGGCGCGACTATGCCGTAGAGCACGGTGTCCACCCCGCCGTCATCACGTACTTAGACGTTGAGCAGGAGCACTTTTACCACCTGGAAACCACCGTTGAAGGCAAGGAGTTCGTGACCGCGCGCGGCTGGGACGACTTGTCAAGTGCCATAAAGCTGTACGAGGCGCAAGACCTGCCGGTTGACGAGGTTCTTATCGGTCAGTACGTTCAGGCACCGCAAATTGCCAAGCGATTTGCGGTGTACTACGACCTGTTCACAAAGTACCGCTCCGACTATCAAATCAACCATATCCTTGACGCATCAGCAGGCCCCGACGTGCTGCAACGAGCCCAAGCGGCGCCGTTTGACGAACGCGTCTCGCTTGTGGGACTTCTATCTGATGCGCTTTCGAGCACTTTGCGCGAAGCGGTTTTGGAACAAGGCGCTGTGGAATTTTTGCATCCCCGTCTTGCCGCCATGCGCGATGAGCTTGCGGAAAACGCTAGCAAGCAAGCTATAGACGCGGTGCGCGCGCAGGAAGCTGACATCCAGAAGCTTTTGCGCACCGACCGAGCAAGCGGTTTGCTGTCCGAGCAAAAATATCGCTCCTACCAGCGTGCGCTTGAAGTGCTCGCACAGGCGCAGCGCTTAGGCGCGCAAGCCGAAACGGTAACGTTCGAGCACGTAAAAGCTGCCTTCAACCAGCTGCTCGACAACCTTGACAACTGCATTAGCACAGGAGGCTCCGCCCTTGACAACGCCCTTGCCTTCGCTGAGCAGGCATTTGGCGAAGGCCAAGAGCTGCTGCTGCTTATCACCGACCTGTCTGCAAACCGCTACAGCATGGCGTTTATCAACGCACACGGATGCGAGCGATTCTTTACGCACAACAAAAGCCTTCAGTTTGACGATCGCGGCGCTGAGCTGGCACAACGGATCAAGCAGACCGTGCTTGACAATGCGTAACGGCACCGCAAGAACAGCCCAAAACAGCTGCACCGCAGCGCCATATCGCTAGAAACAAAAGCCCCTTGTCCCGCCACGCAGGGACAAGGGGCTTTTGTTCGAGTTCCAAGCCTTTCCACGAGCCGCGCACAAGCACCTTGGCTACCGCACACCACCTTCTGCGAGCACGTCGGCAAGCGTTTTGCTGTCCATGTAATCGTTGATGGCGTTACCCATGCCGCGCCAAAATTCACGTGCTTCGCAGTCCGCAATACGATTGCACTTGCTTTCGTCGTCCAAACAACTAACAGGCATGCACGACCCCTCCGTTGCGCGCAGCACATCGCCGATGCGAATTTCTTCTGCCGGACGAGCCAAGTAATAGCCGCCGCTTACACCGCGGATGCTTTTCAACACGCCGCCGCGCACAAGCGCACCACCAAGCTGCTCAAGATATTTCACCGACAAGCCCTGGCGTTCAGCAGCTTGGCGCATGGTAACAAGCACGCCCGCCTCACCTTGTTTTGCGATATCTACCATGAGACGCAGCGCGTAGCGACCTCTTGTTGACACCATCATACGTATCGGACCACCTTTTCGTGTTCCGCCTTCCCCAAGCGGACCTAGATGCGCCGGTTCCGCTAGCACAAGGTCCCTCTTCTCGATCCTTGCATATGTCGGCGTATCATTTATTTGTGCGATTTAGTAATAATTATACAGATAGCCTACTTAAACCCAGTTTGTAATAATTCTGTTTCGGTAAAGTGCGTACGCAAACGGCATGAAATGGCTGTGAACGGCATTTGAAATTGAGCAGTCGAAGGTGTACGGCTGCGACATCCTCATCTTTTCTTTGCTAGGATTGAACCATGGTCAACTCAAGAAACAATCGCAGCCACTCCACGCGTCATCAAACAGACGCTCCACAACACCGCAGCCACGCCAAACGCGGCGGCTCCGCAAAGCCGCGCCCTGCTTCTGCGCAGCGCGTTTCGCAACACGCACGTGCCGCATCGGCACCGCGCCCCGCACTTCGATTGCCGCTGATTATCGCAGGCCTTCTTGCGCTGGGAATACTTGCAGGCGTCGGCACAACGTCATGCCTTTCACACAACACCCCAAGCGATAATGCGCCCGCAAAAGAAACGCAAACAGCCTACGTAAGCCCTTACGACTTTTCGGGCCTTGCCTACCAAAACGGCTACTTAACGTACAGCGAAAACGGAACGTTGAAATCGCAGGTAGGCATTGACGTGTCCGAGCACCAGGGCTCAATCGATTGGCAAGCCGTTGCCAACGACGGCATTCAATTCGCCATGCTGCGCATAGGCAATCGCGGCACTACTGAAGGCGGTTTGTTTCAAGACAGCAGCTTTGACGAAAACCTTTCCGAAGCGAAAGCGGCGGGGCTGCAGGTAGGTGCGTATTTCTATTCGCAAGCCACAAGCGTTGCCGAAGCCCAGGAAGAGGCCGATTTTGTCGTAGGGCTTATGAACGGGCGAAAGCTTGACCTTCCCATCGTGTTCGACCACGAACAGGACACCACCACAAACGCCCGCGGCAACGCGGTTGACCGCGAAACGCTTACCGCCGCTGCGCTAGCATTTTGCCAACGCGTTGAAGAAAGCGGCTATCGTTCCATGGTGTATGGCAACAAAATCGACATTGCGCGGTTGAACTTGAGCAGTTTAGGGGACCGCCCGGTTTGGTTTGCCGAATACAATGCCGCACAGCCTTCAGGGCAGTTCGACTTCGCTATATGGCAATACACCAACAGTGGGACCGTCGACGGCATCTCCACGCCGGTTGATTTAAATCTTCGCTTTACTGACGCTATCTAGCCGGGCTCTTAGAATGACGCGCGCTCCATATGCTATTGCGGCATCGCGCTTCTAGACTTGGAGTTAACTTCATATGTTAGGGTAACCATCGTCGCAGTAAGGAGATATACCATGATAAACAGCCAGTCGGCACCAGACTTGCCGGACGAACTTGCGAATAAATATCAAACGCTTTGCAGCACCATTGCGCAGCTTGGACGCCTTGCTATTGCATTTTCAGGCGGGGTTGACTCAACGCTGCTATTAAAGGTTGCACACGACACGCTTGGCGATGATGCGCTTGCCATTACCGCAAATGCTCAGATGATTCCCGCACGCGAAATTCGCGAAGCAACCGAGTTTTGCCAGCAACAAGGCATTCGCCACATCGTCATGGATGTTGACGCCTTAAGCATTGACGGCTTTGCCGCAAACCCCACAAACCGCTGCTATATCTGCAAAACGGCACTGTTCAGCTCAATCATGCAAAAAGCGGCTGAACAGGGTTTTCATCATGTTGCAGAAGGCACGAACACCAGCGATTTAGGCGATTACCGCCCCGGGCTCAAAGCGCTCAACGAGCTGTCCGTTGAAAGCCCGCTTTTGCAATCAGGGCTGTCGAAGGCCGACGTGCGAGCGCTATCCCACGCCCTTGGCCTGCCCACATGGAACAAACCCTCATACGCGTGCCTTGCCAGCCGCGTGCCCTACAACGAGCCGATTACCGCTTCCACGCTTGCAGCCGTGGAAGCAGCCGAAGATGCGCTCATTGCGGCCGGGTTTGAACAAGTGCGCTGCCGCGCTCATGGAACCCTTGCCCGCATCGAGGTTCCCCCCAGCCAGCGCGTAAGCCTTATGCAGGCTTTTGCGGAAAGCAACCTTGCCGAGCGCATCCGCGCTGCAGGATTTAACTACGTAGCCGTTGACTCCGAAGGTTACCAATCCGGCAGCCTCAACCGAACCATTAAGCAGTAAGCCTAAGATCTGCGCGCACTACCATAGGCAGCGTTTTTGCGATTACCAAACGCGCTGCCTTTGCGCGCAGTTTTCTTCAGGTCCTTCAGCACATCTGCTTCGCTTTCGCCTTCCGCGCTAGCACGCAGCCGAACAATCTCGTCGCGCAGGCGAGCGGCTTCTTCGAAGTCCATGTTGCGCGATGCTTCTGCCATTTCGTCTTCCATGCTGGAAATCACGCGTAGCACTTCTTCGCGCGACAGCTCGGCAAGCTGTTTGTTTACCTGTTCCGACGACACGTCGCCCATCTCGCCACGCACATAGCCCATAATGTCGGTAACGGCCTTTGTGACGGTTTTCGGCGTAATGCCGTGCTCTTTGTTGTACGCCATTTGGATGCTGCGGCGGCGACGCGTTTCAGTGATGGCCAAATCCATAGAGTCCGTTGTCTTATCGGCGTACATGATAACCTGCCCTTTTGCGTTACGAGCAGCACGGCCAATGGTCTGGATAAGGCTGCGCTGATTACGCAAGAAGCCTTCCTTATCGGCGTCTAAAATTGCCACAAGCGTTACCTCAGGCAAGTCCAAGCCCTCACGCAGCAGGTTGATGCCCACCAGCACGTCAAACTTTCCCAGGCGCAAATCGCGCAGAATATCAACGCGTTCAAGTGTGCCGATATCGCTGTGCATATACCGCGCACGTATGCCTCGGTCAAGCAAGTGGTCCGTGAGGTCCTCAGCCATCTTTTTCGTAAGCGTGGTGATAAGCACACGCTCGTTTCTTTCCGCACGCTCCTTTGCCTCGTCGATGATGTCGTCAATCTGGCTTGCACTGCCACGCACAATGATTTCCGGGTCAAGCAAGCCTGTGGGGCGAATGATTTGCTCAACTTGCTGCTGGCATACCTTCAGCTCATAATCACCCGGCGTTGCCGACACGTATATAAACTGAGGGATGCGCTCTTCAAACTCGTCGAATCGAAGCGGGCGGTTGTCCAAGCAGCTTGGCAAGCGAAAGCCGTGCTCAGTTAACGTAATCTTGCGGCTACGGTCGCCTTCATGCATACCGCGAATCTGCGGCACGGTCACATGGCTCTCGTCGATGATGCACAAGAAATCTTTCGGGAAATAGTCGATAAGCGTATAGGGCGGCTCGCCCGGCTCACGGCCATCCAAATGGCGCGAATAATTCTCAATACCGCTGCAAAACCCCATGGTTTCCAGCATCTCAAGATCGTAATTCACGCGCATTTCCAAACGCTGCGCTTCAAGCAGCTTGCCTTCTTCCTTGAACTGCTGCAAGCGCTCGCGCAGCTCGTCTTGAATGGTTTTAATGGCGTGCTCCATTTTCGGACGCGCAGTCACGTAATGGGACGCCGGCCATATCGGCAACGCTTCGAAGCTTTGCAACACCTCGCCTGTTACGTTGTCTATTTCAGCGATTTCCTCAATTTCGTCGCCCCAAAACTCCACGCGAATAGGATTGTCGGCATAGGGCGGAAACACATCTAAGTTATCGCCGCGCACGCGGAACGTGCCGCGCTTCAGCTCGTAATCGTTTCGGTCGTACTGAATGTCAATAAGGTCGTGGATTACCTGGTCGCGGTCCATTTCCTTTTGCTTGTCCAAAAACACGGCCATGCCCGCATAATCCATAGGGCTGCCAATGCCGTATATGCAGCTCACGGATGCCACCACAATGACGTCGCGCCTTGAGAGCAACGCGCTTGTTGCCGCATGGCGCAGCTTCTCGACTTCTTCGTTAATGGAAGCGTCCTTTTCGATGAACGTATCCGATGAGGGAACGTACGCCTCGGGCTGATAATAATCGTAGTATGAAACGAAATACACGACGGCGTTGTCGGGGAAGAACTCCTTAAGCTCGTTAGCTAACTGCGCCGCAAGCGTTTTGTTCGGGGCCATAACAAGCGTGGGCTTCTGAACAGCCTCTATGGTTTTTGCCATGGTGAAGGTTTTGCCCGACCCCGTTACGCCGAGCAACGTTTGGTAGCGCAAGCCGTCCTCCACGCCCTGCGCCAACTGCTTGATTGCTTGCGGCTGATCGCCCGACGGTTCATATGGGCTTACCACGCGAAAAGGAGTGTTCGCAAGCCGCACCTCAGGCAGCTTGCCCTCCATTTCCACACCCTCGATGTTCTTGAGATGGCTAGACATGCTGCAGCCCACCTTTGCAAGCCAACCGAATACACGCAAAGGCCCTGTGCTCGGCTTCGCCGTACTCGGGCTTGAACAGTCCACTGGACTGTTCAATATTCTTGAGATGGCTAGACATACCAAACCCCTAACCCTAATGCTTCGTAGGATTAGCAGTCTAACACGTAATCAAAACTAGTACAAGTGTACGTTTTATACTGCATAAAGAAGGGCTGCCCAAAAGCAGCCCCATTTGCGTTAGTCCAAAGTTTTAGAATACTCAGTCCACCAGGCGATTACCTTTTCACGCAACTGCTCGGGCGTGCCGTCGTTGTTGAACACAACGTCCGCCTGCTCGATGCGCTCTGCGTCGCTAATCTGACGCGCAATGCGGTTGCGCACATCGGTTTCATCCCAGCCAGCTTTCACCGCACGCTCAATGCGCGCGTCAAGCGGAGCCAGCACGGCGATAACCACATCAGCGCCGTTTGCCATAGAGGTTTGGCGGTTCTTGAACACCGAGTACTCCACCACCACGGCCTTGTTGCCCTGACGCTCCAGCTCGTCAAGCTGATCGGTGAACGACTCTTCGATGCGCGGCATGGAAATGCGGTTTAACTTGCGCGTTTCAGCGGGCGTGGTAAACGCTTTCGCCGCAACCTTTGCGCGCACTACTTTGCCGTCAGGCCCCAAAATGTCTGCGCCAAACGCCTCTACCAAGTCATCTTTTACGGTGTCCCATTCCAAAACGTCATGGCCGACTTTGTCCAAATCGATAAAAGGAATGCCTTGGTCGGCCAGCACTTTACGGCACGTTGACTTGCCGGAACCCATGCCGCCGATAACGAACAGCTTCTTCATGCCCATACCTGCCTCCTTTGCGTACGTCATACGCTTTCATGATACACGCATTCACCCACCTAAACAGGCGATACAAGCAACCATTTACCAACAGGCGCGGTAGGCGGCACTGTTATACTGGTGAACATGCTGCGTATTCGGGAGTGCAGCAGTTGGAGAAGGGAACGCACATGCCGGAATCGCCGGCCAACGGGCAATATCGGAACAGCACCCATGCACGTTATGCCCCTACGGCCTCACAGCCCTACGGGCAGGCTCATAGCGCGCGCAACACCGGCACGCGTCACCGGGTTAGCGCGAATGATTCCGCCGCAACTCACACGCATGTCACGAATGCACGCAGCCCACAAGGTGCTCGCCGCGGCGCAGCAAGCAAAACCGTGCATGCCGGCTCCTCTCGTCCGTCCTCTGCCGCCAACACCGCGCAACGCTCCCACGCAACCAGAACAGGCACATCGAATACCAAGCGTCACAACGCCACAGCGGCAACTCCAAAGAAAAAGTCTCGCTACATCCCCGCGCTTGACGGGCTGCGTGCACTGGCAGTGCTCGGGGTTATCGCCTACCACATGGGCATGGCTTGGATGCCGGGCGGCCTTTTGGGCGTTACGGTGTTCTTCGTGCTATCGGGCTACCTTATTACCAGCTTGCTGCTGATTGAATGGGACAACACCGGCACCATCAACCTGCCGCAGTTCTGGCTGCGACGCGTAAAACGCCTGTTCCCCGCCATTGCGTTCGTTATCTTGTGCGTAGGCGCGCTGTGCACCATATTCGACCACAGCCTGCTTACAAAGCTGCGCGAAGACATGTGGGCAGCGCTGTGTTGGGTAACCAACTGGTGGTACATCTTGCGCGACGTGTCGTATTTCGACGCACTTGGCGCCCCCAGCCCCGTCACGCATTTCTGGTCGCTTGCCATTGAAGAGCAGTTCTACCTTATCTGGCCTGTTGTTCTTATCATCGCGCACAAGCTAGGCGTGAAACGCAGCCACATGCGCAATGCAACGCTGGTGCTGGTGTTAGCTTCTGCGCTTGAGATGGCGCTGCTGTTCAACCCCGACGCCGACCCCTCGCGCGTGTACTATGGCACCGACACGCGCGCGTTCAGCCTGCTCATTGGCGCATGGCTGGCGTTTGTGTGGCCTTCGAACCAGCTAGGAGCCACCAACGAGGTGCGTCTTGACCGCAACGTGCGCGTTGCGCTTGACGCTTTTGGCGGCATTGCTCTTATCGGCCTGCTTGCCATGATGGCTTGCATCGAAGGCACCTCGGCCTTCATGTACCGCGGTGGCATTTTGCTGGCGTCCATCATCACCATGGTAGTCATCGCCGTTATCGTGCACCCCTCAAGTATTTTGGGCAAAGTGTTTTCCGCCAAACCGCTGGTTTGGATTGGCTTGCGCTCGTACGGCATCTACCTATGGCACTACCCGCTGCTGCTGCTTATGAACCCGCGCAGCAACATTGCCGGTACGCCGTGGTGGATGTACATCATCGAGCTTGTGGTCATTTGCGCATGCGCGGCGTTCTCGTACAAGTTCGTGGAGAATCCTATCCGCCACGGCTCCATTGGCGCATTCGTAGGGCGCGTACGTTGCGGCGAGGTATACCTGGCCGACTGGCTGCGCAGCCACGCCATTCCCACCGCTGCCGCAGCTGTGGTTACGCTTGTATGCGTTGGCGGGCTGATTTTCGTGCCGAACACATCTGCGCTTGAGGGCGGCGATTTGCTGAAAGACGAAAGCGCCCATATTGCCGGCGTGCCCTCTGACAACGGCGGTACCGCCGAGAAGGCAAAGCTCGATGTGCTGATGATCGGCGACTCCGTATCGGTCCGCGCAATCCCGAACTTCACGGCAACGTTTCCCTACGGCGCTATCGACGCCGCCGTAAACCGCCAACTTACCGTAGGCGAAACCGTATACGATTCCTACGCTCAGCAAAACATTGTTGGCGACGTGGTCGTGTTCGCTTTAGGTACAAACGGCCAGGTAACCGACGAGCAACTGGATAATTTGCTCGCAGACGTTGGGACCGACAAGCACGTCTTCTTCGTGAATACGCGCAGCCCGCAAACATGGATGGCCGAAACAAACGCCGCACTCGATCGCGCTGCCGAGCGCTACAGCAACGTGCAGGTTATAGACTGGTACAGCGCCAGCGCCCCGCACGGCGATTGGTTTGACGGCGACGGCACGCACCTTTCTGAAGAGGGCGCGCAAGCCTACATTGACCTAGTGCATGACGCCATTGCAGACCTGCTTCCCGAGCACAACGCCAACGATGAGGTTGCACAGGTTGAAACGCCCGTTGAGGTGGCAACGAATAAGGCCGTGGAAGCACAGGAAGCCGCTGTGCGTTCCTTAGCCGGAAGCATCGCCGACGGCCTCAACGAGAAGCCCGAAGACAAGTAGTCCGCCGTTAAGCAGCCCGCCGCAGCTGTGCGCGTGAGAACGCACAGACTGGTACCCCCAGAAAGTGCGCATTACGCATGGATCAAACCACCCCGCCTTAGAACACAACAACGCCCCCGGTTTTCACCGGGGGCGTTGCGTGTACGCTTTCGCGTTAGTTAGCTAAACGTGAGCTGCTTTGAGCTTATTCAGCCTTAGCCTCAGCAGGCTTGTCAGCCTTCTTCTCGCGCTTCTTAGCCGGCTTCTCTTCAACCTGGATGGACTCGTCCACGGGGATCTCGAAGCCCATCTCAGCAGCAGCAGCCTTCATGGACAGGCTGATGCGACGACGCTCGGGGTTGATCTCCATGACCTTGACCTTCACCATGTCGCCAGGCTTGACAACCTGAGCAGGCGTGTCGATGTGGCGCATAGCCATCTCGGAGATGTGCACCAGGCCCTCGATGGACTGGCCAAGCTCGACGAAGGCGCCGAACGGAACGGTCTTGGTGACCTTGCCGTCAACGATGGAGCCCACGGGATAGCTCTCCACCAGCTTGATCCACGGATCCTCGGTGGTCTGCTTCAGGCCCAGGGAGATGCGCTCGCGCTGCAGGTCGACGTCCAGAACCTCAACCTCTACTTCGTCGCCAACCTTGACAACCTCGGACGGATGGTTGACGTGGTTCCAGGACAGCTCGGAGATGTGTACCAGACCGTCGATGCCACCCAGGTCAACGAAGGCGCCGAAGTCCACGATGGAGGAAACGGTGCCCTTGAGGCGCATGCCCTTAGACAGCTTGGAGAGGATTTCGGCACGCTCGTTCTTGCGGCCTTCCTCAAGCAGCACGCGGCGAGACAGAACAACGTTGTTGCGGTTGCGATCCATCTCGATGACGCGAGCCTCGATCTCGGTGTGCAGGTACATGTCCAGGTCCTTGACACGACGAAGGTCGACCAAGGAAGCGGGCAGGAAGCCGCGCAGACCGATGTCCAGGATCAGGCCGCCCTTGACAACCTCGATAACCTCGCCAGTGACGGTCTCGCCAGCCTTGAACTTCTCCTCAACGCTGATCCAAGCACGCTCGTACTCGGCACGCTTCTTGGAGAGGATCAGACGGCCGTCCTTGTCCTCTTTCTGCAGAACCAGTGCCTCGATTTCGTCGCCCAGGCTGACGATCTCGGACGGATCGGCATCCTTGCGGATGGACAGCTCACGGACAGGCACAACGCCCTCGGACTTAAATCCGATGTCCACAAGCACCTCGTCATGCTCGATCTTAACGACCGTGCCGTTGACCAGGTCGCCCTCGTCGAACTCGGTCAGCGTTCCGTCGATCATTTGGTTCATCTGATCGTCGGAGATGTCCTCGAAGTCGATGACAGACGTGTTCTTAATGTCGGTCAAAACGGACCCCTTCCATACTTTGCCGGGGACCCTTCGTCATGAATGATTGCTACATTAACCATGTTCGCTTGCAGGGGGTGTTCCCTTTTAGCAGTGCAACAAACATGTCTCGGGGGCCTACATTACCAATGCTTATAGGACCTTCCCATAAGCCAATTGAGTATACCACGAGCCACCCGAACAGCCTGCGTGATTTTCGGCCGCCCTGCTACCCTGCACGATTTCTACGCTTGCGCGGCTTGGCATGCAGGGCAGATGCCGGAAAACGCCAAGTCGAAGCCGGTTACCTGAAAACCGTAATCGTTCACGATGCGCGCAAGGGGGTCAACGCCTTGCGTTTCGATGTCGAACACGCCGCCGCAGCACGTGCACTTCGCGTGGAAGTGGTTATCGCAACGGAAATCGTAACGGTCGGCCGCATTAGGCACGGGGATGCGCAACACTTCCCCGCGTTCCGAAAGCACCCCTAGATTTCGATACACCGTGGCACGCGACACATTGGGGTGGTCGCGATGCACCACTTCGTAGATTTCCGCCGACGTGGGATGGTTGTGCAACGAGCGCACCGCTTCGAGCACCTGTGCGCGCTGCTTGGTGTTGCGCGTTGCCTTCTGGCCCTGTGTGTTTTCCTGTTGCAGCTGCCCCATGATGCACCTCGATTCCTTGCAATGACTGCTTAATAGGATTGTATATCAGTAGTAACGCATCGGCAACTCTATCACAGTCACTCCACGATATGTCAAAAAGCCCCACGCGAAAAGAAGGCTTGCCCCTTTCGCGGAGCAAGCCTTCTCTCAATCCGGAACGTTCATGAGTCAAAACAGCCCGGCATCTTTTGGCTCGGTACCCTTTGACTTAAACCGCGGCGTCTCCACGCTCGCCTGTGCGAATGCGCACCACCTCGTCAACCGGGAACACGAATATCTTGCCGTCGCCTACGTTGCCAGTGCGAGCCGTGGCGGTAATCACGTCTATAAGCGCGTCTACCTCCCCGTCGTCGCAGATAATCTCGAACTTCACTTTCGGCACCATGTTCAGCAGCACTTCGGTGCCACGGTAATACTCCTTCCAGCCGTGCTGGCTTCCGCAGCCCTGCACTTGCGAGATGGTCATGCCGGAAACCTTTGCCGCAAACAGCGCCTCTTTGAGCGGCTCCAATTTTTCAGGACGCACGATGGCGGTTATCTTCTTCATGGGTTCACTCCTTTCACGAGCACGCTTGCGTTAGTCCAGGCCAATGTATGCAGGGTAAGCGGATTCGCCGTGAGCCGCAATGTCAAGGCCTAAAGCTTCCTCTTCCTCGCTGACGCGCAGGCTGCCCTTGAAGCACGCCTTCACGATAAGGGCGATGATGAGGTCAAGCACGCCGACGAACACGATGGTGATGGCAATGCCGGCAATCTGGCTGCACAGCAGGCTTACGTCGCCCGTGTAAACAAGGCCGCCGAAATCGGTCCAGGACAGCTCGGGGACGCAGAAGATGCCGGTGAGGATGCCGCCGACCACGCCGCCGACCGCATGGCAACCAAACGCGTCAAGCGCATCGTCGTAGCCGATCTTTGCCTTGCAGAACGAGATGGCGAAGTAGCAGATGGGGGATACAATCAAGCCCATGATCAAGGCCGCCCACGGCTCAACGAAGCCGGCAGCCGGGGTGATAACAACCAAGCCCGCAACCAGGCCCGTTGCTGCGCCGACCAGCGTGGGCTTGCCAACCTTCACGCGCTCCACAACCAGCCAAGAAACCAGCGCGGCACCAGAAGCAACCACTGTATTGATAAGCGCCAAGCCCGCAACGCCGTCAGCCAGGAACTCGGAGCCAGCGTTGAAACCGAACCAACCGAACCACAGAAGCGTAGCGCCCAGTGCCACGAACGGCACGTTATGCGGACGGTAGCTCATCATGCCAAAGCCCTTGCGTTTGCCCAAAAGCAGGCACAGCACCAAGCCCGTCAAGCCGGAAGAGATGTGCACGACGTCGCCGCCTGCGAAGTCAAGCGCACCGATGGTGTCGCCAATCAGGCTGCCGTCGCCACCCCACACCATATGCGCTAGCGGCGGGTACACCACGATAGTCCACACGGCAACAAACGCGCACACCGCGCCGAACTTCATGCGGCCCGCAAGAGAGCCAGTGATGATTGCCGTGGTAATCATGCAGAACGCCATTTGGAAGATGAAGTTGATGATGGTGGGATATGCCGTATCCTCGGGCACCGCATCTGCCTCGGCAAGCATGTCAGCCGTTCCGTTTAAGAACCCGAGCTGATCAAGCCCGCCGATAATGGGGTTGGAACCGTCCCCGCCGTAAGCCAGCGACCAACCGACCAGCGTCCATGTGATGGCCACGATGCCGATGGCGGAAAACACCATCACCATTGTGTTCACCACATTTTTACGACGCGATAGGCCACCGTAGAAAAACGCCAAGCCCGGCGTCATCAGCAGGACCAGCATGGCACATACCAGCATGAACGCCGTTGAACCAGTGTCGTACATCTTGCTACCTCCTTAATTTCCCGATACCCAACACGTGAGCACCTGTTGTTTGACGCTTGTTATGGTGCCACCTAATGACCTGGCCTTTTGCGTGATGTGCCATTGTTAACGCTCTGGGAAACGCTTTGTAACGCGCGCGAGACGTGGGTGTTACAATGTGGAAACAAGACGGTTTGGTCGAAAGGAATTTGCTCATGGATGTGCGCTTCGTTGCCGTAAAAACGGCCGAGGACCAAGAAAAGCTTGCGAAGCTGGCCGACGAGATTTGGCATGAATACTGGCCTGCGCTTATTGGCGCCGCGCAAACCGATTACATGGTGGAGCAGTTCCAAAGCCTGAAAGCCATCAAGCGTGATATGGCTGAAAACGCCTATGAATACTGGTTTGTGGTTGACGAAGCGGGCAAAACGGTGGGCTACACCGGTGGGCACGAAGAGCCGGAAACCAGCCGCTACTTTATTTCGAAGATTTACCTGCTAGCAGAAGAGCGCGGCAAGCATTACGCCTCGCAGATCATCGAGTTCTATGCAAGCTTGTGCCGAGAGCGCGACCTGCATTCCATGTACCTTACGGTGAACAAGCACAACGACTTAGGCGTTCGCTGCTACCTAGGCCGCGGGTTTGTGACCATCGAGTCTGTGGAAACCGACATTGGCAAAGGTTTTGTTATGGACGATTACGTGATGGAGAAGGAAGCGTAAAGCACAATGGCCCGGCGATGCCGAGCCATTGTTTTTCGTTGCCTTAGTTTGTTTGTTACAGCGTTGCGTAGCGAGCTTTCACGCTAGCCGCAATGCCTTCGGCGTCTAAACCTTGGTCGCGAAGCAGCTGGCTTACCCCGCCCTGCGTAACGAACGCATCGGCAATGCCAAGGTTCAAAGCGGGCGTGTGCAAGCCCATGCGGGCCATCTCACCCAGCACGCCTTCGCCAACGCCGCCGGCGATAACGCCCTCTTCCACGGTTACCACAAGCTTCGTGTCCGCCGCATCGCGAATTGCGTCCACGTCAAGCGGCTTCACCCAGCGCATGTCCACCACGCGCACGGAAACACCCTGTTCAGCAAGCACATCTGCGGCTTTGCGCGCCTGCCCCACCATGCGGCCAAACGCCAAAATGGCAACGTCTTTGCCCTCGCGCACCACGCGTGCCCTGCCTTCCGGCAGCACCTCGGGCGCCTCAGGCAGCGGCGCACCTTCGGCCTCGCCGCGCGGATAGCGGATGGCAAACGGCCCGCCAAGTTCAAGTGCCGTATGCAGCGCGTGCACCAGTTCCGCCTCGTCGGAAGGGGCCAGCACGCGCATGTTCGGCACCATGCGGGCGTACACCAAGTCGAACACGCCGTGATGCGTGGGGCCGTCGGCGCCCACGATGCCCGCACGGTCGATGGCGAACACCACGTCAAGCTTCGGCAGCGCCACATTGATGATCATCTGGTCGATGGCGCGCTGCATAAACGTGGAGTATAGCGCCACCACGGGCTTCTTACCGTTTGCCGCCATGCCACCGGCAAAGCCCACCGCATGTTCCTCGCAAATGCCCGTGTCCACGAAGCGCTTCGGGAACTTCTCGGCAAACTCGTTTAGGCCCGTACCGCCCTTCATAGCGGCGGTAATGGCCACGATGTCCGGGTTTTTCTCGGCCTCTTTCACCAGCGCTTGCCCGAACACGTTCGTGTATTTCGGCGCAGAAGGTTTGTCCGATTTGATAACCTCGCCCGTTGCGATGTTATACGGCGCAATGCCGTGGAACTTTTCAGGGTTGCGCACAGCGGGCATGTAGCCTTGGCCCTTGCGCGTTACCACGTGCATAAGCACCGGGCCATCAGCAGCCAAAACGGCACGCATGGTTTCGCGCAGCTGCGCTATGTTATGCCCGTCGATAGGCGCTGTGCACACAATGCCAAGCTGCTCGAAAATCATGGAATGCGGAATTACGAACTGCTTGACCGATTCCTTCATGTTGCGACCAAGGCTGGTGATGGCCTTGCCCACCGGGCCCGAGCTTTCCAGATGCTCCTGCATGGTATCGCGCGCCTGGCGATACTGCGACGATGCGCGCATATAACCCAGGTGTTTCATAAGCGCGCCAACGTTATGCGAGATGGACATCTCGTTGTCGTTCAGGATGATGACCATGGGCGTTTGCGCCTGGCCGATGTTGTTAAGCGCTTCAAACGCCATACCACCCGACAAGGCCGCGTCGCCGATGATGGCCACAACCTTTTCGTCGGTGCCCTTCAAATCGCGCGCCTCGGCCAAGCCTAACGCCACGGAAAGCGAATCAGACGCGTGGCCGGAATAGTGCACATCGTAGGGGCTTTCGGACGGCTTCGGGAAACCGGACAAGCCGCCATACGTGCGCAACGTGGGGAATTCCTTCAAGCGCCCCGTGACCAGCTTGTGCGCATAGGCCTGGTGCCCCACATCGAACACGATTTTATCTTTCGGGCAGTCAAGCAAGCTGTGCAATGCCAGGATTATCTCCACGGCACCCAGCGACGAGGCAACGTGCCCGCCCGTCTTCGACGTAACCGACACGATTTCCTGGCGGATTTCGCTTGCAAGTATGGACAGCTCCTCGTTAGAGAGGAGCTTCAAGTCGGCAGGTGATGTGATTATGTCCAGAATGCGCTTATCGCTCATGCATGCGCCTCTCGCTCTTCATGTGGAACGCCTTCACCTGCGCCGGCCGTTTGCGCCGCAGGCTGTGCGCCTTGTGCATGCTGCCCTGCCCCTGCGGCAGCTTCCGTACCATCTTGCTGGGCATCCGCCTGCGCAAGCGCTTGCTCAGCGCGTTTGGCGTCAATGCCCTGTTCCAGCAAATCGCTAGCGCGAAGCCCCAAGCCAACCGCCTCTTCGTACAAAGAAAGCGCCTGGTCAAGGGGCAATACGTCATCGCTTACCGCATTGACTATCTCGTCAAGGCGGCCTTTAACCGATTCGAACGACTCGTAAGACTCGTACGCCACAAACGGCTCCTAGAACACGAGCGGCTGCGCCGGGTCGTCGCCTGCCGGAGCCTGCGCGGGAGCCTCAACGTCCTTGGCGATTTTGCCCAGAACGCCGTTCACAAAGCGAGGGGACTCGTCTTCGCCGCCGAAATCCTTTGCCAGCTCAACAGCCTCGTTGATGGCTACGCTAGTGGGAACGTCTTCCACAAACAGGATTTCATACGTGGCAATGCGCAGAATGGAGCGGTCCACAATAGGCATGCGCCCAAGCGACCAGTTCTCTGCCGCCGCCTTCAGGTTGCCGTCGATGGCAACGCGCTTGCTCTCAACGCCGCGCACCAAATCAAGCGCATAATCGGAAAGCGGGCCCTCTTCGGTGGGGTAATTGCCTTCCGCGACCACCTCAGAGGCGGACGTGCCCTTGATTTCAGCGGTGTACAGAACCTGCAGCGCCACGCGACGTGCCGTCGTGCGCTCGTGTCGTTTCATTGCCATGTGTGATAAGTCCCCTGTGCCTCTTCTTTATACCTAGTTGTTGAACTGGATGCCGTCGATGTACACGTCAACCGATCCAACCGTTACGCCAACCTGGCTTGCCACGGCGTCAGCAACAGACTGACGCACCGCAGCTGCCACGTCGGGCAGTACATGCCCATAGTATACGTCTATGCGAACGGATACCTGCAGCTTATCGTCATCGCCCGCGGCGATTTCGATGCCCGCCGTGGAGGGCTTGTTGCCAAGCGCCGCGCGAATGCCGCGATTTGCCGCCGACGCGCCGCCGACGCTTGCCACGCCGTCAACCTCGGCAACGGCAATGGAAACGATGGTTTCAACAACGCCCGGCGCAAGCGCCATACCGTCAATGTTCAAATCGCTCATAGCACATCTCCCATCTGGGTTTCGATGAAGTCCGTAGTGGCCTCGCCCGCGCAGAACACCTCGTTGTCAAGCACGCGGCGATGGAACGGCAGCGTGGTTTTGATGCCCTCGATAACGAACTCGTCGAGGGCGCGGCGACCGCGCGCCAAGCACTCTTCGCGATCTTGACCGGACACGATGACTTTAGCAACCATGGAGTCGTAGTACGGGCTGATCTTCGTGCCTGCGTGCACGTACGTCTCAACGCGCACGCCCGGGCCCGCGGGAGGCTCGAAACGCGTGATGGTGCCAGGGCACGGACGGAACCCGTGCTCGGGGTCTTCGGCGTTGATGCGGAACTCCATAGCATGGCCAAACGGCGTGAACGGAGCACGGTTTGCGCAGCTCATAGGTTCACCGGAAGCAATACGCAGCTGCTCTTTGATGATGTCGGTGCCCGTGATTTGCTCGGAAACCGGGTGCTCAACCTGCACGCGCGTGTTCATTTCCATGAAGTAGAACTTGCCCGTGGTGTCCAGCAGAAACTCAATGGTACCGGCGTTGCGGTAGTCCACCGCGCGCACTGCCTTGATGGCGGCAACGCCCATGGCGCGGCGAAGCTCATCGGTAAGCGCCGGAGACGGGGCTTCCTCGATAAGCTTCTGATGGCGACGTTGCACGGAGCAGTCGCGCTCGCACAGGGCAACGTTGTTGCCGAAGTCGTCGGCGAGCACCTGCACCTCAACGTGACGCGGGCGCAGCACCAGCTTTTCCAGGTACACCTCGTCGTTGCCGAACGCCGCACCGGCCTCGGCGCGAGCGGCCTTGTAGTGAGATTCCAAATCTGCTGGGTCGTGCACTTCGCGCATGCCCTTGCCGCCACCGCCGGCCGTAGCCTTGATGAGCACCGGGTAGCCCACGCGCTCGGCAAACTGGCGAGCTTCCTCAACCGTGTCGATGCAGCCATCGGAGCCGGGAACGGTAGGAACGCCGCACGCCTTCATGGTCTCACGAGCAGAGGACTTGTCGCCCATGCGCTCGATGCACTCGGCCGAGGGGCCGATGAACACCAGGTCGTTATCCACGCAAGCGCGGGCGAAGTCGGCGTTTTCGGCTAAGAAGCCGTAGCCGGGGTGAATGGCCTCGGCGCCGGTGTTTTTCGCCGCCTCGATGATATTGGCCATAACCAGGTAGCTTTTCGTTGCCTGAGCAGGACCGATGCAAACTTTTTCATCGGCGTACTGCACCGGGTAGGTGTTCTCGTCCTCCGTGGAGTACACGGCGACGGTTTTCACCCCCAGCTCTTTGCAGGCGCGCATAACGCGCAGCGCCACTTCGCCACGATTAGCAATGAGTACTTTCTTGAACATGTTACTGCTCCGAGATGGGCGTGGTGGAATGGGGCTCGATGTAGAACAGCACGGTGCCGTACTCGACAGGGTCGCCATCCTTCACGCAAATTTCGCGCACGGTGCCCATTTCCTCGGCCGTGATTTCGTTCATAAGCTTCATGGCTTCGACGATGCACAGCGTTTGGTTGGCGGCAACCTCGTCGCCTACCTTCACAAACGCAGGCTCGCCCGGAGCGGGAGCCGCATAGAACGTGCCCACCATCGGCGCCTTCACGGCGTACCAGTTTGCAGGACGCTCGGGCTCGGCGGCAGCAGCAGGAGCTGCGGCAGGCGCGGGCGCGGCAGCGGCAGCCGGAGCAGCAGCAACGGCAGGAGCTGCGGCAGCCGGAGCAGCAGCAACGGCACCAGGCATACGCACGGCGATGCGCTGGCCGCCGTCCTCAACTACGATTTCGCCAACGCCGCTTTCCTCGGCAACGCGAACCAGTTCGCGAATCTGGTTGATATCCACGTAATCGTCCTCCTTGGTATTGCTCGACTCTTCCTGCATAAGGAAGTCGACTCTTTCGGATGCACGGTGTTTGCTTAAGAACGTGCGCGCCTCGTTGGGGAACAAGGCGTACATCAGCACGTCTTCCTCGCTTTGTGCCAAATCGCCAATTTCCTCGGCCACCTCGTCGTAGGTGGTGGTGACCAGGCTTGACGGCGACACGTCGTCGGGCAGCACCTGCGAATTGCCCGCAACCTTCTTCATGATTTCGGGGTCGATGCGGCCCGGCGCCTTGCCGTAGTAACCGCAGATGTAGTCCTTCATTTCCTTAGACACAACGCCCCAGCGCTTACCGGTAAGCACATTGAACACGGCCTGCGTGCCCACAATCTGCGACATAGGGGTAACCAGCGGCGGGTAGCCAACCTCGGCGCGTACGCGCGGGATTTCCTTCATAACCTCGGGCAGACGGTCGGAGGCGTTTTGCACTTCCAGCTGGCTCATAAGGTTGGACATCATGCCGCCGGGCACCTGGTGCGAGTACACCTGCATGTGGATGAGCGAAGACACGCCGCGCTTGTAGTGGCTGCGCTTGCGCACCTCTTCCCAGTACTCGGCGATTTCGAACAGCAGGTTCAAATCAAGGCCCGTGTCATAGCGGCTTTCCTGCAGCGCTGCCACCAGCATCTCAACGGCAGGCTGGGAATTGCCGAACGCCAGCGGCGCCGACGCGGTGTCGACGATGGAAACGCCCGCCTCAGCAGCCTTGATGTAGTTTGCCGGGGCCATGCCGCCAACGTAGTGGCAGTGCAGGTGCACCGGCAGGCCGATTTCGGCGTTAAGCGCCTTGACGATGCGCTCGGCACGGTACGGCGTCATAAGGCCGGCCATGTCCTTCACGCAAATGGAGTCGGCGCCCAGCTCTTTAAGCTGCTGCGCGTACTCAAGATAGCTGTCCAGCGTGTGAACGGGGGAAATGGTGTAAGAGATTGCGCCTTCGAAGTGGCCGCCGCACTCCTTTACCGCCTCGGCGGTATCTACAATGTTGCGGATGTCGTTCAAAGCGTCGAACACGCGGAACACGTGCACGCCGTTGCGCTTAGACGCCTTGATGAACCTGTTCACAATCTCGCGAGAATAATGCTTGTAGCCAACCAAATTCTGGCCGCGCGTCAACATGGACAACGGCGTATTCGGCGTTGCTGCGTTGATGGAACGCAGGCGGTCCCACGGATTCTCATCCAGGAAGCGCATGCATGAGTCGAACGTCGCGCCGCCCCACGCCTCGATTGCCCAGTAACCGACGCGGTCCATCTTCGGCAGAATCGGCAGCATGTCGCCGATGCTCATGCGCGTCGCCCAGAGGCTCTGCTGGCCATCACGGATGGTGGTATCCATGATCTGAAGCCTTGGCATGAACTCGCACCCCCTTCGTTATCAAGTGGTAAAAGACCGTACTAGATCGAAACCAGGATTATAGAAGAAGCTACAGCACATGCCGCGCACGGTAAGCGAATTCACGGGCAAGAAACAGAAAACCGCGCCCAGACGGCATAAAGAAAGGGCACCTGTGCGGATGCCCTTTGACCTGAAAGGTTGCTATGAGGGATTTTGGGATCCCATCGAAGTCAGCGAGGGCCGCTCTCGTGCCCCGAATTCACATGAAGCAAGCGGGTATAGGCCTTTAGGCCATGCCCGCGCAGCTGAATGCGAAGGCGGGGCACGAGAGCGGCCCGCAGCGTCGAGTAAATTCGTTTGCCGTTAGGCAAACGAAACCTTAAACTCGCTTAATTACGCGGCCGTCGCGGGTGTCAATCTGCAGCACGTCGCCGATTTCGACGAACGTGGGCACCTGCAGCTCAACGCCGGTTTCGAACGTTGCCGGCTTGGTGGTGTTGGTAGCGGTGTCGCCCTTGAAGCCAGGCTCGGTGTGCGTGCACTCAAGCTCCACGAACATCTGCGGCTCGATGCTGATGAGTTCGTCGCCAGCGTACAGCAGGCTTGCCTCGTCATTTTCCTTCAGCCACTTAGCGGTGTCGCCCACGGTTTCGGTGGGGATGCTCATTTGGTCGTAGGTGTTCGGGTCCATGAAGTAGTAATCGGAACCGTCGTTGTATAGGTACTGCATCTTGCGGGTTTCCAAACGCACGGTATCGAACTTCGTGCCGGCGTTGAACGTGTAGTCGACAACGCGGCCGGTTTTGATGTCGCGAAGCTTCGTGCGCACGAATGCGCCGCCCTTACCAGGCTTTACATGCTGAAACTCGACGATGGTGCACATCTTGTTGTTGTAGATGATGCACATGCCGTTTTTAAAGTCGGCGGTAGAGATTGCCACTGGTAGATCCTTTCAAACGCTCAGACGGCCTATGCCGCCCCTTTAGTTCAACCCTTAAAGTATAACCATGTCATGCGTAGATTGCGTGAAAACGTCGAATCCCGTTTCGGTTACCACGCCGAAATCTTCCAAACGCATGCCAAATTTGCCTTCCAGGTAGATACCCGGCTCAACCGTTACCACGTTGCCAGGGACAAGCGCCTTTTTGTTGCGCGGGGACAAAACCGGCTCTTCGTGGATGTCGATGCCAACGCCGTGCCCCAGGCCGTGGCCCATTTTGCCGGCAAACCCGCCTTGCGCCAGGATGTCCTCTGCCATCTGGTGCATTTCGGCGCCGGTAACACCGGGCTTGATGGCTGCCTCCACCTGCTCGTTTGCCTGGCGCAGCACGTCGTAGGCTTGGCGCATCTCATCATCGGGCTGGCCGATGAACACCGTGCGCGTCATGTCGGAGCAATAGCCATATGCGCGCGCACCGAAGTCCATAACCACGCACTGCCCCGCTTCCAAACGCGCTTGCCCCGGGATGGCATGCGGGCTTGCACCGTTGGCGCCACAGGCGACTATGGACGAAAACGCCAGGCCAGAGGCGCCGTGGCGCAGCATCCAGTCCTCAAGCTCAATTTGCACTTCGCGCTCGGTCATGCCTGGCTTCATGTACGTGATGATGTAGGAGAACGCGGCATCGGTGATAGCCTGCGCCGCCCTCATGCGCGCGACCTCAGCCGGTTCCTTCACCGCACGCAGATTGCGCACGAAGTCGCACGTCTCGGAAAGCTGCGGCGCGGCAGGAGCCTTAGCAAGCGCCCCTTCCAACGCGCGAAACGCCGCAAGCGTCATGGAATCCTCGATGCCAAGCACAATGCTGCCCGGATCGGGCGCACCGGCAGGCGCGTTAACGTGACGCGCCGTGAACACATCCGCCACCCACGCGCCGTGCCCTTTGCGCGCATCGTCCACGACGATAACGCCCTCGTCCGCAGCTGCCTTGCGGGCAGCACCGCTGTAGCGGGAGTCGGTATGCAGCACCGCGTCGTGCGGCGTTACCAAAAGCGCATGAACTTGCTCGTCGTCGAACACGTCGTCAAACGCCGTTAACCATTCGATGCTTGCGGTGTCGCGCACCAAAAACGTGCGGATGCCACTTTCCGCTGCAGCGTTGCGCAAGCGCTCCAACCGCCCTGTTGCCTGGGCTTTCATGCTGTTATTCGTCAATGTAATCACGACCTGCCACTATCACTTGACCGGGCTTGTAGCGCTGTTCGTAGCCTTCGCCCAAACGCTCGGTCACGCCTTCCAGCAAAATATCCAGCGCGTCGCAGTAGCCCGCGAACCCGCGTCCTTTCACCTGCGCCACGCATGCCGGTGCAATAACCGATTTATGACGGAACTTCTCGCGCGTAGACACATCGGAAATGTGCACCTCAACACACGGCGTGCTCACGCTGCCTAGGGCATCACGCAAGGCATACGAGTAGTGCGTGTGCGCGCCAGGGTTGTAAATGATGCCGTCGCACGTGCCGTGCGTAGCGTGAATCTTGTCGACCAAATCGCCTTCATGGTTGGACTGGAAGCATTCAACTTGGCAATCGTGCGCTGCGCCGTATTCGGTTACCTGGCGCTCCAGTTCTGCCAGCGTGTCGTTGCCGTACACCCCCGGCTCGCGGATGCCCAGCATATTCAGGTTCGGCCCGTTCATTAACAGGATTTTCTTCACGAAGCGGCTCCTTCCAAAAGCGAGAAGGCCGAGCATTCAGCCCGGCCTTGTTTGATAACGTTACGCGCTATTTCTGCGCGAAATAGGTTTCCAAATGCTGCAGGATGGTTGCGTCGTCCACGTCCATAAGCTCCCATTGTCCCAGGTCGCGCAGCAGCATGAAACGCACTTGACCGTGACGGGCCTTCTTGTCGCGCTTCATGGTGTCCAGCACGTCGGCCGGCGCTGCCTTCCAATCAAGCGCTGGCAGGCCAAGCTCATCAAGCAACTGGCCTTGCGCTTGCGCCAGCTCAGGCGACGTGCCCGCCAAGCTGCAGCCAAGCTGCGCCGCGAAGCGCATGCCTTCGGCAACCGCATGGCCATGGCTGTACGTGCCATATCCGGAAAGCTTTTCGATGGCGTGGGCCAACGTGTGGCCGTAGTTCAGGCATTCGCGCACACCGCGGCTTTCCGTTTTGTCTTGCGCCACCACATCAGCCTTGAACACCACGCAGCGAGCAATGGCCTGTGCAACCACATCTGCCTGACGCGCAGCCATGGCTGATGCGTTGTCGGAAAGCCAGAAAAAGAACTCGTCGCCGTCGATGAGCGCAGATTTCGCCACCTCGCCACAGCCGCAGGCCCATTCACGCGGCGGCAGCGTTGCCAGCACATCGGTGTCGGCGCACACGAACGCGGGCTGCTTGAAAGCGCCCACCAGGTTCTTGCCTGCATCAAGGTTGACACCGGTTTTGCCGCCCACGCTTGAATCGACCATGGAAAGCAGCGTGGTAGGCACCTGCACCACCTGCACGCCGCGCATATACGTTGCCGCAGCAAAGCCCGCCAAATCCCCCACGCAGCCGCCGCCAAGCGCAACCACCACGCAGTCGCGCTCAAGGGCAAGGGCAGCCATGGCTTCCCACACTTCGCCGAGCACAGCGATAGACTTTGCTTCCTCACCTGCGGGAACGCAAATGTCCGACACGCGAAAGCCCGCCTGCGCAAGCGATGCCTTCGCTTGGCTTACGTACAGCGGCCCAACGTTGGTGTCGGTGATTACCAGCACCTGTTCGGCATCGGCAAGCGCAGACACCTTTCGCATGGAGCTGCCCAGCTGAGCAAGCACCCCGGCGCCAATGCGCACGTTATACGTTTCCTCGCCGGGGATGTTCACCACTACTTTTGTCGCAGGCACAGCACGCCTTCTTTCTCAAGGATGTCTTGGATTTCCTGCGCTACCACGTTAATGGACTTGCCCACCGTGTCAATGGACACGCTTGCCACGTCTTCGTACATGGGCAGGCGGCCGGCGATGGTTTTGCGTGCCGTTTCCAAATCTTTGAACAGCGGGCGCGTGGACACGTCGCTGACGCGCTCAACTGCCTGCTCGGCCGTAACCTGCAGGTACACCACAAACCCGTTTTGCTTCAGGATTTCGCGATTCTCTTCGCGCAGCACGATGCCGCCGCCGCACGACACCAGCATGGGGCCTTTGTGGGCGAACTCGGACAGCGCCTCGGTTTCCATGTCGCGGAACGCCTGCTCGCCTTCCGATGCGAAAATCTGGTTGATTGCGCGGCGCTCACGACGCTCGATGTAAGCGTCAAGGTCGATGGTGGCCAGGCCGCACTGACGCGCCAGACGGCGCGAAGTGGACGTTTTGCCCGCAACCATGAAGCCAACGAAGAACACGTTGCGCGTAAGCTCGTACACCGGGCGGCTGGCCGGCTTTAGCTCGGGGCTGTTCACTACTGCCACAACCTCATCGGGCGTGGTAACGGACAGCGTATAGGCAACCGGGTTGCTCTCCGGCGTGATGGACTGGTTTTCCGTAGCCTTCGTTTCCATGGTCATTCCTTCCTGAAGCTTAGCGCGACATGGTGTTGAGTCGTTGTTTGTATGCCTTGATGGCGGCCTTGATATCGGCCATGTTGTCGGAGCCGAACTTGCGCATGTATGCGTCTGCCAGCGCAAACGCCACCTCGCCTTCCGCAACCACGGCGGCTGCGGGCACAGCGCACACATCGCTGCGTTCTTTAGACGCTTGGGCAACTTCCAGCGTGTCAAGGTTTACCGTTTGCAGCGGCTGCATAAGCGTGGGGATAGGCTTCATGGCAGCCGTGACCACCAGCGGCATACCCGTGGTCATGCCGCCTTCCAAGCCGCCGGCGTTGTTCGACGTGCGCGTGAAGTTGGCGTTTGCGCGGTCAAGCACAATGGGGTCGTGCACCTGCGAACCGGGACGGCGCGCGCACTCGAAGCCCATGCCGAATTCCACGCCTTTGATGGCAGGAATGCTGAACAGCGCCCCGCCGATGGTTGACGTCAGGCGCTCGGTGGGCACCGCGTAGTCGCCCACACCCGGCAGCAAACCGCGCACCACCACGCGGAACGTGCCGCCGAGGCTGTCTTTGTTTTTGATGGCGCGATCGATTTCGCGCTTCATGGCTTCGGTGGCTTCGGGGTCGGGGCAGCGCACCTCGCTTGTTTCGATGGCAAGCGGCGTGTACTGCGCCGCGTTCACGAACGGGTCGTCCTCGCGCATGGCGGCGGCACCAATGGACGTGACGTACGAGAAGATGTCCACGCCCAGGTCGGCCAGAAACTCGCGAGCGATGCCTGCAGCTGCCACGCGCGGCGCCGTTGTGCGCGCGCTTGAGCGCTCAAGAATGTTGCGGCAATCATCGGTGTTCGTTTTCAGGGCCCCCACCAAATCGGCGTGACCGGGGCGCGGCGTTACCTCGCGCACCAGGTCAAGCGGTGCTTCGCCGAACGGGGCCATACGGTCTGTCCAGTTTTCCCAATCGCGGTTGCGCACCAGCATGGCAACAGGACTTCCCATGGTGCGACCGAAACGAATGCCGGACAGCACCTGCACCGTATCTTTCTCGATTTTCTGGCGACCGCCGCGGCCATAGCCCGATTGACGGCGCGCCAGGTCGATGTTGATTTGCTCTTCGGACACCTTCAAGCCAGCGGGCACGCCCTCGACGATGGCAACAAGCCCTTGCCCGTGGCTTTCGCCTGCAGTGTAGTAACGCATGTTCTTTCCTTCGTGCGAAGCGCGCGGACGCATTTGCAAACGCCCACGCACGTAAGATTGATACGACTTTTACGCGCGCGGGCAGTCAAACCCCGCCGCGTCTGCCATGGTGTTGAACATTTCGGCATCGTTCATAGCAAGCGAAACGCCTTTGGCCTGTTCTAAGATGCGCGCAGTGGCAACGGCTTGCGCAACGAGCATGCCGCCGCCGTTATACGCTTTGCAGCCCACCGCCAGCGCATCCTCCACCAGCTTTGTTGTTCCTGCCGCATACACGGCGTCCATGACCACCTGACCGGCATGCAGCAAGCCCGTGTCAAACGGTGCCGGGTCGCCTTGCTTCATGCCCAACGGTGTGGCGTTGATGACCACATCGGCTTTTGCAAAGAAGTCCGCCGCACCTTGATACGAGCCGAAACGAAATGTTGCCATCTCATAGGCTTCGCGCAGGCTTCGGTGCCCGTTTTTGCCGGGCGCCTCGCCATCGGCCGTGCTCATAAGCAAGCCGAAGCGATCGATATACCCCTCAAGCACGCACCGCGCCCGCTGAGCATCGCGCGAAAGCAGCATCAGCGTGTTTGCCCCGGCAACAGCGCAGGCATGCATGATGGACAACGCCGTAGGGCCCGTACCGCAAATTGCAATTCGCTTATTTTCGAAGTTCAGCCCCGTAAGCTCCAAAAACCTTACGCAGCCGGCGCCGTCGGTGTTATACCCCGCCAAGCCTTCGCCTTCGCGCACCAGCACGTTTGCGCCCTGCGCCAAAACGGCGCTGGCGTCTTTGCGCGTGGCCGACTCATACGCAAGCGGTTTATAAGGGGTAGTGATGTTTATGGACAAGAATTGGCGTTTGCTCAAAAAATCACGGGCAGCATCCAGCTCCGCGTAATCGGCAAAATCGTAGGTCCATGCAAGACCGGCCTTACCATACACGGCGTTGTACATTACCGGCGATTTCGAATGCGCAACAGGATGCCCCAAGATATAGAGACGTTCGCCTTCGCTCTGCTCGGTCATGGAAATCCTTCCTGATTGTTCAAGAGCCTGCATATTAGCAGGGATTCCATCATACCAATGTCGCGCGCGCATCCGGCAATCAAATGCTCAGCGGTTTTATAACTTTGAGCAACTTGCTGCGTCTTCGCACGCACACGGCGTTTGCGCAGCGTTTTCAACCTGACTGCATGTTGGCTGAGACAACCCCTCGGGGCTAGCGTCCCCCAAAATGACGCGCTCAATCATGCGGACATACTGGGTGTGCTTAAGGTCTTGCTCCACCAGCGGTGCCAGCAGATACGCGGCGATGCCGGCGTTATGCGCGGCAAGCACGTCGGTGGACAGCTGATCGCCTATCATCACCGTTTCAGCGCGCTTGGCACCAAGCTTATGCATGGCAACGAACAGCGCCGCCGGAATGGGCTTCATGGCTTTGGCCACAATGGGCACGGACAACCTGTTTGCCAGCTGGTGAACGTTTGCATGCCAGTTGTTCGACACCAGGCAAAACTGGATGCCCGCATCGCGCGCCTGCGCCAGCCAAAGTCCCACGTCGCGCGGCACGTCGTGCGTTGCGCGGGAAAGAATGGTGTTGTCGATATCAAGCAACACGAAACGGAACCCGCAGTCAAGCAAGTCCCGTTTGATGTGTATATGCGATATGCGCGAGAAATACCGTTCCGGCTGCAAATACGACATGTGCTGCCTTACGAGAACGCGGCCTGGTGTTCGTCGTACGTTTCGCTGAACGTGTACTTATCGTTTTCGTAGTAGAAGAAGTAGTACTTGCCAAGCGCATCTTGATTCGGCGCGCACACGGCCTGCAGACATTCGATGGAAGGCGAGCAGATAGGCGTAGGCGGCAAGCCTTTGTTCGTGTACGTGCTGTACGGAGAATCGGCGTGAACCTCATCGGGCGTGGGATCGTGGCCGACTGCATAGGCCGTGGTGGCGTCGCTTTGCAAAAAGCCGTTGCTCGGCTCGCCCTGTGTGGTAAGGCGGTTGTAGAACACGGACGCAACCTGCGAGCGGATGCCCTCATCGCCCGTGGACTCCTTTTCCACAATGGATGCCAGGTTAACGGCCTGGTAGATGGACAGGCCCTGCGATTGCGGATACGACCAATCAAGGCCCGCCGTTTCCGTTTGGAACTGCTGCAACATCATGCGAATAAGGCTATCAGCGGTAGCGCCGGCCGAAACATCGTAGGTTTTGGGGAACAGAAAGCCCTCAAGGTTGTTGGTGCCCACAGATTGCAAGAAGCTGAAATCACCTGCATACACGCTTGCATCGGAAGCAGCTGCAGTGAAATCGTCGGCAGAAACGCGGCCATCGGTTGCCGATTCAACGGCCGAGGCAATCTCGCTTAAACGATATCCCTCGGGAATGGTCAGCGCATTCGTAGAAGGGCCCGACTGCAGCGTGGAAATAATGTCGTCCACCGACGTTCCGCCGGCAAACACGTATGTGCCAGGTTTCAAATTCGAGCCCACGCCCAGCTTGCTCACGCGATCAGTGAAGTCCTTCGAAGCGGAAACAAGCTTCGCGTCTACCAGCGACTTGCCGATATCGTTGGCACCTTCGCCGTCGTTTACCACAATGGTTGCCTGTTCGCCGTCGGAGAGCAGCTCAACCTTCGGGGATGCACAGCTTGCCACCGACGAGCCGATGAACCACAGCAACGCAAGGGCAATAAGCACGAGCACCACGGTAAACGCAATAGCCGGCACCTTGCTGTGCTTAGGCTGAATATAGCTGGTGTCATAGGTGCGGAACATGCGGTCGCCGCGCGCGTGTGCAGAGCGGGCCGCGTGATTCGGACGACGCGAGTACGTTACTTGCTTACGAAGGGGCATACGTATTACCTTTCGCTGGAATTGCGCGCATCAAGCCATGCCTGAAGAAACACGCTTGCTGCAATCATATCGATTTTGCCGCGCATGTCGCGTTCCGACATGCCGCTTTCACGCAAACTGCGCTTGGCCTCTTGGGAGCTTAAGCGCTCGTCAGTGAACTCCACCGGCAAACCAGCAGCCTTTGCGATGCTTTGGGCAACGCCTCGGATGCGCTGCGCCTGCGGGCCCTCCTCGCCTGCCAGCGTGTATGGAAGCCCCGAAAGCAGCAATTCCGGCTCCCAATCTTCCAGCACGCGTTTCCAGCTTTTCGCGTTCGAGAGCACTTCGTTTGCGGGAAGCACGCATACCGGCGACGCCACGCGCTCGCGCGGGTCGCTTACCGCCACGCCAATACGGGTTTGACCGATGTCTAATGCAAGAATTCTCATAGTAAACTCCACTTTACCAGAAGCGAACGGATAAACGATTGCAGTTCACAAGGTAGCCGCTTCGCGCACGTGCACAACAGCAAAAGGCCCGGAGAAAACTCCGGGCCCAGAAGGTATGTTGCAGTGCGCTGTGCCTTACGCTACCAGCACCCCAGCTGCATTACAGCAGCATCTTGCGAGCAGCCTCAAGCGCGTCGTCGATGCCTGCGGCGTTCTTGCCGCCGGCCTGAGCCATGGACGGCTTGCCGCCACCGCCGCCCTGCACGCAGGGGGCAATGGCTTTGATGACCGCGCCGGCATTAAAGCCAGCTGCAACGGCCTCAGGCGAACCAGCCGCCATAAGAATTGCCTTGCCGTCCTTTTCGCCGATGAGCACGCACGCGCCCGGCTTAGGCATACGTGCGGAAAGCACATCCCAGCCGTTGCGCAGTGCACCGGCATCGGCAATCTTCACGCGGGAAATCACAACCGGGTAACCAGCCGCCGAATCAACCGCAGCGCTTACCAGCTTCGTGATGTTGTCGTCGGAGACGATGCCCTTCGTCTGTTTTGCCTGCTTCTGGAACTCACGCAGCTGCTTCACATTTGCAGCCGTGCGCTCAGACACGTCGAACAGCGGCACGCGCAGCGTTTCGGCGGTTTCCTTTAGCTCGGCTTCCACCTTGTTAACATAATCAAGCGCGCCAAAGCTGGTTACCGCTTCAATGCGGCGCACGTTCGCGCCCACGCTGGTTTCGGACGTGATTTTCATCAGGCCGATTTCAGCGGTGTTGGAAACATGGCAGCCGCCGCACAGCTCGCGAGAGAACGTGCCGCACTCCACCACGCGCACCTGCTCGCCGTACTTTTCGCCGAACAGCGCCGTCACGCCGCTTTCGCGTGCGGCGTCAAGCGACGTCTCGTAGATGTTCGTAGGCGTAGCGGACATGATGAACTCGTTTGCCACGCGCTCAACTTCTGCCAGTTGCTCTGCGGAAACCGCCGCGAAATGCGTGAAGTCGAAGCGAAGACGGTCCGGCCCAACGTAGCTGCCAGCCTGAGACACATGCTCGCCAAGCACCTGGCGCAACGCCGCATGCAGGATGTGGGTAGCCGTGTGATTGCGCGTTACGCGGGCGCGGCGGGCGGCATCAACGCTAGCCGTAACGGACGCGCCTACGGCAAGCGTGCCCTCGAGCACGTTGGCCACGTGACACACCAGGCCCTTTTCGGGAGCCTTCGTGTCAACAACCTCAACGCGCGCACCATCGCACTCGATAACGCCCGTATCGCCCACTTCGCCGCCCATTTCAGCGTAGAAAGGAGTGACGTCGAGCACTACCTCGCCCTGCTCGCCTGCAGCCAGCGCGTCAACACGTGCGCCGTCTTTCACAAGCGCCTGCACGGTTGCCTGGGCGGAAAGGTTTTGATAGCCAACGAACTTCGTTGCGCCCAGTTCTTTGAGCAGGTCGGAATGCACGCCACCGTACGTGCTCCACGCAGCCTCGGCATCTTTCACGTTTGCGGCACGGGCGCGCTCGCGCTGCGCCTCCATGCAGCGCTCAAAACCTTCCATGTCAACGGTTACGCCGCGCTCTTCGCACAGCTCACGCGTGATGTCTACCGGGAAGCCGTAGGTGTCGTGCAGCGTGAATGCCTGCTCGCCGGAAAGAACCGTGCCGTCAAGCTGGTCGAGGGCGTCGGACAAAAACGCGCGGCCTTGGCGCAGGTTTGCGCCGAAACGCTCTTCCTCGGACAGGATGATGCCGCGGATAAGCTCGCGATTTTCCACGATTTCGGGATACACGTGGCCCATCAGCTTGACAACTTCGTCCACGTATTCGTTCAAAAACGGCTTGTCCAGGCCAAGCATATGGCCCTTCATAACGGCGCGACGCAGCAAGCGGCGCAGCACGTAGCCGCGGCCTTCGTTGGAAGGCAAGATGCCGTCGGCAATCATGAACGTAACCGAGCGGCTGTGGTCAGCGATGATGCGCAGGCACAGGTCGGCAGTTTCGTCTTTGCCGTATTCCACGCCCGCCAAGCGCTCGCCCACACCCACCAGGCTGCGCAGCACGTCGGTGTCATAGTTGTTCGTAACGCCCTGCATGATGGCGGCCATGCGCTCTAGGCCCATGCCGGTATCGATGTTCTTCGTTTGCAGCGGGGCGAGCGTGCCGTCTTCCTGGCCGTCGAACTGGGTGAACACGCAGTTCCAGTACTCAAGGTAACGGTCGCAATCGCAGCCGGGCTTGCAATCAGGCTTGCCGCAGCCAACGTCGGGACCCTGGTCGAAGTAGATCTCAGAGCAGGGGCCGCACGGGCCGGG